>Ga0209488_10000473_pt1 | contig 33866 bp, 27 predicted proteins | sample Rivendell_Oct201_8_FD_188349 | JGI IMG/M metagenome (GOLD analysis project Ga0209488, IMG submission 188349) | Vadose zone soil microbial communities from the Eel River Critical Zone Observatory, Northern California, USA -... | ecosystem: Environmental > Terrestrial > Soil > Vadose zone >...
CCGGCAAGAATCGTCGCGGCGCGGCTAGCGGTTTGCAGATCGCGCTTATGTGCGATGATTGGCATAGAATCCAATCCGCCCCATGCGTTACAAAACGAATCGTTGTTCCATCCGGGTGTTGGCGTTCGCGGCGCTGGCCGGCCTCGCGCTTGTCGCCGGTTGCAGCAAGCCGCCCACGCGCGTGGGCGAGGGCGATCGGCTGCAGATCCTCCACAGGGGCAGCAGTTCCGACCCCCAGGAACTCGATCCGCACATCGTCCAGGGCGTGCCTGAGCACAACATCCTGCAGGCGCTGATCGAAAATCTGGTCACCGAGGACCCGACCGATCTGCGTCCGGTGCCCGGCCAGGCGGAGCGCTGGGACATTTCGCCGGACGGCACGACCTACACGTTTCATCTGCGTGCGGGCATCCGCTGGTCGAACGGCGATCCGGTGACGGCGCACGACTTCGTGCGCTCCTACCGGCGAGCGCTCACGCCGTCGCTGGGCTGCGAGTACGCCTACATGTATTTCGTCATGAAGGGCGCGGAGGATTACTACAAGGGCAAGACGCAGGACTTCTCGAGTGTCGGCGCGCAGGCGCTCGACGAGCGCACCCTGCGCATCACGCTCAACGGGCCGGTGCCGTATTTCCTGTCGCTGCTCAATCACTATTCGTGGTGGCCGGTGCATCTGCCGACGATCGCGCGGTACGGCGATCCCTATCAGCGCAACAACCGCTGGACGCGGCCCGGTAATTTCGTCGGCAACGGGCCCTTTGTGCTCGCGCGCTGGGACGTCGGCCACGTCATCGTGGTGAAGAAGAACCCGCTCTACTGGAATGCGGCAAGCGTGAAGTTGAACGAAATTCATTTTCATCCGATCGAGAGCGCCGACACGGAGGAGCGCTCGTTCCGTTCGGGACAGCTGCACGTGACGGAGCAAGTCCCGCAGTCGAAGATTTCGGTCTACCGCAGGGACAGTCCGCAGCTGCTGCGCATCGATCCATATCTTGGCGCGTATTTCTACCGCATCAACACGACGCGGCCGCAGTTCAGGGACAAGCGCGTGCGCCAGGCGCTGGCGATGGCGATCGACCGGAAAACCATCGTCGAAAACATCACGCGGGGCGGCCAGCTGCCCGCCTACTACTTCACGCCGCCCGACACGGTCGGGTACACGTCCCGCAGCGCGATCCGCTACGACCCCGAGGGCGCGCGCCAGCTGCTCGCGCGGGCCGGATACCCGGGCGGCAAGGGGTTTCCTCCATTCGACATCCTGTACAACACGTCCGAGTCGCACAAGTCCATCGCCGAGGCGATCCAGCAGATGTGGAAGAGGGAGCTGGGAATCGACGTGAGGCTGCTCAACCAGGAATGGAAGGTCTATCTCGACACGGAAAAGCGCAAGGATTACGACGTGTCGCGCGCCGGCTGGATCGGCGACTACGCGGATCCGTCGACATTCCTGGAGACGTTTCTTGCCGATAGCGGCAACAACCGGACCGGATGGGCGAACGCCGAATACGACCGCCTGCTCAAGGAGGCATCCCGGCTCGGCGACCGGCAGACCCGCTACGAGCTGTTCCAGAAGGCCGAGGCGATCTTTCTCGACGAGATGCCGGTGATCCCGATCTATCACTACACGCGCGTCTACCTGCTCCGACCTGAGGTGCGCGGCTGGAATGCCACGATTCTCGATCACCATCCCTATCCTTACGTGTGGCTCGCGCCGCGGCCGGAAACATCTCTGGCGACGGCAAGCGCCGCAGCGCAGCGCCCCTGAAACGGCGAGCACGCACCGCATGCTGCAATTGATCGCCCGCCGGATCCTCGAGACGATTCCGGTCCTGGTCCTGGTGGCGACGATTACGTTCTTCATGATGAAGGCGGTGCCCGGCGGGCCGCTCGACACGGAAAAAAACATCCCGCAGGAGATCAAAGTGCAGATCGAGGCGTTCTACGGCCTCGACCAGCCGCTGTGGAAGCAGTACGCAAGCTACATGGGGAACCTCCTGCGCGGCGACCTCGGCCCGTCGTTCAAGCACGCCAACCGCTCCGTGAACGAGCTGATCGCGGCGGCGCTGCCGGTATCGCTCGAGCTCGGAGGCCTCGCGCTGTGCATCGCGCTTCTGGTCGGCATCCCGTTGGGCATTGCAGCGGCGGTCAGGCAGAACACCTGGATCGACTATCTCGCGTCGACCACCGCGATGGCCGGCATCTGCCTGCCCACGTTCGTGATGGGGCCGCTGCTGGTGCTGGTGTTCGCGCTGCACTTCGAACAATTCAACGCCTCGGGCTGGGATTTCGCGCGTGATCGCGTGCTGCCCGCGCTGACGCTCGGCCTGGTGTACGCGGGCTACATCGCGCGCCTCACGCGAGGCGGCATGCTCGAAGTGCTGAACCAGGACTTCATCCGGACCGCGCGCGCAAAGGGTGCCTCGGAGATCCGCGTGGTTTTCCGGCATGCGCTGCGCGGCGGACTGCTGCCCGTGGTGTCGTTTCTCGGCCCGGGTATCGCGGGCATCCTCACGGGGTCGTTTGTCATCGAGACGATCTTCAATATCCCGGGCCTCGGCCGCCACTTCGTCACCAGCGTTTTCAACCGCGACGCCACGCTCACGATCGGCACCGCCCTGTTCTACGCCGCGCTTGTCGTCGCCTTGAATCTGGCGGCCGACATCGCCCAGGCCATGCTGAACCCGAAGCAGCGCGCCAATTAGCCCGTGCCCGTGACTGCGATTGCATCGCCCGCGCTCGCCGCCGACGCGGTGGAGCCGGGGCGTTCGCTCTGGCAGGACGCGTGGGCGCGCCTGCGCCGCAACCGCATGGCGGTCATCGGCGGTGTCGTGCTCATCGTGCTGACCGCACTGTCGCTGTTCGGGCCGCTGTTCCTTGCTTACTCGTACGAGGAACAGAATCTCGCCCTGGGGGCCGCGCCGCCAAGCGCGGCGCATCTGCTGGGCACCGACAAGCTTGGCCGCGACCAGCTTGCGCGGCTGCTCTTCGGGGGCCGCGTCTCGTTGCTGGTGGGGCTCGCGGCGACCAGCGTTTCGCTCACCATCGGCGTGCTGTGGGGATCGATCGCCGGCTATGCCGGGGGAAAGCTCGATGCCGTGATGATGCGCATCGTCGACATCCTCTACGCCCTGCCGTTCACGATCTTCGTGATTCTGCTGATGACGGTTTTCGGCCGCAATTTCGTCCTGCTGTTCGTCGCCATCGGCGCGGTCGAATGGCTGACCATGGCGCGCATCGTGCGCGGGCAGGTCCTGGCGCTCAAACGGCAGGAATTCATCGAGGCGGCGGTCGCGCTCGGCCTGCGCAAACGCCGCATCGTTCTGCGCCACGTGGTCCCCAATGTGCTCGGTCCCGTGATGGTGTACACGACGCTCACCATTCCCGCGGTGATGCTGCTGGAGGCCTTTCTGAGTTTCCTCGGGCTCGGCGTGCAGCCGCCGATGAGTTCCTGGGGACTGCTCATCAAGGAGGGCGCCGAGCAGATGGAGGAGGCGCCCTGGCTGCTGATCTACCCGGCCGCGGTATTCGCGGCGACGCTGTTCTCGCTGAATTTCCTCGGCGACGGCCTGCGCGATGCGCTCGACGTCCGGGCATCGAAGGACTGAGGGCGTGGCGCTGCTTGAAGTCGATGACTTGCGCACGTCCTTCCACACGCGCAACGGCGTCGTGCGCGCAGTGGACGGAGTGTCTTTTTGCATCGATCGGGGCGAAACGCTGGGTATTGTGGGTGAATCCGGGTCGGGCAAGTCGGTCACGTGCCTCTCGCTCCTGGGCCTGGTGCCGCAGCCTCCCGGCCGGATCGAGGGCGCCGGCGCCGTGCTGGAAGGCATCGATCTGCTGCGTTGCCCGCAGGAGGTCCTGCGCGGCATTCGCGGCCGGCGCGTCGCGATGATATTTCAGGACCCGATGACCTCGCTGAATCCGTACATGACGATCGAAGAGCAGCTCATGGAACCGCTGCTGATCCACGAGAAAATCGGCCGGGCGGCAGCGGCCCGGATGGCGTTGCAGGCGCTCCAGGAAGTCGGAGTTCCGGAGGCAGAGCAGCGGATTCGCAGCTACCCGCACCAGTTCTCCGGGGGCATGCGCCAGCGCGTGATGATCGCGATGGCGCTGATCGGCAAACCCGACCTGCTGATCGCCGATGAGCCGACCACGGCGCTCGATGTGACGGTGCAGGCGCAGATCCTCGACCTGATCGCGCAGCAACAGCGCCAGCGGGGCGTCGCAGTCATCTTCATATCGCACGACCTGAGCGTGGTGGCGGGGTTCTGCGATCGGGTCATGGTCATGTATGCGGGCAGGGTCGTGGAAACGGCGCATACCCGGGCCATCTTCCGTGAGCCGAAGCACCCGTACACGCGCGCGCTGCAGCGATCCCGTCCCGCAATGCAGGCAAAAGGGGCGGAGCTGTACGTGATTCCCGGGCTGCCGCCGGATCTTTCGCGGCCCGTTCCGGGCTGTGCGTTCGCGCCGCGCTGCGAATTCGCCGTCGCCGACTGCGGCCGCACCGAAATGCGACTGCAAAACGTGGGCGCGGGCCAGGCCTCCGCCTGTCTTCGCGTGCAACGCGGGGAGCTCACTCTACAGTGAAGGCCATGCAAGACCCGCTGCTGGAGTTGAAAGGCGTCAAGACGCACTTTCCGCTCGAGCGCGGAATGCTGTTTGGCCGCGGCGCCGCTACGGTCAAGGCCGTGGACGGCGTGTCCCTTTCGATTGCGCAAGGCGAGGTGCTCGGCCTGGTGGGCGAGTCGGGATGCGGCAAGTCCACCCTCGCCCGCACCATCCTGCGGCTGGTGCCGCCGACGGAGGGCACGGTGATCCTGGCCGGCAGGAATCTGGCCGAACTGGCGCCTGAGGAACTGCGCGCCGCCCGAGCCGATTTCCAGATGGTCTTTCAGGATCCGTACGCGTCTCTCAACCCGCGCATGACGGTATACGACACGATCGCCGAGGCGATCCAGGCGCATCGCGCGGTTTCACGCGCAGAACTTGCCGCAGAAGTCTCGGCGCTGCTCAACCGTGTCGGCCTTGCCGCGCGCTTCAGCCGCAAATATCCGCACGAGTTCTCCGGCGGGCAGCGGCAGCGCATCGCGGTTGCCCGCGCGCTCGCGGTGCGGCCGCGGCTCATCGTCGCGGACGAGCCCGTTTCGGCGCTGGACGTCTCGATCCAGGCGCAAATCATCAATCTGCTCGCGGGATTGACGCGCGAGATGGGCCTGACGATGATCTTCATTTCCCACGACCTCGCGGTGGTGAAGCACATCTCGGACCGGATCGCGGTGATGTACCTCGGCAAGATTGTGGAGCTTGGGCCGGCGGCAAAGGTGCTGGAACGCCCGCTGCACCCGTACACCAAGGCGCTGGCGAGCGCGATGCCCTTGCCCGATCCGGAACGGGAGCGCACGAGGAGGCGGATCCTCCTGGCGGGCGATCCGCCCTCGCCTGTGAATCCTCCCGCCGGGTGCCCGTTCCACCCGCGCTGCGCTTATGCGATCCCCGAGTGCAGCCGGGACCAGCCGCGTCTCGAAGCGTTTCGGGCGGGGCATGAGGCCGCCTGCCTGCGGCTTGAGCAGGTAAACGCGGATTGAAATGGATGTATATCGACCTCGACTCCAGCAAATGAAAGAATGGATTTTCGGCCGCTCAGCGCGCCGGCTCGTCCTGACCGCGTTCTGCGGCGCCTTCGCCCCGGTTGCGTGGACGGCCCCGCGTCCACAGATTCCGATCTGGAACGCGCCCGACATCGACAAGGTGTGCGGCGAGACCTTATCGAAAGCGCGGGGCGAGATCGCCGCCCTGGAACGCCTGCCGCTTTCACAAGCGACGCTCGAGCGCGTGTTCGGGACGTGGAATCGCATGCAGATCCTCATCGAGGACACGCAAGGACCGGTAGAAATACTGACCAACGTATCGCCCGATGCTGCGACTCGCACCGCGGGCGAGTCCTGCCTGCTCAAGATAAACGAGCTCGGTACCGAGCTGTTCCAGAATGAAAAGATTTACGCGCATTTTCAACGCATCACTCCCACCGACCGTATCGACCGCAAGCTCAAGAAGGACGTGGTGGAGGGATTCGAGGATACGGGAGTGGCCCTGCCGCCGGACAAACGCGCCCGCATGAAGCTGATCCTGCAGCGCCTGGAGGAGGTTCGCCAGGCATTCGCGCGCAATATCCGGGACAACAAGACGCGGCTTGCTTTTTCCCCCGAGGAAATGAAGGGGCTGCCCGCCTCCTACCTGGAGAAGGCGCGGCGCGACGACAAGGGCAGCTACTTGCTCGGATTCGAATACCCCGAGTACGAGCCCTTCATGGCCAACGCGGAAAACGAGGAGGCGCGCCGCCGGTATTACATCGCGTTCAACAACCGCGGCACGCCGCAGAACCTGGACCTGCTCGGCGAGGCGGCCCGTTTGAACCGGGAAATCGCGAGCTTGTACGGGCTGCCGAGCTACGCCCATTTCGTGACGCGGCGGCGCATGGTCGAAAGCCCGGAAACGGTTCACCGCTTTCTGGACGAGGTCGAGGGCAAGGTTCGAGAAGTCGAGCGCAGGGAGATCGGCGAATTGCGCGCGTTCAAGGCCGAGCGCCTGGGCAAGAGCGTACAGGAAGTGACGTTGAACCGTTGGGACCTTCCGTACTATCAAGAGCAGCTCAAGAAGGCGCGCTACAACATCGATCAGGAGGCCTTGCGCGCGTATTTCCCTACCGACGCAAGCGTTGCGTGGGTATTCGCGATTTCCGGCAGCCTGTACGGCGTCAGGTTCGTTCCGGCGAAGGCGCCGCTTTGGCATCCTTCCGTGCGTTACTATGAAGTGATCGACGGCAGGACCGGCATGTTCTTGAGCGGTGTGTACCTCGATTTGTTTCCGCGCGATGGCAAGTACAGTCACGCAGCCGCTTTCGGAGTCCGCAGTGTCAGCTTGCTCGCCAGGCGCACGCCGATCAGCGTGCTGGTCGCCAACTTGGATCGCAACGGCCTCAATCACCGCGAGCTGGAAACGCTGCTGCACGAGTTCGGACATATCCTGCACGGAGTGCTTTCACGAACGCGCTATGCCAGCCAGGGCGGCACTAACGTGGAGCGCGATTTCGTCGAGGCGCCGTCGCAGATGTACGAGGAGTGGACCCGCAAGAAGGAGCCGTTGCGCCTGGTTCACCAGTACTGCAAGGCCTGTCCCGAAGTCGACGAAGCGCTGGTGAGGCGATTGCACGCGGCGCGCTCGTTTGGCCGGGGCATCCAGTACGGGCGGCAGCATTTGTACGCCTCGTACGACATGGCGCTTTTCGGCGAACGCGAGGTCGATCCGATGCAGGGATGGATCCGGATGGAAGGCGAAACACCAGCAGGCTACGTTCCCGGCACGCAGTTTCCCGGCACATTCGGGCACCTCGTCGGCGGCTACGGTGCCGGCTACTATGGCTACATGTGGTCGGAGGTTCTTGCGCTCGACATGCTGTCCGTGTACGGAAAGAACCTTATGAATCCCGCCGTCGGGCGGCGTTTCCGCGAGCTGATTCTCTCCAACGGCGGGCAAAGGCCCGCCTCGGAAATGGTGCGCGAGTTTCTCGGCCGCGATCCTTCGCCCAAGGCGTTTTTCGAGGAGATCACCGGACAGAGAGGCGATTGAGCGGCAGCCCTCCGTGAACAGCGCCAGCGTTGTGATCGGTATCCGCGACCTGAAGGTCGATTTCCGCCTCGACAGGACGACGATTTCCCACGCGGTCAAGGGCATCAGCTTCGACATACCGGCGAACAGCACGGTCGCGCTCGTCGGGGAATCCGGCAGCGGCAAGTCGGTGACGGCGCTGGCGATCCTGGGCCTGCTCCCCAAGGAGAACTCGACCGTGCCTCCCGGCAGCCGGATCCTGTACGGCGGCCGCAATCTTCTCGCGCTCGCGCCCCGGGAATTGCAGAAATTGCGCGGGGCGGATATTTCGATGATCTTCCAGGAGCCGATGAGCTCCTTGAACCCCGTGTTCTCGGTCGGCTTCCAGCTCACCGAGGTCCTGAGGAAGCATCTCGGCATGACGGGCAGGCAGGCGCAGGCACGGGCCGTCGAGCTCCTGCGCGAGGTCGGGATTCCCGAGCCCGAGACGAAGATCGACGCCTATCCGTTCCAGTTGTCGGGCGGCCAGCAACAGCGCGTGATGATCGCGATCGCGATCGCTTGCGAGCCGAAGCTGCTGATCGCGGATGAGCCGACGACCGCGCTCGACGTGACCATCCAGAAGCAGATCCTGGAACTGATCGCCGCCCTGCAGAAGCGGCTGCGCATGTCGGTGCTGTTCATCACGCACGATCTCGCCCTGGTGGGCGAGATCGCCGATTACGTGGTGGTGATGCGTGAAGGCGAGATCAAGGAACAGGGAAGCGTGGAGCAGATATTCGAGGCGCCGAATGACCCGTACACGCGGGCGCTGCTGCTTTGCCGGCCGCAGCTTGAGCGTCGTCCCAGGAGGTTGCCGGTGATCGACGATTTCCTGAAGCCCGGACCGCTCGCCGGGGGAGGCCTGGAGGAACGCAGTCGCGGGCTGCGCGGCGACGAAGAGATCATTCTCGAGGTGCGCCACCTGGGCAAGAGCTTCTATTCGCGCGAGGGCTTGTTCGGAAAGAGGGAATTCAAGGCGGTCAGGGACGTCTCCTTCAAGCTCGCCCGGGGGAAAACCCTGGGAATCGTCGGCGAATCGGGTTCGGGCAAGACGACGGTCGCGCTGACGCTGTTGCGCCTGCGGGGGGAATCGAGCGGCGAGGCCTTGTTCGACGGCAAGGACCTGCTGTCCATCGCGCAGAAAGATCTGATGCCCTACAGGCGCCGGATCCAGATCGTCTTCCAGAATCCCTACGCTTCGCTCAATCCGCGTTTCACGATCGGCCAGCTTCTTATGGAGCCACTCGATGTGCACCGCATTGCGTCCAGCGAAGGCGAGCGCCGCGACAGGGTCTATAAATTGCTGGAGGAGGTGGGGCTTCCCGAGGTTTCGTTCTTCAAGTATCCGCACGAGTTCTCCGGGGGCCAGAGGCAGCGGATCGCAATCGCCCGCTGCCTCACGCTGAAGCCGGACGTGCTGATCTGCGACGAGGCGGTATCGGCGCTCGATGTCTCGATCCAGGCGCAGGTCCTGAACCTGCTGCAAGACCTGCAGGACGAGTACCACATGAGCTACATCTTTATCTCGCACGACCTCGCCGTGGTCAAATACATGGCCGACCAGGTGATGGTCATGAACGAAGGCGAGGTCGTCGAGGTCGCCAATTCGGACGACATCTACCGCAATCCGCAGCACCCCTACACGAAGAAGCTACTGTCCTCGATTCCCCAGGGCTGGCGTGGAGCGCGAGCGCGCTAGCTACTGCTTCGCCTTCGCGGTTTGCGTGACCTTCCTGAGGAAGTCGTAGATGCCGCTCTCGCTCATGCGCCGGGCATCGGCGAGCTCGCCCGCGCGGGTGGCGTAGAGGACCTCGTTGTCCGGAGAAAGAAGCACGGCCGCGGGAATTCCTTTCTTGATGGGATTGCCATAGGCGGCGACGAGGTCGAGGTTCCGGTCGAAGTTCCCGACATCGACCTTGACCACCTTGAACTGTCGGGCGAGCAGCTTCGCACTCCTCCCGCTCTTGAGTGCAAGGTCCAAGGCGCGGCAGTCTTCGCACCAGTTCGCGCCGAATACGAGGAAAACGGGGGTCCGGCTCTCCTTCGCAGCGGCGAGCGCCTGTCGAATGTCTGCCTTGGCGTCGGCCGATTCATCGTAGGGAAGCGGCGCGGCGAGCGCAGACGCGGCAAGCAAAGCGCCCACGAGGAGTAGGGGGAGGTTTCGCATAACGGGCTCCGAGGGTTTTGACAGAGGCTTAGCCGGGTTTCGCCCCGCTTTGAATGAGGCACCTTCTGCGTCGTTCAGCATACGCCTTTCCCTGCAGATTGCTTGCGGCAAGGTGGCAAGCGAGGAACGTGTCTTGCGTTGCCAGCAGGTCGGCGCTCAAGCACTGGGCCAGATCCGCTTTCACCGCGTCCGCGTCCGAACCTTGTGAGCTGGCGCGCACCGCGCAGTAGGAGATGGCGGAATAGGGCGGCGCCGACATCTTCTTCAGGTCGAGGGGCAGGTCGTCCCACTTCACGAGCGTCAGCGGCGGCTCCTCGGCCTCCGGTATTGTTTCTTGCGGCGTCGTCGTGCAAGAAGCGACGAGGCAAGCGGTGAGGAAGGCGATTGAATGGGCGAGGATTGCGTGCCTGGCCATGTGGCTAACGTTCGGGTTGAGTGGCGCGAGCAAGGGAGCGCAGCAACGCTTGCGAGCGCCCGTTTTCGAACGCGCGGTTAGCCGCACCCCTCTCGTATCAACGGGCAGCGTGGATGGCTATGCCGACAAAGACGAGCGCGACGATAACCATTAAGGCAGCGACGATGATGTCCATAGTCATAGCCCCTTCAACGACTGAATGTGGCGATCAATCCGCCGATGGAGGAAGACGATGCCAAGAGTCAAGGCTACCACAACAACAACAGCCGCCCAAAGTAAGAGAGGGGTAGCCGTGTCGACATTGGAAACCAGCCAACCGAACGTACTGATATCGGTTACGAGGAGTATCCCTAGCCAGACCTTGAGATACGCAATCTTCTCCTTTGCAACATCTAGTTCAGACATGAAGACTATCCGATGACAACCCTGTGGAGAGAATACACGAAACGCACGCAGTGAAACCGGAGGTGGCGCATTCTCGGTCATCGCAGAACAGGCATTTGGAACTGCGATGATCTTGCAAGAGCACAACCTTGGCCGCCATCAAGACGGACTTCATACGCTGCCGCAGCGTTGAGTGGTTGTGAAGGTACCCGCTCTACAAATCCCACAGGCACCTCACCATAGCGAATGCTTTCGATCCGCGCGCCGTCGGACGTTATTTTCCAGTCTGCCATTCCACTCTTGGTCTCAACGATGGTCAGTCCAAGGAGCTTGCAGGGTGCAGGCCAATGAATGCCGTTGAATACAAACTGTGGTGTCTCGCTATCAAGACGAACTTTCGCGCCCATCATTGCGTCGCAGCCGGTCAGCAGCACCAGAAATACAATTGGCGGAAGTGCTTGCAAATATCTTCGAGTCATTGGCGCCACCTAACGACTCTGCGCTTCAGCCGCCGCGGCGGAGCGGCGAAGCGCGGTCGGTATGCAAGCGCGGGTTAGGCGCCGGCGCGGCACCGTGGAGCCCACGTCATGGGGTAGGTGGTATCCACGCTCTCGAAACCTTTTGCCTCGAGTATAGGCCGACTCATCGGCGCAGCATCTACCGCTACCCACCTCACTCTTCTCTCGAGCGCATCGACCATTCTTATCTCAAATAACCGAGAATAGATACCTCGTCCGCGATAGGCAGGAAGAACCGCCCCTCCGTGCAGTTCGGCGAACTGCGACGCCTTTGCGTACTCGATCCAGCCGGTTCCTACAAGGCGCTGATTATCATAGGCAGAATAGAATGCACATTGGTCCCAGATCGAGCGCAACTGGTCAGGAAGCCATGCGAACGACCTGCCCCAGACCACTTCCTGAAACTCTGCAACCTGTTTGAGCATTGCAATATCTTCGATTTGCCGGACATCAATTCCATCCATCCCAAATCTCGCGGTCCGCCGGAACTTCGCCACTTCATAAACCATCAGCGATTCAGGCTCTCCTTGCTCGAAGCCCGCGTCGATTAATTTGTCTCTCAGACATTTGGGCTCATCGGAGTCGTAGACTTTCCATTCGAATCCAATATTCATTGCCTCAAAATGAGCAATGTGACGCCGGATTTCGTTCCCCAACTCATCCGCAGACAAACTCGTAAAGCAGACGATACCTTCGGCATCTTGGCGAATCGGGCTATATCGAACGACCGCGCCGAAATCTTCCCGATGAAAATCCGGTATTTCCAAAAGGCGCCGTTCGCGTCTGTAATCCCCGACTATGGACATCTCGCTGATCCAACATCCCGAAAGGACACGATGCCGGCCCCGTCCGGCGCCTAACCTGAAATCATCTTCCGAAAAAACCATCTAATCTGCCGTGTCAGTCTACCCTTCTCGGAAATGCCCCGCACAATCATGCTAGTGTGTTATGGGCTATGGATAACGAGTCGTGATAGATCGCGCGCGGAAGGTGAAGTGTCTGATTTCTGAGATGGTGAAACCCCGCGCGGGCATCGGCGGCCGGTCTAGCGCGCCCCGGGGACGTTTCGGGTCTTGAGGAATTCTTCCAGCGATTCTCCGCGGAAGCCCGCGACCATTTCCGGATTGGAGACGCCTTTGACGCGCCCGAGTTTCTCGAGGCAGAAGAAGCTCGCGCCGTAGCGCATGAGCGTGGCCCAGTCGAGCTCGCGCACCATGCGGCGTTCTTCGGCGGTGAGACCGGCCTTGTCGAACGCCGCTTCGGGCTTGTCCTTGAAGAGCGCGCGGTTGCCGGGGACGGTGAAACCGTGGAGGAAACGGTTGAGCCGCAGCGCCTTCGCGCTGGCGGCGAGGTCGAAGAGGTAGGTGCCTTCGAGTTTTTCGACTCCTTTGAGTTGCGGGTTCAAAGCAGATTCTTCGCTTCGCTCAGAATGACACGGTCACCGCTGGATTCCGGCGCGCGCCGCCCGCCGCCGGAATGACGGTCGCGCCTTGCGCATGGGGCGTGCCTTCTTCTTCAGTGCAGCCTTCGCCTCGGGCTCCTCGAACAGCGCCACCGCCATCGCGGTGGTCATCGGCAGATAGTAGCTCTGGTGGATTTTCTTCGCGCGCGGCGAGAGCGCGCCGCGCATCGCGAGCCACATGATCTCCTCCGCCCCTTCGGTGCCGCCGAGCTTGATGTACTCCGCGTGGCGCATCGCCGCGAGTTTCTTCGGGTCGCGCGCGATCAGATCGAGGAACTTCATGTCCCATTTCTCGTTGTTGAAGCCCGCGCGCTCGCCGTTCATCTGGTGCGAGAGGCCTCCGGTGCCGACGATGACCACCTTCAGGTCCTCGGGGTAGGAAAGCACCGCGCGGCGCACCGCCTGCCCGAGCTTCCAGCAGCGCGCGGGCGTGGGGATCGGGTGCTGGAGCACGTTGATCTCGATCGGCACGATCTTCCCGGGCCAGCCGGGCGAGGGCGGCCAGAACATGGTGAGCGGCGAGTGCACGCCGTGGTCGATCGGGAGGTCCTGGAAAACGGAGATGTCGAACTCGTCGTTCACCAGCGCGTCGGCCATGTGGCGCGCGAGGCCGGCGTGGCCCTCCAAAGGAGGAACGGCACGCGGTCCCAGCCCTTCGTCCGCGATCGCGTACTCGGCGCCCACGCCCAGCGCGAAAGTCGGGTAGTGATCGAAGAAGAACGTGGTCGCGTGATCGTTGTAGAAGAACACGAGAACGTCGGGCTTTCTCTGCGCGAGCCAGGCCTTGACCGGCTCGTAGCCCCTGAAGAGCGGCGCCCAGTCCGGATCGTTCTGCTTGTTGCGGTCGTACGCGCCGCCGATCGTGGGAACGTGCGAAGTGCCGATGCCGCCCAGGATTTTTGCCATGGAAGAATCCTATGCGACCGCGACGGGGATCCTGAAATCCTTGATGCGTTTCTCCCATTCCGCCGGGCCGGTCTGATGCACCGAGGTGCCGTTCGCGTCGACTGCGACCGTGACCGGCATGTCCTTCACCTCGAACTCGTAGATCGCTTCCATGCCGAGATCGCCGAAAGCCAGCACTCTGGACTTCCGGATCGCCTTGGCGACGAGGTAGGCGGCGCCGCCCACCGCGATCAGCGAGGCGGCCTTGTGCCTGCGGATCGCCTCGATCGCCGCGGGGCCGCGTTCGCCCTTGCCGATCATGGCGAGGAGGCCGGTCTGCCCGAGCATCATCTCGGTGAATTTGTCCATGCGGGTCGCCGTGGTCGGACCCGCGGGCCCGACGACCTCGTCGCGCACCGGATCGACCGGGCCGACGTAGTAGATCACGCGGTCGGTGAAATCGACGGGGAGCTTCTCGCCTTTTTCCAGCATGTCCTGGATGCGCTTGTGCGCGGCATCGCGCCCGGTGAGCATTTTCCCCGACAGAAGGAGCGTCTCGCCGGGTTTCCACTTCGCCACTTCGTCGCGCGTGAGCGTGTCGAGATTCACGCGCCTGGACTGCGCGGCGGGCGTCCATGTCACCTTGGGCCAGTCTTCCAGGCTAGGCGCTTCGAACTCCGCCGGGCCCGAGCCGTCGAGCGTGAAGCGGAGGTGCCGGGTCGCGGCGCAGTTCGGGATCATCGCGATCGGCTGCGACCCCGCGTGCGTCGGGAACGTCCTGATCTTGACGTCGAGCACCGTCGAGAGTCCGCCGAGGCCCTGCGCGCCGATGCCGAGCCGGTTGATCTTCTCGTAGAGCTCGATGCGCAGCTCCTCGTGATCGTCGCGCGGCCCGCGCTCGAGCAGCTCGTGCATGTCGATCGGCTCCATGAGCGATTCCTTGGCCATCATCATGGCTTTCTCGGCCGTGCCGCCGATGCCGATCCCCAGCATCCCCGGTGGACACCAGCCCGCTCCCATCGTGGGCACGGTCGCGAGCACCCAGTCGACGATCGAGTCCGAGGGGTTCAGCATCGCGAATTTCGATTTGTTCTCCGAGCCTGCCCCTTTGGCCGCGACGTCCACCTCGACGGTATTCCCCGGCACGAGCTCCATGTGGATCACCGCCGGGGTGTTGTCCCTCGTGTTCTTCCGGCCGAAGACCGGATCCTCGACGATCGACGCGCGCAGCTTGTTGTCCGGGTGCAGATAGGCGCGGCGCACACCTTCATTCACCGCGTCCGCGACCGAGCCCTTGAAACCGTCCAGGCCCACGTTCATGCCGATTTTCAGGAACACGTTGACGATGCCCGTGTCCTGGCAGACCGGCCGGCGCCCTTCGGCGCACAGGCGCGAGTTGCTGAGGATCTGCGCGATGGCGTCTTTCGCCGCCGGCGATTGCTCGCGCTCGTAGGCGCGCGCGAGGTGCTGGATGTAGTCGCGCGGATGGTAGGTGCTGATGTACTGCAGCGCGTCGGCGACACTCTGGACCAAATCCTCTTGTCTGATGACAGCCATGTCGAATTCCGGCTTTGAGCGATGCGGCAAGACGACGAGTATACCCATAGAGGCTTTTCGTCCGCGTCGAGATGTCGCGGCGTAGAGACAGGTCCAAGGCTAGCGAAATCAGTCCACTAGTCATCTCGCTGCATTGGCGCGTCGTCCGGGAGCGACATTTCTCCGCGCACGCTTTCTTCCGGCAACGCGCTAATTGCCTGATGCTGCGTGAACAAATCCCGATGGCACGGGTGTTGCGAGTAGGCACGAGGGAAAGCATCGCTGGATCACCGTCCGCCTCAATTCCTCCTCCCTCCTGGGCGGACGTCTGCGACCCGCAGGAAATCACTTCCTGCGGGTCTTTTTTTTCCGGCGTTTGCGGGATACGGCTGCCGGGTTGCGAAGCCCGCGCCGGGGCCGGTAATATCAGCACTTCCACAGGGGGGAGCTGCAAATGGCCGACGCAACGATCGAGTCCGTTCTCCAGGAGGACCGGCTGTTCCCGCCTTCTCCTGAGTTCGTCAAGCAGGCCAACGTATCCGGTGCCGCGGCCTACCAGGCGTTGTGCGACGAGGCCAGCCGCGATTTCGAAGGGTTCTGGGGACGGCTAGCCAAGGAGCACGTGCTCTGGAACAAGCCGTTCACCGAGGTGCTCGATGAGTCGAACGCGCCCTTCTTCAAGTGGTTCCGCGACGGCGAGCTGAACGCGTCGTACAACTGCCTCGACCGGCACCTGAAGACTCAAGGGCACAAGACCGCCATCATTTTCGAGGCGGACGACGGCAAGATCACGAAGATCACCTACAAGCAGCTCTACCACAAGGTCTGCCAGTTCGCGAACGCGCTCAAATCGCTCGGCATCCGGAAGGGCGAGCGCGTCATCATCTACATGCCGATGTCGATCGAGGTCGTCACGGCGATGCAGGCCTGCGCGAGGATAGGCGCGACGCACTCGGTGGTGTTCGGCGGATTCTCGGCGAAGAGTCTGCAGGAGCGCATTATCGACGCGGGGGCGGTCGCGGTGATCACCGCCGACGGGCAGATGCGCGGCGGCAAGGAAATCGCGCTCAAGCCCGCGGTCGACGAGGCCTTCACTCTGGGCGGCTGCGAAGGCGTGAAGAACGTGGTCGTGTACAAACGCACCGGGACTTCGGTCGCCTTTCAGGCCCCGCGCGACAAGTGGTGGCACGACGTGATCAGGGGCCAGGCCGAAACCTGCGAGCCGACCTGGGTGAACGCCGAACACCCGCTCTTCATCCTGTATACATCGGGCTCGACCGGCAAGCCGAAGGGCGTGCAGCACTCGACCGGCGGCTACCTGCTGATGACGATCATCACCATGAAGTGGGTCTTCGACTACAAGACCACGGACGTGTTCTGGTGCACCGCGGACGTCGGCTGGGTGACCGGGCACAGCTACTGCACCTACGGCCCGCTCGCGGTCGGCGCGACCGAAGTGATGTTCGAAGGCGTGCCGGTGTGGCCGGACGCGGGGCGCTTCTGGAAAATGATCCAGGACCACAAGGTGACGGTGTTCTACACTGCTCCCACTGCCATTCGCACGCTTATCAAGGCGGGGGGAGACCTTCCGAAGAAATACAATCTGAAATCTCTGCGCATCCTCGGCACGGTCGGCGAGCCGATCAACCCCGAGGCGTGGATGTGGTACTACAACACCGTCGGCGACAGGCGCTGCCCGATCGTCGACACCTGGTGGCAGACCGAGACCAGCAGTCACCTGATCACGCCGCTTCCCGGCGTGCATGCCCTGAAGCCGGGCTCCTGCACCATGCCGCTTCCCGGAATCATGGCGGCGATCGTGGACGAGACCGGCCGCGACGTCGACAAGGGCAAGGGCGGAATCCTCGTCATCAAGCGCCCGTGGCCGGGAATCATCCGCACCATCTGGGGCGATCCGGAGCGCTTCAAGAAGAGCTACTTCCCCGAGGACTTCAAGGGCAAGTATTACCTCGCGGGCGACGGCGCGAGCCGCGACAAGGACGGATACTTCCGCATCATGGGGCGCATCGACGACGTGCTGAACGTGTCGGGGCACCGCCTGGGCACGATGGAGATCGAATCGGCGCTGGTGGCGAACGTGAAACTCGTCGCCGAGGCGGCCGTGGTGGGCCGGCCCGACGAAATGACCGGCGAAGCCGTGTGCGCCTTCGTCGTGCTCAAAGGCCCGCGGCCTGTAGGCGACGAGGCGAGGAAGATGGCGGACGAGTTGCGCAACTGGGTGGCGAAGGAGATCGGTCCGATCGCCAAGCCCAAGGACATCCGCTTCGGCGACAACCTGCCGAAGACGCGCTCCGGAAAGATCATGCGGAGGTTGCTGCGTTCGATCGCCAAGGGCGAAGAGATCAAGCAGGACGTCTCGACGCTGGAGAACCCCGCGATCCTGGAGCAACTCAAGCAATCCACCTAGCGATTGGGTTCACTCTTTCCCGTGGTCGCGTAAAATTGGCCTCGAACGGAGAGGTGGATGAGCGGTTTAAGTCGCACGCCTGGAAAGCGTGTTTAGGTTAATAGCCTAACGCGGGTTCGAATCCCGCCCTCTCCGCCAACCAGTCCAACGCGAACCGGCCCATTCTCCGATGTGTGGAGAACGAGCCCGGCACCTTGTGAGCATCCCTTCAGTAAACAGTCGTAAGAATCTGGCGTCCTCACCATGCTGAAGGAAAATGTACCGGGAGCCAACGCCAAGAAAACAACGTCGGCGCGGTAGAGGAGGAGCGGCCGGGTAGGGCACAGTTCTTGCTCAGGAAGTGTCATGGCGGACCGTTACCTTGAGGCTGTTCGGTGCCTCAGTCTTATTGCGCCCGAGTGTTTCCTGGAGGCGCTTGAGACCGCTGATGTCCGCGCAGGGCTGCGATCTTTCCGGGAAGGGCGCGATCCTGCCCTCATGGAAATCGTTTTTTCAGTTCCGGATGAGCAATTTTGGTGGTTCCGACTCGTGCTGCGCAAAATGGCAGACAAGTACGAGCGCCACAAAAGTATTATGGAGTCTTACCGCAAATTGAATTTGACACGCTCGTAGCGATGTATCAATCGGAGTCCCGCTGTCTTGGCCCTGGCTCTGTGCTCGCCGGCGGCGGGTCGGCCGGGACCGGCTCCATAGAAAGCCCACTACCTGGATTTCCTGCCGATTGCACGCCGCGCACCGGCAAACGCACCAGATCGTCGCCGCGTTTGACCACGACTCGATCAGGGTTCACGGCGTACAAGACGACTCCGTCGCCGACCTGCTGGCCTTCGACGAACGGGGCCGCGGGCCGACCATCGACGGAAATCAGCGCGGTCCTCGCAGCCGCCGTGATCATTACTCCGTTGACCGCGAACTTGAATTCGCTCGCGGCCACTTGTGGCGCAGGGTCCCTGTCGATAACCGGCGCAGGCTCGGTCAAGGTTCGACGCCCGGAAAAAGGGAGGTCGCCGGATTTCGCGTTGGGGCCGGCTGCTGGTGCGGGTGACGGATCAACCTGTGAACTCGACGTGTAGAAATAGAAAAACATCGATCCGGCCAGGGCCGATACCGAAATCCAAGCTATCCGCCGCGCTCTTTGCATCCTAGCTTGCCAGCATATCGTCGAGTTCCCTCACGTGTTAAGGGATATTAGTACGGCGGGTGCTCTCTCCGCCAGACGAAAAATGAGGCGAACGCCCACCGCGTTACGCGGTTTTGTCGCCGACGGGCGCAAGAACCATCTCGATCAGGGCGAGCTGTCCCTTCGATACGGCCTCCAGCCCGCGCAGGAGCGCGGGACGCACCTCCGAGGGTCGCTCGACGGCTTCTCCGTAGCCTCCGTAAGCGCGCGCGAGAGCGGGGTAGTCCGGGCGGGGCAGGATGGACAAGCCCGCGAAATGTTTCGTCCGCACCGCCGCTCCATCCGGGTATTCGCGCTCGACGTCGAGTTTCTGGGAAAGATAGCCGGCGTTGTCGAACAGCACGACGAGCAGCGGCAGCCGCAGCTCCTGCGAGGCACCAAAGGAAGCGACCACGGGATTGTAGTGAAAGGCGCCGTCGCCGATGGTGAGGACCACGGTGCGATCCGGGCGCGCGACCTTGGCGCCGAGCGCGGTGCCGATCCCCATGCCCAGGCCGCCGTAACTCGCCGAGATGAAACCGCCGGGCGCGAGGCGCTCGAGCTGGCGCAAGACCTCGTGCCGGTGGGTGATGGTTTCATCGACGACGATCGCCCCCTCGGGCAGGACCGCATTCAGCTCGTGGCCGATCCAGGCGGACTCGATCACGCCGCGCGTCCCCGCGGCTCGCGCCTCCTCGCGCAATTTCTCCCGCAGCTCGCCGTTGCGCTTCGCCCAGCGCGCCGCCGCCGGGGCGCGTGATCCTTTCGCAACGACGCGCGCGACGCGCTCGCAGAGAAATGCGAGCGAGGGTTCCACCGCGCTCGCGACCACGAGGTCCGCGCGGAAGCCCCAGTAGGGAAGGTGAACGTGGAGCGGATCCTCGCCGAGAACGGCGACCCGGGTCCTGGGTCCGGACAGGATCGCGGGAGGATGCGCGGGGACGACGGTCTCGACGCAGAAAACCAGATCGGATTCGTCGAGCAGGGTTTTCATGTCCGGAGCGACGCCGCCATGGAGCGGGTGCGCGCGCGGGAAATTGGCGTATCCCGGGTGCCAGGCGTCGAAGACCGGCGCTCCCAGCGTTTCCGCGAGCTCGACCAGCCGCTCGACGGCACCCACGTCCTTGCCGACCTCTTCGGTAAGGATGATCGGGGAGCTCGCGCTGCTCAGCATCTGCGCCAGCTCCTCGAGCGCCGCGGGATCCACCGCGAGGTCCCGCACCGGCGCGCGCGCGCGCTCGGCCTCCTCGGGGTGCTCGTCCATCAGGAATTCCGTGGGCACCGACACGAAGGCCGGGCCGCGCGGCGCGGCCATCGCGATCTGGCAGGCCCGCGCTATCGTCGCCGGAAGGAGCGCGCTGTCGTTCAGGCCGAAGCTCCACTTCACGCAGGGCGCGACCAGCCGCGCGGGCCCGCCGACATCCGAGAGCAATCGCAGCCACTGCGGCCCGATCCCGTATCCGGGCCGCTCGCCGAAGCTCACCGATTCCCCCGCGAGCACCACCATGGGGACGCGCTCGTGCAGCGCCGCGCGCATGGCCATGGTCGCGTGCAGCGCGCCCACGGTCGTGTGGAGCACGACCGCCGAGAGCTTGCCCGTCGCCTTGGTGTAGCCGCTCGCCATCGCGATCGCCGTTTCCTCGTGGCGCGAAGACAGGTACTGGGGAATGTCCTCGCGGTAGGAGAGCTTGGCGAGCGCCTCCCACAGCGGCGCCCATTCCGAACCCGGCGAGGCGAAAATCTTCTCCACGCCCATTCGGCGCAGCGTTCGGAGCAAGGCTTCCGCGCCGGTCAGCTCGTCCATGGTCCTCTTCCGCTCATCGGTGCGCTTCGGGTCGGCGTCCGACCGCGGCGCTCCCGGGAAACACCAGCGATTTGATCACGACCGGCACGGCGCCGGAAGTCTCGAGCAGCCCGCCGATGTCGATGAAGTCGAATTCCCTGAGAACGACGCCGTCGATCGACACGATCGCATTGGGCAGCCGGGTCTCCTCCAGGCAATGAATCCCGATCAGGCCGCCGATGTCGCCGTCGCCGACGAGGACGAGAGGCAGGCCGCGGTCGAGCGCTTTCGCGAGGCCGGCGGAAACGCCACGGCAGAAGCCGTCGAGTCGCGCGAAGGTGGCGGATTTTCTCCAGCGGTAGCAGAGCGCCACGGTCTGCTCGCCTTCGTGCAGATCGAGGCGCCGCAGGGCGGTTTGCACCGCGCTCGCGATTTTGCGGCAATCGAGCGCTTCGTCGTCGAGCGGCAGATCCGGCGTGACGACCGGCACGTTTCTCAAAGGGAGGACGCTTTGGGGGGCGACGAATATGGTGCTGCCGCTCACCTGGATCGTGTACTGGGATGCGCCGATGACCGTGGCGCGGATCCCTTCGTCGGAGGCGACGATGCGCGGTCCCCAGGCCTTGACCCGCTCGAGGATCTGACGGGCGAGCGCCGGCCCCAGATCGCCGAAAGGCTCGCTCTCGCGTCCGTAGATGTATTCCGCCACGCCGCCTGAAAAGCTTATCGCCTCGGGCCTGCGCTCGTTGCGCAAGGGGTCGAGGCGCAGCAGCGCATTCGACTCGGCGCGAAGGACAGGGCGGCTGATGATTTCGAACAGCCGCTCGGCCATGCGCCCGACCATCGCGGCCAGCGGGGCCGGGTCGGGTTTTGCGCCGATTTCGAGGAAGAGCCCGACTTCCGCGGCGAAACGCCGGCCGGCCTCCTCGATGCGCCTCACGCGCCCTTCGGAGTCGAAAGACAGGATGCGGGCGCCGATGTCGGCTGCCGTCATTTCGACGACCTCGCCCGCCTCGCACACGGCGACCTTGGAAGTTCCGCCGCCGATATCGACGTTCATGACCCGAGCGGATTCGCGGATCGAGCGTGCACAAGCCCCCGAGCCGAACGCGGCGAGCGTGGCTTCGAGCGCGTCGCCCGCGCTCACCGATACGAACTTGCCGGTCTGGGAGGCGAACAGCTCGCCGATCGCGCGGGCGTTGCTGCGCCGGACGGCGACGCCCGTGAGGATCAGGGCGCCCGTGTCGATCGCCCTGGGGTCGACTCCGGCGAGCGCGTATTGCCTGTCGATGAAGCACCCGAGCGCTGGAGCGTCGATGGTCGCGTCGCCGGCATACGGAGTGAGAAGAACGTCGGATTGGTGAATGACTTTGCGCTCGGACACGACGTAGCGGTTGTCGAGCCGCTCGAGCACCAGGCGCGAGAAGACGAGGTGCGTGGTCGAGGAGCCGATGTCGACGCCGACGCTCGTGAGACGGATCTCGTCCTCGATCTCGAGGCTGCGCCTGACGCTGCTGAAGAAGATCCTGCCGCCGGCTTCCTCGCTCATGCGAAGCCGCGGGCTACTTCGTCGCCGGCGCGACGTACCAGCCAGGGTCCATGCGGTTCGGCACGCTGCTCTTCTGCAGCGTCTCCGAGTATTCCCTGCGGATGAACGGGTCCTCCATCCAGTAGGGAATGGAAGTTCCGCCTTGGGGAATGTCGATCGCGGTGTAGTCGGTGTGTTTCTCGCCCGGCGCGCCGGGGTCGCGGCCGGGGTTGTGCGGGCCGAACCAGGCGGTGAGGCGGAACGGGTCCTTGGACACGCTGAAGTGCTGGTGGTACCAGCGCGCGCCGCCGGGGGCCGCCGACACCATGCCGACCGGCTCGTAGTCGACGCGCTTCACCTCGCCGGCACGGCCGTCCTTCCACGGCGTCACGCCCAGGCGCTCGGGCCAGGTGTAGGTGTAGCCCTTGCCCTTGACGCAGATGAGCACCGCGGCCGAGGTGTGCGCGTGTCCCTTCGAGTAGCGGCCGTTCTCGTGCTGCCCGATCCAGAAATAGAAGCAGTTGTCGGTCATGAACGGCTCGACGCGCCGCCATCCGGGGGAGCGCCTGTTGTCCAGGGGAAGATCGCAATTCACGATATCCGGAATGAAGTTCGTGCGCCGCATCGCGAGGCCCCGCACCGGGTCGGGCTCGATATCGTCCTTGGGCTTGAAGAAATCGTCCGCGCCGTCGAAGCGGTCGCGGAACACGAAGGGGTTGTCGAACACCGCGTCCACGTTGTTGATCATGTTGAGCACGTTGGGCGCCGTGGTGCCCGCGAGCAGCAGCGCGCCGCCCGAGGTGGCGTTGACCAGGCGGTGCCAGGCGTTCATCGGAATCGAGAACATCGATCCCTTCTGCCACTCGAAGACGTGCTTCTTCGCGTCTCCCTCCTGCCAGACTTCGGTCGTGCCGCGACCCTCGACGACCAGAAAGATCTCCTCGTACATGTGCCGCTCGGGATTCAGCGCGCCCGCCGGAGGGATCTCCACGACGTAGCAGCCCCACTTGGTTTCGGTGCCGGTGAGCTGGATGAAATGGCCGCGACCGCCGGTCCTCTTCCAGGGCATGAGAGCGAGATCCTGGACTCTGCGGATGCCGATTCCGCGAAATACCGGAATCCCCTCGGACTCCATGAAGGCGTCGTAAGGGGTGGGCTGCTTCTTGAACTCGCCGAAGCCGGCCTTGCGCGTGCCGGTCGGCTCGTGCCAGTGGGTCTGGTCTTTCTCGTGCGGCATGGGGATCCTCGCGTGACGCCCGATGTTCTGATATGCAGAACACGGTTCCAGTATTTTGCAAAACGCGCTCATTCGACCATATAATCCCCGCGAGCGTCAATCAGCGCCGCGGGCGAAGCGCCCTAGCGTCTCGCGAGGAGGAGGAAAACCGTTGCGGTGGAACGACTCGATCATCCTGCTCCAGGCGCTCGCCCTGGGACCGGCCTGCGTTCCGCTCGCGAGCGCGCAGTCCCCGGAAAAAAATCAGGCGGTCTACCTTTACGAAGGCGCCGACCGCGCGCAGCGCTTGGCCGATCGGGCGCGGCAGGAAGGCGCGCTGGTGGTCTACACCTCGCTTGCGACCTCGGAATCGGTGCCGCTCACCCAGGCGTTCGAAAAGAAATACGGCGTCAAGGTCCAGCTGTGGCGCTCGCTCAGCGACCAGGTGGTCAGGCGCGCCCTGAACGAAGCCAAGGCGCGCCGTCATGTCGTCGATGTCGTCGAAACCAACGCCCCCGAGCTGGAAGCGCTCGCGCGCGAGCGGGTCCTGGCCCAGTTCTTCAGCCCTCATATCGCTGACATTCCTTCCTGGGGAGTGCCTCTGCACCGGATGTGGGTCTCGGACCGCGTCGATTTCTTCGTCGTGGCGTTCAACACGGCAAAGGTGCGCCGCGACGAGCTTCCGGCGACCTACGAGGGCTTCCTCGACCCCAAGTGGAGAGGGCGGATCGGGCTCGAGGCGACCGATCAGGAGTGGCTCGCCGGGCTCGCCAAGTACTGGGGCGAGAAGCGCGCTCTCGAATTCTTTCGCGGGCTGGTCGCGATGAAGCCCGACATGCGCAAGGGGCACGTGCTCTTGTCCGAGATGGTCGTGGTCGGCGAGGTGCCTGTCAGCCTTACCAATTACGCATCCAACGCCAATTCGATGAAGCGCCGCGGCAAGCCGATCGACTGGAAGCCCGTCGAGCCGGTGATCGGCAGGCCGCAGGCGCTCGGGCTCGCGGCGAACGCGCCCCACCCGAACGCCGCGCTGCTCTTCGCCGATTTCGTGCTGTCCCCGGAAGGCCAGCAGCTTTTCTATTCCATGGGACGGTATCCGTCGAGCCGAAAGGCGGAAAGCGTTCGCGTGGCGTTTCCCTACCTGATGCTCGACCCGATCGCTCTGATCGACGAGGACGAAAAGTGGCTCAAGCTGTGGAACGAGCTCGTCACGGTCAGATAGCGTGACTTCGTCCTTGCCGCACGACCTCGCCGGCCTGGTGCTGATGGTGTTCCTCCTCGGCTTTCGGCACGGAATGGACCCGGACCATCTGGCGACGGTCGACGGGCTGGCGCGCCCGGCGCCCGCTTGAGAACGCCGGCGATGGAACGAAAGCTCAATTCCGCAAAATCCCGGACCCGCCTATCGTCGGTCGCGAATTCCCTGCGGCTCATCAAGGCGTTTTCCGAAGACGAGTACGAGATCGGCATCAGCGATCTCGCCAAGCGGCTGGGCCTCGCGAAGAGCACCGTTCACAGGCTCGCCTCGACGCTGCTCGAGCAGGGAATCCTCGAGCAGAACTCCGGCGACGGCAAATATCATCTCGGACTCGCGCTGTTCGAGCTGGGCGCGATGGTGCGCCGGAAGATGGACTTCACGATGGAGGCGCGGCCTTTCCTGCGCACGCTCATGGAGAAAACCGGCGAAACCGTGCATCTCGCGATTCTCGATCACGATTCGATCCTGTACATCATCACCCACGAGAGCAAGCAGGCGCTGCGCATGGGCTCCAAGGTCGGTACGCGAGCCCCCGTGCATTCGACAGCGGTGGGGAAGACCCTGCTCGCTTTTCAGCCAGACGAAGAGCTCGAGCGCATCTTCGCGCGCGGCCTGCCGCAAAGCACTCCCAACACGATCACCGATCCCAAGGCATTGCGCCGCGAGCTGGCGACGGTGCGCTCGCGCAACTACGCGGTCGACGACGAGGAAAGCGAGATCGGACTTCGCGCCATCGCCGCGCCGATACGTATCTACTCGGGCAACGTGGTTGCAGCGATCAGCATCGCAGGCCCGGTGCACCGCATGGCGAGAAAGGCGCTGCTGGGCTGGGTGCGCGAGCTGGTGGATGCCGCCGAGGCGGTTTCGCAGCGGCTCGGCTGGCAGCCGCCGCGCCCGGAAGCCGTGCCCAAGCGGGCCTGACCACGGCGGGCCGGGCTCAAATCCCCAGGCGCTGCCAGATCGTCGAGGTGAGCCCCGCCTGGTTCATCGTGTAGAAGTGCAGGCCGGGCGCTCCGGCCGAGAGTAGCCGGTTGCACAGGTCGGTCACCACGTCGAGGCCCAGGCTTCGAATCGAAGCGACGTCGTCGCCGAGTCCCTGCATCTTCAGGCGCAGCCAGCGCGGAATTTCGGCGCCGCAGGTGTCCGAGAAGCGGGCAAGCTGCGCGAAATTCCCGATCGGCATGATTCCCGGGACGATGGGCAGGTCGACGCCGAGCGCTTCGCAGTCGTCGACGAAGCGCAGATAGGAATCGATGTTGTAGAAATACTGCGTGATCGCCGCGTCGGCGCCCGCATCGATCTTGCGCTTGAAATTCCGCAGGTCCTCATGCGGGCTGCGCGCCTGGGGATGGAATTCCGGATAGCAGGCGACTTCGACGTGGAAGTGATCGCCGGTCCGTTCGCGGATGAAAGCCACCAGCTCGCTCGCGTAGCGAAGCTCCCCCGCGCTGGCGGCGCCCGAAGGCAGGTCCCCGCGCAGGGCGACGATGTGACCGATGCCTTTCGACTTGTACAGCTCGAGCGTCGCGGCGATGTCGTCGCGCGTTGCGCCGACGCAGGAAATATGGGGCGCCGCGCGGTGTCCGGCGGCCTGGATTTCAAGGACGGTCTCCAGCGTGCGGTCGCGCGTGGAGCCGCCGGCGCCGTAGGTGCACGAGAAAAACCGCGGCTTCAACTGCGCGAGCTGCTTCCAGGTTGCGCGCAGCTTTTCCATTCCCTCCGGCGTCTTCGGCGGAAAGAACTCGAAGCTGAACGTGCGCGGGTGTTTTTTCTGAGACTCCATGTCAGCGCTCGTAGGCGAGGTTGGGCGCAAGCCAGCGCTCGGTCTGCTCCAGAGCGAGCGCCTTGCGCCGGGCGTAGTCGGCGGCCTGGTCCTCGCCGATCTTGTCGACCGCGAAATACCGGGAATCCGGGTGGGAGAGATAAAAGCCGCTCACGCTCGCGGCGGGAAGCATGGCGTACGATTCGGTGAGCGTGAGGCCCGCCTCGCCAGCCGAGAGCAGGGCGAACAGCGGTCCCTTTTCCGTGTGGTCCGGACAGGCGGGATAGCCGGGCGCGGGGCGGATGCCGCGGTATTTCTCTGCGATCAGCTCGGTGCTCGAAAGTCTCTCGCCCGCGGCGTAGCCCCAGTACTCCTTTCGCACCCGCTCGTGCAGGAGCTCCGTAAAGGCTTCGGCGAGCCGGTCGGCGAGAGCCTTGAGCATGATCGCGCTGTAATCGTCGTGATCCGCCTCGAAGGCCTTGACCCCGGCATCGACCCCGATTCCCGTGGTGACCGCGAAAGCGCCGACGTAATCGGGAACTCGCGAGTCCCGGGGCGCGACGAAGTCGGCGAGGCACAAGTTCGCGCGATCGGCGGGCTTTTCGCCCTGCTGGCGCAGGCAGTGCCACACCATCGCCGTTTCACGGCGAGACTCGTCCGCGTAGATCTCGATATCGTCGCCGACGCTCGCCGCCGGATACAGGCCGAACGCCGCGTTCGCCTTCAAGGACTTCCCGCCGACGATTTTTCCCAGCATCGCCCGGCCCTCGGCGAAAACGCCGCGCGCCGCCTCGCCGACCATCGGGTCTTCGAGGATTTTGGGATAGGCTCCCGCGAGGTCCCAGGTCTGGAAGAACGGCGACCAGTCGATATAGCGGGCGATTTCGGCGAGATCGTAGCCGCGCAGGAGCCGCCGGCCGAGGACCCGGGGGCGCGGCGGGGCATAGCTGCTCCAATCGATTCGATAAGCGTTGGCCCGGGCCCGGCCTATCGGCACGAGCGCCTGCCCCTTCTTGGCCGCGTGCTGGGTGCGGACCTTTTCGTAGTCTTCGCGCACCGACTGCACATAGTCCCGTTTCAGGTCGGTCGAGAGCAGGTTGGAGCACACCGATACCGACCGGGATGCGTCGGGCACGTACACGGTGGAGTGGGCGTAGTGGGGCGCGATCTTGACCGCGGTGTGCACGCGCGAAGTCGTCGCCCCGCCGATCAGGAGGGGAATCGTGAAACCCTGCCGCTGCATCTCGTGCGCCACGTGCGCCATTTCCTCGAGGGACGGCGTGATCAGGCCCGAAAGGCCGATGATGTCCGCTTTTTCCGCGAGCGCCGTATCGAGGATCTTCTGCGCCGGGACCATGACGCCCAGATTGATGACCTCGAAGTTGTTGCACTGGAGGACCACGCCGACGATGTTCTTTCCGATGTCGTGCACGTCGCCCTTCACGGTCGCGACGACGATCTTGCCCTTGGGCTTCATGTCGCCGGATTTTTCCTTTTCTGCCTCGATGAAGGGGATGAGGTGCGCCACCGCCTGCTTCATCACGCGCGCCGATTTCACCACCTGCGGCAAGAACATCTTTCCCGATCCGAACAGGTCCCCGACGATGTTCATGCCGTCCATGAGCGGACCCTCGATCACCTGGATCGCGCGTTCGTACTTCGCGCGGGCTTCCTCGGTGTCCTCGACGACCCAATCGGCGATCCCTTTGACTAAAGCGTGCGCAAGGCGTTCTTCGACCGAGCCCTTTCGCCACTCCAGCTCGTCGGCCTGCGCCTTGTCCGGGCTCTTCACGGTGGTGGCGATTTCCACGAGGCGCTCGCCCGCATCGGGCCGCCGGTTGAGCACCACGTCCTCGACCCGCTCGCGAAGCTCCGCGGGAATCTCCCCGTAGACCCCGAGCTGCCCCGCGTTGACGATCCCCATGGTCATGCCCGCCTTGACGGCGTGGTAGAGGAAAACGGTGTGGATGGCCTCGCGCACCGCATCGTTGCCGCGGAAGGAGAAGGACACGTTCGAGACGCCGCCCGAGACCTTGGCGTGCGGCAGCTCGCGCTTGATCGCGCGGGTCGCTTCGATGAAATCGCGGCCGTAGTTGTTGTGCTCCTCGATGCCGGTCGCGACCGCGAAGATGTTCGGGTCGAAGACGACGTCCTCGGGCGGAAAGCCGACCTGCTCGACCAGGAGGCGGTAGCAGCGCCGGCAGATCTCGATTTTCCGCGCGAGCGAGTCGGCCTGGCCCTTCTCGTCGAAAGCCATGACGATCACGGCGGCGCCGTAACGGCGGGCGAGCCGCGCGTGCCGCAGGAATTCCTCTTCGCCCTCCTTGAGGGAGATCGAGTTGACCATGCATTTGCCCTGCGCGCACTTGAGTCCGGCTTCGATCACCGACCACTTCGAGGAATCGATCATCACCGGCACGCGCGAGATGTCCGGCTCCGAGCCGATGAGATGCAGGAAAGTGGTCATCGCCTTCTGGGAGTCGAGCATCGCCTCGTCCATGTTCACGTCGATCACCTGCGCTCCGTTCTCGACCTGCTGGCGCGCCACTGCGAGCCCTTCCTGGTAGTCGCCGGAGAGGATCATGCGCGCAAAGGCGCGTGAGCCCGAGACGTTGGTGCGCTCCCCGACGTTGACGAACAGCGATTCGTCGCCGATATTCAAGGGCTCGAGACCCGAAAGCCGCAGCTTCTTCTCGGCGGCCGGTGGCTTGCGCGGAGGCAGCTCGCGCACCGCTGCTGCGATCGCGCGGATATGATCGGGCGTCGTGCCGCAGCAGCCTCCGACGATGTTCAGGAAGCCGCTTTCCGCGAATTCCCTGAGCAGGCCCGAGGTATATTCCGGAGTTTCGTCGTAGCCGGTCTCGGAGAGCGGGTTCGGGAGTCCCGCGTTGGGGTAGCAGCTGATGAACGTGTCGGAGACATTCGACAGCTCCTCGATGTAGGGACGCATGAGTTTCGCGCCCAGCGCGCAGTTCAGGCCCACTGCGATCGGCCGCGCGTGGCGCAGGGAATTCCAGAAGGCTTCCGGAGTCTGGCCGGTGAGCGTGCGCCCGGACTGGTCGGTGATGGTGCCCGAGACGATGACGGGGAGCCGCCGTCCGCGCTGCTCGAACAGCGCCTCGATCGCGAAGACCGCGGCTTTGGCGTTGAGCGTGTCGAAGATGGTCTCGAGCAGGATCAGGTCGGCGCCGCCGTCTGCGAGGCCCGCGATCGCCTCGCCGTAGGCTGCCACGAGCTCGTCGAAATAGATGTTGCGAAAACCCGGATCGTTGACTTCGGGCGAGATCGACGCGGTCTTGTTGGTCGGACCGAGCACGCCGGCGACGAAGCGCGGCCTGCCCGGGTCGCGCTCCATCGAGCGGTCCGCCGCTTCGCGGGCGAGTCCGGCCGCGGCGTGATTCAACTCGTACACCACACGCTCCAGGCCGTAGTCGGCCTGCGAAGGGGCGTTCGAGTTGAAGGTGTTGGTCTCGATGATGTCCGCACCGGCCTCGAGGTACTGGGCGTGGATCTGGCGAATCACCTCCGGACGCGTCAACGAGAGGAGGTCGTTGTTGCCCCTCAGTTCGCGCGTCGAGTCGAGGAAGCGCTCGCCGCGGAAATCCGCCTCCGAGAGCCTGTAGCCCTGGATGGTCGTGCCCATCGCGCCGTCCAGTATGAGGATGCGGCGCTCGAGGAGAACCTTGAGTTCTTCGCTTCTGTCGGGCTGCATTTCACTCCTTTTGACCGGTGAAGCATGATCGCCTATACTCAGCTATGAATCCAATGAAAGTTTATACGAATACTATGAATATCATTCATACCTTATGCTCGAAGTCCGCCACCTCCGCACGCTGATCGCCCTGGCCGAGGCGGGAACGGTCTCGCGCGCCGCAGAGCGCGTGCATTTGACCCAGTCGGCCCTTTCGCATCAGTTGAAGGCCCTGGAGTCCCATTACGGCCTGGCGATGGTGAAACGCCACGGGCAATCCGTACAGCTGACCGAGCCGGCGCGGCGGCTGGTGGCCCTGGGACACACCGTGATGAACGAGGTCCAGACCGCGGAGCGCGATCTCGGCAAGCTCGCGCGAAAGCCCGCGGGAACGCTGCGCATCGCGCTCGAATGCCACACCTGCTTCGACTGGCTGATGCCGATCATGGACGCCTTTCGCAAGCATTGGCCGGAGGTGGAGCTCGACCTGGTATCGGGCTTTCATCCCAAGCCGCTCGCATTGCTCGCCGATAACAAGACCGATCTGGTGATCGGATCGGAGAACAAGCCGCGGCGGGGCATCGTCTACCACCCGCTGTTTCGCTTTGAAGTGCTCGCCGTAATGCCGACCGATCACCGCCTGAAGGCAAAACGCTGTCTCGCGGCGGGCGACTTCGCGAAAGAGACGCTCATCACTTATCCGGTGCCCGAAGAGCGCATCGACCTGATCCGTCGGGTGCTGAAACCCGCCAGAATCCATCCCAGGCGCCGGACCACGGAGCTCACCGTCGCCATCCTGCAACTGGTCGCCAGCAGGCGAGGGGTCGCCGCGCTGCCGAACTGGGGAATCAAGAACTACGTGGATTACGGATACGTGATCGCGCGGCGGATCGGCAAGAACGGGCTGTGGAGCAACCTCTACGGCGCCACCACCGGCGAGGTGGCTCGGCTGCCCTTTGTGCGGGATTTCCTCGAGACGGCCCGGCGCGAATGCTTCGCGAAGCTCGACGGGGTGGTGCCGGTGCGGTGATTCGCGCGTCGCTCGTCCGTTCACCCCCGCATCTTCATCCACCGCACCGGGATCGCGGTGATGTCGCCTTTGCCGAGTCCGGCTCGCGAAGCTTGGTCATAGCACTCCAAGGCGCGCGATGTGACCGGAAGCTCGGTACCGAGCGCTTCGGCTTCCTCGACCATGGTCCGCAAATCCTTGCGCATCGCGTCGATGTCCACGGTGATGGGCCCAGGGACCTTTCCCTGGATCGCCGCCGCCAGTGCCGGTCCGCGGTTCTTCAGCACGTTGGCGCCGCCTGAGGTGTCGGTGAAGATGTCGACCAGGCGGGCGGCGTCCAGTCCGAGCGGGCGGCACAGCGCCAGCGCCTCGCCGAAGGCCTGCCAGAAAACCAGGAGCGGCAGGTTGATCGCGAGCTTCATGCTCGCGCCGGCGCCGACCGGTCCGACGTGCTCGATGCGGCGGCACATCTGCTCGAGCAAAGACCTGGCGCGCGCGACATCCGCCGCATCGCCGCCGACGAAGCCGAAGAGCTTTCCTTCCCGCGCGGGTCCGATCGTTCCGCCGACGGGGCACTCGACCATGATCGCGCTCTTTTTGCGGATGTCGGCGGCGAGCGCGCGCTCGGTCTCGGGGCGCACCGTGCTCATCTCGATGAAGAGCTTGCCGGAGACGTCGGCCGAAAGCAGCCCGCTCTTGGCGCGATACGCGGCGTCGATCGCTGCGGCGTCGGTGAGTATGGTGATGATCGCTTTCGACGAGGAGGCGAGCTGCGACGGGGTGGCTGCGACTTTGGCGCCCGCCGCGGCGAGAGCCCTGGTTTTTTCCGCGGTGCGGTTCCAGACCGCGAGCTCGTGGCCGAGACCGATCAGCCGCTCGCCTATCGCCGCTCCCATTCTCCCGGTGCCCGCGATGCCGATTTTCAATTCGCCTCCTTTGATCCGTTCAGTTGACACCGCGCCGCGGCGTGGGGTCAAATTGGCCCGACAACTATAACAGCTCAACGAAGCCGGAATAACGGGGACGACATGGCCTCGCCCAGGAGCGAGCTTCGCGACGGGATGCGCATCGAATGGGATGTCCCGATCCGCATGGACGACGGCCTTGTTCTCAGGTGCGATGTGTTCCGGCCGGAGAAGGAGGGGCGCTATCCGGTCATCCTCAGCTACGGTCCGTACGCCAAAGGACTCGCGTTCCAGGACGGATATCCGAGCGCCTGGCAGCGCATGGTCGCCGAGCACCCCGACGTCGCACACGGTTCGACCAACAAGTACCAGAACTGGGAAGTCGTCGATCCCGAGAAATGGGTCCCGGACGGATATGCGTGCGTGCGCGTCGATTCCCGCGGCGCCGGACGCTCGCCGGGGCATATCGACCATTTTTCTCCCCGCGAGACGAAGGATTTCTATGTGTGCATCGAATGGGCGGGCGTACAGCCCTGGGCCAGCGGCAAGGTCGGCCTGAACGGGATTTCCTACTACGGCATCAACCAGTGGCACGTCGCTTCGCTCGCGCCGCCCCACCTTGCGGCGATGTGCATCTGGGAGGGGGCGGCCGACTGGTACCGCGACATGACGCACCACGGCGGGATTCTCTCGACGTTCTGGGCCAACTGGTACGACATGCAGGTGAAGACGGTGCAGTACGGGCTGGGCGAGCGCGGCCCGCGCAGCCGGGTCACGGGCGAACTCGTCTGCGGAGATGAAACGCTGGCCGACCGCGAATTGCAGCGCAACCGCTGCGACTTCGGCGACGACATCCTCGCGCATCCGCTCGACGACGAATACCACAAGGGGCGTTCTCCGGACTGGGACAAGATCTCCGTGCCCTTCCTCTCGACGGCGAACTGGGGCGGGCAGGGGCTGCACCCGCGCGGAAATTTCGAGGGCTTTGTGCGCGCAGCTTCGAAGGAGAAATGGCTGGAAGTACATGGCATCGAGCACTGGACCCACTTCTATACCGATTACGGCGTCGAACTGCAGAAGCGTTTTTTCGCGTACACCCTGAAGGGTGCGCAGAACGGCTGGGACAGGCAGCCGCGCGTGCAGCTGCAGGTGAGGCACATCGACCGCTTCGTCGAGCGGCATGAAGGCGAATGGCCGATCGCGCGCACGCGCTGGACGAAGTTCCACCTCGACCCGGCCCGCCACGCGCTCGTTTCGGAACCACCCAAGGGCGCGGCGAGCGTGGGCTACGATGCATCCGGTGACGGGGTGACGTTCATTTCAGCGCCGCTCGAGCACGAGACCGAGATCACGGGACCGCTTGCCGCAAGACTGTTCGCGTCTTCGTCGACCGCGGACGCGGACCTGTTCCTCGTTTTCCGGGTGTTCTCCCCGGACATGCGCGAAGTGGTGTTCATGGGCGCGATCGATCCCCACACGCCGGTCGCGCAGGGCTGGCTGCGCGCCTCGCATCGCAAGCTCGATACAAGACTCTCGACCGAGTACCGGCCCTACCATACGCACGACGAGCCGCAGCCCCTGAGACCTCGCGAGGTGGTGCAGCTCGATGTCGAGATCTGGCCGACCTCGATCGTGGTCCCGGCTGGGCACAGGGTGGCGCTGACGGTGCGGGGAAAGGACTACGAGTGGCAGAAATCGACGGGCGCCAGGCTCTCGAACTTCAAGAACGAGTTGCGCGGCTGCGGGCCGTTCCTGCATGATGATCCGCGCGACCGTCCGGCCGCGGTCTTCGGCGGCAAGGTCACGATCCACGCCGGACCGGGACGCGAATCCTATGTCCTGGTTCCGGTCGTACCGGCGAAACGCTAAAGAGGGAGGCGAGCGATGCCGATGAAACTCTACGGATTCTGGCGGTCTCTGGCCACCTACCGGGTGCGCGCCGCTCTCGCTCTCAAGGGGATCGAGGTCGAGCAGATCTCGATCAATCTGCTGCAGGGAAAGCAGCACGCCGAGGAATACAAGGCGATCAACCCGCAGAGCGTGGTGCCCGCGCTCGTGATCGACGGAGGGCCGCCGCTGTTCCAATCGATGGCGATCCTCGAGTATC
>Ga0209488_10000474_pt1 | contig 33792 bp, 32 predicted proteins | sample Rivendell_Oct201_8_FD_188349 | JGI IMG/M metagenome (GOLD analysis project Ga0209488, IMG submission 188349) | Vadose zone soil microbial communities from the Eel River Critical Zone Observatory, Northern California, USA -... | ecosystem: Environmental > Terrestrial > Soil > Vadose zone >...
GTCGCATCGGGTTTGATGATCGAAAATGTACGCTCGATCGACATCTGTGACTTTCGCTGTTCGGAGGTTGCAGGAATTTTCTCGATTGCGGCGGCTTATAGCGTTGAGCGCATTCAACGGCAAGGCGGGCTTCGTGGACTGGCTGCGTGGACTGGCTTCGTGGATTTGGCCCGGCCGGATCGACCCGATCGATCGAGCAGGCCCCGCCCCGTTGCCACATGCCAGTCAGACCCCCAAAGCAATGCGACCAAAACGAATACTCACCGTCGCAGAGGACGCCGCACAATTAACGCTCATTCACTCGCGCACCAATAAATCAGGCCCGAATTTCCAACAAAACCGCTGAACCATTTGCAGATGGCGCGCGACTACTGGGCATGAGGATGTGAAACGAACATCCACCCAAACAGGAGATACGCCCATGTTCCGCAAAACAATCGTCGCCATCGCCGCCACTGCCGCTATCGCTGTTGCAACGCTGCCCACTTCCGCTTCTGCCCATAAGTGGCATGGCGGCGGCTGGGGCTTAGGCCTCGGCATCGGTCTCGGCGTCGGAATCGCTGCCACTACGCTTTACGCCAACACCTGCCGCACCGTCTATGAGACCCGCTTCAGCTATCGGCGCGGCGTATACTATCAGGTCCCCGTGACCTACTGCTAAGCACTTCAACGTCCCTCCCCTAAGTACCCCGGCCGCGCGTTGCGCGAGCCGGGGTTTCGCATTTCCGGCGGCTTGGATATCGTCTAGATAAGTGCGATCAACCGCGCTGGTCCGCCCGTTGCACCGGTCACTTTGGCAAGGCCAACGACCAGTGTTGCGCCGCTCGACGGCACCTTGTCGAGATTGGCCACATTTTCGAGGCCCCAGCGCCCGCTTGGGAGCCAGAGCGAATGGCTCTTGAAATCCTTCGAGGGGCCGTGATCGAGCGACAGCGTATCGACAGCGAGGCCAACGACCTTGCGCTGTGTCATCAACCACTCGGTCGCTTCGCCGGCAAAACCAGGGAAGTGGAACACGCCGGCCGCATCCTTGCCGGTGAATTTCGCCGCATCAGTCACGTAGCGCGCCCAACCCGAGTTCATGGCAACGCAACAGCCATCCGGCAGGCGACCGTTCCGACGCTCCCATGCCGTCAAGTCGCTGCGCGTCACCTGGTAGTCGACGGAACCTCCACCCTTGCGGCGACAGCATCGTTCCGGCCGCGTTCCCATCGATCATGGTTCGCGATGCCGACCGTTGGCAACACTCACTATCGGACGGAGCGCATCACGGTTGTGAAGAAGTCGATTGCCTCGTTGCAGGGAGTGGGCCAAAAAGCCGCATGCTTGAGATCAATGACGTTTCTCTACGGGTTGCCGGAAAACTCCTGCTGGACGGCGCGTCGGCGCGTATCGCCGGCGGCTCCAGGGTCGGGCTTGTGGGGCGAAATGGCGTCGGAAAAACCACCTTGTTCCGTGCCATAGTGGGCGACATCGAAGTCGAACACGGCAATATCTCCCTTCCTTCGCGCGCGCGCGTGGGACGCCTCTCCCAGGAGGCGCCCGATGGTCCGGAAACCCTTCTCAATGTGGTGCTCGGAGCAGACAGCGAACGCACCGCGCTTTTGATCGAGGCCGAGACCGCGAGCAATCCAGATCGCATTGCCGAAATCCAGACCAGGCTTGCCGATATCCGGGCCCACTCGGCACCGGCGCGCGCGGCCGAGATTCTCGCTGGCTTGGGGTTTTCACACGAGGACCAGCAACGCCCCTGTGCAGAATTTTCCGGCGGCTGGCGCATGCGGGTTGCGTTGGCGGCAACCTTGTTCGCAGAGCCAGATCTGCTTCTGCTCGACGAGCCGACAAACTACCTCGACCTGGAAGGTACGCTTTGGCTTGAGGACCATCTCGCGCGCTATCCGCACACCATAGTCGTCATCAGTCATGATCGCGACCTGCTCGATAATGCGCTCGATTGGATACTGCATCTCGATGGCGGCAAGCTGACGCTTTACCGTGGCGGATACTCCGCCTTTGACCGGCAGCGCCGCGAACAACAGATACTCGACCTCAAACTTGCCAAGAAACAAGAAGTCGAGCGCCAACGGCTTGTCGCCTTCGTCGAGCGTTTTCGCGCCAAAGCGACCAAGGCGCGGCAGGCGCAGTCGCGCATGAAATTGCTGGCAAAGCTCGAGCCGATTGCGGCCGTGGTCTCAGACGAAGTGCGGCCTTTCGATATCCCGGCTCCGGCAAAGACCCTTTCGCCGCCAATCATCGCACTTGAACGGGCCGCAGTCGGCTACGAGCCGGAGAAACCCATATTGCGCGGGCTTTCCATGCGAATCGATGACGACGATCGCATCGCGCTATTGGGCGCAAACGGTAACGGCAAATCGACGCTCGTGAAACTCCTGTCGAACCGGCTGCCCGCGATGGCCGGTCAAATCACGCGCGCCGATAAGTTGGAAGTCGGCTATTTTGCCCAACATCAGCTTGATGAACTTGACCCAGCCGACAGCGCCTACGATCACATCCGCAACCTTATGCCGGATGCTCCCGAACCAAGAGTGCGCGCGCGCGCGGGTGCCATCGGATTCCCGGGCGAAATGGCCGACACTCCCGCGGCACAACTATCGGGCGGCGAAAAAGCACGCCTGCTGCTTGGGATAGCCACGTTTCGTGGGCCTCATCTTTTGATTCTCGACGAACCAACCAATCACCTGGATATCGACAGCCGCGCCGCACTGGTGGCTGGAATCAACGCCTTTCCGGGGGCGGTCATTTTGGTGTCCCACGACCGGCATTTGATCGAAGCCTGCGCGGATCGCCTCTGGCTGGTTGCCGGGGGCACGGTTACGCCCTTCGATGGTGACATCGACGATTACCGGCGGCGGGTATTCGCCGAACGCGGCACAACAGACGCGCGCGCCCGGAACAGCAATGACGGCGCCGAGGCACGCCTCAGTCGAACAGACCAGCGGCGCGCAGCGGCCGAGAAACGCATCGAGCTTGCGCCCGTGCGCCAGCGCATCACTGAAGCTGAACGGGTTGTAAAGCGATTGAGCGAGGAGATAACCAGGATTGACGCGGTCCTCGCGGAACCCGGCCTCTTTGCCCGCAATCCCGCTAAGGCGGCATCGCTGTCGAAAGCCCGTGCGGATGCGACACAAGCACTCGCACGCGCTGAAGATCAGTGGCTCGAGGCGTCAACGGAACTTGAGGCCGCCATGGGATGACGACCACAGCTGCTTCAATCATTTCAAACGGGCTTTAAGAACGCTTCTTGGATTGTGCCGCCTTCTGTCCCGCGGGCGTTTCCTGCTGTGGGCCCCGCTCGATCGAATTCAGCCGCCCGCGTGCGAAGCGATAGGTTCCAGGACGCGGACCGCGGGTATATGTCAGAACGACCGCACGCTCGCCGCCAGGGGTGGTCCCCACCTCGGTTCGTTCGGGCGTCCCGACACGACGAACCACATCACATTCCGTCATCTGCAACGCTATGCCGCCAACTATGACTGCCTGCTCAGGCAATCCCGCCGGCGCGCCGGCCGCGGATTGAGCAGTCCCCTGGCAAAGGCCATCGGGACTGACGAGGTCCTGGGGACCGGGCGGCCGCAAGTCAAACTCCTCTTTGTGGCCCGAAAAGCTGGTCCAATCCGGACGCAAGATATCGCCCGCCTTCGGCACGATATTGATCGTGGCGACATCGGTCGAACATGCCGCGATGACCAACATCATCGCGCCAAGTCCTGCAGCGAATTTCACAATTCGAACGGCCCGCCACATAGTTCAAGAACACCCGCCCAAACGACCCGAATTTTACCGCACCGCCCCCCAGTTCCAAGGCGGCCCATAATAATCCGCTCCGGAACTGCGGCAACTGTGTCGTCGCAAGCTGTGGATAGATCGGTCCAATCAGGCATTTTGATGCTCACGCCTTTCGTTGCCAGCGCCCATGTTCGTCGGACTGCCAATACGTCAGGTCAAATCCCTGCTTTTTGGCATCACTCCAACGCAGACGCGCGGTATCGACCGCATCCGGATCATCACCGTTGAACAACAAAACGATGCGTTGATAGGCTTTGGCATCCGCCGGCACCGCAACGCCGTCGACGAGGAAGCGCACGGCTGCACCGTTGGGGTTTTCGTCGTTGATCGTGAGCAGGATCGGTTGCTGGGCAGCCTCCGGCTCCCGCCAGGTACCATGCGGCAGAAAGCTACCTTCCCGGTAGGTCCACAAGTGCGCGTCGAGCGCTTCAATACGTTCTTCTGAGCCCGCCTGCACAACGACGCGCCAACTGCGTTCGATTGATTTTTCCAGGAGGGCCGGAAGAACGCGTTCGATCGGCTGCCGCTGCAAATGATAGAAAAGGATTTCGGTCATGGGCCACTCGCCACTGAAAGCGTTGCCGGTCACGCACCTCTAATCATTTCTCATAGTGATTGGCCACCAGTTGATTGAGCAGGCGAACGCCGAAACCCGAACCCCAACTTCGGTTGATGTCCGTCTGCGGCGAGCCCATTGCGGTACCCGCTATGTCGAGGTGAGCCCATGGGGTCTTCTCGACGAAGCGCAAGAGAACTTGCGCCGCCGTGATGGCGCCACCATCACGGCCCCCGACGTTTTTCATGTCCGCAAATTTCGAATCGAGCTTCTTGTCGTATTCCGGACCAAGCGGCATGCGCCAAAGCTTTTCACCGGTTGCCAGACCAGCTTCGAGCAGGCGATCGGCAAGCTTATCGTCGTTGGCAAACAGTCCGGCATGCTCGTGTCCAAGCGCCACGATGATCGCTCCCGTCAGCGTCGCCAGATCAATCATGAATTGTGGCTTGTAGCGTTTATTGACGTAGTGGAGCACGTCGGCCAGGACCAGCCGACCTTCGGCATCGGTATTGATGATTTCAATCGTCTGGCCAGACATCGTGGTCACGATATCTCCAGGACGCTGGGCATTGCCGTCGGGCATATTCTCCACCACGCCGATCGCCCCGATCGCATTCACCTTGGCCTTGCGTGTGGCCAGCACATGCATCAATCCGACAACGCAAGCAGCCCCTGCCATATCGCCTTTCATGTCTTCCATGCTGCCGGCCGGTTTGATCGAGATGCCGCCCGTATCGAAGCAAACACCTTTGCCGATAATGGCAATGGGGTCGTCCCCTTTCTTGCCGCCGTTCCAGCGCATGATGACCGTACAGCTCTCACGTACCGAACCCTGGCCTACTCCCAGCAGCGCGTTCATGCCCAGCTTCTTCATCGCCGGCACATCGAGCACCTCAACAGTGACGCCCAATTTTTTCAAGCTGCCTGCACGGCGAGCCAACTCCGCAGGATAAAGGATGTTTGCCGGCTCATTTACCAAATCACGCGCAATATTGACCCCGCCTGCCACCGCAGCGCGAGTCACATAAGCCTTTTGCACGGCTGGTACATCAGATACCGCAATCGCAACTTTGATCTTCTCAGCCCTCTCCTCGTCCTCTTTGCGCTTGGTCTTGTAGCGATCGAACAAATAGGCACGCAGCCCCACGCCCAGTGCGATGTCGGCGGCGGAATCGGGCTTGAGAGCCCCTTCGGGGAAATCCGCGATGACCGTGGCTTGCGTCGTTGCGGCAGGCAGCTTGCCCATCGCTATTCCGCCAAGTTTGACGAAATCCTGGGATTTGAGTTCGCCGACCTTGCCCACCCCAACAACCACCAGCCGGGACGCGCCAAGGCCAGCTGGAGCCAGGATATCGAGCGTTGCCCCAAGCTTTCCCTTGAATCGCTCGGTTGAAGCGGCCCGAGTAATGAGGTCACCGGCCGATTCGAGCGCGCGCCGCGTAACTTCGCCGAATTTAAGTGCTTCGTCACAGAACACAACAAGAACGCCCTCGCTAGGCATCGAGAAGCGCATGAATTTCAGATCGAGGGTGACGTCCATTGGAAAATCAATCCTTCTACTGGTGGTGACAATGGTAGCGGGGCCCGGCTTTGTCCGCATATTCGACGCCAGATTCCGCCTAAGCCTTGTATCCCGCACAGCCCCCGATGCACCGCGGCAACAGTCCGCAAAAAAATGAAGCCAAGGCCCATTAAGAGGTAGCTATTTCCGGTGTTTTGTTGTGCATAGTCAATGCCTTTGCCTTTGCCAGGCCATGATGTTGATGGATGTAAACGAAGGGATGTTTCGTATGTGGCGTTCCTTACCAGCATGGCCGGTTCAACCATGCCTGGGAAAACTTAAGGCGGACGTGGACTAGCACAGGTTCAAGAGCGTTGGGCATGGGGATGTCTGGCGCGTGTTGTTGGTCAATTGGGGACTGAAAGCGCATATGGGGGCCGTCGGGCGTTATATCTTTCGCACCACATTTGGCGCGTTCATGGTCGTCTTGGTGAGCGTGACCATGCTCATGTGGATGACGCAAGCGATGCGCAACGTTGACCTCCTGACCAGTCAGGGACAAACCGTCCTTGTCTTCATCGGCATTACCGGGCTCATCATACCACTGCTGGTCTTATTGATCGCGCCGATCGCACTGATGATCGCGGCGGCACATGTATTGAGCAAGCTTAGCACCGACTCCGAACTCATCGTGATGAACGCGGCCGGCATGGCGCCGCGTCAAGTATTTACGCCACTTCTCGCCGTCGGTTTGATCGTATCGCTCATGGTTGCGGCAATTGCCTTTTACGTGTCTCCCAAGAGCCTGCGGGAAGCACGGCGCTGGGCCACGGAAGTCCGCGCCGAAGTGGTCTCGAGCAAGATCGAGCCGGGGCAATTCACTTCCATCGAAGGCGGGAAGCTGACCGTTCACGTCCGTGAGCGCAAGCCAAATGGTCAACTTTCCGGGGTAATGGTCGACGACCAGCGTGACCCAAAGGAACGTATGACCATTCTGGCGGAACTTGGCACAATCCTGACCAACGACCGTGGCGTCTTTCTCATTCTTGAAACCGGTACAGTTCAGCGCCAGGAGACGGGCAAACGCGACCCTGCTATCATTCGCTTCAGAGAATATGCCTTCGATCTTTCACGCCTATCGCCCGGGGCGCCGGCAAGCATTACATATTCGGCGCCAGAGCGGTTCCTTATGGAATTGATTGCGCCTGCGCCCGGGGATACTTTTGCGATCGAGCAGGCTGACGCACTTCGCGCCGAATTCCACAACCGAATCACCGCCGTTCTTTATCCGGTCGCGTTCCTTGTGCTTACCTTTGCCTATTTGGGCGCACCGCGGACGACACGCCAAGGCCGCGCAACATCCCTGATTACAGCAATTCTTCTGTCCGTAGCATTGCGTAGTGCGGGATTTTACGGGGTGTTGTCGGGAGCACGAACCCCGGCACTGCTGGTACTGCCCTATGTGGCACTGCTTCTCGCATTCGCGCTGGGCGCCTGGGGAATCGGGCGGGGACAGGTCATCGAACCACCCGCCATCATCGTAAGGTTCTTGGATGCTCTTTCAGAGGGGGCCAGTCGCCTGTTCGCGCGACCCAGGGTGCAAGCGCCATGATCGCTGGTACGCTGTCGCGCTATTTTGGACTGCGATTCATGGGCGCCGTCATTGCCATATTTTTTGGGATGATTGCGCTTGTCGCAATGATTGACTTTGTCGAAATGCTGCGACGTTCGGCCAACATCAAGGACGTTTCCCCGCTTTTTGTCGCCAAAATAACGTTTTACCGCGTCCCCTACCTGACCGAACGCGCGATGCCGTTCGCCGTCATGGCAGGCGCCATGTATTGCTATCTCAACCTGTCACGTCGCCTGGAACTGGTGATTGCACGGTCGGCCGGAGTATCGGCGTGGCAGTTCGTGGCGCCGGCAGTGTTGTTTGCACTCGTTATCGGCATCGCCTCAACCAGCTTGTACAATCCACTTTCGGCGACATTGCGCGAAGAATCGATGCGCCTCGAAGCCGAACTGTTTGGACGAAACGTGAGAATGGAGAACTCCGATGGCGGCTATTGGATCCGCCAAAAAACCGACGAGGGGCAGGGGATAATAAACGCCAAGAGCAGCAGCCAGCGGGGCGCATTGCTCGCCGCCGTCACAATATTCAAGTTCGACCAGAACGACGGTTTCGTCGAACGGATTGAAGCGACAAACGCCACGCTGAAGCCGGGTTATTGGCAAATCGACGACGCCCGCATCTACAGAAGTGATGCTGAGACGATCGAGCGGCCCTCGCTGCAACTCAAGACGACATTGACCGCAGCGCAGGTCGGCGAAAGCTTGGCGACCCCCGACTCGGTGCCCTTCTGGCAACTGTCCGACCATATTCGTATTGCAGAAAACGCTGGCTTGGCTGCAGCCGGCTATCGGGTGCAATACTACCAATTGTTGGCTCAGCCATTTTATCTGGTCGCGATGGTCATTTTGGCAGCCTCGGTCAGCCTTCGTTCGCTTCGTTTTGGAGGCGTACAAAGAATGGTTTTGGGTGGCATCGTATTGAGCTTTCTGCTTTACGTAATTTCCAAGGTTTCTGGTGATTTGAGCAAGGCCGGCGTGATGCCGCCAATCGTGGCAGCATCATTGGCGCCGCTACTAGGTGGGCTGACGGGTCTGATCACACTTTTGTACCAGGAGGATGGGTGATGGTGATGACCGCCACCCGTCGGGATTGTTTGCGCCGCCTGGCACGGAGCGGCGCTATTAGCGTTTTTGCCGCGGTGGTAATCACCGCTGGCGGCTTTGCCTGCATGTCACCCGCACTGGCGCAGGCGCAGCAGAATAAACAGATTTTTAGCTTCCCGAAGCGACCCCAGGGAGAAACCAAAGGTAAATCGTCACTCAGTCCCTCCAAACTCAAGAACTCGAACGAACAGATGCTCGTTCGAGCTGACGAAGTCACTTACGATTATACCAACGAGCGTGTCTCTGCTGTAGGAAACGTCCAGGTATACTATTCGGGATCGACCCTCGAAGGCGATCGTCTGATTTATGACCAGAAAACCAAGCGCTTGCACGCGGAAGGGAATGTTCGCCTGAAGGAGGCCGACGGCAAGATCGTTTTTGCCGATATTCTGGACCTGAGCGACGATTTTCGAGACGGATTCGTCGATTCTTTGAGGCTGGAGGGCCCCGATCAGACCCGACTGGCCGCAACCCGGGCCGATCGGTCGAGCGGAAATCTCACAATTTTCCAAAACGGCGTCTACACGGCCTGCGAGCCTTGCAAAGACGATCCTCGCAAGCCACCCAAATGGCAGGTCAAAGCCGCCCGGATCATTCACGACCAGGGCGACAAGACGATGTACTTCGAGGATGCCCGCCTTGAGTTTTTTGGGGTACCTATCGCGTGGTTGCCCTACATGTCGGTGCCTGACCAGTCCGAGAAACGAAAGAGCGGGTTTCTCGCCCCCTCGTTCACACACGGATCGAATTTCGGTTATGCGGTGGCGACGCCCTACTATTGGGCACTTGCCCCGGATTATGACCTTACCGTCACGCCGATGGTCACCTCCAAACAGGGGCCGCTGCTGCAAGCCGAGTGGCGTCAACGCCTGCTTACTGGCGCCTATACGGTTCGAGCCACAGGGATTTTCCAACTCGACAAACAGGCCCTGCTCAGCGCCGGCGATCTTCCCGGCTATCGGGATTTCCGCGGCAGCGTCGAATCCAGGGGGCAATTCAGAATCACCGACAAATGGGTCTATGGCTGGGATGGCACACTCGTTTCCGACCGCGCCTATTTCCAGGACTACGGACTGCACCGAAACCTGCAGGCCGGCAATCTGCTTGGCAGCACTCCAGACAACATCGTATCACAAGCTTACGTCGAAGGTCGCGGCGAGCGGAGCTTTTTCAACGCGCGCGCGCTGTATTTCTATGGATTTGCTAGCGTTGACAGCCAACGGCAAATTCCCATCGTTCATCCCGTCATTGACCACGACTACACGGCAAATCAACCGGTTTTTGGCGGGGAACTCAGCCTTCGCAGCAATTTGACAAGCCTGTCCCGCGACGACGCATTTTATCAGCCGGACAATGCGACGGCGGCCGCGACCGGTCAGTGCACACTCGCTAGCGCGGACCCCAAGGACCCGAGCAAGACGCTGACAAACTGCCTGTTGCGCGGTGTCCCGGGGACCTATTCCCGGCTTTCGACGGAGGTCAACTGGCGGCGAACCATCGTGGATTCGTTTGGTCAGATGTTCACGCCGTTTGTCTCCGCCCGGGCCGACTTGGCAAACACCCAGATCAAGGCGGACGGTGGAGTCGCCAACTACAACCTGCCTATCGGCAATGGCGATGTGGCACGCTTCATGCCGGCCGTCGGTGTGGAATATCGCTATCCATTCATCAGCGTGCAATCATGGGGCACGCAAACCATCGAGCCGATCGCACAACTCATCGCTCGCCCAAATGAGACAGGTATCAACCGGCTTCCCAACGAAGATTCTCAAAGCCTCAATTTCGACGCCAGCAATCTGTTTCGCGTGAACAAATACGCCGGTTGGGATCGCGTCGAGGGTGGCGGTCGCCTGAATGCCGGGCTGCAATATACTGCGCAGTTCAACGGCGGCGGGTTTGTCAATGTTCTGTTCGGGCAGTCGTATCAACTGTTTGGCCTGAATTCCTATACGCAGGGCGGAACTACAAATACCGGCATCGACAGCGGTCTTGACAAGCCGCGATCCGACTATGTGGCCCGCGCCACCTACCAGCCGAACTCGACCCTCGCCTTGACGACGCGCTTCCGCTTCGACGAAGCCGACTTTACCTTGAAGCGTTCCGAGTTCGAAATCGCTGCCAATTTCGACCGTTGGTCCACGACGCTGACCTACGGGAGCTACGCAGCACAGCCCGAGATTGGCCTCCTTGATCGACGCGAGGGGATCGTCGCCAACGCGAGATACAAGGTCGACTCGAACTGGGTCCTGCTCGGAGGCGTGAGGTACGATGTCCGAGCCCAGCAACTCGCCGCATCTCAGATAGGTATCGGATATATCGACGACTGCCTCATCTTGGCCGCGAATTATGTGGCAGAATACGCGTACAATTCGAACAAAACGTTCAACCAAACCATCATGATGCAGATTGGCCTGCGTACCCTTGGGGGAAGTTCATTCCGCACCGGAACGTCAACGCCTGGCCAGAGCTTGGGAGGATTGAACAAATAGCGACCCTGCCATTTCCGTGCCGGGCCGGACGGACGGGCAGAACCTGGGTTGCGCGCCGCAACCCTCATGGCCGCAATTGACACTGGTGCGGCGAATTTGAAGGTCCCATCCCAAGTTCGCAAGACAGTTGCGCCGTGATATGATGCGGACTTCGGAATCGGCGCAGTAGACGTCGGCTCCTCATGAACCACTCAAGATGATGACGATGCACGCTTTCAAATTTTTTCGCAGTTGCCGCAGCCTGATTGCTGCAGCCCTGCTTCTCGCGGCGACACCGGCCGCGTCGGTCGCCCAAAGCGTTGTCGCCTTGGTCAATGGCGAACCCATCACCGCATTCGACGTCGACCAACGCATCAAGTTCACCCAATTGACGACCCAGAAGGCACCCAATCGTCAGCAGGTCATCGAAGAACTCATCGATGAAAAACTGAAAATCCGCGAGGGAAAGCGATGGAGCGTTGAAATCTCTACGGCCGACATCGACAGCGCCTACGCCAACATGGCCGGGCGGATGCGCAGGAACGCCGAACAGTTGACGCAAGAACTCGCCAAACAAGGCATCGGCGATAAAACAATTAAAGAGCGCATCAAGGCCGAGATCACCTGGAATCAACTCGTGCGGGGGCGCTTTTCGCCAAGCCTGCAATTTAACGAGAAGGAAATTGATGCGATCCTGAAGGACAAGAACATTTCGGAATCAGAGACGACAACCGTCGATTTCATCTTGTATCCTATTCTGCTGCTCGTACCTCCCGGATCGCCACAAGCCGTCATCGAAGGTCGCCGCAAGGAGGCGGAGGGGTTGCGGGCTCGATTTAGAACGTGCGATGAAGGTCTCCCCGTGGCACGAACTCTGCGTGATGTGACTGTGCGTACCCAGATCGTCAAGAACTCCGGTGACATACCGGGTGAATACCGAAAGATGCTGGACGCGGTACCGATCGGTCAGGTGACTGCACCGGAAGTGACCCGTCATGGCGTCGAACTGTTCGCCGTATGCGGCAAGCAGGAATCGAAAACCGAAACCGCCGCCAAGCGCCAAGCCCGTGAAGCCGCCTTCTCCACCCGTTTTGAACAACTTTCAAAACAGTATTTGCGACGTCTTCGTGCCGAATCATTGATCGAACGCAAGTAGAATGTGCGCAATTAGGATGCACGGATGCTGCAGCCATTGGCGCTGACACTCGGCGAGCCGGCAGGCATTGGCCCCGACATTACATTTGCGGCTTGGCGTCGGCGGATCGCAGACGATCTGCAGCCGTTCTACATCCTGGCCGATCCCGAATTCCTGCGCCGATCTGGCGCTGCGCTGGCACCCGATGTGCCGATCGCAGTCACAACACCGTCGGCTGCCGCCTCGATGTTCAGGGACGCTTTGCCGGTCGTCGATATCGGCGTAACCGTCTCGGCCAAACCCGGACATCCCGACGCGACAAGCGCAGTCGCGGCAATCACCTCGATCCGTCATGCAGTAGCGGACGTGACAAGCGGCTGCGCTGCCGCAATGGTCACCAATCCGATTGCCAAAAGCGTACTCTACCAGTCGGGGTTCGATGAACCTGGCCATACCGAATTTCTCGCCAAACTGGCAGCCGGCCCGGCGGGAAAATACCCGCAGCCGGTGATGATGTTGTGGTCACCTGAGCTTGCAGTGGTTCCCGTCACAATCCACCTGCCGTTCCGGGACGTGCCCGCAATGCTTACGACCGAGCTGATCACCACGACAGCTCGAATCGTCGCAAGCGACATGCGGCACCGATTTGGCAAAGCCAATCCGCGCCTCGTGATCGCCGGTCTCAATCCACATGCCGGCGAAGGCGGCGCGCTCGGCCGCGAAGACATCGCGGTGATCGAGCCTGCGGTCAAACAGTTGAGGGCCGAAGGCATCATGGTTCGAGGTCCGCTGCCGGCAGACACGATGTTTCACGAAGCCGCGCGCGCGACGTACGACGTGGCACTCATGATGTATCATGATCAGGCCCTCATCCCGATCAAGACCCTGGCCTTCGATCATGCCGTCAATGTCACGCTGGGATTGCCGTTCGTGCGAACATCGCCAGACCATGGAACGGCATTCGATATCGCCGGTACGGGACGCGCTGATCCCACAAGCCTGATCGCCGCGCTAAAACTGGCGACGCGGTTGTCGGCCAATTCCGTCAAGGCTATCAATACCGCCACGACCTCAGTCGTAATGTCGAAATGACGGTCGCAGACAATCTTCCGCCGTTGCGAGAGGTCATTGGACGACACGGTCTTCGTGCGAAAAAGTCACTCGGCCAAAACTTTCTTCTCGATCTGAACCTCACTGGGCGTATTGCGCGCGCAGCCGGCCCATTCCGCGACATCACAATTGTCGAAATCGGCGCCGGACCTGGCGGTCTAACACGCGCACTGCTTGCTCAAGATGCAAAACGCGTCATCGCAATTGAACGAGACGACCGCGCCATCGCGGCGCTGGCAGAGCTCAGGGCGCACTATCCGGACCGTCTCGATATCGTCGCGGCCGATGCGCTCAAGTTCGACGCCGCCGGCGCCGTCACGGGTCCGGCCAGAATAGTCGCCAATCTCCCGTACAACATCGCAACAGCTTTGCTCGTCTCCTGGCTTACTGTCGAACCGTGGCCGCCTTGGTACGACCGCCTGGTGCTCATGTTTCAACGGGAGGTCGCCGAGCGAATTACCGCGGCGCCAGGTTCCAAAGCCTACGGCCGGCTTTCCGTCCTGACCGGCTGGCGGACCGACGCCAGGATCCTTTTCGATATCGCACCTTCGGCTTTCGTACCGCCGCCGAAAGTCACGTCTTCACTTGTCGAACTGGTTCCACGCAAGGCACCACTGGATTGCACGTCGGCATCGCTCGGACGCGTGACGCAAGCGGCCTTCGGGCAGCGCCGCAAGATGCTGCGACAAAGTTTGAAATCACTCGGTGGCGATTCACTTTCATTTCTTCACGCGGCAGGAATTGAGCCTACGGCCCGGGCCGAGGAAGTTTCGATTGCGGGTTTCGTCGCGCTCGCGAGGGCGTTTTCGAACCAGACTGAAATCTCGGCAGGATGACGAACGCCAATCAAAGACCGGCTTGCAGATTTCGTACGAAGACGGTCAAGCCCGTCTGACGTTCGCGCTTAAGCCGCTCGGCAGCGAGGATCGCACACACGTCGGAGAACGCGCGTTCGACGTCGGTATTGATCACCACGTAATCATATTCAGCCCAATGGCTCATTTCGTCCGCCGCCTTGGCCATGCGCCCCTGGATTACTTCATCAGAATCCTGAGCGCGCGTTCGCAGCCGTTGCTCAAGATCCGGCACCGATGGCGGCAACACGAAAATACTCACAATGTCCTTGGCAACCTTTTCACGCAGTTGTTGGGTTCCCTGCCAATCAATGTCGAAAAGCATATCGCGACCTGCCTTAAGTACGGCTTCAACCGGCTGGCGCGGAGTCCCGTAACAATTCTCGAATACTTCCGCATATTCGAGCAGATCCCCGCGATCCGCCATCGCGTCGAATTCCGCACGATCAATAAACCGATAATCGCGCCCGTCGACCTCGCCGGGCCGCTGCTTGCGGGTCGTCACCGAAACGGAGAGATCAATCATTGGATCAGCGGCAAGAAGTCGGCGCGAGAGGGTGGTCTTCCCGGCCCCGGAAGGCGACGACAAAACCAGCATCAGCCCCCGCCTGGCAATTGCGGCCCCCGGCGAACCCGGCGAGCCCGTCGATCGCTCCGGCTTCCCCGACATACTTTTCCCCCTGCCCGCCACAGGCACTTCCAGAAGCGGACGAACGGTTTTCATTCCAGGTTTTGCACCTGTTCACGAAACTGCTCGACCACGCCCTTTAGTTCAAGCCCGGCATTGGTCAGTTCCAAATCATTGGATTTCGCGCAGATCGTATTGGCCTCACGATTGAGTTCTTGCGACAGAAAGTCGAGGCGGCGGCCAACGGCGCCTCCTTCTGCAACAAGCCGACCAGCCTGTGCAACATGGGATGCCAGCCGGTCAAGCTCCTCGCGAACATCCGCCTTGCTCGCCATCAAAATGGCTTCCTGGTGCAGCCGGTCCGGGTCGAAGCGCGACGATGCCTCCATCAGGATCGCCACCTGTTCGCCGATCCGTGCCCTGATGGCGTCGGGCCGACGGCCAGGCGCGGCCTCGGCGCGTTTTGACAGCCCCGTCATCTCTGCAAGACGTTGCGTGAGGACCTGGCCAAGCGCCTCGCCCTCGCGCCGGCGCATCTCGGCAAGTTCCATGATTGCCAAGTCAAAGCCCGCCGTGACGGCCTGTTCGGCGGCACGGCGGGCTGATTCCTTTTCGTCTTCCTCAAGAACCTCGATGACGCCCTTGAGCGACAAGATACCATCGAGCCGTGGCGGCGCCGCATCGATGGTCCCGCCAAGACTGCGTATCGCCGCCAGCACCGCGTTGAGCACAGGTTCGTTGACACGGACCACCGGCGGTACGCCCTCGCGCTTGACGGTAAGCGTCCCATAGACGGTGCCACGCACGATCGTCTGTGCCGCGCGGCTGCGGGCCGGCCCCTCGATGGCGTCCCACCCGGGCGGCAGGCGCAGCCGCAAATCAAGCCCCTTGGCATTTACAGACTTGATTTCCCAAGCCCATGAATAAGAGTCGCATACGCCATTGCAGCGCGCGAACCCCGTCATGCTCGACAATTTCATCGTTAAGCTATTGCTTCTTTGCGGGAAGGCGCTTGGGACTCGGGTTGGGCCGTGGCGGCACCGAGCCGAGCGCTCGTCCGGCGGTGCTCCCACCGGCCTCCGTGTCACCCGGCAAAACTGCGGCACTTCGTTCACCCGCCTCGATTGCCCGCAGCCGCGCGACATTACGCAGATGCTGATCATAGGTCTCGGAGAACACATGGCCACCAGTGCCATCAGCCACGAAGAACATTTCCTTGGTTCGCGCCGGATTGGCGACGGCCTCGATCGAGGCGCGACCAGGATTTCCAATTGGACCGGGCGGCAAACCGTCAATCATATAGGTATTGTACGGTGTTGGCGTCTCTTTCTCGCTTTTCGTAATGGGGTGGCCGAGCGGGCCTTTCCCGCCGACAAGACCATAAATGATCGTCGGGTCGGATTCGAGCCGCTTCCTTTGCTTCAAGCGATTGACAAAAATCGCCGCAACGCGCGTGCGCTCCTCTGGCTTGCTGGTCTCCCTTTCGACGATCGAAGCGAGAATAACGAGTTGCTCGGGGCTTCGTAGCGGCAGGTCGGCCGAACGCCGCTCCCAACTCTCCTGGACGATCCGTCGCTGGTCACGCTGCATTCGTTGAATCACGTGATCACGCGGCGTGCCGCGTGGAAACCGATAGCTTTCAGGCAACAATGACCCTTCATGTGGAATGTCTTTGATATTCCCAATGAGCACCTCGTTGTCGAGCAGCCGACGAACCACCTGTTCCGAGGTCAAGCCTTCAGGAATCGTGATGGCGTGCTGGACCACTTTGCCTTCGACCATGGTCTCGACCACGTCTCGCACACTGGCCCGTTTGGGGAAAAGGTATTCGCCGGATTTGAGTTCCTTGAGCGCTTTGAGTGCCACGACGCCGCCGAAGAAAACCGCGGAATGTTCATCAATCACCCCCTCACGTCGCAGCAGGTCGGCGATTTCCAGTGTGCCAAGACGGGACGGAATGTTGACGATCTTTTCGTTCTCGAGGGGCCCTGCGGCCTCAAAGCGATGCTTACCGACCGCGACCGCGACTCCGCCAGCAACCGCCATCAGAATCAGCAAAGAAAACACCGCGTTCCCCACAATCACCAGGGGGTTGCGCGCGCGTTTCGAACGTTTGGTTTCCAGGGTCAATTGCTCGGGCTCCAGTGCGGCACGTGGGGAGCGAGGCGCGATGCGCTTCTGGTCCATCGGAAATGCACCATTGCCATCGGACTGTTGCCCCGCCAGCGGTGGATACGGATCTCCAGCTTCGATAATCGTACGTCGGGCTTGGGTGGGCGGCAAACTACCTGTTGTCGAATTTGCGCCACCAGCTGCCTTTCGTCCCGTCGACGGCGGGTCGACCCACCTCGTTGCCTCGTATGATGTCTCCCGTGCCAATTCGGCCGCCGCTCGCGCCTGCGATCCGGAGGTCGCCTGCGACCCAGAGGTCGCCTGCGACCCCGAGGAGCCTCGGGAATTCGCATCTGACAGGCCCCTCCCACGCAAGGCCGCCCCCGGAGTTGGGGGCCGCCCGGGTGAATTGGCACTGGTCTGGGGACGGCGAAGAGCAGCCCCTGATGTCGGTGCCCACCCGTAAGGAGATCGTGCCGCCTGCCCTCCAACGTCTTGCCCCGCTGTACCAGGCCCCGGCAACCGCTTGATATCGGGCGGCGACGGTCGGCTCGATCGTGAACCCGCCGACTGACTTCCAGCCGCACTTGGCGCGATCAGACCAGACGAAATCCTACGCGGCGGTGCCACAGAGGTCGCGCCCCGCAACCGTGGCTGACCGCTACTGCTGCCGCTAGCACCCGGAGGGGTGTCTTTTGGATTCACCGCCTCACCCTCACACGACTCGAATTATTCGCAGACTACCCGCCTGACGGCGAGGCCGCGATTGCACAATTCTTGAACCTGGCCGCTCGCTATCCACCGAAATCTGCCTCGCGACGATTCCGGTCTCCCCCCACCCCATAACGTTAGAAGGAATATGGCAAAGGTGGGACGCACTCCACAATACAGTCATTAGTCCCCAGAACGGTGCATTTGGCATTTATATAATTTAGGGGCGAACCCCAGCAAGCCGCCTGTGAACTCGCGAACAATATTCTACTCATGGTGATCCTAATACCAAACGACACCAAATGCGTAATCGATCCTAGGGTGGTGAACCAGAGCGAAGGTCGGCATCCGGCGCAGGCCGCCGAAACACCAAAGATGCATTGGTCCCACCAAAGCCGAACGAATTTGACAGCACGACATCAATTTTAAGGCGTTTTGCCCGATGCGGCACAAGATCGACAGGCGTATCGACCGAGGGATTGTCAAGATTGATCGTGGGAGGAGCAATATTGTCTCGAATGGCAAGAATCGAGAAGATAGCCTCAACCGCCCCGGCCGCACCCAGTAGGTGACCAATTGAAGACTTGGTTGATGACATTGTCAGTCCGGACGCGCCATTGCCGACGACCCGACACACTGCTGCGAGTTCAATTTCGTCGCCGAGCGGCGTCGATGTGCCGTGAGCATTGACGTAATCGATATCGGCAGGCGAAATCCCAGCTCTGCGAAGGGCGGCCATCATGCACCGAGAGGCGCCATCTCCATCGGGAGCTGGCGCAGTGATATGGTGAGCATCGCCGGACAGCCCATAGCCGACAAGCTCCGCATAGATTTTTGCGCCACGTCGCCTGGCATGTTCATATTCTTCCAACACCACGCAACCAGCACCTTCCGACAACACGAACCCATCGCGATCCCTGTCATAGGGGCGCGATGCGCGCTCGGGCGTTTCATTAAAACCGGTGGATAAGGCCCTGGCGGCAGCGAATCCTGCCATCGAAATCCGATTGATGGGTGATTCGGCCCCACCCGCGACCATGACGTCGGCATCGCCGAGGGCCACCATCCGTCCGGCGTCTCCGATCGCATGCGAACCGGTTGAACAGGCCGTCACCACGGAATGATTGGGGCCTTTCAGACCGTGTTCGATTGAAACAAAGCCGGCGGCGAGATTGATGATACGGCCCGGCACGAAGAACGGCGAGATACGACGAGGGCCCCGCTCCTTGAGAACAACGCCTGCATCTGCAATTCCCCCCGCACCTCCAATCCCGGCACCAATCAGCACACCACTTGCGATTTGATCTTCATAGGTCACCGGCTTCCAACCGGCATCATCCAGCGCCTGTGTGGCAGCACACATTGCATAGACGATGAACTCGTCGACTTTGCGCTGCTCCTTGGGCTCCATCCACTGATCGGGATTGTACGTTCCGCCCGTTCCATCTCCACGTGGAATTTGTCCCGCGATACGCGCTGGTAGATCGGATACTTCGAATTGCTCCACGCGGCGGATACCGCTGTGGCCATCGAGCAGACGTCGCCATGTAGCTTCAACGCCGCACGCAAGCGGCGTCACCATTCCGAGCCCTGTGACGACGACGCGTCTCATCTATTGCTCCCGCCCGGTATCGCTCCCGCCAGGTTTGATCGCGACGTCACTCACGCGCTCGCCCTTCGCCCCCAAATCAACAAATATTGCCAGCATGGTGGGTACCGACGGCAATGTCTTCCTGAATCCTCCCAAAGCACCCCAGCGCGTAGGCTTTGTCGGGCGAAGCAGGCACCGCAACAAGCCGAATCAGCCAAGCGGAATTGTCAGATTTCAGGCTTTGGCATTCTTCTCAAGGAATTTGACAGCGTCACCGACGGTCAGAATCGTTTCAGCCGCGTCGTCAGGAATCTCGCAACCAAACTCCTCCTCAAAGGCCATGACGAGCTCGACGGTATCAAGACTGTCGGCGCCAAGATCGTCAATGAAGCTTGCCCCCTCGGTCACCTTGTCGGCCTCGACCCCCAAATGCTCCACCACAATCTTCTTAACCCGCTCGCCAATGTCACTCATCGTTGCAACCTCTTGTCCTTAGAACGCTTCCGTGGGATTAGGGTTCGGTTACCATACTTCAAATGCGTTGACCAGCATGCCGAGTTTTCCACATCCTGCCCGTCAATACATCGCCATGCCGCCGTTTACGTGCATCGTGTGCCCGGTCACATAAGCAGCCTCATCGGAGGCAAGATAAATCGCCGCAGCAGCGACATCGCTGCCAGAACCCAGTCTGCCGGCGGGAACCCGAGCAAGGATCGCCTCACGCTGCTTCTCATTGAGTTTGTCTGTCATTGGGCTCGAAATAAACCCCGGCGCGATGCAATTCGCCGTCACGCCACGTTTGGCATATTCCTGCGCTACCGATTTGATCATACCGATTATGCCGGCCTTGGTTGCCGCATAGTTGCCTTGGCCGGCGTTGCCGGTGACGCCCACCACAGATGTGATGGCGATGATCCTGCCATGACGACGCCGCATCATTCCTTTGATGGCCGCACGCGTGAGGCGAAAGGTAGCGGTCAGGTTGACCGCAATCACCTCATCCCATACCGCGTCGCCCAACTGAACGAGGAGGTTGTCCCGCGTGATCCCCGCATTGGCGACGAGGATATCAAGCTTGCCCATCTCTCCCTCGCACTTCGGTACCAAGGCCTCGACTTCTTCCTTTTCAGCCAGGTTACAGGGCGCCACATGAACACGTCCACCCAATTCCCCAGCAAGCCGCTCAAGTGCATCCTGTCGCGTTCCTGATATCGCAACTGTCGCGCCCTGCTGATGTAACGCGCGCGCGATTGATCCCCCGATGCCACCGCTCGCGCCGGTAACCAGAGCCGTTTTGCCGGTCAGATCGAACATTGATGAACTCTCCCGATGGCGCGATCAGCTACGCGTGAGGTTATAGGCGGCAATATCCTCTGGAGTCCCGATGGAAATCCCAATTGCACCATCGGCAATGCGCTTGACGAGACCGCTCAGCACCTTGCCGGAACCGACCTCGTAGAATGTGGTAACGCCCCGTTGCGCCATGAACAGGATCGACTCGCGCCAACGCACGGTACCGGCTACCTGGTCCACCAAGCCGCGCACGATCTGGGCGGGATCGGATGTTGGCGCCGCCAGAACATTTGCGACAAGGGGGACGGACGGAGGCCGGACTGTCACTTTGGCGAGTTCAGTGCGCATCACATCGCTTGCGGGCTGCATCAGCGCCGAATGAAACGGGGCGGAAACCGGCAACATCATTGCGCGGCGCACGCCCTTGGCTTTGGCAATCTCCACGGCTCGCTCGACCGCCGCCTTGTGGCCGGAGACCACGACCTGGCCGCCGCCATTGTCGTTTGCCGCGGCAACAATCTCGCCTTGGGCAGCCTCTGAAGCGATTGCGGCAGCCTGATCGTACTCAACCCCAATCAAGGCCGCCATCGCACCGACGCCCACCGGGACCGCCTGCTGCATGGCACGTCCCCGCGCCCGCACAAGCCGCACCGCGTCGGCGAGCGACAGAGCGCCTGTCGCCGCCAACGCAGCGTATTCGCCAACTGAATGCCCAGCAACAAATTGAGCGACGCGCTTGAGATCGACACCAGCCTCGGTCACAAGCACGCGCATCGCCGCCATTGATACTGCGACCAGCGCGGGTTGCGTATTTTCCGTGAGCGTCAACTTCTCGATTGGTCCTTCCCACATGATCGTGGAAAGCCTGTCGCCGAGAACGCTGTCGACCTCATCGAAGACCTCTCGGGCAGACTGGAAACTGCCGGCAAGCGCCTTGCCCATGCCGACCGCCTGGCTGCCTTGCCCAGGAAACAGGAACGCGACTGACATTCTTCCTCCGTTATTGAATTGCGCTCTGACACCGCAATATCCACTCTGTCAAGCTGGCGCCCGGCGCGAACCATCGCGGAAGCGCACAAAAGCGCGCAACCAATCTTGCCTTTTCGTCCTGACGCCCTATAAGCACGCTATCGCTTCATCCCGGCTGGGAGCTGAACGGACAGCCACATAGTTTCTTGACGCCGATTCTTGCTAGTCAAGGCTAGATGGTAGGGCAGATCGCCCGGTGTCCCGTGTTCCCACCTTCTGAGCTTTCGAGCCTTTCCCAAAAGGTCTCGAAGGGCTTCGCGCCGGGAGGGCATCAAACGAGGGAAAGGCAATCGCATGCCATTCTATGAACACGTCGTGCTTGTTCGCCAGGATGTAAGCACGCAGCAGGTCGAAGAATTGACCGCCCAGTTCAAGGGCGTTGTCGAGCATCTGGGCGGCAAGGTCGCCAAAATCGAGCAGTGGGGGCCCAAGTCGCTGGCCTACCGGCTCCGCAAGAATCGCAAGGCGCACTTCATTTTCATGAACCTCAATGCGCCACCGGCTGCCGTTAACGAAATCGAACGCCTCGAACGCCTCAACGAAGATGTGCTGCGTTACCTTACGGTTCGCGTCGATGAGCTCGAAGAAGGTCCGTCGGCGATGATGCGTAAGGTCGATCGCGACGACCGCGGGGAGCGCGGCGACCGCGGAGATCGCGGCGGTGGATTTCGTGACCGCAGTGATCGTGGTGGCGGATTTCGTGACCGCGGCGATCGTGGAGATCGCGGCGACCACAGGCGAGATCGTGATGCGCGGCCGCCGCGCGAAGACTTTTCTGCCGGCACGAATGCGGAGTGATCCCAATGTCAATGGCACCTACCCAAACACGTCGCCCCTTTTTCCGTCGCCGCAAGACCTGTCCGTTTTCGGGCGCCAATGCTCCGAAGATCGATTACAAGGACGCAAGACTCCTCCAGCGCTATGTGTCCGAGCGCGGCAAGATCGTTCCAAGCCGCATTACGGCGGTATCGGCCAAGAAGCAGCGTGAACTCGCCAAAGCAATCAAGCGGGCGCGCTTTCTGGGGTTGCTGCCTTACGTCATTCGCTGAAGTGATCCGTTGATTGCTGCGGCTCGGGTCTTAAGGCCGGAGCCTGATGGTTGGGGCAGACTTCGATGATCCGCCTCTAACCGCTGGAAAGCGGGACAGCTGGAAATGGGACCGTACATTCTCGTAGGACTTGGAGCCGGCGCGGCATCCGCGCTGCTATTCGTGTCGGTGGTCACAGGATCCATCCTGTCGCTGCTGCTTTTCTACATGGCTCCGCTTCCGATCTTGATTTCAGGCCTCGGCTGGAGCCACTGGGTAGGATTGGTGGCCGGGTGCACCGCGGCTGCAGCAGTCGGCGCCCTGCTGGGCATCAATCATTTTTTGACATTCCTTATTGCCATTGCGCTACCAGCCTGGTGGCTATGCTACTTGTCCATGCTCGCGCGCCCTGTCGGATCGAACGGTTCTCTTACGCTGGAATGGTATCCGGTGGGACGCCTGCTGCTCTGGACGGGGCTCTTAGGCACGCTTGTGGCTATGGTGGCGATACCGGAATTCAGCGCCAACAAGAGCAAAATCCATGCCGCCGTCAAGGAAATGTTTGAGCGCATCCAAGGCGCGCAGGCAAACACAAATACCTCGTCACCCGCCGATATCGACCGCATCGTTGAAATGGCAGTCGATTTCGTACTGCCGATCGCTGCAATATCCTTCACACTGCGCAACATCTTCAATTTGTGGCTTGCCGGCTGCATCGTGAACCTGTCCGGCCGGCTCAAGCGCCCGTGGCCTGACCTTTCGACCCTCACTTTGCCGCCTTTCGCATTGGCGCTTCTGTGCATTGCTGCCGTTGGTTCGATGCTCCCAGACGTTGCCGGGACAATAGCGGCCATCGTGGCAGCAGGTCTGATCACAGCCTATGCGGCCCTCGGCTTTGCAATTCTTCACGCCATTACACGGGGCATTGCATTGCGTCCTTATCTGCTATTTTCGGCCTACTTCACGGTCATCTTTTTGGCTGCGCCGCTGTTGGGATTGCCGATTCTCGCGATCGCGCTTTTGGGCCTCGCCGACCAAGGCCTCAATTTTCGTGCCCGGATGGCTCAGAAACCTAGGCCGCCAACCCTGCCAACCTCAAATCCACCCCACTCGAAAAACTGATGGAGAATTAACATGGAAGTCATTCTGCTCGAACGCATCGGCAAGCTCGGCCAGATGGGCGAGGTCGTGCGCGTAAAAGACGGCTTTGCGCGCAATTTCCTGTTGCCGCGTGGCAAAGCCCTGCGCGCCACCGCGGCCAACAAGTCGCGCTTCGACACCATGAAAGTGGAGCTTGAGGCGAGCAACCTCGTGCTCAAGTCAGAAGCCGAAAAAGTCGGCAAGAAACTGGATGGTCAGAGCTTTACAGTTCTGCGCCAGGCGGCCGAAGGCGGCCAGCTCTATGGCTCGGTCTCGCCGCGCGATCTTGCAATGCTCGTGTCCGAAAAGGGATTTGCGATCAATCGCAGTCAGATTGCGTTGAACATTCCAATCAAGATGATCGGGCGCCACGAAGTTCCCGTCACGCTGCATCCGGAAGTCGAGGTCAAAATTCGCGTTGTCGTTGCCCGCAATGCCGATGAAGCTGAACGCATCGGCCGTGGTGAAAATGTGACCGTCGTTCGCGACGAACAAGAAGAAGCTGTCGCCGCTGAAGCGGCCGAGGACGCCGACGCGTTTTTTGAGCCGGAGGCCGCTGAAGCACTTCGCGCCAGCGACACGGCTGGCGCGGCGAGTGAAGCCGCACCCGGTACGGCGAAGAAGGGCTAACTGCCCTTCTATTCCTCGAAGGGCTCCAATATTACCGGCGGCGAGCCTTGATGCGGCGCCGTCGGTGTAAGCAGGGATTGCGCCATAACCGACTCCGGTGCCGACGCCGACGCCTTTTCGTCTAGCGCAGTACTGGCGGGACGAACTTCCGCGGTCGCCGCCGGGCGTCGTCCTTTTTGTTGCGCCTGAGCAGACTTGCCCTGCTCTAAGGACTTGGCCTGCTCCAAGATTGTCGCTGTTTGTGTCGCCGTTTGCGCACCCTGCTTCGGCAGCTGTTTAGGCTGCTGCTTTGCATTTTCCAAACCAGGGTCGGCCACAGTCGCAGGCGGACGCTTTGGCTGGGCGGTACGCGGTTCACTCGCGGCCCCGCTGAGATAATTCGCCATGGCGGCCGCTTCGTCCGACCCGGCGGTATAATGCTGACGTAGGAAAACTGCCGTGGGCCGTTTGACGTCGCGGACACTGCGATGGCAAGCCGCACACGTATCGGCGAACAATTGCGCGGGCGTTCGGCCCGCATCGATGTTCCCCTGCGCGGCGGCCGGCGCAGCCGAAATAGTCGCCGCTACCGCAGTCAACCATGGTACTAGTCGCCAATCCCTCAGCACGGTGACCTCCTTAGCTTTGCAGCAACATCTGCCGGCCAACACCCTCTGCTCTGCATTGGCCGGCCCTTCGAACCTTGGAAGCTCGCCAGGCAAATTTCATCCGAAGCCAACTTGCCCAGCATTGCGCAATCACGCAACCGGCCCCCCTGACCTTGGGAATTCTACCAGACGACGGCAAGCCTGGCCCCCCTCTTTCGATGCCGCCCGATTGTGTCGTCGGCGTGGCGACATTGATCCGTTCAAGCAGCAGCCCAAGCAGAGGCCAAGCAGCAGGCCCTAGCAGCAGCCAGTGGATCAGCTGGGCCAAGTGACGCTGGAAGAAGTGACGCTAGGGAAAGTGACGCTAGGACATGACGCTGGGACTCTCAATCCCAGGGAATCCCTTGATTCAAACAGCCCGCGAATCGTCGCCAGGGCCATCCAAGAGTTGTGCATCGGGTTGTGCATTCCAATTTTTCCTTGCGGCAATAGATCTCTACATGATGTGCCGTATCGGATTGCGAACACAAGAATCGCGCCGCAAGCATCAAATCGTCACGCCGGGTCATAAACTTTTCAAACGCTTCGCAAGTCGGTGAGTAGCGGGGACAGCAACAAAGACCGTTCGCACCGAATCACATATCCAGGTCTATTGAACCATGCTTTCCCCCATTTGGAATTCTGTCTCGCAAACATGCCTCAACTTGAATCAGCCGTCCGCCTTCAGGCTGGCGACGCAAAACCAGCCTATCGTGTGGCCCCCCACAACATTGAAGCCGAACAATCGTTGCTCGGCGCAATCCTCGTCAACAATGAAGCACTGTACCGGGTCTCCGATTTCCTTGAACCGAATCATTTCCTTGAACCGATCCATCAACAGATCTATGAGATCGCGCGTAGCCTGATCCGGGCCGGCAAGGTCGGATCGCCGGTCACGCTGAAAACGTTCCTTCCGGCTGATGTTTCGATCGCGGGCCTTACGCCCGGCCAATACCTCGCGCGGCTCGCCGCCGAGGCAACAACAATCATCAACGCCGCCGACTACGGACGCGCCATATATGACCTCGCGGTCCGGCGTGACCTGATCCAAATCGGCGAGGACATGGTCAACGTCGCATATGATGCGCCGGTCGATTTCGCACCACGCGAGCAAATAGAGGATGCGGAGCGACGACTCTACGACCTCGCGGAAGTCGGACGCTACGGCGGGGGCTTCCAGAAGTTCGAAACGGCGTTGACCACTGCGGTTGACATGGCGGCGCGCGCCTATCAGCGTGAAGGCCGTTTGTCCGGCCTCGCTACCGGACTTCGCGACCTTGACAGCAGGATGGGCGGCCTGCAGGCATCCGACCTGATCATCATCGCCGGTCGCCCAGGCATGGGCAAGACCGCGCTCGCCACAAACATTGCCTACAATGTCGCACGCGGATGGCGCGGTGAAGTTAAATCCGATGGACGTATAGAGTCGGTCAACGGCGGCATTGTCGGATTCTTCTCGCTCGAAATGTCGGCCGAACAGCTTGCCACCCGTATCATTGCCGAGCAAAGCGGGATTGCATCAACCATGATCAGGCGCGGCGGCATCAACGAGCGCGACTTTGAAAAAATCAAAGATGTCGCGATCGAGCTGCAGCACCTACCCTTCTACATCGACGAAACCGGCGGATTGACCGTGGCCCAGCTCGCGGCACGCGCGCGTCGACTCAAACGGCAGAAAGGCATGGATCTCATCGTCATCGATTATATTCAGCTCCTGCAGGGGTCGAGCCGGCGTTCGCAGGACAGTCGTGTGCAGGAGGTGACTGAAATCACCACAAACCTGAAGGCGCTGGCCAAGGAACTCAACGTCCCGATCATCGCCCTGTCGCAGCTTTCCCGCCAGGTTGAAAACCGCGACGACAAACGCCCGCAGCTTTCCGACCTGCGCGAATCGGGATCAATCGAGCAAGACGCCGACGTCGTGATGTTCGTATTCCGTGAAGAATATTATCTCAGCAACAAGCAGCCACGGGAAGGGTCCGATGAACACATAAAGTGGCAGACCGAAATGGCAGCCCTCCACGGCAAGGCCGAACTCATCATCGGCAAGCAGCGGCACGGACCCACCGGCACCGTGTACCTCCAATTCGAAGCAACCGTCACACGCTTCGACAATCTGGCGCAGCCTGACCAGATGCCGGATCACTATTGAGGACTACAGCGCGATTCCTGGTCAACAATCCCCCATAGGCACCACAAATGGTCATGATTTGGCAGTACGTTGCCAACATGATTGACGTTTCGAATTCAAAAGCCGCACTAGAATCAATAGGTTACTCGTGCACTTTTGATTCCGAAGTTCGCAAACAGTTGCGCCGCAATATCGCAATATGATGCGAACTTCGGAATCGGCGCACTAGAATCATGGTATTGCTAATAGATTCGTGGTTTTGAAGTTCAGCGATCTTGAAGTTCAACTGCCGGGATGCGGCAAATTGATCCAAACTTCAAAATCGGCGGAAGAGTTGGACGAACCAGACAGGGCCCTTCATAAGAACCCATGACAATACTTGAACCGACTTTGCAGCCCGCAACAATCCCTGGCCTCTCGGCAGATGCCGAAACGGGCGGCGTGCTGACCATTGATCTCGCCGCCATCGAGGCAAATTGGAAACGGCTTGCCGGGATGACGGTACCGGTTGATTGCGCGGCCGTGGTCAAGGCGGACGCTTACGGCTGCGGCCTCCCGCAGGTTGCAGCAAAGCTCTACAAGGCCGGCTGTCGAACGTTTTTCGTCGCCGATTTAGGCGAGGGACGCACCGTGCGATCCATTGCGCGGGACGCGGTCATTTATGTGCTCAACGGAGTTCTCCCTGGTACCGGCCGCACGCTCGCGGACTCCAATTTGCGTCCTGTGATCAACGGCCCAACCGAACTTGCCGAATGGGACGCGTTCGTTGCCAACAACAATTGGCGCGGAGGTGCGGCGCTCCACATCGATACGGGGATGAACCGCCTAGGATTGACCATCGAAGAAGGTCTCGCGATTTCCTCGCGGATCAGAGCGGAGAACCACGGGTTCACACTTCTGGTAAGCCATTTTGCCTGCGCGGACACCCCCTTGCACCCGATGAACGACAAGCAGATCCGGTTGTTCCGGGAACTCCGTATCCTTTATCGCGGAGTGCCGTCATCGATTGCCAATTCCTCGGGAATTTTCCTTGGCGGAACCGTTCACTGCGACGTCGTGCGCCCGGGCGGCGCGCTCTACGGCGCCAACCCGACCCCTGGAAAGAAAAACCCGATGCGGCCCGTCGTCGAACTCAGGGGTCGCATTATCCAGGTGCGTGAAGCCAAGAAGGGCGAGAGCATCGGTTATGGCGCGACTTTTACAACGACGCGGCCCACCAAGCTTGCGATTATCGCGGTAGGCTACGGTGACGGCTATGCCCGCGCTGCCAGCGCCAATAAATCCAAGCCGGCTGCCGACGTCATCATCGCGCGCCGCCGGTGCCCCCTGCTCGGTCGCGTTTCCATGGACTTGATCGCAGCCGATGTAAGCGACATTCCCGAAGGCATCGTCAAACGAGGTGACTACGCCACATTGCTTGGCATAGACATCGGCGTGGATGAATTGGCTGCAGCCATGGGCACCATCGGCTACGAGGTTCTCACGAGTCTGGGGCGGAGGTATCGCCGGATCTACAAGAACCCGTAACATCATTCGCATGGCCCGCCGCGAACAGAGTTTCGTTTGCCAGAATTGCGGCGCGGCATTTGGCCGTTGGCAGGGCAAATGCGACGCCTGCGGCGAATGGAACACGATCGCGGAAGAAAATGCGGCGACCGCTCTGCCAAACCTTCCTGGACGACCGCAACGCAAGGGTCGCCTATTCACTCTCGAGCCGCTGACGGGTGAAACCCGAGATGCACCTCGTCTTGCCTCCGGCATCGCCGAATTCGACCGCGTCACCGGTGGTGGCTTCGTGCGCGGCTCGGTGCTCCTCCTTGGTGGCGATCCCGGCATCGGCAAATCGACTCTTCTCGTGCAAGTCGCCGCCACGCTTGCACGAGCAGGCGAACGCACGGTCTACATCTCCGGCGAAGAGGCCGTCGCGCAAGTCAGGCTGCGCGCCGAACGACTGGGCCTGAGTGGCGCCCCCGTCGAACTTGCGGCCGAAACTTCGGTCGAGGACATCATCGCAACGCTTTCGGACAAGAACACGCCCCGCTTGGTCATCATCGATTCGATCCAGACCATGTGGACGGCTGCGGTGGAATCGGCTCCCGGCACCGTCACGCAAGTGCGCGGCAGCGCCCAGAGCTTGATCCGATTTGCCAAGCGATCAGGTGCCGCCGTCATCCTCGTGGGCCACGTCACCAAGGATGGTCAGATCGCCGGGCCGCGGGTGGTCGAGCACATGGTCGATGCGGTGCTGTCCTTCGAGGGGGAAGGATCGCATCACTTTCGCATCTTGCGTGCGGCCAAGAACCGGTTTGGTCCGACGGACGAGATCGGCGTCTTCGAGATGACCGGGTCGGGCTTGCGCGAGATCGCCAATCCGTCGGAATTGTTTCTCTCTGAACGCGACCTTGGCAGCCCCGGCACTGCCGTGTTTGCCGGCATCGAAGGCAGCCGCCCCCTCCTGGTGGAAATCCAGGCCCTGGTGGCGCCGACCTCGCTCGGCACCCCGCGCCGCGCCGTCGTGGGTTGGGACCAAAGCCGGCTCTCGATGGTGCTGGCCGTTCTCGAAGCCCACTGCGGGGTGCGGCTATCCGGTCATGACGTCTATCTCAACGTGGCCGGTGGACTGCGTATCCAGGAGCCGGCCGCGGACCTTGCGGCCGCCGCCGCACTCGTTTCCTCGCTTGCCAACGCGCCGCTGCCCGCCGACGCGGTCTATTTTGGTGAGATTTCCCTATCGGGAGCCGTCCGACCAGTTGCACAAGCCACGACCCGGCTCAAAGAGGCGCAAAAACTTGGGTTTGGCCGCGCTATCCTGCCGGACGTAGCCCGTCCGGTGCCGGATGCAGCCCGCCAGGAAGGCGCCGGCGATCCTGCCCTCGTTCTCGAACCCGTCAAATCATTGACCAGCCTGGTGGCTGACATCGCGGCACGGGGAAAAGGCCAACAGCGCCCAAACCTGCGGGCGGGCAACGAACGTTGAAGCTCCGAGAAGGACCAACAAGGTACGTGACGGCCGGACTTGCCAAGGCTATACAGCGGCGGGGGAACGGGGTCCCTCATCCGGCCCGTAAATGCCAAAATGGGCAGGAGGAATAAACAGTTGGGGGGACAGTCGGCGGGCTCTTGCCGGCGGCACGCTGCGCAAGTCAGCTAGCGAACCGGTGCGGGCCGATTCGATGGCGTGACGGGCACTCGAAAACCAGGAGGATCTGTTCGTCGTCATGCCCATCACCCTTCTCGATTTCATCCTGATTGGTGTCATGCTGGTCTCGGCCGTGCTCGCCATGGTGCGCGGCTTCATGCGCGAGGTGCTTTCCATTGCGGCCTGGATCATCGCAGCGGGAGCCACGCTTTACGCCTACGGCAAGCTCCTGCCTTTTGCGAAAACGTACTTCAACAACGACTATGTGGCGACCGGTGTCGTGGTCGGCGGCACATTTCTTCTCACGTTGATCGTTGTTTCGATCATCACCGTAAAATTCTCTGATATGATCTTGGACAGCCGTGTCGGTGCGCTCGACCGCTCGCTTGGCTTTCTGTTCGGCCTTGGGCGGGGCCTGATTATCGTGGTCGTCGCATTTTTGTTTTTCGCTTGGCTTGTACCGCCGAGAACCCAGCCGAGTTGGGTTGCGAACGCCAAATCCAAGGTCGTACTGCAATCGACGGGGGATTGGCTGATGTCGATGTTGCCAGACGATCCGGAGAACACAATATTGAAGAGATTGAAGCGGCCGCGCAACGACGATGCCGAGCCGCAAGATGGTCCAGCCGAGCGCCGCGGTGCACTTGGCGGGCCGATGTATGCGACCGTGAATGAGATGCAGATCAAAGGCACATCCGCGATCCACTGAAATATCAGGAAACCCGATGAGCGACCCGACCGACGCTTTCGACCCTTCCGACGCCTTTGACATCGATAGCGACCGGCTGCGGGAGGAATGTGGGGTCTTTGGCGTCATCGGGCATCCGGATGCCGCTGCAATAACGGCGCTGGGCCTGCATGCGCTGCAGCATCGCGGCCAGGAAGCAGCCGGCATCGTTTCCTTCGACGGCACGCGATTCCATTCCGAGCGTCGCCAAGGGCTTGTCGGCGAGAGCTTTTCGCGACGCGAGGTTATTGATCGCCTGCCCGGCACTTCGGCCGTCGGCCATGTGCGCTATTCGACCACGGGCGAGACAATCCTTCGCAACGTCCAGCCATTGTTCGCCGAACTTGAGGTCGGCGGGTTCGCCATTGGCCACAACGGCAACCTCACCAATGGCCTCACACTTCGCCGCCAGCTTGTGCGCGAAGGTGCCATCATGCAATCGACGACCGATACGGAAGTCATACTGCACTTGGTCGCACGCGCACGCCGCAATCGCTTCATCGATCGCTTTGTCGAGGGCTTGCGGCAGCTTGAGGGCGCCTATTCCTTCGTGGGCCTTACCAACAAGAAACTCATTGGCGCGCGCGATCCTCTTGGCATTCGTCCCCTCGTGTACGGCAGACTGGACGGTTATCCGATCCTCGCCTCGGAAACTTGCGCACTCGACATCATAGGCGCCAAATATGTCCGAGACGTCGAGAACGGCGAAGTGCTCGTCTTCGACGAAGATGGCGTTCATTCGCACAAGCCGTTTCCGCCAATGCCGGCACGTCCTTGCATCTTCGAATTCATCTACTTTGCACGCCCAGATTCGATCGTTGGCGGCCGCTCCGTCTACGAAGTACGCAAGACCATGGGGGCACAATTGGCGCGCGAGGCGCCTGCCGACGCCGATGTCGTCATTCCGGTCCCGGACTCCGGCGTTCCGGCCGCAATCGGCTATGCGCAAGCTTCAGCCATCCCCTACGAGCTCGGCATTATCCGCAACCACTATGTGGGGCGCACCTTCATCCAACCCACGCAGTCGGTTCGGGAAATTGGCGTGCGTATGAAGCATTCGGCAAACCGCGCCGTTGTTGCCGGCAAACGTATCGTTCTCATCGACGATTCCCTCGTGCGCGGCACCACATCGGTCAAAATCGTCAAGATGATGCGTGAGGCGGGCGCGCGCGAGGTCCACATGCGCATCGCCAGCCCTCCGATCACACATTCGGACTATTACGGTATCGACACGCCCGAACGCGAAAAACTGCTGGCGGCCACGCACTCGCTCGACCAGATGCGGGATTTCATCGGCGCCGATTCGCTGGCATTCCTGTCGGTTGCGGGTGTCTATCGCGCGATGGGCTGCGAGGAACGAGACACGGCGCGACCGCAATTCACCGACCATTGCTTCACCGGCGAATACCCCACGGCCCTGACCGACCAGGCCGACGAAGTTTCAACGCCGCGGCAGCTCTCACTCCTCGCCGAAGCGAGTTGATCAAATACGAATGCCGTCATCTCTTTCGGGTCGGATCGCACTTGTCACGGGTGCTTCGCGTGGGATCGGTTATGCGACCTCGCTGGCGCTTGCGCGCGCGGGTGCGCACGTGGTCGCGGTGGCGCGCACCGTCGGCGGGCTCGAGGAACTCGACGACGCGATCCGCGCCGAAGGCAGCTCCACCACATTGGTCCCGCTCGATCTCAAAGACCACGAGGGCATTGCAAGACTCGCAACTGCCCTTGCCGAGCGTTATGGCCGGCTCGATATTCTCATCGGCAATGCAGCCCTGCTCGGCCCTCTCTCCCCACTCGACCATGTTGAACCGAAAGCCTGGGACGACGTCATCGCCATCAATGTGACGGCCAACTGGCACCTCGTCCGCGCAACGAATGCGCTGTTGCGGCAATCCGATGCGGGCCGCGCGGTGTTCGTCACTTCCACGGTCGGGGCGAGCCCACGCGCCTATTGGGGCCCCTACGCGGTTTCGAAAGCTGCGCTCGATGCGCTCGCTTGCACTTATGCGGCCGAGACCGCATCGACCAACGTGCGGGTCAATTTGTTCAATCCGGGGCCGACGCGCACGCGCATGCGCGCGGCCGCCATGCCGGGCGAGGATCCCCTGACGCTCAAATCGGCGGAACCCGTCGCGGAAAAAATCCTCGAAATGTGCCAGCCGGATTTCCAGGAGACGGGCAAGTTATATGACTACCGCCTCGGCCGGCTGGTGACGCTGCAGCCGCCCGCGTGACATCGAATAATGCAACCCTCGTGTCAACGTGACACCGGCGACAAACAGGGCTGTGCTGACGCGCACGCTGGTTCCGTACTGGGAAAAATCGACCTTATCGGCGTCCCGATCAACATCCATTGGAGCCTCATTGATATGTCAGCAGAATTCTCAATTGGCTTCGTTCCGTAGTTCCGTATTCCATAAAAACTCTTCGACTTCATTCTGCTCCGCTGGCAACGCGCCTGCCAAATTCGCTCCTCCTTTGCGGATTGGCTTCGTTCCGTAAAAAAACCACCTCGCTTGTCATCTGGTCCACTGGCAGGCTCACCGCTGAATTCAATGTGCCTCCATGATTTGGCTTTGTTTTGCAAAAATTCTGAGCGGCTCTCTTTCAGGTCACACCTTTGGCGCCACGGCATCTTTCGACATCCGGTTCTTGGACCATATCGCCCTCCGCAACAGAGAGCCTATCGCGCGAAGAGTCGTTATTGGCAGATATCATTCCTTGCACCTGGGTCGTTCAACCGCACACATAAAGGCCCTCCCGATGCGCTTATGTTTATATGTTTAGCGGCCAATTGTTCATGTTTCGTTCCCTACTGTCAAGGGGGTAGTGCGTCATTT
>Ga0209488_10000475_pt1 | contig 33734 bp, 33 predicted proteins | sample Rivendell_Oct201_8_FD_188349 | JGI IMG/M metagenome (GOLD analysis project Ga0209488, IMG submission 188349) | Vadose zone soil microbial communities from the Eel River Critical Zone Observatory, Northern California, USA -... | ecosystem: Environmental > Terrestrial > Soil > Vadose zone >...
ATGTCCTTCAGCACCACCATCTCGTCATAGCCGTCGGTCTCCTTGAAGGTGCGCTGCAACAGATCGACCGGGTCGGTGGCGTAGCCCGCGAAATACTCCCCGAACGCCCGCACCACCCGCGACGGCGTTCCCTTCACCCCCTCGCGGTCGGGATCGTCGCCCGCCCATTCGATCAGCACACGCACCGCCGCCTCGGCCGCAGCGCGGCTCGGGCGAAGCCGCGGCTTTGGCGCGAGCTTGAGCAGACGTCGCGATGATCCGTCCATGGCGGGATTCCTCGGTGCTTTGCGGGCCAGGCGAATAGATGCGGCACGCGCCGGAAAGGTTCCCAGCCTAGGCGACCCACGCCCGGGGCCACCACCGATAGAATGGCATCCCTCCTATGCCTAAAGCCGCTCGATCTGCTCGGGATGGGTCACGTCGATGATCGGGCGCTCGCTGCCGCGGACCCAGCCGCGCACGCGAAGCCGCGCCCCCTTGAGGGCGGCGGCATCGACGCCCTCGGCCCGGAAGAGCCGCAGCGCGTCGGGCGGCAGACGCAGGCTGAACGCGGTGCGCCAATCGCCGCCGAAATTGATGAAGAGCTGGCCCTCGACCATGGCCGTGTCGACCGCGGTGCCTTCGACGATCTGGAAGCTGCCGGCGTAGCGGCCGGCATCGTCGGCGGCGCGCACGGCGTAGAAGCGGTCGCGCCAGATGCCGCGCCGCGCCTGCCGCGCGCGGTCCTCGCGCGCGAGCATCTCGGCGACGCCCTGGCGGTTGTCCGCGGCGCTGGCGACCCGCGCCAAGCCGCGCCTGATCATCTCGCCCTGAACCCAGCGCTTGCCGACGAAGAGATGGGCGAGGATGCGGTCATGGCGGTCGCGGCGGTTGCCGGCAAAGCGCAGCTCGACCGCGCGCCCGAGCACCAATTTTTCGAGCGCTGCCTTCGCCTCCTCGGCATAGGGCCAGGCTCGGCTATGCGCCGCCGCCGGATGCGGCGCCTCGATGCCGACCAGCCGCACGCGCCGGCCATCGGCCAGCACGAGCTCGCCGCCATCGACGACCGCGCCGATGGTGACGGTCTCGCCAGGCTCAAAAGCAGGAAGCCGCGCCGCCAGCGCCGGCGGCGGGACCGAGAGCGCAGCCAGCATGAGGAGGGGCGAGAGCGTGAATCGTGCGGCCCGAAGCATGGCGCCACGATCGCATCGGCGCGCTACGGCGACAATGAAAAGCAAGCGGGACGAGGGTCAGCCGGCCTCGACGAGGAGGTCGGCGGGCCGGTCGGTGCGGCGGCACATCGATTGGCGCAGCTTCAGCATCGCGCGATGCTCGAGCTGGCGCACGCGTTCCTTGGAGACGCCGAGGGCGCGGCCCAGCTCCTCCAGCGTGGCGCCCACCTCGCGCAGCCGGCGGTCGTTGATGATGCGCCGCTCGCGCGGGTTGAGCTCGCCGAGCGCTTCGCTGAGCCAGCGCGAGCGTGTCGCGCCGTCATGCAGGCCGATCACCACGTCCTCGGGGCTCGGCCGGCCATCGGCAAGGAAATCCTGCCAATCCTCCTCGCCGGTGCCGAGCGGCGCGTTCAAGGATTGATCGGCGGCGCCGAGCCGCATGTCCATGCTCTCGACCTCCGCGACGTCGACCTTGAGCGCGATGGCGATCTTGCGCCGGCCGGCCTCGGAGAGCGGCGTGCCCGACATCTCGTCGATGCGCGCGCGCAGCCGGCGCAGGTTGAAGAACAGCGATTTCTGCGCCGCCGTCGTGCCGGTCCGCACGATCGACCAGTTGCGCAGCACGTAATCCTGCATCGCCGAGCGGATCCACCATGCCGCATAGGTCGAGAAGCGCACGTCGCGCTCGGGCTCGAACCGCGCCGCCGCCTGCATCAGCCCGACACTGCCCTCCTGCACGAGGTCGCCGATCGGCAAGCCGTAGCTGCGGAAGCGGCCGGCGGTGGCGATCACGAGGCGGGCATAGGCGCGCACCAGCTCGTGCAGCGCCGCCGTGTCGCCGCCCTCGCGCCAGCGCCGCGCCAGCTCGAACTCGCGGTCGCGGCTGAGCAGCGGCGTGCGCATCGACGCCTTGATGAAGCTCAGATTCGCCTTTTGCGTGGTCGGATCGTCGATATAGGCCATCGCTTCGCTCCCGCCCGGGACGGCTCCGGGCCTGCACTTTCCAAACATCTTAGGGAGGCGAAGGTTTCGGCGGCCCGCTCGGGCGCGATCGTCAGGCTTCCAATGAATCGACCAATGTGCCGTCGGGGGCGAAGCAGACGGCGAGCAAGGGGCCGCCGCAACCGCTGCCGGCGTCGAGCGAGGTGGCGTAGCGGCTCTCGCGCAGCCCGCCGCGCTGCCGGTCATAGCCGCGCACGACGCGGCGGAATTGGCCGAACGGTGCTTCGAGCTCGAGGATGTCGGCACCGCCCCACCACAGCACGTCGCCCTGCAGGTCGAGCGGCTTGCCGGGATCGATGCCGGCATGGACGAAGAGCAGGGCGCCGTCCTCGCTCAGAGCGGCGCGCTTGAGGTTGGTCAGCAATTGACGGTGGCCGGGCCGCGCATCGACCGCGGCGCGCAGGCTGGTGGTCCAGCGCGTCAGCGCCAGCGCGCCGTCGCGCGCCGCCGCGAGCCCTTGGCGCAGCTCGGCACCGTAGGCCGCGAGCGTGGCCCCGACGCCGTGATCCAACATCCATTGCAGCACTTCGCGCGGGTTGGGTGCGAATTGCAGCTGGAGCAGCTTCTGCCAGATCTCTTCCTGCCCGCCGCGCAGGAAGGCGATGTCGCCGGGAAAGGCGTGCCGCCGCGCGAGGAACAGGCGGCGGAATGCCACCAGCTCGTCAACCGTGCCGGCGACGTCGGGCCCATGGCCGAGATAGCCGCCGAGATAGACGAGGCGGTCGCCCTTGGCGAGACGTGCGGCGATCTGGCGGTGGATCGGGGCGAGCCGCGCCCTCTCGCCGTGGATCGCGCCCACCGCCCAGATGCGGCGTGGCCGGCGCAGGCGGGCAAAGATGTCCGAATCGCAAGGGGCGGTCGCGGCCACACCCGACATCGGCCGAGGCTCAAACGCGGCGGCGTGGCATTCGCGCCGCGTCCGGGATCAAGCGGCGCTCAGCATCTGCTCGAGGCGACGCGTCGCCGTATCCTCGTCGATCTTCTCCACCGCGGCGAACTCGCGCACCAGCCGGTCCAGCGCCGCCTGGTAGATCTGGCGCTCGCTGTAGGACTGCTCGGGCTGCCCGACATTGCGGTAGAGGTCGCGCACCACCTCGGCGATCGAGGCGGGATCGCCGGAATTGATCTTCTGCTCGTATTCCTGGGCGCGGCGACTCCACATGGTGCGTTTGGCGCGGGAGCGGCCCTTCAGCTTGGCGAGGGCCGCATCCATTTCCTTGCGCGTCGACAGCCGGCGCAGCCCCGAGCCCTTGGCCTTGGCCAGCGGCACCCGCAGCGTCATGCGGTCCTTGTCGAAATGGACCACGAACACGTTGAGCGTGTACCCGGCGATCTCCTGCATCTCGATGCCGAGAATTTTACCAACGCCATGAGTGGGATAGACAACGAAGTCGCCCGCCGCGAAACCAAGCTTTTCAGACATTCTTTTCTCTCAACTCAAGGCGCCAAACGAGACCGGGCACAAAACGGTCAAGACGCAAAACACCGTCTACCGGGCCCACGTGCGCTGCAAGCGCCACCGCGGATCGGTGTAGACTACCCGGGCCCCTCGCAATTCCGGGAGCGATGCGGCGTGCGCGCATCGTTGAAATATATACCACAAAGTACCGGTACTTACCAGCGGAACAGCCATGCGGCGGCCGCAGGTGAGCGCCTATCTGGACCGCCCTAGCGCTTTCCCGGGTTCGGGCTGAAGAATTTGTCGAACTTGTCGGCGACGCCTTTGAATTGATCGGCATCCGCCGGCGCTTCGCCCTTGCGGGTTATATTGGGCCAGCTCGTCGAGTATTGCCGGTTGAACTCGACCCATTTCTCCGCCACCGGCTCGCTGTCGGGAATGATCGCCTCGGCCGGGCATTCCGGCTCGCAGACGCCGCAGTCGATGCACTCGTCGGGGTGGATGACGAGCATGTTCTCGCCCTCGTAGAAGCAATCCACGGGGCAGACTTCGACGCAGTCCATGTACTTGCACTTGATGCAGGCTTCGGTGACGACGTAGGTCATGTTTCGCTACTCTTCTCTTCTCCCGGCGGGCGCGTAAGCCCGCTCGATCAACTGTCCTCGACGATGCCCAGGCGCTTCAGCACCCGCCGCCGCGCGGCGCCGCGCTGCGGATCGGCAACATCGATGAGCCCGCCGACCTGGCGCAGCATGGCGTCCTCGAGCGGATCGAGCACGCCGTCGGCATAGGCGACTTCCCACAGCATCTCGATCAGCTCGACCCGCCGCTCCGGCGCCACGCGCTCGTTGATGGTGCGGGTGAAGCCGAAGAGTTGCGCCGACCGCTCCGCCTGGCGTTCGCCAATGGCTGCCAGCGCTTGCGACGCCTCCGCCGACAGCCGGAACTTCCGCTCGAGCAGCCGCTGCACCGCGGCGCGCTCGCGCTCGCCAAGTGCGCCATCGACTTGCGCTGCCTCCATCAGCAACGCCGCCACGGCCAACTGCAACGTGTCGCGGTCGCCGGAAAGTTCCCTTTGCTCCTCCGTGAGCCACGCCCTGAGGCGATCCATCATTTGCCGGTTCCCTAGCATGCGTTCCGCCGGCGTTCAACCCCACCCGGAATGGGGAATTGCATCTTGCACCCAGCCGATCAACGCCGGCGCAGCGGCATCGGCTGCGTCGCCGCCCCGCTTGTTGGTGGGCTTGCCGCGCGCGCGTGGCATAGTAGCGCCGCCACCCGCACCGGAGGCCCGCCCTGCCGAAGCTCGTCCTGATCATCCGCCACGGCGAGAAGCCAGGCGAAGGCGATGTCCATCTCGCGCCCAAGGGCTACCAGCGCGCCGCTGCGCTCGGCGCTCTCTTCGACGCCGAACGCAACGGCGGCGCCTATCCCGCCATCGATGCGCTGTTCGCGGCGGCCGACACCAAGGAAAGCCACCGCCCCGTTACGACGCTCAAGCCGCTGGCGCGCGAGATCGGCCTCGCCATCGACGACAGCCATGGCGAAAAAGACTATGCGCGGCTCGCCGCGGCGCTGCTCGGCAAGAGCCATGAAGGCAAGGTGGCGCTGATCTGCTGGCGTCACGGCCAGATCCCCGCGCTGGCGAATGCGCTCAGGGCAACGGACGCGCCGGCGAAATGGCCTGACGAGCGCTTCGACTTGATCTGGCGGCTCGATTATGCCGGCGCGGGTGCGCCCAAGCTCCGCATCCTGCCCCAGCTCGTGCTCTACGGCGACCAGCCGGCGGGCTGAGCCGGCTTGCCGCGGCCCCGTGCGCCGCCTAGCTTGCGTGATATGGGCGAGAGGCCCGATCCGCGACTTCAAGCGCCGGCGGTGGCGCGCAACCGCGAGCCGATCCTGGCCGTGCTGCGCCGCGTGCTGCCGCCGGCCGGGCTGGTGCTCGAAGTGGCGAGCGGCAGCGGCGAGCATGCCGCGTTCTTTGCGTCGGCCCTGCCGCTTCTGACCTGGCAGCCATCCGACCCCGATCCCCGCGCGCGGGCGAGCATCACCGCTTTTCGCGACGCCGGCGGCATGCCCAACCTGCTGCCGCCGCTCGATCTCGACGTGATGGCCGCCGCGTGGCCGGTCACAGGTGCCGCGGCGATCGTCTGCATCAACATGATCCACATCGCGCCGTGGTCGGCGTGCGAAGGGCTCGTGGCGGGCGCGGCGCGGGCGCTGCCGCCCGGCGGCGTTCTCTACCTTTACGGGCCGTACAAGGAGGAGGGCCGCCACACCGCGCCGAGCAACGAGATTTTCGATGCGGATTTGCGCGCCCGGGACCGGCACTGGGGCGTGCGCGACCTCGGCGAGGTGACCGCGCTGGCCCGCCGCCACGGCTTGGTACACGAGGAAACGGTGACCATGCCCGCCAACAACCGCAGCGTCGTCTTCCGCCGGGCCGATTGAACATGGGCGCGCTCGACCTGCTGCAACGCGGCTATGGGCTGGCGCGCTCGGCGGCGATCTATCACGGCAACCCGCTGAAGCGGCGGCGCGCCCGCGCCTTCTACGGCGCGTTCGTGCGGGCGGGCGATTTGTGCTTCGACGTCGGCGCGCATCTCGGCGACCGCACCGGGCATTTCCTCGCGCTCGGCGCGCGTGTCGTCGCGCTGGAGCCGCAGCCGGGGCCGCTCGCCGTGCTGCGCCGGCTCTACGGCCGCCACCCGCGCGTCGTCATCATCGCCGCCGCGGCGGGTGCGGCGCCGGGCGAGGCGGAGCTGGCGATCGACCCGGCGCACCCGACCGTCGCCTCGCTGTCGCCGGAATGGCGCGCCCGGGTGTCGCGCGACGAGAGCTTCAGCACGATCCGCTGGCGCGAGCGGCGCCGCGTCGCGGTGACGACGCTCGACGCGCTCATCGCCGCGCATGGGCTGCCGGCCTTCTGCAAGATCGACGTCGAGGGCTTCGAGGCCGAGGTGCTCGAGGGGCTGACCCGGCCGATCCCGGCGCTCTCCTTCGAGTACATCCCGGCGGCGCTCGACGGCGCGCTGGCCGCGCTCGACCGGCTCGCCGCGCTCGGCCCCTACCGGTTCAACCGCTCGGCCGGCGAGAGCATGCGCTTCACCGCGCCGGACTGGCGCAGCCCTCGCAAGATGATCGGCGAGCTCGGTCGCCTCCGCCCGGCCGACGGCTCGGGCGACATCTACGCCCGCCTCGCGGCCAGCCTGCCATAGAATCTTCAGAATTTTGCGTCTATCGTCCTGCCGCTCGTTTGCAGGGGTAGGAGCCGTCCCCTTTGGCCTCGCGCGGTAGGATCGTCGTGCTGCATTTCGTCGGGCAGATGCCGCTGGCGGGCATTGCCTGGCAGGCCATGCACTACGTCCTCGGCCTGGAGCGGCTCGGCTACGAGGCGTGGTACGTCGAGGACCACGGCGCCAACCCTTATGACCCCCGCGTCAACAGCGTCGTCATGGCGTGCGACCACAACGTCGCCTTCCTGCGGCGCGTGATGGAGAGCTATGGGCTGGGCGGGCGCTGGGCCTATTGGGACGCCATCAACGACGTCTATCACGGCCTCTCCCGCGAGGAGGTCCGGGCGCTCTACCGCGAGAGCGACGCGCTGATCAATCTGTGCGGCGCGGTGCGCCTGCGCGAGGAGCATATGGCGTGCTCGCGCCGTATTCTCGTCGACACCGACCCGGTCTACGAGCAGATCAAATACGCCGAGGCCGACCCCGCCGCGCGCGCCTATCTCGAGGCGCACACGCATTTCTTCACCTATGGCGAGAATGTCGGCGGGCCCGGCTGGATCGTGCCGCTCGGCGGCATCCCCTGGCAGCCGACGCGGCCGCCCGTGGTGATAGACGAATGGCCGACCGACGAGGAAACGCCGGAATGCTTCTCGACCATCGCCACCTGGGAGAACAAGGGCAAGAACATCAGCTTCGGCGGCGAGACCTATGTCTGGTCGAAGCACGTCAATTTCCTGCGCTTCCTCGAGGTGCCCACGCGCAGCCGGCAATGCTTCACCATGGCGATGCTGCCGCCGACCGCCGAGATCGAAGCGCGGGTGAGAGACGCCGGCTGGCGCCTCGTCGACCCGCGGCCGGTCTCCGCCAGCATGGAGAGCTACGCCGCCTTCATCTGCGGCTCGCGCGGCGAGTTCACGGTCGCCAAGGACATCTATGTCCGCCCCAACAGCGGCTGGTTCAGCGACCGCAGTGTCTGCTACCTCGCCGCCGGCCGCCCGGTGGTGACGATGAAGACCGGCTTCAGCCGTTTCTACCCGGTCGGCGAGGGGCTCTTCGAGTACAGCGACGCCGCCGGCGCGATCGCTGCGCTCGACGCGGTCAACCGCGATTATCGCCGCCACAGCCGGGCGGCGCGGATGATCGCGGCGGAATATTTCGGCAGCGATCTCGTTATTTCCGCGTTAATGGCGGGGGCCGGCCTTGATTAGCGGGCCGATGATCGGGGCATGGAAGTGGCCGCGCGGATCCAGCCTGTGACGGCGACAACGCTGTTGCGCCAGAGCGCCGGGGCGGCGCGGCGTCCGCTATGGGACCATCTCGCCTTCGCGCTGTTCGTCGCGGCCGCGGCGCTGATGCTCGCCACCTTCACCGATTATGGCGTCACCTGGGACGAGGACGTCCACAATTGGTATGGCGTCTATGTCCTCGAGTATTACCTCTCCTTCTTCCGCGACCTGCGCTCGGTCGAATGGGGCGATGTCAACAACTACGGCGCCGCCTTCGACATGACCGCGGCGGCGCTGAACCACCTCTCGCCCTTCGGCGTCTACGAGACGCGCCACCTGCTGAACGGCATCGTCGGCGTGGTCGGCATCATCGGCGCGTGGAAGCTCGGCCGCTGCCTCGCCGGGCCGCGCGCCGGGTTCATCGCCGCGCTGTTCCTGCTGCTGACGCCCAACTATTACGGGCAGATGTTCAACAACCCGAAGGACATCCCCTTCGCGGTCGGCATGGTCTGGGCGATGTACTACCTCGCTCGCATCGCGCCGGAGCTGCCGCGGCCGCGCTGGACGCTGGTGGTGAAGCTCGGGATCGCCTGCGGCCTGGCGCTCGGCGTGCGCGTCGGCGGGCTCCTGCTGTTCGGCTATCTCGGGCTGCTGCTGCTGCTGTTCGTGCTGTGGCGCGGCGCCGAGACGCGGCGCCTCGGCATCGTCATCGCCGAATCCTGGACCAGCTTCTGGCGGGTGCTGCTGCCGGTGCTGCTGGTAGCGTGGCCGGTAATGCTGCTCTTCTGGCCCTGGGCGCAGCAGTCGCCGCTGCTCAACCCGGTGCGCGCCATCATCTATTTCTCGCACGAGATCTTCCCCTTCCCCACCCTCTTCGCCGGCGAATACATCCCCGCGACCAACCTGCCCTGGGCCTATCTCCCCGTCCATATCGCCCTGGCGCTGCCCGAGCTCGTCTTCAGCCTGCTCGTGGTCGCGCCGGTCGCCGCGATCGTCATCGCGCAGCGGCGCCGCTGGGCTTTCGACCGCACCACCACGCTGCGCCTCTTCATCGTCGTCTTCGGCATCGTCTTCCCGGTGGCCTACGCCATCGCCATCAAGGCCGTGCTGTTCGACGGCATGCGCCATTTCATCTTCGTGCTGCCGCTCATCGCCGCGCTCACGGCCGTCGTCGCCGACCGCGCTCTCGTCCACCTGGCGCGCCTGCCGCTGCGCCCTTACGCCTATGGCGCCCTGGCGCTCTATGGTCTCGGCCATGTCTCGGTCATGGCGATGCTGCACCCCGACGAATACGTCTACTACAACGGCTTCATCGGCGGCGTCGAAGGCGCGGCCGGGCTGTTCAAGCTCGATTACTGGGCCAACTCCTATGCCGAGGCGGTCAGCGCGCTCGAGGACCATCTGCGCGCCGAATACGGCGTCGATTTCATGGACCACGATTTCACCGTCGCCGCCTGTGGCCCGCCGATCTCGGCGGCCTATTACTTCCCGAGCAACTTCATCTTCACCGCCGACCCCGAGAACGCCGAATTCTTCATCGCCTTCACCAAGGACAAGTGCAACAAGGCGCTGCCGGGCAAGGAGATCTATCGCGTCGAGCGCATGGGCACGCTGCTCTCGGTGGTGCTCGACAGGCGCGACATCCTGGCGCAAGCGCGCGACAACCGCCCGCTCGGCAGCGACTAGCGTGGAGCGCAGCGAATATGAGCGGCTGGCAGCGGCGGAAGAGCGGATGTGGTGGTTCCGCGGTTTGCACGACAACCTCGTTGCCGCGTTGGTCGGCGCGGCGGCCGCACCCGTGCGCACCGCCCTCGACGCCGGCTGCGGCACCGGCGGGCTTCTTCTGCGCCTCGCGCGCGCGCTGCCGGAGGCGACGCTCGTCGGCCTCGACATCGACGCCGGCGCGGCGGCGGTGGCGCGCGGCAAGAGCCGGCGCGACGTGTGCGTCGGCTCGGTCGCGCGGCTGCCTTTCGCCGATGCCTGCTTCGACGCCATCCTCAGCGCCGATGTGCTGTGCCATCGCGGTGTCGACGAGCGCGCGACGCTCGCCGGCTTTCGCCGCTGCCTCAAGCCGGGCGGCGCGCTCGTGCTCAACCTGCCGGCCTATCCCTGGCTCTATTCCGCACACGACGCCGCCGTCGACAATGCGCGGCGCTACGGCCGTGTCCAGCTGCACGACATGCTCGCCGCCGCCGGCTTCGGCGGCATCCGGAGCGGCTACTGGAACAGTTTCCTCTTTCCCCTCATGGTGCTGCGCCGCAAGCTGTGGCGCCGCGGCGGGGCCGGCCCGCGCAGCGACGTGGCGCTTCTTCCGGCGGCGGTGGAGCGCGCCTTCGGCGCCGTCATGGCGCTCGAGAACCGGCTGCTGCGGGCAGGCGGCGCGCTGCCCTTCGGCGGCTCCATCCTGGCAATCGGGGTGAAGCCATGACGGCTCCCTCGCTGGCGCTCAGCATCGTCATCCCCGTCTACAACGGCGCGCGCAGCATCGGCGAGCTGGTGACGGAGATCGCCGAGCTCGCCGTCCCCGGCGGGCACGAAATCGTGCTCGTCAACGACAACAGCCCGGACAACAGCCTCGACGTGTGCCGCGCGCTGCTCGCCAGCGCCAAGGTGCCGATGACGCTCGTCAACCTGTCGCGCAATTACGGCGAGCACAATGCCGTCATGGCCGGGCTGCGCCACGCCGGCGGCGCGCACATCATCACCATGGACGATGACCTACAGAACCCGCCGGGCGAAGTGCTGCGCCTCCTGGAATACGCGCAGAGCACCGGCAAGGAAGTCGTTTACACCCATTACGCCAGCAAGGAGCATGCGCGCTGGCGCAACATCGGCAGCCGCTTCACCAACCGCGTCGCCGATTGGCTGCTCGACAAGCCCAAGGGCCTCTATCTCTCGAGCTTCCGCTGCATCAGCGCCTTCGTCGCCGCGCAGGTGACGCGCTATGAGGGACCGTTCCCCTATGTCGACGGGCTCATCCTGCAGGTGACCCAGTCGGTCGGCGCGCTCGAGGTGCAGCACCTGCCGCGCGCGCATGGCCGCAGCAACTACAATTTCCGGCGCCTGGTGCGGCTGTGGCTCAACATGTTCGTGAATTTCTCGGTGATGCCGCTGCGCCTCGCCACCGTGGCGGGCTTCGCCATCAGCCTGTGCGGGCTCGTCGGGACACTCTGGGTGGTGATCGACGCGCTGCTGCACAAGACGCCGCAGGGCTGGGCCTCCTTGTCGGTGGCGGTGCTGCTGCTCTCGGGCGTGCAGCTCATGATGCTCGGGCTGATCGGCGAATATCTCGGCCGCCTCTACCTCACCGCCAACGGCAAGCCGCAATCGATCGTCAAGGATGTGACACGCAACGGCGCGGCGGAGCCGCTGCTGCGCCAGCCCGACGACCGGCTCGGCACGCTGGTCATGCGCCACGGCTGATGCCCGCGCTCTTGCCCTATTACGCCGCGCTGCTCGCCGGCATCCTCTTCGGCGTGATGGGTCAGATCCTGCTCAAGATCGGCGCCGAGCGCACCGCCGGCGTGGCGGCGCAGTTCCTCGACGCCTTCACCATCCTTGGCTTCGCCACTTACGCCATCGCCGCCATCTTCTACATCGTCGCCATCAAGAAGATTCCGCTCTCGCTCGCCTTTCCCAGCGTCTCCGCGAGCTATGTCATCGTGGCGGTGATCGGCCACCGCCTCTGGGGTGAGCCGCTGGGCTTCCCCCAGCTTGCCGGCATCGCCCTCATCGCCGGCGGCATCCTGCTCCTGCACCAGGCTTAGTGCGCGCGGCCGGCGCCGTGCCGCCTGAACGGGCCGCGTCAGCCCGGATCGTGCGCGACCTCGCGCAGCGCGGCGACCACGCGCGCGACCGCGCCATCGCCGAGCTGCGGATAGATCGGCAGACTGAGCACCTCGCGCGCCGCGCGCTCGCTCTCGCGCAGGCCCGACGGGCCGAGGCTGACACGGCCGCGGTAGGCCGGCTGCAAATGGACCGGCACGGGGTAGTGGATGTTGCTGCCGATGCCGCGCCGCGTCAGCGCCTCGCGCAAGCGGTCGCGCGCCGGCGAGCGGACGACATATTGGTGGAAGACGTGACTCGCGCCGGGGCGGCGCGCCGGCAGTCCCAGCGGCAGACCGGCGAGGCCGGCATCATAAGCGTCGGCGATGGCGGCGCGTCGCGCATTGTCGGCGTCGAGCGCGGCGAGCTTGACGCCGAGGATCGCCGCTTGCAGCTCATCCAACCGCGAATTCGTCCCGGCGATGTCGCTGACATAGCGCTGGCGCCAGCCATACTCGCGCAGCGCGCGGACGCGCTCGGCCAGCGCATCGTCACCGGTCGCCACCGCACCGCCATCACCCAGCGCGCCGAGGTTCTTGGTCGGGTAGAAGCTGAAGGCGGCGACGTCGCCGACACTGCCGAGACGGCGGCCAGCAAGCGCGGCGCCGTGGCACTGGGCGCAATCCTCGATGACGGGCACCCGATGCCGGCGCGCCAGCGGGAGGATGGCGTCGAGGTCGGCGGGCTGGCCATAGAGATGCACCGGGATGACCGCGCCGATGCGTCCCGGCGGCGCGTCCAGGACGCGCGACAGCTCGGCCGCGTCCATGGTGTAGGTTGCCGGATCGATATCGATGAGCAGCGGCTTGGCGCCGGCGAGCTCGATCGCCGCCACCGTTGCCACCGCGGTGTGCGCCACGGTGACGACGTAATCCGGCGCGCCGATTCCGAGCGCGCGCAAGGCCAGCACCAGCGCGTCGGTCCCGTTGGCGACGCCGAGCGCATGGCGCACGCCGATATAGGCGGCGAAAGCGCGCTCGAAGGCGGCGACCTCGTCGCCGAGGATGTAGCGGCCGCCCTGGAGCACGCGCGCCAGCGCCACATCAATCTCGCGGCGCTGCGCCAGGTACGCCGCCTTCGGATCGGTCTGCGGGATCGGCGCGTCGGCCATGGCCTCAGAGATATTCCGGGAGGTGCGCACGGAAATAGGCGAGCGAGCGCGCCAGCCCATCCGGTAGCGGCGTGCGCGGTGCCCATCCGCTGACACGCCGGAACAGCGCGTCGTCGGTATGATAGTCGCCGATGTCGATGCGCCTGCGCTCGGGCGGAAACTCGCGCAGCTCGTAACCGCCGCCACCCTGCGCCGCCACCAGCATGTCCGCGAGCTCCTTGAGGCTCACGACGCGGTCGCCGCCGACGTTGAACACGCCGCCCGCGGTCTCCGTCGTCGCCGCCGCCTGCAACAGCGCCTCGACCGCATCGTCGACATAACTGAGGTCGCGCAGCTGCGCGCCATTCCACACCTCGAAGGGCCGGCCCTCGAGCGCGGCGCGCAGCCACACGCCGATGAAGGTCTGGCGTGCGTCCTTGATCCGCATGCGCGGGCCGTAGACGTTGGTCAGCCGCAGCGCCGTCGCGCGGATACCGTACACGTCGTGGAACAGCATGTGGTAGGCCTCGCCCGCCATCTTGTTGACGCCGTTGACGTCGACCGGGCGCAGCGGATGCTTCTCGTCGACCGGCAGGTAGCGCGGTCGGCCGTAGATCTGCCGCGTGCTGGCATAGACGATTCCGACCTCGGCGCAGATTTGGCGACAGGCCTCGAGCAGCGTGAGCTGGGCGCGGCAGTTGATCGCGAGGTCGGTCTCCGGATCGATCATCGAATCGGCGTGGCTGGTCTGGCCGGCAAGATTGAACAGGTACCGGCAGCCCTTGAGCAGAGCACGCATGGCGCGGACGTCGCGGATATCGGCGATCTCGATCGTGACCTTGTCGCGGATCGGCGCGACGTTGAAGAAGTTGCCGCCATATTCGGCCAAGAGGTTATCGACGAGCAGCACGTCGGCGCCGAGCTCGACCAGCCGTGCGCCGAGCGTCGAGCCGATGAAGCCGAGGCCGCCGGTGACCATCACCCGCGCGCCGGAGAAGGCGTCTTTCAGCGCGACTTGCGGCATCGGCGTCTCACGGAACGGCAAGGGATCGGCGGCGGCATGGCGGCGGCGATCCTCGCCGACGCGCCGCTCCAGCGCAAGCCGGGCAGCGACGCGGCGGCCGCCCGCCGCACGAAACCGTTGCGGCGGCGCGACTTGTGTGATTCTGTCGCGGGCATGCCTGCCGTTGCCCCTGTCGCGTGACCGGCGCCGACCGCTTGGCCCGCCTCGCCGCCGCCGCAGGGCTGATCCTGCTCGCCGCCTGCGCCCGCAGTGCGGCGGCGCCCGATGCGGCGCAATGCTTCGCCAGCCTGGACCGGCTCGGCCTGCGCTATACGCCCGCCCCGGCGCCGCCCGGCCCGACGGCCTGCGCCATCCGCGATCCCGTCGAGGTGAGCGCCGCGGGCGTCGCCTGGAGCCCCGCGGGTCTGGTGAGCTGCGGCTTCGCGCGGCAGCTCGACGCCTTCGCGCGCCAGGACGTGCAGGCCGCTGCCCTCGCCCATTTCGGCCAGCGTGTCCGGCTCATGCGCCAGATCGGCGCCTATTCGTGCCGGCGCGAGACCGGCGGCAAGCATCGCTGGAGCCAGCATGCCCGTGGCAACGCGCTCGACGTCGCGGGTTTCGAGCTGGCCGACGGCACCGCCATCATCGTCGAGCAGGACTGGCGCCGCAGCGGGCCGAAGCGCGATTTCCTGCGCGACGTCGCCCGCCGCGCCTGCAAGCGGTTCAGCGTCGTGCTCACGCCAAACTCCAACCGCGAGCATCGCGACCACATCCATATCGACAGCGGACCCTACAAGCTCTGCGGCGCCTGATCGGCATGCGCCGCACGCTATCGTCGCGGCAGCGTCATTCGGGCGTCGCCGCCGGCAGCCCCAGCAGGGCGCGGCGCCGGAGCCACAGGCTCGGGCGATAGCGGTCCGAGCCGGTGATCCCGAACAGCTGGCGCATGATCTCGTAGGTCGTCCGCACGCCCATCTTCTCGGCGAAGCCGAGAGGCCCCAGCGGATAATTGAGGCCGAGCTGCATCGCCTTGTCGATGTCGCCCGGGCTGGCGAGCCCCATCTGCGCCATCTCGCAGCCGATATTGGCGACCATCGCGGTGATGCGCTGGGCGATGAAGCCGGGGCTGTCCTTGATGCGCGTGACGGCGCGGCCGGCAGTCGCGAACATCGCCGCCACCGCATCGCCGCTCGCGGCATCGCCGGAGGGCGCCATCATCTGGGTGATGCGCTTGCTGGTATCATGCGACAGATCGACGGCGACCGTGCGCCGCGGGTCGAGCCCGAGGCGCAGAGCCGCCGCGGTGCAGTCCTCGCCCCAGGCCGCGACCACGATGGGACTCGCACCGTCATCGGGCGCTTGCGCCTCGACGCCGGCCGCGACGGCGAGCGCCACCAGCCCCTCATGCGGCTCGGGCAGGATCACGTGCGCGGGCTTCGTCGCGGACGGCAGCGGCGCCGGCGGGCCCGACAGCTTCCGGCCTTCCGCGTCGTAGCGATAGAAGCCGTGGCCGGTCTTGCGGCCGAGCCGTCCGGCGAGATGCATGCTGGCGTGCAGCGGCGTGGTCTTGACGCGCGGATCGTAGCCGTAGCCCTTGAGCACGATCTCGCTCGCGGGGTAGTTGACGTCCATGCCGGTGAGATCCAGCAGCTCGAACGGCCCCATGCGGAAGCCGCAGCATTCGCGCATGACGAGGTCGATGTCCTCCGGCGTCGCAACGCTTTCCTGGAGGATGTGCAGCGCCTCCTGGTAGTAGGCGCGGCCGCCGAAATTGACGAGGAAGCCGGGCGCGTCCTTGACCGTCACGGGCGTGCGGCCCATCCGCTGCCCAAGCTCGGTCAGCACCTCGACGACGGCGGGATCGGTATCCGCCGAGGCGATGACCTCGACCAGGCGCATCAGCGGCACCGGGTTGAAGAAATGCATGCCGGCGACGCGGCGCCGATGACGGCACGCCGCGGCGATGGCCGCGATCGGGATCGAGGAGGTGTTGGAGGCGAGGATCGTGTCCTCGCCGACGACTTCCTCAAGCGTCCGGAACAACTTCCGCTTGACCTCGAGATCCTCGACGATCGCTTCGACCACGACGCTGCAAGGCGCCAGCGCGCCGAGGTCGCGCGTCAGCGTGAGCCGCGCCTTTGTCGCTGCCGCCAGCTCCGGCTTCAGCTCGCGTTTCTCGGCGAGCCGGTCGATGCGGGCGAAGAGCGCGGTGCGAGCCTTGTCGAGTTGCGCCGCGTTGGCATCGGTGAGGATCACCGCCAACCCGCCGGTGAGCGCCACCTGGGCAATGCCCGAGCCCATGGCGCCGGCGCCGACGACGCCCAGCATGAAATCCGGCGCGCCGACATCGATCATCGCGTCCTCCCTGGTTTTTTTTTGGGCGAGCGCGACCGTGGCACGCGCCCCCCGCCTTGGCAAGCAAGGCGGCAGAGTCAGGGCGCCATCCTGGCTGAAGGCAACAAATGGTAACAGGGCGCAACAACGACAGTCGCGAGACCCCAATCGTGGCAAATAGCCGATTCGTTCAAACAGTTGTTACAATCGTGGTGACAAGTGTTTCCAAGAAACATGGGAGATCGGCCGACCGCCCGCTGTTGGCTCCTCAAGAGCTGACAACCCAGAGGGCAAAACATGACGGCGGATCGTTCCGACGAAGCCCGCTATTTGCGTCAAAAAGCCAAGCAATTTCGTGACTTGGCGAGGACGTACAAGACCGATATTTCGGCAAAGCTGCTGGAGATTGCGGAAGACCTCGAGACGCGCGCGGAAAACCTGGAGAAGGGCGCGAGCAAACCCGCGGCGGCGCAGGTGCAGCGACGCTTCGGCAATGGCACCGGGAACCGGCAGCGGCGGTATCCTCTGCGATAGCGAAACAGCGCAGGCGCGTGCGGCGCGCGGCGCCGTCAGCCCATCAAGCCGACAGCCTCTCGGCCGCGCCGGCGAATTCGCGCTCTTTTGCCGGCGACTGGTAACGTGGTGCCGTCGCGCTGACGGCCGTCTCCATCGCTTCCCGTTCGCGGCGGTCGTCGCGCCGGTCGAGATATTCGGGGATCAGCACCAGCAGGTACAATTCTGCTGCGGCGAGGGCGGCACAGCATAGGGCGTTCAGCCAATTGGCCAAGCCCAGCCCGGCCATGAACAGGGCCAGGAAATAGACGGGCACCGCGAGAGTGCCGACAAAGACACCGAGGACGGCCAACAGCACGACCGATCCGCGCAACGCGTCGGTCACGTCCTTTGCACGACCGCTATGCGTGCCAAGGCGAATGATCCTCATGGGGGCCTCTTCCTCCCTCGTATGCGCGCAGGCGCGTGATTCGCGCCACCGCTCACCTAAACATACGGCGAGATGCGCGTTCAGGTCGATTTACAATAAGGGGTTATCAACCGCCGGCCAAAGCGGGTGGCGCTAGCCATCTTTGGCGAGGCGGCCCGACCCGGCATCGTTCGCGCTCTCGTCGAGCAGCGGCAGCCATGTCGCACGATCGACGTCGCGGCGCGCCCGCCGCGGCTCCGTCTCGGCATAGAGGCGACGCGCCTCGGCGGGGGGTCCGCGACGATCGCCCAGCGCCAGCACCGTGACGCGACGCACGGTGTGGCCCGCCTCGACGGTGACGACATCGCCGAGGCGCACGAGATGGCCGGGCTTCACCACCGCTGCGCCGCCGACCGAGACGAGCCCGCCGCTGCACAGCTTCGCCGCCAGCGACCGCGTCTTGGCGAAGCGCGCGAACCACAGCCATTTGTCGAGGCGAAGGGTCGTCATCGCGCGAGCCGCAGCTCGCGCAGCTTGGCGAAGGGGCTCGCCTCGGCGTCCTTGTCCTGGCCACGGCGACGGGCGTGCCGGGCGGTGTCCGGCTTGCCGTGGCGGCCGCGCTCGCGCCGCCGGCTGCGCATATGGAAGCTCACCCCGCCGTCGCTGCCGAGGACGGCGCGGTAGCCGAGCGCGGCGAGCACCGGCGCGAGCGCGTCGGCCGCGCAGCCCGCGAGCGTCGCCAGCGCCGGCGTCGCGGCGAAGGGCCCCTGTCGCGCGAGATGCCGCGCTGCCGCAGCCAGGCGCTCGACGCGGTCGATGCGCAGCACATGCGAGCCGAGCACGCGATAGCCCATTGCCGCGTAGGCGGCCGCGGACACCGCAGGGTCGCGCAGCTGCGCCACGGAGGCGGGCACCGCCGGGGTCGACGCGCCGTTCCACACCGCCCACAGCAACGCGCGCAGCGCGGCGGCGCGCGGCTTCAGCACCGCCTCGAGATAGACCGACTCGGTGCCGAGCCGCACGCCGAGACGGGCGAGCGCCTTGCGGTCGTTGAGATCGAGCGCGGCGCGCTGCTCCGCCACGTCGCCGGCCGGCAGGCTGCCGAGCGCCTCGCCGAGCTGGAAGACGAGCCCGCGCGCGGCACCGGCCAAATCCGCATCCCGCGCGCGCAAGAGCGACCGCAGGCCGTGCGCGATCGCGTGGCGCACGAATTCGGTCAGGCGGCGCCGCACGCTGTCGCGCACATCGCCCTCGAGAAAGTCGCCGGGCAGCGCCTCGACCTTGGGCGCGAGCGCGCTATCGCCGCGCAGCAGCCGCCCGACCGCGCCGCCACGCCAAGTGATGCCGCGGTCCGGCGTGAGCGCGAAATCGCCGTCGGGCGCCGCGGCAAGCAGCTGCGCGCGCGCGGCGATCTCGCCGCGCAGCACGCGGTTGGCCGCGGCCAGCAGCGTCTTGCTCTCGTCGCCCGCGGCGACCGCGTCGAGGACGAAGCGGAAGCCGTCGAGCCGGCCGACATAATGGCCCTCTACCTTGACCTCGCCGGCATGGCCGACCGAGGCGAGGAGGTCCTTGTCGGCGGCGAGCCGCCGCACCAGGAAGGCCGAGCGGCGGTCGACGAAGCGCTGGGTGATGCGATCGTGGAGCGCGTCCGAGAGGCGGTCCTCGATGCTGCGCGCCCGTTCCTGCCATTGCGCGGCCTCGGCGAGCCAGTCCGGGCGATGGGCGATATAAGTCCAAGTGCGGATGTGGGCGATGCGGGCCATCAGCGTGTCGATGTCGCCGTCGACGCGGTCGAGCCGCTCCACCTGCCGCGCTACCCAGTCGACGGGCAGACGCTCCTTGGGCCCGGCGAGATGGCGGTAGATCTGTCCGAGCAGGCGGGCATGCGTGTCGCTCATGACCTTGCGGAAATCCGGGATCTGGCACACCTCCCAGAGCAGGCGGACCGCGGCCGGATGGCGCGCCAGCGGCGCGATGTCGGCTTGCCGCGCCAGGGCGCGCAGCGCCAGCTGGTCGTCCGCCTCGCGCGCCGCGACGAGGCCCGGCGCCTGCGGCCGCTCATCGAGGCTGCGCAACAGCGCGGCGGGCGAATGGTAGTCGAGCCGCGCGTTGCGCCAGAACAGCCGGGTCAGCGGGTCGAAGCGGTGGTTCTCGACCGCCTCGACCACCTCGGGCTCCATCGGCCCGAGCTCGCCGGTGGTGCCGAAGGTGCCGTCGCTCATGTGGCGCCCGGCGCGCCCGGCGATCTGCGCGATCTCGGCGGGGGCCAGGCGCCGCGGCGCCTGCCCGTCGAACTTGACGAGCTTGGCGAAAGCGACGTGATCGAGGTCCATGTTGAGGCCCATGCCGATGGCGTCGGTCGCCACCAGATAGTCGACCTCGCCGGCCTGGAACATGCCGACCTGGGCATTGCGCGCCCGCGGGCTCAAGGCGCCCAGCACCACCGCAGTGCCGCCGCGCTGGCGCCGCATCAGCTCGGCCAGCGCGAAGACATCGGCGACGGCGAAAGCGACGACGGCGCTGCGCGGCGGCAGCCGCGCCGCTTTCTTGGGGCCGTGATAGCGCAGCGTCGAGAAGCGCGGGCGGCTGACGAACTCGGCCTCGGGCACCAGGCGGCGCAGCAGCGGCTTGATGGTGTCTGCGCCGAGGAACATGGTCTCCTGCCGGCCGCGGGCGTGCAGCAGGCGCGCGGTGAAGACATGGCCGCGCTCGGGATCGCCGCATAGCTGGATCTCGTCGACGGCAAGGAAGTCGACCGGCAGGTCGAGCGGCATCGACTCGACCGTGCAGACGAAATAGGCCGGGTGGGCCGGGACGATCTTCTCCTCGCCGGTGATGAGCGCCACGGCGCGCGCGCCCTTGATGCGCACCACGCGGTCATAGTTCTCGCGCGCCAGGAGGCGCAGCGGAAAGCCGATCATGCCGGTCCGGTGGCCGAGCATGCGCTCGATGGCGAGATGGGTCTTGCCCGTATTGGTGGGGCCGAGCACGGCCAGAATGCGCGGGGCGGAACTCAACGGGCCCATACCCAGAGAATTAAGCGCCGACGCCGCAAACGCAAGGCGAAATGCCGTGTCACGCCGCCCATGGTCATCGCCCAGGTTTAACAAAAGGTTGTGTCGGCAATTGCGGTGCAACGGATTTCGACCTATGGGTTCCGCGTGACGCCGCTCTGGATCCCCCTCACCATCGCAGCCGCTTTCTGCCAGAACCTCCGCACGGTGCTGCAGAAGCACCTGCGTGCGCGACTCAGCACCAACGGCGCGACCTTCACGCGTTACGCCTTCGGCTCGCCGCTGATCATCCTTTATGCGATCGGGCTGCACGGCTTGGCCGGGATGGCGTGGCCGCAGCCCAACCTGGTTTTCGTCGGTTGGGTGGCGACGGGCGCCGTGACGCAAATCCTGGCCACCTCGTTCCTCATCCACCTCTTCACCTTCCGCAACTTCGCGGTGGGTGTCGCCTATTCCAAGACCGAGGTGATCCAGGCGGCGATCTTCGGGCTGGTCTTTCTCGGCGAGGTGGTGACGCTCTGGGGCGCCGCCGCGATCGCCATCGGCACGCTCGGCGTCATGCTCATCTCGCTGGTCGGCACCGGCCGCGTGCTGCACGAACTGCTGCTTGGCTGGGCCGAGCGGCCGGCGCTGATCGGCATCGCCTCGGGCGGTCTCTTCGGCATCGCCGCCGTCGCCTTCCGCGCCGCCGCACTGTCGCTCGGCGCCGAGGGCTTCGTCATGCCGGCGGGCTACACGCTGCTCTGGGCCAATCTGCTGCAGACGGCGCTGCTCTCGGCCTATCTTTACGCGCGCGAGCGCGACCAGTTCGCCAAGCTCCTGGCCGCCTGGCGCGTCTCGGCGCTCACCGGCATCATCGGCGTCGTCGCCTCGGCCCTCTGGTTCATGGCCATGACCATCCAGCTCGTCGCCTATGTGCGCACACTCGGCCTCATCGAGCTCGTCTTCACCTTCGCCTTCGCCTGGTTCTGGTTCAAGGAGCGGCCCCGCCTCACCGAGCTCATCGGCATCGCGTTGCTGCTGGTCGGCATCGGCATGACGCTCAACCTGCGCTAGCCGTCCGGCCGGGTTGGCGTCGCGCAAGGCCGCGGGTTAGGCTGCGCGGCCCGAGGAGAAGCGGGGACATGCCCAAGAGCCGCATCGAGGCGTTCAGCGATGGCGTCTTCGCCATCGTCATCACGCTGCTGGTGCTGGAGATCAAGGTGCCGAGCCTCACGGCGCCGGTAAGCGACGCGGCGCTGATGCGGGCTTTGCTCGAGGAGCTGCCGGTATTGATGAGCTGCGTCGTCAGCTTCTTCATCATTGCCATCTTCTGGGTGTCGCACCACCAGTTCTGGCACAGCGTGCGCCAGGCGGATTGGGCGCTGCTATGGCTCAACAACCTGCTGCTGCTGTTCGTGGTATTCATCCCGATTCCCACTTGGATGTTCGGCGCCTATCCGGCGCTGCACACGCCAGCGGTGGCGTTCGGAACCGTGATGAGCGGCGCCGGCCTCGCCTTCCTGGCCATGCGCGCCTATGCGGGCGGACGCCCGGAGCTGACCGACATGACAACGGCGGAGAAGCGGCGCGCGCTCCGCCGCAGCGCCCTCGGCCCGCTGCTCAATGTCGCCGGCGCCGTAACGGCACTGTGGGAACCGTTGTGGTCCTTCGCCTTTTATCTCGCGGTGCCTATCCTCTACTTCCTGAAGCCGCCGAGCGGGCACCGCCCGCGCTAATCCGGCTGGCCAGTGCGCCGGATCGGCTCGGCGGTGATGTGGGTGCGGAAGGTGAGCGGGTCGCTGATCGCCTCCATCGGCTCGAGCGAGCCGCCGGTGCCGCGCACCATCAGCGTGCCGTAGCCGAGAATGCGGCCGAGGACGCTCTGGTCGACATCGACGCTCTCCACCTTCGAGCGGTTCATCTCGATGGTGTGGCGGGCGAAGACGCCGCGCTTGAAGATCACGCGCTGGTCGGTGACGGCGAGCTCGGTGCTGACGCGGCGGATGGCGGCCATGGCGGCGGCGAGCACCGCCAGGACGAGAGCCACCCCGCCCACCCCGAGAACCACGTTCTTGGTGTCGGGCGGTACATACTGCGCGCCGAGCGACAGCGCGACCGCGACGCAGAACAGGACGATCGCCCGGCCATAGACCAGCCAATGCAGCCCGGTCTCGTAAATGACCTGCTCCCCCGGCAGCAGGACCTTGCGCACATAACTCATCGGCGGCCGTCCCTTCCTCCCCTGACGATGACGCCCGGTATAGCACGTCCGCGCGCCGCCGCGCGGAAGCTGATGCCGCGCCGCCTCGGCGCCCCTTGCACGCCGCGGCGGGTTTGCACATATCTGCGCCAGCCCGACACCCTCCACGGCAGAGCCATGTCGCAAGAAAAAAGAAGCTTTCAGGCGGAAGTCAGCCGCCTCCTCGACATCGTCGCCCACTCCCTCTACAGCGAGAAGCAGATCTTCCTGCGCGAGCTGATCTCGAACGCGTCGGATGCCTGCGACCGGCTGCGCTACCTGGCGATCAGCGAACCCAAGCTCATCGCCGAGGATCCCGATTTCCGCGTCGTGCTGACGCCCGACAAGGCGGCGATGACGCTCACCGTGGCCGACAACGGCATCGGCATGAACCATGACGAGCTGGTCGAGAACCTCGGCACGATCGCGCGCTCCGGCACCGCCGCCTTCATGCAGCAGCTCTCAGGCGACCAGCGCAAGGACATGACGCTGATCGGCCAGTTCGGCGTCGGCTTCTATTCCGCCTTCATGGTTGCCGGCAAGGTCGCCGTCGTGTCGCGCAAGGCCGGCGAACCGCAGGCCTGGCGCTGGGTGTCCGACGGCAAGGGCGAATTCACGGTCGAGCCGGCCGACAAGGAAGGGCGCGGCACCACCATCGTGCTGCACCTGCTCAAGGATGAGGCCGAATACACCGAGCCGCAGCGCCTGCGCCGGATCGTCACGACCTATTCCGACCACGTGGCGCTGCCGATCGTGCTCCAGGCCGACGGCAAGGAGGAGACCCTCAACACGGCGGCGGCGCTGTGGACCCGGCCCAAGGCGGAGATCACGCCCGAGCAGTATCGCGAGTTCTACCACCACGCCGCGCACAGCTTCGACGAGCCGTGGCTCACGCTGCACAACAAGGCGGAGGGGACGTTCGAGTACACGACCCTCCTCTTCGTGCCCGGGAGTAAGCCTTTCGACCTGTTCGACCCGCAGCGCAAGGCGCGCGTCAAGCTCTATGTCCGCCGCGTCTTCATCACCGACGACTGCGCCGAACTGCTGCCGCCTTACCTGCGCTTCCTGCGCGGCATCGTCGACAGCGAGGATCTGCCGCTCAACGTCAGCCGCGAGATGCTGCAGAACAATCCCATGCTGGCGAAGATGCGCGGCCAGATCACCAAGCGTGTGCTTTCCGAGCTCGGCAAGAAGGCGAAGGAGGCGGGCGAGGAGTACGCGAAATTCTGGGACAATTTCGGCGCCGTGCTCAAGGAAGGGCTCTACGAGGATCCCGAGCACCGCGAACAGCTCCTGCCGCTGCTGCGCTTCCGCTCGACCGCCGGCGACGGGCTGGTCTCGCTCGACGATTACGTCGCGCGCATGAGGCCGGGCCAGGAGGCGATCTACACCATCACCGGCGACAATCTCGAGCTCCTGCGCAAGAGCCCGCAGCTCGAGGGCTTCCGCGCGCGAGGTGTCGAGGTGCTGCTGCTCACCGATCCGATCGACGAGTTCTGGATGCCCGCGCTCGGGGTCTACCAGCAGCATCCTCTCAAATCGACCACGCGCGGCGCCGCCGATCTCGGCAAGATCACGCCGGTCGAGGACAAGAAGGACACGCCGGCGGGAGCGCCGCAGGACGGCGCGGTTGCCAGCCTGATCGCGCTGTTCAAGCTGTCGCTCGGCGATGCGGTGAAGGATGTGCGCGTCTCCGACCGGCTGACCGACAGCGCGGTGTGCCTGGTCGCCGACGAGGGCGACCTCGACATGCACCTCGAGCGCTTGCTGAAGCGGCACCGCGAGATCAATGAGACGGCGAAGCGTATTCTCGAGCTCAATCCGCGGCATCCGCTGGTCGCGCGGCTTGCGGCCATGGTTGGCAAGGACGGCGCCGCCGGCGCGCTCGGCGATTTTGCTTGGCTGCTGCTCGATCAGGCCCGCATCCTCGAGGGCGAGCAGCTGCCCGATCCCAACGCGTTCGCCCGGCGGCTGTCGACGCTGCTCGAACGCGGGCTGACAGCCGCGGGCTAACTGGTGGGCGGCTTGAGGGTGGCGGCGCCGATGATGCGGCCGGTGCCGCGCAGCTGCACCAGGACGGCGACGCTGCCATCGCCCGACACGACATCACCGGCAACGTCGAGATCGAGCGCGGCACCGTTCCAGGTCCCGATCTCCCGGAAGCTGCGGACGACCTGATAGTCCTTCAAGGTGCGGCCCTGATTCTCGCCATGCAGTACGCGCGTCGTATGTTCGCGGTCGAAGCCGACGAGCCATATCGAGGCCGGCTCGGGCGGCGTCCCGGCCTCGATATGCACGGTGAGGTGCCCATTGACGGCGCGGCCCAGCATCGTGATCGCACGTGGCGCATCGTCGGCGGCCGCGGCCTTGATCAGCGGGTCGATGGTTTCCGGCTCAGCGCCAACCCCCTCGGCAACACCGTTGACGACCATCTGCGGGGTGTACACGTAGCGGAGCGCAAGCCGCTGTGAATAGTCGCGCTGGCGCTGCGTCGCCAGCTTTGAGGCGAAGGGATCGGTCCAGCCGATATAATTCCAGTAATCGACGTGGAAAGCGAGCGCCAGCACGTCCGCGCGCTGCGCCAGCTCGCCGAGGAAACTGTCCGCAGGCGGGCAGGAGCTGCAGCCCTGCGACGTGAAGAGCTCGACGACCACAGGCGATGCCTCAGCGCCTCGGGCCATTGCCGCGCTTGAAGCGACTCCCGTAAGAAGCGAGGCCAAAAGGAAAACTCGCGTCATCGGCATGCGGTCGTTATGCATGCGGCCATCATGCGCTGCCGTCAACCTCGGCGCCAGTAAATCGCCTTCACGATAGAGTGAGAGGCTCGGCGGGCACAACACGCCCGGGCGGGGCCCGGCAGCGCATAAGGGGCGGAATGCCTTGCGCGAAACGCAGAGCTGCCGCGCGCTCACCGACGAGCGCGCACCGGCTAGGCCGCCTTCATCATGCTGCGCAGCACATATTGCAGAATGCCGCCGTGGCGGAAATATTCGAGCTCGTCGAGCGTGTCGATACGGCAGAGCAGCGGCACGGTCTCGACCGAGCCGTCGGCGCGGTGGATGCGGCAGGGCAGCTCGATGCGCGGCTTCAATCCCGCGGCGATGCCGAGAATGTCGAACCGCTCGCTGCCGTCGAGCTTGAGGCTTTTGCGATCGATGCCGTCCTTGAACTGCAGCGGCAGCACGCCCATGCCGACGAGATTGGAGCGGTGGATGCGCTCGAAGCTTTCGACGATGACAGCGCGCACGCCCAGGAGCAGCGTTCCTTTCGCCGCCCAGTCGCGCGATGAGCCGGTGCCGTATTCCTTGCCGGCGACGATCACCAGCGGCACGCCTTCCTTCTGATAGAGCATCGCCGCATCATAGATCGGCATCACCTGCCCATCAGGCAGGTGCTTGGTCATACCGCCCTCGACCCCCGGCACCATCTCATTGCGGATGCGAATGTTGGCGAAGGTGCCGCGCATCATGACTTCGTGATTGCCGCGGCGGGCGCCGTAGGAGTTGAAATCCGCCGGGCGCACCTGAAAGCCCATGAGATATTGGCCCGCCGGGCTGTCCTTCTTGATCGAGCCCGCCGGCGAGATGTGGTCGGTGGTGATGCTGTCGCCGAGAACGGCCAAGGGCCGCGCCAGATGCACGTCCTTGAGCGGCGCCGGGTCCTTGGGCATGTTGTCGAAATAAGGCGGATGGGCGATGTAGGTTGAGCCCATGTCCCAGGAGAAAGTGGTGCCGGTCGCGACCTTCACCTTGCGCCATTCCGGCGGACCTTCGAAGACGTTGCCGTAGCGCTTCCTGAACATGTCCGGCGTCAACGCCTTGCGGATGGTGTCCTGGACCTCCTGGCTCGACGGCCAGATGTCGCGCAGATAGACGGCCTTTCCGTCCGCACCCTCGCCCAACGGCTCCTTCACCAGATCGACATTCATGTTGCCGGCGATGGCGTAGGCGACGACGAGCGGCGGCGAGGCGAGGTAATTCGCGCGCACCTGCGGGCTGATGCGGCCCTCGAAATTGCGGTTGCCGGAGAGCACGGCGGCGACCACGAGATCGCCGGCCTCGACCGCCTCGCCGATGGCCTCGGGCAGCGGCCCCGAATTGCCGATGCAGGTGGTGCAGCCATAGCCCACTAGACTGAATCCCAGGGCATCGAGATCCTTCTGCAGGTCGGCCGCAGCGTAGTAGTCCGTGACGACCTGGCTGCCCGGCGCGAGCGACGTCTTAACCCAGGGCTTCACCTTGAGGCCGCGTTGCAGCGCGTTACGCGCCAGGAGGCCGGCGGCAAGCATGACGCTGGGGTTCGAGGTGTTGGTGCAGCTGGTGATGGCGGCGATGACGACGGCGCCGTCCTTGACGTCGTAATTCGTACCGGTGACAGGCACGGCGCGATTGAGCTTCGATGAATCCGTCGTGCCCGCGAGCTTGGGCAGCTCCGCGGCGAAGGATTTGGCGACTCCCGACAGCGCCACGCGGTCCTGCGGCCGGCGTGGCCCGGCGAGCGACGGCTCGACGCTGGCGAGATCGAGTTCGAGCGTGTCGGTGAAAACGGGATCCGGCACCTTTTCGTCGTGCCACAAGCCCTGCGCCTTGGCATAGGCCTCGACCAGCTTCGCCCGCTGCGGGTCGCGGCCGGTGAAGGTGAGATAGTTGATCGTCATCCGATCGATCGGGAAGAAGCCGCAGGTGGCGCCATATTCGGGCGCCATGTTGCCGATGGTGGCGCGGTCGGCGAGCGCGAGGCTCGCCACGCCCGACCCGAAGAATTCGACGAAGCGGCCGACCACGCCCTTCTTGCGCAGCATCTGCGTCACCGTGAGCACGAGATCGGTCGCTGTCGCACCTTCCTTGAGCTTGCCGGAGAGCTTGAACCCCATAACCTCCGGCAGCACCATGGAGATCGGCTGTCCTAGCATCGCCGCCTCCGCCTCGATGCCACCGACGCCCCAGCCGAGCACGGCAAGACCGTTGACCATGGTGGTGTGGCTGTCGGTGCCGACGAGCGTGTCGGGATAGGCCACAGTCTTGCCGCCCTCCTCCGTGGTCCATACCACCTGGGCCAGGTATTCGAGATTGACTTGGTGGCAGATGCCGGTGCCCGGCGGCACGACGCGGAAATTGTCGAAGGCGTCCTGCCCCCATTTGAGGAAGGCGTAACGCTCGCCGTTGCGCTCGAATTCGAGCTTCACGTTCTCGGTGAAGGCCTTGGGCGAGGCGAAGGCGTCGACCATGACGGAGTGGTCGATGACGAGGTCGACCGGCGAGAGCGGGTTGATGCGCTGCGGATCGCCGCCAAGCTTCGCCATCGCCTGGCGCATCGCCGCGAGATCGACCACCGCCGGCACCCCGGTGAAATCCTGCATCAGCACGCGCGCGGGGCGGAAGGCGATCTCGCGCTCCGAGCGGCACGTCTTCAGCCATTCCGCCATGGCCTTGATGTCGTCGAGCGTGACGGTGCGGCCGTTCTCGAGCCGAACCAGGTTCTCCAGCAGCACCTTCATCGAGAAGGGCAGCCGCGCGATGTCGCCGAGCCCTGCCGCCTTGGCCGCCGCATCGAGGCTGAAATAGTCGTAATCCTTGCCGTCGACCTTGAGCGTGCGGCGGGCTTTCAGCTGATCATGGCCGGTGACGGACACGGGGTATCTCCTGGGATGAGCGGGCTGGCATGTATATAGGTGCTGCTACCGCTAATCGGCGCGGAGATCAAGAGAGCCCCCGCGATGAGCCGGGTATGCTCGCCTAATTTGACCCTGCTTTTGCTGCCGACACATCCGTGATCTAACCACCGCCGGAGCTTCGTCGACCTCGCTCCTTGAGTGACTGCCTAGCCGTCACGGCGACCCGGATGCACGCGGATTTCGCGGGCTGTCGAGGATTGCGGCGGCGACGCGAAGATCCATCCGTCGGCAGAATCGCCGACGCCTACGCATGACGTCTCGACAGGCGCAGCCACGTCGCCGCGCGTTCAACAGTCGGTGCAGAACAACCTCAGCGCTTGACCGGTGACGCGCAGATGTCCTAGCTAGGCATGCGGCGGCGCAGGGTTGGTGCGCAAAAAACACCGCGCTGCACGACGGTTCCGGGCCGGCCACACGGCGCGGTCCGGGTCTGGGAGGTCCGAGGGATGGCGGTTGCGCAGACCGAAGGCGCAAGTCCGGCGGCGCTGCAGCCCGGCCCCGCGCTCGACACCTTCCCCAAGCTGCTGCTCGACCGCGCCCGGCGCCACGGCGATCGCCCGGCTATGCGCGAGAAAGAGCTCGGCATCTGGCAGAGCTGGAGCTGGGCCGCGGCGGCGCGCGAGGTCGAGGATTTCGCGACCGGGCTGGCGGGGCTCGGCTTCCGCCGCGGCGACAAGCTTGGCATCGCCGGCGACAACCGCCCGCGGCTCTACTGGGCGATGACGGCGGCGCAGTGCCTGGGCGGCGTGCCGGTGCCGGTCTATCAGGATTCCGTCGCCGCCGAGATGGAGTTCGTGCTCGCGCATGCCGAGGTGCGCTTCATCCTCGCCGAGGATCAGGAGCAGGTCGACAAGCTGCTGAGCATTCGCGAGCGCCTGCCGCTGCTCGAGGCGATCGTCTACGACGACCCGCGCGGCATGCGCCACTACGCTTATCCTTTCCTGCACGCCTTCGATGCGGTGCAGGAGCGAGGACGCCGTTTCGCTGCGGCGAACCCGGACTTCCTCGCCGGCGAGATCGCCAAGGGCAAGGGCGCCGATCTCGCCATCATGGTCTACACTTCCGGCACCACCGGCCAACCCAAGGGGGTGATGCTCACCTTCGACAACGTCATCATCATGGCGAGAAGCGCCATCGCCAGCGAAGGCTTGCGCGAGGATGACGAGGTACTCGCCTATCTGCCGATGGCCTGGGTCGGCGACCACGTGTTCTCCTTCGCGCAGTCCTACTGCGCCGGGTTCTGCGTGAGCTGCCCGGAATCGGGCGCCACGGTGATGATCGATCTGAAGGAGCTCGGGCCCACCTATTTCTTTGCGCCGCCGCGGATCTGGGAGAACATCCTGACGCAGGTGATGATCCGCATGGAGGACGCGGCGTGGCTGAAGCGCGAGCTCTTCCGCTATTTCCTCGGCGTGGCGCGGCGCGCGGGGAGCCGCATCCTCGGCAAGGAGACGGTGCCGCTGAAGGACCGGCTGCTCTACGCCATCGGCGACGTGCTGGTCTACGGGCCGCTGCGCAACGCGCTGGGCATGAGCCGCATCCGCCTCGCCTACACCGCGGGCGAGGCGATCGGACCGGACATCTTCACCTTCTACCGCTCGCTCGGCGTCAACATAAAGCAGCTCTACGGCATGACCGAATGTTCGGTCTTCCTGTGCATCCAGCCGGACGGCGCGGTGAAGCCGGATGCGGTCGGCACGCCGGTGCCGGGCGTCGAGATCAAGATCGCCGAGAACGGCGAGGTGCTGTACCGAAGCCCCGGCGTGTTTGCCGGCTATTACAAGAATTTGGCGGCGACGGCGGAGGCCAAGCGCCCGGACGGCTGGGTGCATTCGGGGGATGCCGGGTTCTTGGGCGCGGACGGGCATCTGCGCATCGTCGACCGCGCCAAGGACGTGGGAAAGCTCAAGGATGGCACGCTGTTCGCGCCGAAATTCATCGAGAACAAGCTGAAATTCTTTCCCTGGATCAAGGAGGCGGTGGCGTTCGGGGCGGAGCGCGCCTTCGCCGCGGCCTTGATCAATGTCGACGCCGACGCCGTGCGCAACTGGGCCGAGCGCGCCGGCATCACCTATGGCAGCTATCAGGAATTGGCCGGGCTCGAGCCGGTCTATGATTTGGTGGCGGACTGCGTCGACCAGGTGAATCGCGACCTGGCATCGGAGCCGCACCTCGCCGGCTCGCAGATCCGCCGCTTCCTGATCCTGCACAAGGAGCTCGACGCCGATGACGGCGAGCTGACGCGCACGCGCAAAGTGCGCCGCGCCTTCATCGCCGAGCGCTTCGCGCCCCTCGTCGACGCGCTCTATTCCGGCGCCATGAGCGCGCAGATCGACAGCGAGGTGACATTCGAGGACGGCCGCACCGGCCGCCTCAAGGCCGAGCTCAAGATCCGCGACGCCAAACCCATGCCCGCCCCGGCCCCCGCCGCCCAGCCCGCCGCATGAAGCGGATCGGCCAGCCGATCCTCAAGGCCGACCACATCAGCCTCAGCTTCGGCGGCGTCAAGGCGCTCGCCGACATCAGCCTCGAGATCCGCGCCCACGAGATCCTCGCCATCATCGGCCCCAACGGCGCCGGCAAGACCTCGATGCTCAACGTCATTAACGGCTTCTATCACCCGCAAGAGGGCACCATCACCTGGAAGGGCGCGACGCGCCGGCGCATGCGCCCGCACCAAGCGGCCGAGCAGGGCATCGCCCGCACCTTCCAGAACGTGGCCTTGTTCCGCGGCATGACCACGCTCGACAACATCATGACCGGGCGGCTGCTGCGCATGAACAGAAATTTCCTGTGGCAGGCGCTGCATTGGGGCCCGGCGCTGAAAGAAGAGCTCGCGCACCGCGCCTTCGCCGAGCGCATCATCGATTTCCTGGAGATCCAGGCGATCCGCAAGATCCCCGTCGGCCAGCTCCCCTATGGGCTGCAGAAGCGCGTCGAATTGGGGCGCGCGCTCGCCATGGAGCCGGAGCTCCTGCTGCTGGACGAGCCGATGGCCGGCATGAATGTCGAGGAGAAGGAGGACATGTCGCGCTTCGTCCTCGACGTCAACGACGAGTTCGGCACGACCATCGCCTTGATCGAGCACGACATGGGCGTGGTGATGGACATCAGCGACCGCGTCGTGGTGCTCGATTACGGCCGCAAGATCGCCGACGGCCCGCCCGAAGTCGTGCGCACCGACCGCGACGTCATCGACGCCTATCTGGGAGTGCCGCATGAGGGGTGATGCGCAGGCTTCTCGACTCATGGTTCGAGACGCGCCCTGCCGGCGCTCCTCACCATGAGGATTATTTTTGCTCCTCACCCTGAGGAGGCCGCGCAGCGGCCGTCTCGAAGGGCGAGTGGGAAAGCGGCACGGAGCGTCGGGTGATGCCCGCCTTCCTCTACATCCTCCGCTGCAGCGACGGCAGCTATTATGTCGGCACCACCCGCGGCGCGCTGGAGCGGCGCGTCGCCGAGCACAACGCGGCGCATTATGGCGGCTACACCGCGAAGCGCCGGCCTGTCGCGCTCGCCTTCCAGCAGGAGTTCGACCGCATCACCGACGCGATCGCGGCGGAGCGGCAGGTCAAGGGCTGGCGGCGGGAGAAGAAAGAGGCGCTGATCCGCGGCGACTTCGCGCTGCTGCGGCAGCTGGCGAAGCGTGGGGACGGCAGCAAATGAGAAGCTTCCCGACTCATGGTTCGAGACGCGCCCTTCGGGCGCTCCTCACCATGAGGTGTCTTTCCTGCAAGCATCAAGTTTCTCCTCACCCTGAGGAGGCCGCGCAGCGGCCGTCTCGAAGGGCGAGTGGGACAGCGGCAGCGGCGGCGCAGGCGGGGGCGTAAGGCGCATGGACTTCCTCACCGCGGTCTTCGTCTCGCCCGTCGCCAGCATGTGGGACAATCCGGGGTTCCTGCTCGAGGTGGTGATCGGCGGGCTCTTGACCGGCGTCATGTATTCGCTGGTGGCGCTGGGCTTCGTGCTGATCTACAAGGCGTCGGGCGTGTTCAATTTCGCGCAGGGCACCATGGTGCTCTTCGCCGCGCTGACCTTCGTCGGCCTCATCGAGCGCGGCATCCCCGTCTGGGCGTCGTTCCTCCTCGCGGCGCTGGTGATGATCGCGCTCGCCTTCGCCATCGAGCGCGTGGTGCTGCGGCCGCTGGTCAACCAGGAGCAGATCATCCTGTTCATGGCGACGATCGGCTTGACCTTCTTCCTCGACGGCTTCGGCCAGCTCGTCTGGGGCGGCGACGTGCATCCGCTCGACATCGGCATCCCCAAGGAGCCCATCATCATCGGCGGCGTGCTGATCAATGAGTTCGACCTCATCGCCGCGCTGGTGTGCGGCACGATGGTCGCGGCGCTGGCCTTGTTCTTCCAGAAGACCGCAATCGGACGCGCGCTGCGCGCCGTCGCCGACGACCACCAGGCGGCGCTCTCGGTCGGCATCCCCTTGAAGACCATCTGGGTCATCGTCTGGTCGGTCGCCGGCATCGTCGGATTGGTCGCGGGCATCATGTGGGGCAGCAGCCTCGGCGTGCAGTTCTCGATCTCGCTGGTGGCGCTGAAGGCGCTGCCGGTGCTGATATTAGGCGGCTTCACCTCGGTGCCCGGCGCCATCGTCGGCGGCCTCATCGTCGGCGCCGGCGAGAAAGTCGCCGAAGTCTTCTGGGGCCCCGTCACCGGCGGCGCCATCGAGGACTGGTTCGCCTACGGATTGGCGCTGGTGTTCCTGCTGTTCCGCCCGCAAGGGTTGTTCGGCGAGCGGATCATCGAGAGAGTCTAACGTCGCGCGCGCAGCGCGATCGTTGGGCATGACGAAGGGGAGTAGTAGAGGCATGGTATGGGGCAAGAACCCCCTCACCCCGACCCTCTCCCGCAAGGGGAGAGGGGGAAGAGTGGCGCTCACTTTTCCCTCGCCCCTTGCGGGAGAGGGAGGGGCCCGCCGAAGGCGGGAGGGTGAGGGGGCTGCCGCCCCGACCCGCGCAGAGGAGCAGTAACCCATGCTCTATCGCGAGGCGGGGCAGTTCAAGACGAGTTATGCGGCGGACCAGGCGGTGTTCCCGATCCGGCAGGACCGGTGGCTCGTCGCCGCGGCGCTCATCGCGGCGTACATCGCCGTGCCGCTCTTCGCCAGCGAATATTGGCTGCTCACCATCATGATCCCGTTCCTGGTGTTCGCGCTGGCGGCGCTGGGCTTGAACCTCCTCACGGGCTATGCCGGGCAGGTGTCGCTCGGCACCGGCGGGTTCATGGCGGTGGGCGCGTTCGCCACATACAAGCTCGCCGTCGCCTTCCCCTGGCTCAACATCGTCCTCGTGTTCCTGCTCGCGGGGATCATCACCGCGCTGGTGGGCCTCGTGTTCGGCTTCCCGAGCCTGCGCATCAAGGGCTTCTACCTGGCGGTCGCGACCCTGGCGTCGCAGTTCTTCCTCATCTGGATGTTCAACAAATTCCCGTGGTTCAACAATTACAGCCCGTCCGGCGTGATCAGCGCGCCGCCGCGCGCCGTGTTCGGCCACTTCTTCGTCACCGGCGCCGAGGCCGACCCGGTGCACAAATACCTCTTCGTGCTGAGTTTCGTGGCCCTGCTCGCCTTCGCCGCCAAGAACCTGGTGCGCGGGCGGACGGGGCGCGCCTGGATGGCGATCC
>Ga0209488_10000476_pt1 | contig 33673 bp, 29 predicted proteins | sample Rivendell_Oct201_8_FD_188349 | JGI IMG/M metagenome (GOLD analysis project Ga0209488, IMG submission 188349) | Vadose zone soil microbial communities from the Eel River Critical Zone Observatory, Northern California, USA -... | ecosystem: Environmental > Terrestrial > Soil > Vadose zone >...
ATCGCCCTGTCTGCGTGCTCCGGCGTGTTGTTGACGTGCGACCAGTCCAGCATCGTGGTGATTCCGGCGTTGATTGCTTCCAAAGCTCCCATCAGGTTGGCGATGTAAACGTCTTCGGGACGGTATTGAATGCCGATGTTGTCTAGCATGCCGGCGAAATACTCGTCGAGCGTACAACTGGGCAATACACCACGAACCGGCGTCTGCCAGGTGTGGCGGTGGGTGTCGACAAATCCCGGCATGACGATGCGATTGCGGGCGTCGATGACGTTCGCGTGAGGTCCTGCATTTAATCCGGTGCCGATCGCCGCGATCTTGTCGCCGTCGATCAGGACATCGGCGTTGGGAATGTCGCCGAGCGCCGGATCGAGCGTTAGCAGGTAGCCGCCACGAATCAGTGTCGTCCGGTCTCCGTAAAGATGTCCGCCAATCATCGATCGCTCCTTTGCCGGCTATGGGCGCGGCCCAGTGTATCGCACTGCGTCATTCAAATTGCGATGTCGAGCGAAACGTTTTGCCCTCGAACGTCACTACGTGATGAATCACCGAATTTCAAAACACAAAACAACCCATCAAACAAAAGGAGCGCATCAGATGAGCCAGCTAAACGGTCTTGGTTACCTGCCCGACCTTCCGAAAACAGAAGACTACGACGAGCAGCATCCGAAGATTGCCGCATTGCTGCAGAAGACAAGACTTGGGCATCGCGTTGCAGGGACGATGAAGTCCGTGAGCACCGGTGGCGGCATCGCCGCTGCAGCCGCACCGGCCGCGATTGCCCAGGTCGATCTTCGACAGTGGTTCTCGCCGATTGAAAATCAGGGTGCGCTCGGCTCGTGCACCGCAAACGCCGCTGCCGGATTGCTGGAGTATTTCGAACGGCGGGCGAACAATCGATATGTCGACGCATCGCGACTGTTTCTCTACAAGGCCGAACGGAATCTTCTCGGCTGGACAGGAGACACCGGTGCTTATCTGCGGACTGCAATGGGAGCACTGGTTCTGTTTGGAGCGCCTCCCGAACAATACTGGCCGTACAACATCGCAAACTTCGACGTCGAGCCGTCGGCATTCTGTTATGCGTTTGCGTCGAATTTTCAGGGCCTGCAGTATTTTCGTCTCGACCCGGTTGGGACTTCGCCGGTACAGGCACTCGCCAATATCAAGGCCTACCTGGCTGCGGGGTTTCCCAGCATGTTCGGTTTTCCCGTGTATCCCGAATACGACCATCCGCTGCCAGGGTCGCTGGTCGCCTATCCCGCGCCGAACAGTCACTCCCGGGGCGGACACGCCAACATTGTCGCGGGATACGACGACAATATGATGATCGGAGCCGACAAGGGTGCGCTTCTGATTCGCAATTCGTGGGGCAACGGATGGGCGAACGGCGGCTATGCATGGATGTCCTACAAGTACGTCACACAAGGTTTGGCCAACGACTGGTGGAGCCTCATCTCCGCAGAGTGGGTCAACACGGCGGTGTTCTAAATTGTCGTCCGTTTAGATCGCGGACGGGCGCACTGTTTGCGATATTGCGCCCGTCCCCGCGGTTTTGCCTCGTCTGCAGCAATACCTCGTGCTTTTGAATCCCAGTTGGCTAGAATGTACCCAAATTCTTTGGAGGAGCATCCCATGCAAGCCAACACCATTCCCGTGCGTGCCATTGCGATTGTCGCACTGGTCTTGATTGCGGCCACAGCCGGCCTGACCCTTGCGCAATCGTCCACTACCGGACCCATCGCGCACTTTACCGCAATTACAGACAACGTCAGCGGTGCGGGCGATACCGTTCGATTCGATATGTTGAGCTGGTCCACGGACGCGGATCGCGACCGGTTGCTTAATGTGTGGACTCATCCGAATCCTCCCGCTCCAGCTCCTGCTCCGGTAGCCGAAGGGCAGGCTCCTCCGTTGCCCAATGACAACGCTACCGCTGTTGCCGGCGGCGGCCGCGGCGGTGGGCGCGGAGGTGCGGCTGGAGGAGGTCGAGGCGGAGGCGCGGCTGCGACAGGCGCCGCTGCGGCCGGTGATGCTCCGGCGGCTGCTGCGGCAGGTGGACGAGGCGGCGGTGCCGCTGGAGGAGGTCGAGGTGGTGGTGGACGTGGAGGTGGCGGTGCTGCTGCAGCACCGGTGGATGTTCCTCCCGAGACTCCGGAAAGCGCGCTGATGACCGCACTGCAGAAGTCGCCGTCGTTCGGAATTCTCTGGACGTCGGAGGCGGCCGGATATTCGCTGCACTTCGCGTATCGCACGATGCTGCCGGATGGCGGCCAGCGCATTATCCTGATCACCGACCGGCGCCTGGGTGTGTGGAGCACACAGTGGTGGAAACCGGCCGGAACCGCAACGCCGTCGAACCTTCCGTTCACGCTCATTGAGCTGCGCTTGAATGCAAAGGGAGAAGGGGAAGGGCGCGCGTCGCTGACCGGGAAAGTGGTGGAGGATGCTGCGGCGAAGACACTCGCGCTCGACAACTACGCGGCACAGCCGATCGTCTTCAAGACGGTGAAGACGCTGGTGGGAAAGTAATCATTTAGGCACTTACATACTTGGCTGACTACGTTGCCCCAGTTGTCAGATGTCCGTTGGCTGAATGATAAATGACTCATTGATTGGTCCAATCACTTGTTGCTTTCGTCGATTTGGTCATTGGGTTATCGAAACAAGTTCATTGGTATTGGTCTCGTTTGATATTCCGGCTCCCCTCCTGGAACAGGAGGGGTGGCGCGAAGCGCCGGGGTGGTAGCCAAGCCGAAAAGTTTCCCTTAATGCAGCTACCACCCCTCGCGGGATCCGCTTCGCGATCCCGCTGCCCTCCTAGGAGGTAGGAGGGCAGCTTGTTCACCCTCGCTTCAAACTAGACCACTGCGCAGCCATCGAACATTTGAAAACGAAGACCATGTGGTCAGCCAAAATGTAATTGCCCCTCAGCGAGAGGGACCCACCCATTTCGAATTTAACGCCGCACTCGAAATTCCCCTGTTAAGATGCTCCCGCCCCTGACGTAATTAAATCTTAATGGGAATCATCGAACTATCCGGACTGAGTGTCCGATTTGGCAAGCGCGACATCCTGTCGGATCTCACCACCACACTGTCCGCCCGATCGGTGGGTCTGCTTGGACCCAACGGTGCGGGAAAATCGACGCTGATTCAATCCCTTCTCGGGTTCTGTCCGGTGCACTCCGGAACCGCGTCCATCCTGGGCTTCGACATCAAGCGCGACAAGAATGCAATCCGTTCGCTCATCGGCTACATGCCCGAAAACGACGCCCTCATCGCCAACATGACGGCGGTGTCGATGGTGCGCATGATGGGAGAATTGTCGGGTATGCCGTCGAAGGCCGCGCTGGAGCGGGCACACGAGGTTCTCTTTTACGTCGGGCTCGGCGAGGCACGGTATCGAGAACTCGGCACCTACTCCCTCGGCATGCGCCAGCTTGCGAAACTGGCTCAGGCCATTGTTCATGGTCCCAAACTGCTCATACTCGACGAGCCTACCAACGGTCTCGACCCGCCCGCGCGGCAGCGGATGATCCGTTTGATTCACGAGATGATCAACTCGGGGAACATGCATGTGCTGCTGTGTTCTCATCTGCTCCGCGACGTGGAAGAAACCTGCGAAGAAGTCTTGATCCTCAGGCAGGGACGCATCGTGCATCACTCCAACCTCGCCGAAGAACGCCTGGCGAACAAACGATTCGTCGAAATCGAGACTTTGGGCGAATTGCGCGGATTCGACGACAAGCTGGCCGGGCTGGGTTGTCCGTGCACGGTCGACACGAGAGGGCGTTTCAAACTGGAACTGCCCGCGGATTTCGACATGCGCCGCATTTATGGAATGGCAGCCGAGATTGATCTTCAGCTGAGACGGGTGAGTTATCGGCAGGACACTCTCGAGGAAATCTTCCTGAAAGCAATGGAGACTTAGCATGGCGGTTTACAAACTCACGTACAAGGGATACGAAGGCGAGAGCACTCCGACCTGGTCGCGCTTCCTGATTCTGGCCCGCTACAACTATGCCAAGCTGATGCAGATTCGGTTCCTGATGCTTTTCATCACGACCAGCATGTTCTATCCGATCTTTTCCGCCATCTATGTCTACCTCTCTGCGAATCCGGCGTTTCTGGAGTCTCTCGGCATGATGCCTTTCGACATCAACGGCCAGTTCTTTTACACGTTCTGCCGCATTCAGGGCGTGTTGTCGTTTCTGCTGATGGCCTTCATCAGTCCGAGCCTGATGTCCTGGGATGTCTCCAATGGCGCACTACAATTGTTTTTCTGTCGTCCGTTTTCGCGCCTGGAATACATTGCGGGAAAGCTGACGGTGTTGTTGCCGCTGCTCTCGATACTCACCTGGATACCGGCGCTTTTCATCTTCGCAATCAAATCGAGTCTCAGTGAATGGTCGTGGACGACGGAAAACTGGTGGCTGGCGCGGTCCCTCTTTGTGGGATTGGCATTGTGGTGTGTGCTGCTCGCGCTGGTCGGCCTGGCCATTTCCGCCACCGTAAAACGAAGAGTGGCGGCGGGAGCGGTAATTCTCGCCATTTATTTCGGTGGAGCGGGTCTTGCCGGCGCGGTCAATCTGGTGATGGGCATCGAATCGGGATCGTTGTTTGATGTGAGCAAAGTCATTCAGGCTATCTGGGCAGATCTGCTGCGTTACGACAATGGTTCGGATCTGTCGGTCTTCAGCGCATGGCTCGCTATCGCGATCATGGCTACGATCTGTATCTGGCTGCTCAACCGGCGCATCCGCAGCTTTGAGGTGATCCGGTGACGCAGGACTTCATCACATTCGACAGCGTCTCGCGCTTTTATGGCGAAGTGCTGGGCGTCAACCGCGTCACACTGACGATTCCGCCGGGCATCACCAGCCTGGTTGGCCCAAATGGCTCGGGCAAAACCACATTGATGAACCTGATGACCGGACTGGTTCGCCCGACCGAAGGAAGGATCCGTATTCTGGGAATCGATCCAACCGATCCGCAGAAGATGTTTCATCAGGTCGGTTACTCGACACAATTCGACAGCTACCCGCGTGGAGCGACGGGCCGGCAGTTCATCGATTCCTTTCTTCGGCTGTTCGGATTCTCGGCGGCGAAGGCGTCGGACCTGACGGCTAAGGCGCTGGATGAAGTGCGCATGACCGACGCGGCGGATCGAAGGATCGCCTCGTACAGCAAAGGCATGCGCCAGCGGATCAAGCTGGCGCAGGCGATCGCGCACGATCCGCGCGTGCTGGTGCTGGATGAACCTCTCAACGGGCTCGATCCGCTGGTGCGCGCGGAAACCATTACCTTGTTCCGGAAGTTTGCGGCTGAGGGACGGCACGTGCTGGTATCGACACACATCCTGCATGAAGTCGACATGATCTCGGACCAGTTCATCATGCTCAGCAACGGCTACGTCGTCGCCGAAGGCCAGATCCAGGATGTGCGCAGCGAAATGCGCGAGCACCCGATGCAGGTGACCATTCGATGCAAGCATCCCGGTGCGCTTGCTTCGAAGATCTTTGAACTCGATCACGTGGTCGAGGCGAGGTTGCATCCCGACGGCAAGGGCGTGCTGGTGCTCACCCGCGCTGCGGATGAGTTTTACCGCACGTTCAATCGTATTGCGATGGGTGAACTTGGAATAGAAAGCATTGCGCCGGCCGACGATACGGTGAAATCCGTTTACGAATATCTCATTGGCGGGGAGTCTCAATGACGATCGCAGAACTCAGCAATCAGATGATCGCGGTGGTCCGCATCGAGTTTGCCAAAACGTTTCTTGCCCGCCGGAGCCTGTGGATTTATCTGCTGGCGCTTCTGCCTGCCGCATTGTTTTTCGCGAACTCGATATACACAAAGCGGGAGCACGTTCGACTGGGAAATATCGCATCGCAACATCCGATAAGCAGGAACGCTTTCCGTACCGTTCGACCAGGCGACTCCGTCGATCAGGTTGTGCAGAAGCTCGGGGAACCCTATCAGAAGTTCGCCCGCAAATATTGGAACGGCCGGCCACCGACGCTGCACGAACGTCAGGTCTACTCCTATACGGACGGCGAAACCGACATGATCTTCTATTTCGACGAAGGGGCACTGCGTGGAATGTCTCCGAAAGGCGTGCAGTCTCTGGACAGACTTCTCCTGGTTTTTGCGAGTGTGTTCCAGTTGTACTTCATTCGGCTGGCGATCTTCTTCGGGTGCGCCGGAATCTTCACGAATCTGTTTCGTGGTGAAATGCTCGACAAGAGCCTTCACTTCTACCTGCTGGCGCCGGTTCCTCGTCCTGTTCTCGTGGCGGGGAAGTTTGTTGCCGGAGTGTTTGCCACCGCGGTTATCTTTTCCGCAAGCACCGCATTGCAGTTTTACGCCGTGCTGCGAGGGTTCGACAGCGCAAGCGTACACAGCTATCTGCAGGGCAGCGGCTGGCACGACCTTTATGCGTACATGGGTATCGCAGCGCTGGCGTGCGCGGCATACGGCAGCATTTTTCTGGCGGCCGGCCTGATCGCGAAGAATCCAGCCATTCCGGCCGCGCTGCTGTTGTTATGGGAAAGCGTCAACGGATTTATCCCGGGAACTCTGAAGATGGCGAGCGTGGTCTTCTATCTGCAATCGCTCTGCCCGATCGAACCGCCGCCCGATGCCACGATTCCGCCCATGCTTCGGGCACTGGTGGCGCCTGTCGAGCGCGTCAGCACGTTTACTGGAATCGTCGTGCTCGCTGCAGTGACAATCGCGGTGCTGATTGCAAGCGGGCACAAGGCCCGCAAACTCGAAATCAACTATGGCACCGATTGAAAGAATGAGGGAATGAGAGGACTGTCCCCTGTGTCCCCGCATTCCGAACTCGATTCTCCGCCGCAAAAGCTGTGAACCGGAGACAGAGCCATGCGATACTGCCGTCATGAGTAAAGACAAACAGAGACGAGAAAAGAAAAAACCGAAGAAAGCAAAAGCAACGAAGTAACGATCCACCCGCTTCCCGGAACGAAGGTTCATGGAAGCGGGTGCTCGTCGTGGTTCAGTCCGCTTCCATCCGGCTACTTCCCCGAACTGAACAATTTATCGGCTTCTTTTTGAAGTTCGTCCTGCGTGATTTCTCCCCGCGCGTGCGACTGCAGCTGCATATAAAACTGATTGTACTTCTTCATGCTGGATTCCCGCGCCGCAGGAGTCGGGATCGCGGAACAAAACTTCTGGAAGTGCATTCCAATCTTGTCGAGGGCCAGACTGCTCCGGCAATGGGGGCATTTGATTCCGCTCAATGGTTTCCTCTCCGGGATTCTGAAGTGGGCTTACTTCAAAAAGATTTCAAACTCTGTTTCCAGTTCATCCTTGACCTTAACGGTTCCACCGGCGAGTTGAATGGGTTTGATGCCAAAGCTGGACTGCTTGAAGTTATATTTCCCATCGGCCTGGTAGGATCCATCGGCAAGTCGAGTGAATGTCAGCCCAAGTGTAACGGGCTGCGTTTTGTCACGGATGGTGAGATTCCCGCGCATCCGAAGCTGGCCCGTAGCCGCGCCCTGCTCCACACCTGTCGATTCGAAAGTGATTTTCGGAAACTCCGAGATTCGCAAAACCTCGGTTTCCATATTGTGCTGAATGTCCGCGCGGCTCTTGTCGCTTTCGCCGGGGTCCATGACGCGCACGCCCGATGCGGCGAACGTGACCTTGATCGCGGAATGTGTCAGGTCCCGGGTATCGAGACTGGCGCAGCCTTCCAGTTTCTGGGCTTCGATCACGTGGTTATGCGCAAATGCTCCGAATAATCCTCCGGTTCCGACGCGAATTCGGAAATAACCGCGTCCCGGAACGACACACGGGCCGTTCTGCGCATTCAGAGAGAGAGTAGTCAGCAGCGTGGTGAGAATGAAGAGTGCCCGTTTCATATTAAAACTGAAAAGGCATCTTTCCTTCGAAAGATGCCTTTTCCCCGAAGCGTGTCACACACGAGGTGTGTTTCCCGCGTCGTTGTAAGATTTGCCCGCCTTCCGGTGGTACGCCTGTTCTGGTGGAGCCTCGTTCTGGATTTCGTATGCCGCAACACAAAGAGTCTTCACTTTTTTTTCGCCGCAGCGATTTTGCCATCCGGCAATGCAGTGGAAGTCTGGTTACGACAGCTCCGAAAGCATGAAGAGACCCGCTGACCCGGAAAGGACCGCGCCACCGGGAAGAGGGCGTTGCTCTTCAGGGGGATTATCATTCTGCATCGCGCGAACCTCCTTTCTACATCCGGGGCATGAACCGTGATTGATCCATCGGCCCCGACGCCGAGCGGCGTTTGATGGATACTCTTGCTGTATAGACCCGTCGACTTTTTAAGTCAAGAGGAAGAAATACTCGGTGGTGGTCCGGGCTTGAAATCAAGATTGATATTCCCCTCCTGAGTCGTGAGCGGCTGCGAGCGCAAGCCCGATAGGGCGTAGCAATCAAGAAATTTCGGGTGGCGCGAAACGCGTTGGGGTGGTTCCAATGCCGAAACGTTTCGTGATGGGAACCACCCTTGCGGGATCGCGAAGCGATCCCGCTGCCAATTCATCCACACCACGACGGGCACTCCAGCCGACCTTTTGGATTGCACACCGCGTGCGATTTTCATACGCTCTCGCGCATGAAGAGAATTTTCCTCACGGGGTTTTTCGCGTGCGCCATTCCAGTGACTGCACTGGCTCAGGAATGGACAGCGCCGGTGCGGGGTTCGTGGGTGCGTACCGCGGGGACGCAATCCGGTGATGTGATTCTCGCCGGCAATGGGACTGGAGCCGAAATCGTTGTCGCGAATGACGAGAACTCCGCCGTCCGCCAGGCTGCCGTTTTTCTTGCAGGAGACATTGAGAAGATCAGCGGATTCAAGCCGGCCATCATTGCTGCTCCATCGGGAAGGCGGGTGTCGATTCGACTCGTTACTCTGAAGGCCGCCTCCGTATTGCCGCAGGGGATCGCAAAGCAGAAGCTTGCAGGTCAGTGGGAGTCCTACCAGGTGTGGGGTTCAAACGACACGGTCTGGCTGGTCGGATCGGACTCGCGAGGCACAGCATATGCGGCATACACACTGAGCGAACGCCTCGGCATTGATCCGCTCTATCTCTGGACTGGCTACGAGCCGGAGAAGCATTCGACTCTCGTCCTCAAGCAGACCGATTTCGTCGCGGATCCGCCGACGTTCAAATATCGCGGGTTCTTCCACGACGACGAAGACATTCTGCCGCGGCCCTTCGACGAAAACGGATATCCGCTTCAAACCGGAACCGTGCCGCAAGTATGGTACGAGAAGTTCTTCGAAACGGCTTTGCGCCTGCGCATGAACATGGTCGCCCCGTATGTGCGCGTGCAGCGTCCGTACGAAATTCAGAAGCTGGCCAGCGACTGGGGGTTGTATTACACGTCGCATCACTACGACAGCCTCTTATCGAATCCATGGGGATTCACGCGCTTCGGACTCGCTGCCGCACGCAATGCCGGTACCGAATGGGACTGGTTCAAAAATCGTCAGGGCATGCTGAACTTCTGGCGCGGCGGCGTGCTGGAGAATCGCGATCTCGATGCCATCTGGCCGGTTGGGCTGCGCGGAACTCAGGATCGCGGCTATACCTTTCCTGACGGCATGTCCGACGACGACAAGAACAAGGCGTATCGAGATGTGATCGACGAACAGGTGAAAATGACCAGGGCCCTGCTTCCCGCCGGAAAGACTCCGTTGTTTCATTTCACTCTCTACACCGAAATGCTTCCGCAATATCTCAGCGGCAAGCTCGATGTACCTCCTGAGGTCACCATCGTGTGGACCGACGATAACGACGGGCATATGCGCGCTCTGCCGCAGAAGAAAGATCAGTGGAAACACGGCGTCTATTACCATCTGGCGTATTTCAGTACCACCACGCGCCTGACCAAGCAGATTTCCCACATCGTCACGCCGATGACCGTCGAGGCCGAGTTCCGCAATATCGTCAAGGCGGGCGCCACCGAGTTCATGCTGGTGAATGTATCGGAGATGCGCGAATACATCATGGAAGCGCGCATGCTTGCGGAAATTGGCTGGGACTCTTCAAAGGCATTCGCGCAGCCCGATGCGGCGGGACGGTATCTCCAATGGTGGGCTCGGGAATACTTCGGCGCGGATGCTGCGCCCGACGCGGTGGCGTCGTATCGCGGCTACTACCAGATGCTCAATAACTACGATCAGATCTCGGTCGGATCGAATGAAGTGCTTGAAGTGCTCTCGGCAATGAAGAGCCGGCTCCAGCACAAAGCATTTGCGCCGATTGCTCCGGATGTTCGCGCAACCCTGGAGAAGCGCGACGCGGATTATCAGGCGGTTCTCAAAACAATTGCGTCCGCCAGCGCGCGCATGAGCCCGGATCGTCAGCAGTATTTTTACGAACACGTGACCTTCCCGCTTCTCGTGGATTCAAGGCAGACTTCCGCCGCTCTCAAGCTGATCGCAGCAACTACGGCGACGGACGATGCTTCAGTCAGGACGTTGTGCTTTTCCGCCTTTGATGATTTGAAGAGACTGGAGGACGACATCCGACGCGCGGAGCGTCCGCCATTCGAGCAGTGGTATCGCAAGAGCTGGATCCGAAATGACGAGAGTCCCTACAACGTGCATCGTTCTTACGAACACACGCTGGCCTTCATGATTGAAAACTTCCTGAAACCATAAATTCTTTTGACAACCGGCTCCTCCAGGTATATCTATATCGCGTGACGGTATAGTGGTTGAGGAGATAGATTCATGAACAAACGTACGGCACCCCATGCCGAGCAGAAAACTCCGGCGGATTACCTGCCTCTCACCCCGGCCGTGTTTCACATACTCGTGGCACTGGGCGATGGAGAGTCTCACGGTTACGCCATCATGCAGGACGTTCTTGCGCGCACCGGCGGGTCGGTACGCCTGAGCGCCGGAACTCTCTACGGCGCCGTCAGCAGGCTGCTGGGTGATGGGCTGATCGAAGAATCCGAAGAACGACCCGATCCCGAAATGGACGATACCCGCCGCCGGTACTATCGCCTGAGCGATCTGGGCAGCCGCGTGCTTGCGGCCGAAACCAACCGGCTGACCGCGCTAATCCGTTCGGCGCGCGCCACCAAAGCCATTCGAAAGATGAGGCCGGCATGACAGGCGAAGGTTTATTCAATTTTCTGCTGGTCCTTTATCCCAGGCCGTTCCGAATGCGATTCGGTGACGAAATGCTGCGGCTGTATCGCGACTGCTACCCGAACTCCGGTCCGTTCCGTTTATGGGTCGAGACCTTGAAGGACATCGCCGTTTCCGTTCCGCGCGAGTGGCGGCGGGAATTCTATCGCGACGATAGCGCCATCGATTACACCGGACTCATCGATGCCTTCATGTGCACGGTTGTTGCCGGTACGCTGCTCCTCGGGTGGGGCTTTATGGGTGCCACCTTCGTGCGGCACTTTGGCCCGTCCGCCGGACTCTCATTCATATTTGCCACGCTCGCCATCGCGTCTCTGGTTGGTGTGCTGAGCACATTTGCCGCTGCCCGCAGCGGCCGGATCGATACCTCATGCTCGCTGCTTATCACCTGCGAAAAAACTACGGCTCGCTTCTCGCGGTAAGCGACGTCGATTTCACGATCGGCGCCGGCGAGATCCTCGGCTATATCGGGCCCAACGGCGCCGGGAAGAGCACGACGGTGAAGATGATTGCCGGCCTGATCGAGCCTTCAGCGGGTGAGGTGCTTTTCAACGGATCTTCAATCCAAAAAGACCTGGTGGCATACAAACGCCAGATTGGATACGTGCCCGAAGAGCCGAACCTTTATCCGTATCTGACAGCCAGGGAATATCTCGACATGATCGGCACCTTGCGAGGCATGACTCGGAACCAGCGCCTCGAGAGAATCGATGCGTTGATGCGGTTGTTTTCGCTCCACTCCCAGCGTTATTTCCCGCTGTCGTCGTATTCAAAAGGAATGCGGCAGAAGGTTCTGCTGATCTCCGGTATCATGCACAACCCCGCGCTGATCATTTTCGATGAACCGCTTTCTGGCCTGGATGTAACGACCGCGTTCATCTTCAGAAAACTCGTGGCCGGCCTCGCGGCGCAAGGTAAGGCGATCTTTTACTGTTCGCACGTGCTGGAGGTTGTCGAAAAACTCTGCACCCACCTGCTGATCCTGAAAAAAGGATCGGTCGTGGCGCACGGTCCAACTCAAACCGTTATCGATACCCTGCATCAGCCGAATCTGATGGACACCTTTGCCCAGCTGGTTCCGGAAGTCGATACCACGGCCATCGCCGCGGATATCGTTGAAGTGTTGTGTACGACGTAGAACGTCCGTTTCATCGCCTGGTCCGGCACTACGTCATGCGCATCTTTCACGGTGCAGGAGACGGCGATGATCTTCAATTTTCCATTCCGGCGTTGCTTGGAATTCTTTCGATCCCTTCGGCATTCGGTTCCATCCAGCTTCTCGACAAGTACTCCACGCTGAAACACTATTTGATGGGCGTCCGATATTTCGACGTCTACCGCGCGTCTTTTGGCGATGAATATTTTTTTATCGTGTATTCCATGGTCATCACAGGCGCCGTTGTCATTCTCAAGTGGGATCGATTGTTTCCCGACCGCCAGGACTTCGATAATCTGGCGGTCCTGCCGATTTCGGGACGGCAGAATTTCATGGCAAGCCTGATCGCATTGCTGTTTCTGACATCGCTTTTCGCGGCGATCGTGAACGGCGCAGCCAGCCTGATCTTCCCTTTCGCCGTTACGGCCAGCTACAACACTTTGGGACCATTCGTGGAGTTTTTCATCGCCCACACCGTTTCCGTTGTGCTCGCCAGCTTTTTTGTCTGCTTTGGCCTGCTGGTGTTGATGGGCGTCACCATTCTGGTGACTCCGAAACGATACGTTCGAATCGCATCCCTGGCCGTGCGCATTTCCGGTGCGGTGGGTCTGGCCGGACTCCTGGCGACGGCGTTTACCTTGCCTCGAATACTTCAATCCGGCGCGATTCCGAATTACGTCACCTGGGTTCCCCCGGTTTGGTTTCTCGACCTGCACCAGACAATGCTGGTTCATGGAACGCCAACAATTGGAATGGGGATCGTTTGTCTGGAGATCACGGCACTGACGTTTGTGGTCGCAATGATCGTGTATTCGCTCACGTATTATCGGGAGTTCATGCGGATTCCGGAGCGGGCCGGCCTGGTGCACGCCTCTGGCCGGGATTCGTATTCCATATTTCGCCGCTGTCTGGAAGCCGTCGCGGTGCGTTCTGCGTTTCAACGCGCGACATATTCGTTTTCCATCAAGACGCTGTTTCGGAACGACAAGCACTGCCTGTTGTTTGGTACGGCAACAGCGATGGGTTTCTTTCTGTCGGCGCAGGCCGCAGGTGAGGCGCTGGCGGATCCATTTCAAAAGGGGATTGACCCAAGGCTGCTGTCCGTTTCGCTGACCATGGCATTCTTCACCATTGTCAGCATGCGCGCGCTGTTCGATGTTCCGAGCGAGCGCGATGCCAACTGGGTGTTTCGTTCCACGGTTGATCGATACCGGAATGAGGCGCGCGAAGTCGCGGGCAAGGTGTTGCTGACGCCGATCATTGTATGGCTGATGTGCATGCTGCCGGTTCACGTGATTCTGTGGGGATGGACGGCGTCAATGCTGCATTCCGCCTACGTGTTGATGTGCTCTGCCGGACTGGCGCAGCTTCTGTTGTTGAAATTCCGGAAGATACCTTTTACCTGCGCGTACACCGCCAGCAAGGATCGGTTCCTGGTGATGGTCATCCTGGGCCTCATCGGGTTCTCATTGTTTAGCAATACAAATGCCAGGATCGAAGTGGCATTGCTCAATCACCCCATGCGATTTCTGTTTGTGATTCCCGTTTTTATCGCACTGATCTGGCGAACGCGGTTGTATAGACAGAGTCTGCCATCCCAGGAGCGGGCATTGGTTTTTGAAGATCGTCCCGCTCCTCTCGTTCAGCTTCTCAATCTCCCCCGATAGAAAGGGTGAATGAATTTGAGTGAGGCCGCCGCATTCCCACGTATGACCCCGTCATAAGACGTAGACTCTCCCTTGCATCCCGACCACGCGGCTTACATTACTTATCGTTACTCACTACATGAAGGCGCCCGAAATGAACGGCGGATCGATAACGCTGGACACCAGTACAGCGGATCGTTGCCGCCTCCACGGTGGACGCAGTGGTTTGCGCGCCATACCCACACGTCCACATCGCGGTCCGCTCTCAATTCAGGGGCGCCATGGTTGGAAAGAAAGTCACCTCCGACTTGAGAGGAGGCTTTCATTTTGACAAGGCGTTGAATCAAAGCCTGCTAAGCGTCATCGCAAATTATGTTCCGTTCAACTTCAGCTGGAACAAGTTCTGAATTCGGTGAACGGGATTACGAATTCCGAACTCAGAAGATATACCTCAAAACCAGTTGCACGCTCCGCGAGTTGCTCGGAAAAACCTGATCCCATTTTGCGAAGCGCGTATTGCCGGGAATCAGGAAGTCGCGAGCTGTGATGTAATTCTGATTCAGCCGGACCGAGTTGACGTATCCGGGAACGAATTGCGGATGATTGAACACGTTGCTGAAATCCCCGCGCACTTCGATCGTGTGGCCTTCCTTCACGGGAAACTTTCTGGCGAAGGACATATCGAAATTGTCGATGGGATTGGTGGCCAGGGTATTGCGGCCTCCGTTGGCATACGCCCCTAATCCGGCTTTGATATATCGCGCCGTCGGATCATCGGCAAGATATGCCACGGTTGCGCCGCTGCTGTTTTTGAGAGCAGTTGATCCGCTGCCCTTCAGGGGATCGCCGTTCGGATTGATGATGGTTCGATCGCCCGCCGTGTCGCCATTCAGATTGGAGTCTGTTCCGCTCTGAACGGTCACGAATTCCGGAGACTCGTAGGTGTAGGTTCCCACCCATCTCCAGTTGCGGACCAGATTCCGGACAATCGCGTTGCTGTGCAGCATTCCCCACGACGGTTCGAGCGTCCAGTTCATCGTCAGCCGGTGGCGCCGGTCGAGCGCCGAATTGGCCTTGTCGGCTTTGAGGTTCATAAAGTCCTGTTCACGACGCGGCGTCAGATAGGTTGAAAAGTGTGTCGCCGTGCTGTCATCGATGTTGTGACTCCACGTATATGCTCCGGTGAACTGTATCCCGCGCGACATTTTTCGCGTGTACTGTGTGGCGAGGCCGTTGTAGGAGGAGTTGCCGATAGGCGGCCACCACGTGATGGAGCTGAGAAATCCCAGCGGACCGAGAATGGGATTATTCGAGAGGCTCTGCAAACCGGCCAGAGTGTTGGGCAACGCGTCGAGTGTGGCCTGCGATGGCGCCTGCAGATAGGTCGGCAGGTTCCGCGTCGCAGTTACCGGCGCGGTTCGAAACATGCGGTTCTGAACCAGCAGGTGGACACCGCGCGTTCCGACATAGCGGACCTCGAGCGTGTTGTTGCGGCGAAATTCATGTTGCACGCCCAGAGTCCACTGAATGGAGTACGGCAATACCTGGTCGGGGATATAGCTGGACGTTGCGGCCCGGGCTTCGGCCGCCGTCAGGTTTCCTCCGACGGCGACGCTGCCCGGCCGGATGCCGCCGTTTGCAAGGAACGGGGCGGTATACAGTGTGGGGTGGTCGCCGGCGTCGACCGTCGAGGTCAACTGCGGGGGGTACGCGGTGCTGCCGACGTTGTCAAAGATCACGTCGTATGCCATCCCGAATCCTGCCCGGATCGAAGTTTTCCCGTCTGTGCCCGGTGTGTACGCCAGGCCAATGCGTGGCGCGAAATTCTTGTTGGAGGCCTTGGGAGCGCGGAACGAAATCACGCCGGGAATGTCGGCGATCGAATTCAGGCTCTGCAGGCTCTGCGTCTTGGGCACACTGGTCCGTTCCCAGCGAATCCCAAGGTTCATCGTGAGATTGCGCCTGATGTGCCAATCATCCTGGGCGTAGAGGTAGGTCGCCCACTCGTTGCCGTAGTAGGTGGTATCGCCAAGGTTGCGTTCGGCGAGGTTGTCGGGAATCAGATCGTTCAGGTACGCGTTCAGATCAGGATAACCATAGTCGCCCCGTTCGCGTTGAATGAAGTGTTGCGGGGAGATGATTCTCCTGCCGTCGAAACCGAATTTGAAGCTGTGCGGGCCGGCGATCCAGCTGAGGTTGTCGACGAATTGATATGTATTCTGGACCACATACTGCGGCGCATTGGGATCCGGCCCCAGTTGCAGTCCCAGATCGTTGTCGAATGTGATGTTAGGAAATCTGTCGAGTCCGGGGAACGTCAGACCAGGGTCGACGTAGTACTGGGTAAACCGGTTGAATCCGATTCGCCCCTCGTTGGTCAGGTTTGCGGAGAATGTGTGGTAGTCCGCAAGCGTGGCGACATAGAACCGCTGGGGCAACGTCGTCCAGAACGTCGGCAGGTTGGCAAGGTTATCGAGCTGGTCGAGTCTGTTGAAGACGAATCGTCCCCGCAGCTCGTCCCGGTCCGAGTATTTATAGTCGCTGCTCGCCACGCCGGCATACTGGTTTGTATAATAGGCGCCACTGATCGGCAGGATTCCAATTGGAATGCTGATCCCGTTGACCGTAGTGGAATCGCTGGCCGTCGGCGCCGCAGGAGCGTACTTCTTGAGTACACTCAGGTTTGTCGACGAGATTCCCGGCATGGCGTTGAGAAGTGCGTAACCGGCGGCCGTCGGTGTGGACACAGGAGGAGACAGCGTGTATGCCTGACCTAACGGTGCATATTCCAGGCTGCCGAAGTAAAACCATTTATTACGGATGATCGGTCCTCCAACGCTGCCTCCAAACCGATTCTGGTCGTAACGTTCCTTCGACAAGCCCTGGCGCGAGAATTGCTGGTCGAGCGCATTGAGCTTTCGATTCTGGAAGTACTCGTAGAACGAACCGTGAATGGCGTTGGTTCCGCGCTTGATGATGGTGTTGAACTGCCCACCCGTAGAGTGACCGAATTCCGAACTGTAATTGTTCTGCAGAATGGAAAACTCCTGTGTGGCGTCGGTCGGGACATAGGCGAGCGGTCCGGTGATCGCCTTATTGTTGTTGTCGACGCCTTCGATCATAAAATTGTTGTTCATCGGCCGCTGCCCGCCAACCGACGGACCCGTACCCTGGCCAACGCCGCCGCTGCTGGTAACGCCCGCGCTCAGCAGCGACATGTTCAGGGCGCCGAAAAAGTTTCCGGCCGATTCGATAATGGGCAGGTTGGCAACCTGCTCCGCTTCGAATGTGGATTGCAGTTGAGAGGTACTGGTATCGACCTGAGGAATGGTTCCTTCGACGCTGATTGTCTGTGCGGCAGTCTGGACCTGCAGCTTCACGTTGGCGGTGGTGGTGCGATTCAACTCCACGGTCAGGTTTTTCACTTCCGTGTTCCCGAACCCTGGTTTTCGGATGGTGAGAGTGTAAGTGCCGACGGGGACATTGCTGAAACGGTACAATCCGTCGCCACCGGTCTTTGCGGCATATTTCACGCCGGTAGCGGTGTTTTCAAGTTCGAGTCCGGCGTTCGGAATTGCCGCAGCGCTGGGGTCGACGACAGACCCCACAACGTTTCCGTCAATCGCCTGCGCCATACCGTCAGCAGCGAAAGCGATGCAGGCGGCGAGCAGAATGCTCAGGCAAAACAGTGAATTCCATATTCGAATATTCCAATGCACAGTACTTCCCGTATCGAGCGTCATAGAGCCTCCTTGTGAGAATCAGTCCGAAGGAGATGGCTGGGTATGAAGTAGACAGGGAGGAGACAGCACTCGAGCGCAGGACGCGTCCTGGGACCCACGGTAATATGAACCGAACGGCCGTGCTGTGCATTTGCTCAGGACCTCTAACATCTGAATCGGTGGCTAGCAGCCTGGAAGCAATTCACGACTACATAGGAACCCCATAAGAATTGTCCCGTTGTGAGACGAAGTCAAGTGTCTGTTTCAGTATCGGTAATCAGGGCCGTTCGAGCAGTATGGTCTTGCGCGGATAATCGAGGGTCAGAACATAGTCTTTCAGAAAGCGGTTGCCGATGCTGACGCCACAGGGTTGCTCGTCCCACCCTGTGTCTTGCTGGAGGAATTCGACAAGAGGCGATTCCACGGGAATGCTTCCCACGCGCACGCCCTGAATGCGCCCACTGCGGATTGCAAAATCGCCGTTGAAGCCGGTTGCGGAAGCCACAAGCGCTCCCTTCAATGTTTTCTCAAGGCCCAGCCGCGCGATGGTTTGCGGCATCAGCTGGAAATTTCCATTCGAGCCGGTGTCCAGGCACGCCGTTGTTTGGCGGCCATTCACATCGACGTCGTCGATCAAAACCTTCCTGTCGCGGAAAGTCAGCCTGGCGGACCCGGGTGCTGTCGGAGATCTCGAGTCGCCGATTGGAGACTGCCGGAAGAAACGGACAACGCGCTTCGGATAGTCGATCTGGATCACACGCTGGTCCAGGAAACTGTGTCCCAACACTCCGTGAATCGAAGCACCGAAGCTTGTGAAAAACACCTCTCCCTCCAGCGCCGCAGCGTGAACATCGGTTGCGGTGAATTCACCAACGGTTACCGAAGGGAGCTGGACTTCATAGGCGTAATGCACGGCAGTTCCACCGCTGGCCACCTGGACTTTTTGTCCGAACTTCAGGCGGAGCTCCCGGGCGGTCTTTAGGTCAATCGCCGACGGATCGGCGCCGGTGTCCAGCAGCATGCTGTACGGCCCCTTGCCGTCGATCTTCACCTCGAGAAGAAGTTCGTTGTTCAAGAAACGGAATGGAGCTTCGATGACATCCGGTTTCGACGCGGGCCAGACAGAGGCGGACCAAACCCAGGACAGTCCGGAGAAAAACATCCAAAGAACCAGGAATCGAATTTTCTTCATTAAATCGCATACGAACGCTGAAAAAGACGGCGAACGTTCGCGCGAGTCTAGCGGAAGGGCGAGCGTGGATCAATGCGATAAATCAAAATCGGTTGTGAATTTTTGGAGACAGGTAAGGAGTTTGATACGAGAGCGGAATGTGATTATGCCGAAAGGGCCACTCCAGCCTGCAACGTGAGCTTACTTACAAAAAACTCGGGCGCCGCAAAGCTTCCGGAGACGCTCACCACGAAAATGGAGTGGGACTCATCAGGTTCTCATGTTCCGCGGCGCCAATGGTTCAGATGCTCAATCTCACACGATAGACAGTGTGAATGAATTTGAAGGACTGGAAACTCCGTTCCTTGTTGCACGGCGATCCCGCCCAGAGTCGTCACGGCGAAGGGACGTGTTATGATCCGCCCGCACATGAACGTCGTCGAAATTGAAAACGTCACCAAAACCTTTGGGGATCACGTCGCCGTGAACTCCCTGACGTTAGCGGTCCCGCAAGGATCGATTTACGGATTCATCGGGCCGAACGGTTCCGGGAAGACGACGACCTTGCGCATGATCATGCGCATCTACCATCCCGACCCTGGCGCGGGTGCTATCCGCGTTCTGGGAGAGATGGCATCCACCGCTGCATCCGATCGAGTGGGTTACCTTCCGGAGGAGCGCGGCCTGTACAAGAAAATGAAGGTCTCGGAGGTACTTCGTTTTTACGCTCAGCTCAAGGGCCACCGAAACCCCAACCCGTTGATCCGCACATGGCTGGAGCGGATGGGCCTCTCCGAATACATCGATAAGAAGGTGGAAACTCTGTCGAAAGGCATGTCCCAAAAGGTTCAATTCATTTCAGCGGTGCTTACAGAACCTCAGCTTGTGATCCTGGATGAGCCTTTCTCAGGTCTGGACCCGGTCAATGCCGATGTGCTGCGTGAAGCGGTCCTCGAGTTGCGCCGGAAGGGTGCGACCGTGATTTTCTCCACGCACGATACGGCAGTCGCCGAAAAAATGTGCGACTTCATTTTCATGATTTACAAGGGCAACAAAGTCCTGGACGGAACCCTGGACTCCATCCAGGACCGTTATGGACAGGACACAGTACGGGTTCGTGTGGAAGGCGACAACTTTGACGCTCAAACGATTCCCGGCGTGGAAAAGGTCAGCGATTTCGGCCGGCTACAGGAACTGCGCATGGCTCCAAACACAAATCCACAGACACTGCTTTCGGAGTTGATGCGGCGGGGCCGCGTAGAGCACTTTGAGCTGACGCGGCCATCCCTCCACGATATTTTTGTGAGAATCGCGAGACCCACCAGCGAGTCCACATCCCATACCGAACAAGCGGGAGCTGCCCATGCGTAAAACACTGATCGTGGCGCTGCGTGAATACGTCGTGTCGGTCAAGACGAAAGCATTTCTTATCGGTCTGTTGATGATGCCGCTCATGATGGGAGGCGGTTTCATCGTTGGCGCTTTCATGGAAGGCCGAGTCGATACGGCGGACAAACGGATCGCCATCGCCGACTATACGGGCCGGCTGTTCGATACCCTGGATTCCGCCAACCGGCAGCGCAACGATGCGGCGATCTTCACAGGCGAAGGGGCTGCGCGAAAGCAGACTCTTCCGCGCTTCGTTTTGGAGAAAATCGATACGGGCGGCACGGATATGCAGCGGCTATCGTTGCAACTTTCCGATCGGATTCGGAAGGGAGAACTCATGGCGTTCGTATTGATCGGTCCAAACGTGATCGATACCAACAAGGATCCGGGCCAGGCAACGCTCAACTACTATTCGAACACTCCCACATACAACGATGCCCTCGGGTGGATTTCGGTCGTACTGAACGAACAGATACAGCAACTCCGGCTCGTGGGCGCTGCTTTTGACCCGAAAGTCGTCCGTCAGCTGACCCAGCGAGTCGCGGTCGGCAATCTCGGTCTGGTGAAAACGGACGCTGCAGGCAACATCATCAGCGCGGAAGAAACAAACCAGCTTGCGAATTTCCTCGTACCCTTTGCCATGATGTTTCTGATGTTCATGGTAATCATGGCGACCACGGCGCCCCTGCTAAACAGCACCCTCGAGGAAAAGACTCAGCGTATCGCCGAGGTGTTGCTGTCCTCGATTTCGCCTTTTGAACTCATGGCCGGAAAACTGATCGGAATCATGGGCGTGTCTCTGACCATGGCTGCCGTGTACCTGTCCGGCGCGTACGCCGCGCTGAGCCGCGCGGGGTATGTCCAATTCTTTCCCTGGCAGAGTATCTGGTGGTTTGTGGGCTTCCTGAGTCTCGCCGTATTGATGTACGGGTCCATCTTCATAGCGATCGGCGCCGCAGTCAGCGACATGAAGGAAGCTCAAAGCATGATGACGCCGGTAATGCTGCTGGTCGTCTCGCCGATGTTTGTGATGCAAAACGTCATTCGCGAACCGGGGTCGACTCTTTCGCTCGTGTTGTCTCTATTCCCGCCTGCAACGCCGATGCTCATGATCATTCGGCAAACGGTGCCGCCGGGTATCCCGCTCTGGCAGCCCTTGTTGGGTGTCGCGCTCGTGCTTTTGGCGTCTCTGGTATGCGTGTTTGCTGCCGGAAGAATCTTCCGCGTCGGCATTCTGATGCAGGGAAAAGGCGCGAGGATCAGCGAAATGTTCCGTTGGGCCCTTCGCGGCTAAGAACGTTGCACTCACAATTGTCTCGAAACAGCTAGCGGTTTATGACCGTCATATGCTGGACCAATACCGAGGAGCCGACGGCCGCAGAAGGGACTTTCTTCCTGAAGAGCGGTTTACAGGGCGCCACACCCATGAAAACTTCCCTGTTCGGTTTATTTTTAGCGCTCGCTGCGATGCCGCGGCAGACCCCGACGGCTCCGCCGGAAGTAGGGCACTCAACCATGAACTTGATCGGGACTTGACACCCTATTAGGATCAAACGCAAAGACCATTGAAGTAGATTCAGTCGAACCACGGAGGGCTCCCTGCATGACAACATTAGCAGTATGCAAAGTCGCCATTGCGCTAAACGCATACGGATTCGAGCTCCAGCTCTGGAAGGAAGACGAGGAGCGCGAATGGGGCGCAACGCTTCGCGACAACAACCACATCGATAGCTGTAATTTCGAAGAAGACAATCTCATGTTGGCAAAGCTTCATCTCCTGGGAGAGGCGAGAAACCGCGCCATCAGCCGATCCGACGACGCAAGTTTGCCGGGCTGTGACGCTTTCCTGCATTCCTGGAAGCCGATCAAAATGACGAAGGCTTAATGTCAGCTTGGATCATTGAAAAACAACGACGGTCTCTATCGTCAACGAACTCCTAACCCCAGGGCCGAAGGTTCAAATTCAAGTTACCTCTTCTATTAGTGGCAACTAGAGAAGGATCGGTCGGATAAGCCGCATGAGCCAGGGCCAGCCAGGAGTCCACGACTCCGCAGCGTTCCCACATAGGATGGCTTTTGAGACACGAAGTCCCAAATCCCACGCCAGCGGCCTTTGTGCTTCCTATGCTTTCGGAGTTCCAAACCTTGTCCTCGGCGTCGAGCGGATGAAGGACACTCTGAAGCCCGGAACCACCATCGATGTGCGCGGGGCTGCCGCCAAGGGCAGATAACCTGCAGGTCGCGCTCTTTCGCCTAAACGCGGCAGACCAATCACGACGCGCTCGGGAGATGCATTACGTTGTCGAACGGCGAAAAACGCGCACCTTCATATGCTCGCCCTTACCCGTGAGACATCTCTCAACTCTAAGTATTCAATTGCCGGAAGGATTATTTTTTCTTGACGTCATGCCGAATCCTCGACAATGATGCGCACAAAATTACCGAGCACTTCGGGATAACTGTTTTCCAGGGGGCGCACATGAGGAGATCTGTGACCGCGGCCGCTTTGATGTACTTGCTGTTTTCGCTGAACGCATTCTCTCAATCGACGAATGCGACAATGGGTGGCACTGTCCAGGATACAACCGGAGCGATTATTCCGGGCGTAACTGTCGCTGCAACGAATACCGGAACGGGTATTGTGACGACCGTTCTGAGCAATGACGCCGGAGCGTACCAGTTCGCGAGCCTTCAGCCGGGAACTTACGAAATCAAAGCCGAGTTGGCCGGCTTTCAGACTGCCCTCACAAAAAATTTTCAGCTGGGTGGAGCGCAGCAAGCGAGGTTGAATTTCACGCTTCAAGTGGGTGCAGCGGCGGGCACGACGGTTGACGTGAACGTCGAGGCCGATACCCTTCTGGCAACGTCCTCTAACTCCATCGGGACAGTACTGCCGGACTCCAAGATTCGTGATTTGCCATTGGCCACGCGTGATGTATTCGGTCTGGTTTCAACGACTGCAGGGGTTCAGAGCAGCGGCGGATTTATCGGCAACTTTGCCGGAGGCCGTCTAAGTCAGGTGAATACGACCCGAGACGGTATCAACGTTTCTGCGGGACGATTCGAAGACGGCGCCTGGTCCATTACCTACTCGAGCCCGGACCTCATTGAAGAAGTGAAAGTGGTCGTCGCGCCTGTAGATGCTCAGACATCTCGTGGTGTTGGACAGGTCAGCATGGTGACGCGTTCGGGAACCAACAGTTATCACGGAAGCCTTTTCTGGGTGAACCACAACTCCGCGCTGGACGCCGGCAGCTGGTTCAACAACGCCAACCCCAACGGAATTGCAAAAAGTTACGACAATCGCAACCAGTTCGGCGGCCGGATCGGCGGGCCGATCGTCAAGAACAAGACATTTTTCTTTGCCTTGTTTGAGGGCCAGCGGGATCTCAAGCGGGAACAGGCAACCGGCGCCGCACTGACGTCCATGGCGCGCGCGGGAATTTTTCGTTATTTTCCTGGAGCCGATAACAACAATGCGGGCAACAATACAAACCCCGTCGTCGATCGCGCCGGCAATCCGGTGAAGCCGGGAAACGCAACCGGGGATCTGTCGGCCATCGACTTGTTCGGCAACTGCACGTTCAACGGAGTCCCTGTTGCGAACTGCCGGACGTACCAGGATCCATTGCGTTCGGCAATCAGTACCAGTGCATTCATTCAGGAATCGTTGAAGCGAATGCCCATACCGAATGAATTCGGCGGAACGGGCGACGGCCTGAACACCGCACAAATCCGCTTTATCCGCCGCGTCGAAGGTCTGGACTTAACCAATGGGAACGGCTCCGATGTGAACCGCGACCAGTACAACCTGCGCATCGATCATAATTTCAATTCCAAAAACAAGCTCAGCGTCATCGGTACCAAGGAAAAGACCTGGGGCGCTGCCGGGCAAGCAGTCCAGCGCGCCTGGCCGGATGCGTTTGACGGACTGGCTGTGAAGCGTCCGGATGTCTACATCATCACGTTCACTTCAACCCTGACGCAGACATTGTTCAACGAACTCCGCGCGGGGCGCAGGCGGTCCATCGACCTTCAGTATCCGCCGGGAAACCGGCCCGATGCGATCGGCCAGGAAGTTCTGAAGTTTGTGCCAACGTCTAATGGCGTGCCATTCCAGGTGCTGCCGGCAAACTGGTCGTTTCTCACGTATGGTGGATTCGGCCGCTATCGCGGCCATGTCAGTCCGCTCTACAGCATCGGTGATGATCTCAGCTGGACTCACGGCAAGCATGCTTTCAAGGGTGGCTTTGAATTTCGCAACACAAAGTCCCGTGGCTTCGGTGATCCGGCATTCACGCCAAACGCCACATTTGGCGCAGGCAGTAATCCTGTCCTTGGACTCGACTTCAACACATATGCGGGTTTGACGTCCAATGCCGCCACTACGGCGCGCAGCTTACTGACGGACCTGACCGGATCCATCTCTCAGATCAATCAGTCATTCGGAATTGCCAGCGCGCAGAACACCACACTGGCGGGTTCGCCGACGATACCGGTGAAGTTCTATCGGCAAAACCAGCGCGAAATCAGCGCATACTTCAAGGACGATTGGAAATTCCGTTCGGACCTCACGCTGAACCTTGGCATTCACTGGGAGTATTTCGGACAACCGTTTGAAGCGAGCGGGCTCGATGCCCGGATTATCGGCAATGACGAGAGCGCATTGACCGGTGTGACCTGCACCTCAAGTCCGGGAACCATCGGGTTTACCAGCACCTGCTCCAATTTGACTCAGGTGCAGTTTGTTGGAAAGAATTCCCCACACCCGGATCAGACCGTGAATCTCAAGGGCAACGACCTTAATAACTTTGCGCCTGCGGTGGGATTCAGCTGGAATGTCCCGTGGTTCGGCAAAGGGAAGACCGTTCTCCGATCCGGATACGGCATCAGCTATCAGGGCGCGTTGCGCAACTTCATCACGGTCGATACCACGGTCGGTACCATTCCGGGTATCAATCTCGTCGGCAATGCCAGCAATGGCGTTACCTTTACTCCATCGACGTATACATCGCTTTCCAACATATCGCTGCCGATCCCGCTTCCCGCGGGAACTCCAGCTCAGTCGCCATTTGTCGTTCAGCCGACCGATCGGACGCTGGGCATCAGCACGTACAACCGCGTGGCCGCGTATACGCAGAACTGGAACCTGGAAATCCAGCGCGAGATCGCACCGAAAACGACAATCGAAGTCCGCTACATTGGCACGAAGGGATCGAAGCTTTGGGGCACCATCAATCTCAATCAGGTTGACGCTCTCCATAAAAACAAAGATCTTTTCGATGCATTCGTAACTGCACGCAATGGCGGCGAGTCTCCGCTGCTGGATCAATTGCTTATGGGATTGAATTTCGCCGCGGCTGGCAATACGCCGGGTCTGGTTAATGGTGGGGTGGTGAATGGCACCACCTGGACCGGCGCGATGGCCGTGCGGGCGAATCCAACCACTCGCGCTCAACTGGCAAACGGCAATGTCGGCGCGTTCGTGAACAGTCTCAATACGAATTTGTTAACTGGTACGGGCAGCACCAATTCAGGCGCCATTCTGCGCAGGGCGGGCTTCCCAGAAAACTATATTTCAGTGAACCCTCAGTACTCCGCCGTTTCAATGTTGGACAATATCGGAAGCTCGACGTATCACGCAATGCAGTTGCAGTTCACCAGACGGCTGACGAAAGGCCTCTCGAATACGACAACATGGACATGGAGCAAAGCTCTCGGCGACGCCGACACCGATGCGGGATCCACGTATCGCGATCCGACGAGACGCTCGATCGAGAAGACGCTGCTTGGATTCGATCGCTCCCATCAGATCACCAGCAACGGTACGTATGAATTGCCGTTTGGCACGGGGCATTTCCTTCTCGGTAGCGCTCCGGGCTGGGTTCAGCAGTTCGTCAACAAATGGCAGCTGGGCGGCATCATGAACTACAACACCGGGTCGCCCTTGAGTCTCACCTCGGGAATTTCTACCATCAGTACTGTGGGTGCTCAACCGGATATTGTGGCAGCTCTCCCGAAGGATCTCGGTAAAGTCACGAAATCCACCGGCCCCAACAGCAGCGTCAACTATTTCAGCGGATACACGCAAATCGTAGACCCCGGCTTCACCATTCCTGGCACTCCTGTATTCAATGGCCTCAGTGCGGGTTATAGCAACAAAGCGATCGTGGATCCCAACAACCAGGTCGTTCTTATCAATCCGCAGCCGGGAGAGATCGGGACGCTGGGATACAGCACCATCAAGGGGCCCGCAAGCCTCCAATTTGATGCGAACATCGTGAAGCGGTTCAAATTCCTGGAATCACGTGAATTTGAATTCCGCCTGGATGCGATCAGTGTGTTGAATCGTCCAAACTTCGGAAACCCGACGACGGCCATCAATAGCAGTAACAATAACTTCGGGCGCATCACGACTGCCACCGGGTCTCGAAGTTTCGTCGTGAACACACGCGTCAACTTTTAGAGCAAGCGGGTTCGGGTTTGGGACGCCGTCATTGGATTCCCGTTCGTAAAGACCAGCTACGCTAAAGCCGCCAACACGGAATCCGCCGGAGCCGCGCCAATCATGCTCGGGCGCGCGTGCATTGTGCCGGGAGACGTCCCGACCTGCGCCTGGCAAGAGTTTCCTTTCTCGGATCCTCCTCAGACTCGACAATTGCTGTTTGCGTCTGTCCTGGTGGCCTTCAGTTGCCGGATGGTTTGCCGTTTCGACCGTGAAAGCACTCGTCAAGTCGCACGCGCAGCTCGGTCTTCGTGGCCTCCGTTGGCGCCTCCGCAGCGCTCCCAACATAGGACTGCTTGTGAAATACGAATTCCAAAATCCCACGCCAGCGTCCTGTGTCTTTCCTATGTTTCCGCTGGTTCAGCTTCTTAGTCTCAACCGCTAGAAATCGGCCGCGTCATTACTGCGGTTTCTGCGGCGTGCGATCGAGTGCGAGACGCGCGAGCCGGGTGTAGAGCGAGATCGTGGTGTCGCCTGCAGCCTCAATTTCATCAAGCCATACGCTATTGTCCTTGACGTCTCTGGCTCGGATCAGACCGTTAATTCCCCACCGTTCCCATTCCGGTGGGGAAAGGCGCCTGATGGGCGAGTTCACGAGGAAATTTACATAACTCTTCATCACCGTGTCGTGCAGCTTGCCTTCCGGAGTCAGAGCGAGGAAGCCCCCATAGAATTCGGCTTTCATCACGAATACTCCGCGCTCATCATCCCCGAGAGACTTGGACCATGTTTCGAGCTGAGTGAGATACCGCAGGGCCTCTGCGCTCCACTCCGGCGAACTTCGCTGTTCGACGGTCAGGACGGGCGCGATGTTGCTGGGTCCCCGGTTCTTTTCGTTGAGTGCGTACTGTTCCGGTGTTCCAAAACGCAGGTGCTTTCCAGCCAGCATGACCTGCCACACCTTGTTGGCAGGATCGACTTCGAAATAGTTTTCCGCACTTGCCTTGCCGCTGAAGCCCACGGGTTTGATTTCTTCGGGCCGGATTGGTGGGACGCTGAGTCCCAGACCTAGGATCGCCGCGTTGAATTCGACTCGCGCTGTTTCCTCGTTGTTCGTCGCAGGCTCCCCCGGCCCGAGAGGATTGGTCCGCCACGAACCGTCGTCACAACGCACGGCTCCGGCGTGTCTCACGAAATATGCGCGCAGAGCCCGCATTGGGTTTTCCGCAGAACCGCCCTTTGCTTTGACTTGTTTTGCAGCCTCGATCACGCCTCGCGAGAGCCCGGTAATCACAACGAATTGTCGATCACTGAAATGTGCGGACGACAGCGCCTCCGACCACGTATCCATCAACATCACATAATCCCTGTCCGGGAATTTGCCGCCCTGAATCAACTGCAGCGACAGTTGAAAATCGGTCGGATTCGTCAGGGAGCGTAATTGGTCTTTCAAATACCGGGCGCTATCACCGTTTCGGAGCCCCTCTGCAGAAAACGCTTCCAGCGCCGTGCCCAGCGCCTTGAAATAGGGCTGATGAGAAGGATACCGATCCGTGGTACAGCCGGGAGAACTCGGTTCCGGCGGCTTCATTTTCAGGAACAATTCGCGAGTCGCCTTCGAATCCAACAAGGCCATCTGGGAGATCACGCGAGACTGTATTCCTTCGGTTGTCAGGCCCGGCAGAGACGACAATAACGAACCGGTATCACTTTCGACCGTCACGCCGATGGAATTGCTGAACTCCGTCGGGTACGTAGCCTTGGGTGCCAGGTCCCATGCGTCCTCGATCCACTGCCGTTTTTCTTTCAGGTCGGTGACTTCTCCGCGTTCCACAAGCTTCAGAAGGATATCTGCGCCGAGTTCCGGTGGCGCTGCCGGCACGTCATCGATGATGGCCTGTATCTGAGCGTTTCGAGTTTGAGGCGGCTCGCGGAACGCCACAGCCTCCCGCGCTCGTCCACCCGCGACAACAACTCCGCTGAACAGCAATGCCAGTGCGATTAATCGCAACTTGAAGACCGACGGTCTGGATGCGCCTCTGTGGGCCAGCAGGGAATCGACTCGTCGTGCCAAGTCCGATCGAATTCCAATGACCGTGGGTGTTGTCAGGACGGCCGCGCGCTCTCCCCCAAGTTCGGCGACTCGCGTGAGGCAAAGCGCATAGTCCTTGAATTGCCCGCTGGCTTCGACGGCCCACTCATCGCATGCGGCCTCGCGCTCGAAGTCCAGCTGGCGGGATATCCAGCGAACGGCCGGATGCCATGGCAACAGGGCTTCGATGAATCGCTGGATCAATAAGGTGACGTCGTCTCTTCGATTCAGATGCGCGGCCTCATGAATGCATATGCGTTCCAGGTCGGCTTCATCGAATTCGTCCAGGTAGGACGCCGGTATCAGAATAGCAGGTTTGAGAAGTCCGATTGCCAGCGGCGTGTCGACATCCGGGGAGACGGCAACTCGAAATGCACGCTTCCCGACTCTGCCGAGGTCGGCGAATGCTCTTACATTGGCGTTGAGATTCTCCGGGGTGTTGGCGGATCGGGAACAGCGACGACGGAGAGACGCGTAGCTGATTACCAGGCGCGAGAGCAGAGACAGTGTTGCGAGAAGCCAGGTCGCCAGAGCCAGCTCTAATAGAAGGCCGGCGCGTACCCGAATCGGAAACGCGTTCCATTGCGATCGGAATCGATTCCACAGACTCACCTTCGAATTTGAAGAGGCTGGTTGAATTTCGCCCGAAATGGAAGCCGGCAAATGCAACGGCCCCTGGCCACCAGCGACGGTGCCCGCACCGCTTGGTATGAATTGCTCCGGCGTGGCCGCAAGATTGTCGACCGGCAAAGATCCCAACGATGGAGGCCGGGGAACCCGAAGGTGCAGCGAAGGCACGAATACAATCGGCAACGCCGCAGCAACCAGCAGCGCAACCCACCACAGGCCATAGCGGGTTGCGGCATTGATCGCGCTGCGAGGTACAACGCGCAGCATCAGCCAGAGAATTGCCGTTGCACCCGTGCTGACGATTGCGGCATTAACGAGAGCGGAAACAAGCATTGCCGTCATTTGGCCTCCTTGATCTTCTTGCGAAGATGCTTCAACTCCGCTGCATCGATGCGTTTGTTCTCAAATAGGTTCAGCGCCAGCGAGCCGTGCGACCCGTCGAAGAATCGGCGCACCAGGTGAGTCACTGCATTTTCACGCGCTTCGTCGCGCCCGACAGCGGGGTGGTAGATGAATGCGCGGCCTTCCTTGACGTGTCTCAGGTAACCCTTGTCTTCCAGAATCCGCAGCGTGGTGAGAACCGTGGAATAGGCCAAAGGCGTTCGCTTCGGCAAAGCGTCCACGACTTCACCAACCGAAGCAGAGCCCTTGTCCCAAAGAACTTCCATCAGCCGCAACTCCGCATCGGTAAGACCCGTCGATTTCTTTCTCGCCACGCACCGTCTCCAGAAACTATGGAATTAATAGGTGGGATACTAAGCGCATCGGGAACACGCGTCAACTATTAAATTAATAGTTAATGCGTGCCGGGATATTAAATGCAGGAGCGATCGCGGAGATGGTGCCTGCGGTTGGCCGTATCGGGGCAATGGTTCAAAATCCTATCGACATTCTGATTGTTTAGAAGTCAGTCATTGCGGTGCTGGAATGATTCGGAGATCGACGTTGTCTGTTGTGGCCTCATCAATCTTGATCGCCTTACCCTGGGATTCCGCAGTCTTCAGGAACTCCGGATCGAAGTACGCATACGGTTCAATAGCCTCCCATGCGAACAGACGGTAATTTCCCGGAGGAACTCCGCTCAGGCTGAAATGTCCGGTCTTGTCCGCCGTCACCGTCCGATAAAGGTCGATCCGATCCCGATCGTCTGGTGCAAGCACTACCTGGGCATTCGCTGCCGGCTGAAGGTTCTCTGCCGACACGCTTCCAGTCAAGCGTGCGGCTTTGGCGCTGAGAAGAATTTCAAAACCTCCACGTGCGCCGGGGACGAAGTGCAGGGGATGGCTCAGGACATCCGCACCGTCAAACCGTATTTCTTTGGCGTAGTAGTCCTGGGAGGGGAGTCCAGTAGCGGAAACCTGATAATCACCGGGAACCAATCCATCGATATTCAGCATTCCATTTGGAGGGTTGGCTTGCTGGGACTGCACCACGCGCACACCTCCTGCGGAGGGAGCCAATTGATCTCCAAATGGGCGGAACTGAAGATTGATGCGTTCGGCCCCAGCGACAGCAGAAAAATCCTGGTCTTCAATTCGGATACGACCCGGCGCGGATACGGGGCTGACGAGGTTTAATACAACACCGTCCACATCAGAATTTGAAATCACGACTTTTGCGAACGCGACTGGCCGAGTGGTGGACGGTCCCTGTGTCGATGCGGTAATTCCAATTCCATAGGTTCCTGGGGAAAGACCACGAAATTCAAACGTTCCGGTACTGGCAAAATAGCGGTTGTTTCCTGCGGTCCCGGTAGTGAAGGATGCTGTGACTGAACCGTTAATAATGCTTTGCGACGCGAGGGCAACGCTGACAGATGAGAGTGTCTGTCCGCCCCGTGGATCGACAACCTTGCCTCGAACGGTGAAGGGGCCCGCCGATTGAAGTGCGAAATCGATGGCGCGAATTTCCTGTCCGGGGGCGACATCCACCAGGACCGCGTTATTGATATCGCCAACTCCTGGATAAAACGTCGGGGCATAGCTGGTTGTCACTTCGTTTGGGCTAGCTGGCGGCCCTCCTTGATCTGCCGACCGTACGCCAACAGTGCTCAAAGCTGCACGGACATAATACCGGCCAGGTGTCACAAGATACGCGCGGTATTGCCCTCGATCGTCCGTTCGTCCGCTGCCCGCGGATTGAAAAGTTCTGGATCCGGTCGCGTTGTACGCAGGACGTAACAAAAGTACCGCAACGCCAACCATGGGCTGTCCGGCGCTATCCCGCACGGTGCCGCTGATGCTTCCTGTCGGAGTGAGATGAACAACGATGTCTTTCGTCGTCTGGCCTGCGGAAAGAGTAACGATGGATCCCGGCGCTCCATTGACGCGTTGGCCGTAGTCCTGTTTGACAAAACCATTGCCGGCAACAGACACACGGTAGGTGCCCGGTTCGATATCCTTGAATGCAAATTTTCCTGAACCATCGGTTACCAATTCCGATGGCGCGGATATCCCGGGCGATGGTGCTGAAGTCCGAATCAGTGTGACGTGCGCGCCGATGATGGGTTCATCCGTTCCGATCTTAAGTACGGCACCTTGCATCGAAGCCTTCGGCGGCTCCTGAGGCTGCTGACCTTGTATGGCCGCGCCCTGCATCAGAAGGCACGCTGTCATCACGCCGATATTTCGATTCATTCAGAACTCCTCCAGCAAACATAGACAAATAAATCTGCCATTTGTTCCCGGTTTCTCTCGGATTGCTTCGTTGTGCTTTCCCGAAAGTGTACTCGTTTGCACTGTGGAGCGACGTGGCCAGGAGGCATTCCCACTTAGGGCGTTCCGCCGGGACACGCCGATTCACGGGAAAACGACGCCGATGAATCTTTCTGATATTGGAGAAGGATAGTGTGCCAACAGTATTGCGGCACTTTCTGATGGTCACCTCCGCGGAATTTGAATATCCTCAGAATACTTGGCGATGTCGAAGAAGTTCATTAAAGTGAAACCCTCCCATTGACGGCACAACACTGCGACGATCTGCGCCTGACAGGCTCTGGTGGCGCGAATCGGGTCATGGAAGCCGAGCTCAAGCGTCTCGTGATGCGTTCACCCTTCGAGGTGCGTCTGGACAAACCGCGACGTGAAGGCGACGCCACTCTTCTGTATCCGTTCGATGCGCGCATCGCGTGGGTGGCGGCATGCCATCACCGCACGTCGTCGCGCATCACCTGGGATCTGTGTTCCAGCGATGCGGTTCGCCTCGAGCCGCTTTTCGACGATCTGGGGCCTGCTCTGAATTCCGACGACCGACTTCCAACGGAAAACCCGCTGCGCTTCTCCGTCGAGGTGGGAGCCGCCTCCGATTTCGAATCATCGCCGCTCCAACTCCGCGGCGTCGTTAAAAATGCCATCGTCGCAGCACTGCAATCGCGCGGCATCGAATCTCAAATTGACGCGGAGGCTCCCGAAATTGTCTTTGTCGTGCGGCGTGCCGGGACGCCCGAAGCGCGCCGCACGGTTGTCGGCATTGACATCGGTGGTGGAGCGCGTCATATCCGCGGTGCGCGAGTGGTGATGGGACCCGCGCCACTGCGTGAGACCATGGCTGCGCAGCTGATCATGCTTTCGCGATGGGACGCCCGCACGGAACCATTGGTGGATCCCATGGCCGGTGGCTGCACCATTCCCATTGAGGCGGCGGGCCTGGCGGTGGGCGCAGCGATTCGAAAACCCCTCGATCTTCCGATCCGAATGCTCGCCGCATTCGAAGAATTGCCGATCAAGACCCACGACCTTTTTCCCGGTACGGTGCCGCACATCCTCGCACTGGATATCGATGCCGGCCGGATTCCATCCATGGTGGGGAATCTCCGTGCGGCCGGACTGACCGGTCCCGTGCACGAGAAGTCCATTGTGATCGCGCAGCAGGATGCGCGCATGCTGACTCCTGAATATGTCGAGCGCATGCTGCCCGGCTCGCGCGGCATGAAGCCGGGGGTCTTCTGTTACAACCCGCCATATGGCGTGCGAATGGGTGCGGAGGATGGAGTAGGCGAAAGCGACGAGCCGCTGCTGGATCTCTATTCGGACGTGGGGCGTGCCTTTGCGCGATTCAAAGGTTGGCGTTCCGCCTGTTTCGTGGCCAATCCGAAATTCGTGGATGCATTCGGCCACTCGCCCACAATGACGAAGCCGGCGAGCAATGCGGATCTTCGAGGAGCGTTTCTCGTTTACGAGTTCTGAGGTTTAGAACTTGTATCCGATGGCGAGCTGGATCAAAGGGTAATACTTGAAGGGATGCAAATCGCTGTTCAG
>Ga0209488_10000477_pt1 | contig 33653 bp, 29 predicted proteins | sample Rivendell_Oct201_8_FD_188349 | JGI IMG/M metagenome (GOLD analysis project Ga0209488, IMG submission 188349) | Vadose zone soil microbial communities from the Eel River Critical Zone Observatory, Northern California, USA -... | ecosystem: Environmental > Terrestrial > Soil > Vadose zone >...
CTCCTTGCGACACGGGATGCACCAGGTTGCCCAAAGGTTAAGAAGCACAGTGCGGCCCCGCCACTCCGCGAGATGGCGCTCACCGCCGCTTGCATCCCGGAAGGCAAGGTCGGGCAGCCGCAACGGCCGGCTTGCCACGACCAGGCCTGCGACTTCCCCGCGCGCCAGCGGTGCAACCCGCCCGGCCGTGGCGACGGCTGGGGCGCATTGGGCGTCACCGGCCCGATTGCCTAGGAACGTGGTGATCCCGTATACCGCCGCCAGCCCGATGGCGACGCCGGCGAGGCTGCCGGCCGCGACAACGGCGAGCCGCCGCTTGGCGCGGTCTTTTGCTGGATTCTCGGTTCCGATCATCGGCGGCGTTAACCCTCGGCAGGTCAGGTCATGAGCAACAAGATGTGGGGTGGGCGCTTCAGCGAACACCCCGACGCCATCATGGAGGAGATCAACGCCTCCATCGATTTCGACCGGCACCTCTACCGGCAGGATATCGCGGCGAGCAAGGCCCATGCGGCGATGCTGGGCAAGCAGGGCATCCTGACGAGCCAGGATGCCGCGGCCATCGCCAAGGGTCTAGACACCATCCTGGCAGAGATCGAGGGCAGCAAGTTCACGTTCAAGCGAGCGCTGGAGGACATCCATATGAACGTGGAGAGCCGGCTCGCCGAGCTGATCGGGCCGGCGGCCGGGCGGCTGCATACGGCGCGCTCGCGCAACGATCAGGTGGCGACCGACTTTCGGCTCTATGTGCGTGCCATGATCGACACGATCGACGAGGCGCTGGCGGCCTATCAGCGCGCGCTCGCCGAGAAGGCCTTGGCGCATGCCGCGACCGTGATGCCGGGCTTTACCCATTTGCAGACCGCGCAACCCGTCACCTTTGGGCATCATCTCCTCGCTTATGTCGAGATGGCGGCGCGCGATCGCGGCCGCTTTGCGGACGCACGCGCTCGCCTCAATGAGAGCCCGCTCGGCGCTGCGGCGCTCGCCGGCACCTCGTTTCCGCTCGACCGCAAGGCGACTGCCGTGGCGCTCGGCTTCGATCGTCCGATGGCGAACTCACTCGACGCCGTCTCCGATCGGGACTTCGTGCTGGAGACGCTCGCGGCTGCCTCGATTACGGCGGTGCATCTCTCCCGCTTCGCCGAGGAGATCGTGATCTGGTGCTCGCCGCTGACCGGCCTGATCCGGCTGTCCGACCGTTTCACCACCGGCTCATCGATCATGCCGCAGAAGCGCAATCCGGACGCCGCCGAATTGGTGCGCGCCAAGACTGGCCGGGTCATGGGCGCGCTGCAGGCGCTGCTGGTCGTGATGAAAGGCCTGCCGCTCGCCTATCAGAAGGATATGCAGGAGGACAAAGAGGGCGCGATCGACGCCCTCAACACGACGCTGCTGTCGCTTGCCGCCATGACCGGGATGGTGCGCGACATGGAGCCCGACGCGGCGCGCATGCTCGCGGCGGCCGGCGCCGGCTATGCCACAGCGACCGACCTCGCGGACTGGCTGGTGCGGGCTCTCAAGATGCCGTTCCGAGACGCCCATCATGTCACCGGCCGGATCGTGGCAGCGGCGGCGGCCAAGACCATCGCCTTGCACGAGCTGCCGCTCAAAGACATGCAGGCGATCGAACCGCGCATCAGCGCAGAAGCGCTGTCCGTTCTGTCGGCTGAAAGCTCGGTGAAGAGCCGCGTCAGCTACGGGGGTACCGCTCCCAAGAATGTAAGGCGGGAGGCCAACCGCTGGCTCAAGGTGCTGGGCTCTAAGACAGCCAAGAAAGCGGCCAAGAAAGGCGGTTGAGTTCCGGGGATGGATGTGACCATTTCTCTCGCCTCGGACGGCTGATCTGCTATGATGGTCGGGGGATTGAGGAGGGGGCTCTCGTGATTCAATCGTCCAATCGCGCTCTGGCCAGGATGGCCGTGACTGGCGCGCTCATCGCGGCGCTAGGCCTTGCGGGCTGCGGGCGCAAGAGCGGGCTCGACCTTCCGCCGGCGGCCGCGGTCTCGGATCCGGGGCTTGCTGCTGATCCCAATGATCCCAAGCAGGCGTCGGGGATTGGACCGGACGGCAAGGCGGTTGCCCCGAAGAACGGCCCGAATAGGCCGACAATCCTCGACTGGCTGGTGGAGTAGGCCCTTCACGGTCCTCCCGTCGAATTGACCGTCGGTCCCAATGGCTTGCGGAACGGCAATTCGCCCGGCAACAGGGTATGATCCGCGTCGGATACACCACCTTCTTACCGACCCGGAGTCCCTTACCGACCCGGAGTCGCGGACCCAAATCCGGACCCAACGCCTATGCATCACTTCGCTTATCGCAACGGTGTCATGCACGCCGAGGCGGTCGACCTCTTGAGGCTCGCGGACGCGGTCGGCACTCCGTTCTACTGCTACTCGACCGCTACGCTCGAGCGTCACTACCGGGTGTTCGCTGACGCGTTTGCGGACGTGCCCGCGCTCGTTTGCTACGCCATGAAGGCGAACTCGAACCAGGCTGTGATCAGGACGCTCGCGCGCCTTGGCGCCGGCGCCGACGTCGTGTCGGAGGGCGAGCTCACGCGTGCGCGGCTGGCCGGCATCCCGCCAGACAGGATCATGTTCTCCGGCGTCGGCAAGACCGCGCGCGAGCTCGCGCTTGCGGTCGATGAGGGCATCCTCTGCGTCAACGTCGAGTCCGAGCCTGAGCTTGAGCTTCTGTCCTCGATCGCGACCGGCAAGGGCCGCGTCGCCAATATCTCGGTCCGGGTCAATCCCGACGTCGATGCCAAGACCCACCACAAGATCGCGACCGGCAAGTCGGAGAACAAGTTTGGAATTCCATTGAGCCGTGCGCGCGAGGTCTATGCCCATGCGGCCAAGCTGCCGGGCCTCAAGGTCGCCGGCGTCGACATGCATATCGGCAGCCAGATCATCGATCTTGCGCCGTTCGACAATGCGTTTGCGCTGCTATCCGAGTTCGTGCGCGCGCTGCGCGCCGACGGCCATGCCATCGAGCACGTCGATCTCGGCGGCGGGCTCGGCATTCCCTATCACCACGACAATGAGCCGCCGCCGCTTCCGGAGGCTTATGCGGCGATCGTCAAGCGCGCCACCAAGGGTCTCGGCTGTACGCTGATCTTCGAGCCGGGGCGGCTCCTGGTCGGCAATGCCGGCATTCTGGTGACACGTGTGATTTATCTCAAGCGCGGCGAGGGCAAGACCTTCGTGATCGTCGATGCGGCGATGAATGATCTCGTGCGCCCGACGCTTTACGACGCGTACCATGAGATCGTGCCGGTGCGGGAGACCGTCGCTGGAACCAGCCGCATCGTCGCCGACGTGGTCGGGCCGATCTGCGAGTCGGGCGATTTCCTGGCGCTCGGCCGCTCGCTCGGCGAGCCGCAGTCGGGTGATCTCCTGGCCGTGATGACATCGGGCGCCTACGGGGCCGTGCAGGCCGGTACCTACAACTCGCGCCCGCTCGTGCCCGAGGTCCTGGTGCGCGACACCGAGTGGGCGCTGGTGCGCCCGCGCATGGAGGTCGGTGAGATCATCGCGCTCGACCACCTGCCTGGGTGGCTGTAACCAGGGCGGTTGGATGCCCTTGACGGTCACAAACCCGACTTAAGGCAATGCGGCTTGTGGACCGAAAGCGAAGTCTTCCAATCGGGCATTCACAATCGGGCATCACAGTGGAGCAGAAATCTGCTCGCGCTGCCCTGTTAGTCTGGGCGTGCGGAAACAACGACGGGCCTTGTGCGTTCATCCTCTGCCGCTCGTGGCGCGGCGAAGCCTTCCGTACCTCTTGCGGGACCTTCTTGTGTTCACAATGCGCCTAAAAGAGCTGTGATTTCAACGGCGGACCGCCGCGAATGGCGGTTGCGCCAGCAGGTCGGTGCGCGCTGCTTTCTGCCCAGGCAGTGCCGCTGAATTGATCGGTGGGCGCCTTCCTTTTGCCCGCTGGCGGCGTGCATATTGCATGCTATGATTAATAGTAGGGGCAGAATCCCTTGATGGGAGAACTCGCTTGACCGATCGCCCGATAGACAACGTAGCAGCAGATCTAAATTCCTACGACGGCGACACGTTGTTGGCCCGCGCTTTGAAGCGGGCACGCTGGTCAATCCTGTGGGAGCGTCTGTGGCCGGCGCTGGCCACGATCGCGACCGCGGTCGGGCTGTTCCTCGCGATCTCCTGGCTGGGCGTCTGGCTGATGCTGCCGCCGCTTGGCCGTGCCATCGGGGTCGGCCTGTTCTTCCTGCTGACCGCAGCGGCCTTTGCGCCGTTCCTGACGGTACGGGTGCCCAGCCGCATGGACGGGCTCCGGCGGCTCGATCGCAACAGCAACTTGCAGCATCGGCCCGCCACCACGATCTCGGACGAGCTCGCAGCCGACAAGCAGGATTCGTTCGCCGTCACCCTGTGGCGCACCCACATTGAGCGCGCGCTGCGTGCGGCCAAGACGTTGCGGGCGGGGCGGCCTTCGCCGCGGCTTGCGACACGCGATCCTTATGCGTTGCGTGGCCTGGTGGTGGTGGCGCTGATCGCAAGCTTCTTCATCGCCGGCAGCGACCGCATGCGCCGCATCTACGCGGCCTTCAATTGGCAGGGCGTCATGGCGCCCGCGAACTTCCGCATCGACGCCTGGGTGAACCCGCCGAACTACACGGGCAAGCCGCCGGTCGTGCTGGCTGCGATGCGGCCGGGCGAGCCGGTGCCGCAGTCGGCCGGGACCGTCACAGTGCCGTCGGGCAGCACCCTCATCATCCGCGCCAGCGGACAGGTCAGCCTCGATGTGGCCATGACCGGTGGCATCGAAGACGCCAAGGCCGTGGAAGCCCGGAATGCGGAGAAGGCTGCCGACAAGACTGCAAGCATCTCGGGCGCTGCCAAAAGCGTCGACAAGAGCGCCGACAAGGGTGGAGCCGACGAGCGCCGCCTGGTGATCACAGAAGCCGGCACGGTGACGCTGCGTAGCGCGGTGGCGAACGACATCGTCTGGCGCTTCACCGCCATCCCGGACCGCGCGCCCACGATCGCGCTCACCAAGGACCCCGAGCCTCAGCAGCGTGGCGCTCTTCAGCTCACCTACAAGCTTGAGGATGACTACGGCGTGGTCGGAGCGCAGGCCCAATTCAAGCTGAAGGACGGCTACAAAGGCACCAACGGCGAGCCGCCGCGCGGCCTGTTCGACGCGCCGGATGTCTCGCTCGCGCTGCCGCAGCCGCGCACCAAGAACGGGGTCGGGCAGACCACCAAGGATCTCACCGAGCATCCCTGGGCCGGCGCCGAGACCGTGATGACGCTGACGGCGCGCGACGAGGCCGGCAACGAGGGCGCAAGCGCACCGTCTGATCTGCGCCTGCCGGAGCGGCCGTTCGTGAACCCGGTTGCGCGCTCGCTGATCGAGCTGCGGCGTACGCTGGCGCTCGATGGCGAGGCGCAGGCGCGTGTGCTCAACGCGATCGATGCGCTGAGCTATGCGCCCGAGAAGTTCAATATCGAAAGCAAAATCTATCTCGGCCTGAACTCGATCTATTGGCAGCTGCGCTATTCCAAGAACGACGATCAGCTGCGCGAGGTGGTTGCCCGCATGTGGGACATGGCCGTCACGATCGAGGACGGCAGCATGTCCGACGCCGAGGCCGCGCTGCGGCAGGCGCAGGAGGCGCTGCGCCAGGCGCTTGAGCGGGGCGCGACCGACGAGGAGATCAAGCAGCTCACCGACCAGCTGCGCGCGGCGGTCGATAAGTTCCTGCAGGCGCTCGCCGAGCAGGCCCGGCGCAACCCGCAACAGCTCTCCCGTCCGCTCGATCCGAATACGCGCCAGATGCGGCCGCAGGATCTCAAGAACATGATCGACCGCATGGAGCAGATGGCCAAGAACGGCGCCAAGGACGCCGCGCGCCAGCTGCTGCAAGAATTGCAATCCATGCTCGACAATCTGCAGATGGCGCAGCCCGGCCAGATGCAGGATGGCGACGGCGACGACGACATGATGAACCAGCTCAACGAGCTGGGTGAGATGATCCAGCGGCAGCAGCAGCTGCGTGATCGCACCTTCCAGCAAGGGCAGGACCAGCGTCGCCAACGGGGCCAGCAGGGGCAGCGCAACCAGCAAGGCCAGCGTGGCCAGCAGGGGCAACAAGGTCAGCAGGGCCAGCAAGGCCAACAGGGCGACCAGGATGGCACGGGCGATCTGGCGCAGGACCAGCAGGCGCTGCGCGACCGGCTCAACAAGCTGATCGAGGAGCTCAACAAGCGCGGCTTCGGGCAGCAAGGCCAGCAGGGTCAACAGGGCCAGCAAGGTCAGCAGGGCCAACGAGGCCAGCGTGGCCAACAGGGTCAGCAGGGCGAGCAGGGCATGGGTGACCAGCTCGGCCAGGCCGGCGAGGCCATGGGCGACGCGCAGGGCCAGCTTGGCCAGGGCAATTCCGACGGGGCGGTCGACTCGCAAGGCCGCGCGCTTGAGGCGTTGCGCCGTGGTGCCCAGAATCTCGCCCAGCAGATGCAGCAGCAGGGCATGATGGGCCAGGGCCCTGGCCAGGGTCGGCCCGGCCAGATGGGCCAGCCGCGCGCCAACCAGCAGACCGACCCGCTCGGGCGGCCGCTGAAAGGGCGCGACTACGGCGACGACGTCACGGTCAAGGTGCCGGGCGAGATCGACGTGCAGCGCGCCCGGCGTATCCTGGAAGAGCTCCGCAAGCGCTTCGGCGAGAACTTCCGGCCGCAACTCGAGCTCGACTATATCGAGCGGCTGTTGAACGGCGGGCTCTGATCAGCGAGCGAACGGATTGCGATGACACGGGCCGCGCCGCAAGCGCGGCCCGTATGCTTGAGAGCATGATCCCGGAAAGTGAAGGCCGGTTTTCCGAAAAGATCATGCTCAAACAGATCGCCTAATGCACCTTCTCGCGGCAGGCGGCGAGTGCGTCGTTGACAGCGCCGCGGATAGTGGCGAGCGAGAATGGCTTGGTGATCACGTCGTGAATGAGCGCGTCGAGGCCGCTCGCGCGCTCGCGCTGGTCAGCATAGCCGGTCATCAGCAGAATGCCGACGCGCGGGTGATCGCGAGCGGTTGCGAGCGCAAGCGCGATGCCGTCCATCACCGGCATGCGGATATCGGTCAGCAGGAGGTCGAAGGCGCCCTGCGTGCGCACGATCAATTCGAACGCTTCGGCCCCGTCATTGGCGGTGATGACGTCGTGGCCGTCGAGCATCAACGCGCGCGCCACCAACGAGCGCAGCCCTTCCTCATCTTCAGCAATCAGAATGCGCGCCATAACACCTCACAAAGCTCCACCCTGTGGAAGCTCGGCGCTGAGATCGCGCCGATTGAAAAAGCGCACCTCGACGCGATCGCCCTCGCGTGGCGGGGAGGCCAGCCGTGAGCTGAACGAAAGCGACTCCCCTGGCTGCAGCACGCCGCGGTTTGGCAGCGCAGTCCAGCTGTAGACCTCGTAGCCGCTCTGGTAGCGCACGGAGAAGCGCAGGCGGGGCACCTCGGCGGCGCGCTTGAACTCATTGACGATCGAGCCCTGAACCAGCAGCACCTCGACCCCGTCATGGGTCTCTCGCTCGGTCGTCACATTGGCGAAGACGAGGCCGCGCAAGTTCACGGGCAGCCCGATTGCCGCATAGAGGGACGCCGTCTGGGGCAGCCATCGCACCACGTTCGAGCGCCAGCCGATCAGCATCAGGTTGATCGCGACCAGCGACAGGACCGCACTGGTCCACATGGAGCGTTCCCAGCGTCGCCGATGCGCCGCCTGCCGTTGCGCGCGCCGCGCCGCAACCGATTCGATATCCTCGGCGGGTGTCGGTGCGTGCTCACTGGGGGCGAGCGGGGGCGCGTCGATGATCGGCGGTGGCGACGTGTCCTCGTTCTGGTCGGTCTGGGCGGTGGACTCGGGGGCGGGCCACCCCGGCGGGGTCACGCTGGCATTGCCGTCAACGGTCTGATCGGCCTGGCTCGTTTCCGCCCAGAGATCCGGAGCGGGGGAAAAATGCTGCTCGGGAGCTGGGGAATCCTCGACGGCCGGCGCTTCGTCGATGGCAGCAAGGTCGGCGCGATGGGGTTCGGCAGCATCCACCAAGGCCTCGGTGTTGGCCGCAAACCAAGTCTCCTTGCAGCGGGCGCAGCGAACCGACCGCCCAGTCGGCCCGAGTGAGGCCGCAGCGACCTGATAGGAGGTTCCGCAATTCGTGCAGGTGATCAGCATCGGCAAATCGCGCCAGACCGGGACTCCTCTGCACGCTAGCAGGCCGTTCGTTAACGGACCGGAAACCAAGCGGAAACCCAAGGGGGGAAACCAAAGGCGAAACCAAGGGCAACCCAGCTCGTGGCTCCGGCAAAAGGGGCTGGCGCAAGCCGGTCGCGTTGGCCAAAGGTCGTCGACTCCAACGCAGTTGGCGTTGCTATATAAGAATTGACTCGGGGGCTGACGGGCCGGTGTACGTTCGCGGCGGCCCTTCGGAGAGGCACGTGGTCCGGTTCGAGAACGTCGGTTTGCGCTACGGATTGGGTCCTGAGGTCCTGCGTGACCTCAGTTTCCGTATTGAGCCACATTCATTCCAGTTTCTGACCGGTCCGTCGGGCGCCGGCAAGACCTCGCTCATGCGCCTGTTATTCCTGGCGCTACGCCCGACGCGCGGGTTGATCACCCTGTTCGGCCACGACATCGCCACGCTCAACAAGGACGCTATGGCGACGCTGCGAAGGCGCATCGGCGTCGTGTTCCAGGATTTTCGGCTGATCGATCATATGACGACCTATGAGAACGTCGCATTGCCGCTGCGCGTCGTCGGGCAGGAGGAAGGGAGCTTCCGCGACGAAGTGGTCGAGCTGCTGCAGTGGGTCGGGCTCGGGGAGCGGATGTGGGCGCTGCCACCCGTGCTGTCGGGTGGAGAAAAGCAGCGCGCCGCGATTGCGCGCGCGGTGATCGCACGCCCCCAGCTCCTGCTTGCCGACGAGCCGACCGGCAACGTCGATCCGAGCCTGGCGCAGCGCCTGCTGCGATTGTTTGTCGAGCTCAACAAGTCGGGCACGTCGATCGTCATCGCCACGCACGACATCGCGCTCATGGACCAGTACGACGCGCGCCGGCTGGTGCTGCACGAAGGGCGGATTCATGTCTATGAATGACGACGTTGATGCGGTGACGGCGGCGCCGCAGCCGGGCGCGCGGCCGCAGTTCGTGAGCCCGATTGTGCCCAAAGGCACGATCGCGGGCCGCGCGCTGGTCGCGATCGTGGCGATCATGACCTTCCTGGCCTCGCTCACCACTGGCGCGGTGGTCCTGGTGCGGGCGGCCGCGAGCGACTGGCAGTCGGAGGTCGCACGCGAGGTCACCATCCAGGTTCGTCCGGTCGGCAATCGCGATCTTGAGGCCGACACAAGCCGCGCGGCCGATATTGCGCGCCGTTTTGCAGGTGTGGCCGATGTCCGGGTCTATTCGAAGGAGGAGTCCTCGCACCTGCTGGAGCCCTGGCTCGGCACCGGCCTCGTGCTCGAAGAGCTGCCGGTGCCACGCCTTGCTGTCGTTCGAATCACATCGGGCGCGGCGCCCGAGTTCCAACAGCTGGGCAGGCTCCTGGCGGAGCAGGTGCCGAGCGCGAGCCTTGATGACCATCGCGGCTTTGTTGAGCACATGCGCTCCATGGGGCGGGCCGCATTCCTGGGCGGGCTCGCGGTGCTCGCGCTCGTCCTGGTCGCGACCGTGCTCTCTGTTACGTTCGCGACCCGCGGCGCGATTGCCACCAACCGGACCGTGGTCGAGGTGCTCCACCTGATCGGTGCCAAGAACACCTTCATCGCCCAGCACTTTCAGCGCCGTTTTCTCGGCCTTGGGCTGCAAGGGGGAGTGATCGGAGGCGGCAGCGCCCTCGTGCTGTTCGGCCTGGTCGAGTTCTTAAGCCGCCATTTCCTTGGCAGTGCGGCGGGTGACCAGTTCGGGGCTCTGTTCGGGAGCTTTTCGATCGGTATCTTCGGCTATGTGGCGGTGGCCTTTCAGATTGCCCTGATCGCGGGCGTCACCGCGCTCGCCTCGCGGCGCACCGTCAACCGCACCTTGGAAACCTTTGAGTAACCATTGCCTGCTGACCTATAGCCTGATGACCTATGGTTGCAGGCGTTTCGTCACGGGGTCGCCGGAATTGGTGCTATACTGAGTCGAGAACGTGGACCATGCGATGGCAGCAGTCGGGTCAAGTCTCGATGCAGCGCCTGGCACGGGCCTCGCCCGCGAGCGCGCCCGTCCGCCGAGCGCGCTTTTGCGCGGGGTCGGCTGGGTTACCGTGGTGATCTGCGTCGTCGCCGCGCTCGGGTTTACGCTCGGATTTTTCTGGTTCACCGCGCGGGTTCCATCCAGCGAAATCACCCTGACCGCCAGGACCGACGGCATTGTCGTGCTCACAGGTGATTCGGCCCGCATCAGCGAGGCGATCGAGCTGTTGGCCAATCGTCATGGGCAGCGCCTCCTGATCAGCGGTGCCAATCGCGGCACGACCGCGGCAGAGATTTCGCGGCTCAATCCAGATTTCACGCGTTGGATCCAGTGCTGTGTCGATTTCGACCGCTCGCTCAATACGCTAGGCAACGCGATCGAGACCCGACGTTGGGCCGAGCGGCACCGGTTCCGGTCATTGACCGTGGTGACGTCGGACTACCACATGCCGCGTGCCATGGCGGAAATCGCCCACCAGCTGCCAAATACCAGGCTGGTGGCATTTCCAGTGATGTCGGAGCGGCTGCGGTCGGAACATTGGTGGGCGAGCGGCCCCGCCATGCGGCTGCTGCTCACCGAATACGTGAAATACGTCATCGCCCAGGCCCGGATACGGCTCAATGGGGCATCGCGCGGTCTGGCGTAAGGCAAAGTGGCGCCGCGACGGCGGCTCGCGAGCCGGCTTCGACAATGATAGAACCTCCCCGCCGCCACCGCGGCAGCGTTCGCAATCTCGCGGCATCAACAGAGTGGTGCCTCAATCAAAGTCGGGCCAGTTTGCCGTGCTCATCCGATCGATTGTCTTCAATGCGCTGTTCTATCTCAATCTGATCGTTCAGATGGTGGCGGTCATACCAACCATGGTGATGCCGCGCGGCGCGATCGTCGCGGTGGTGAAATTCTGGGCGCGCACGAATCTCTGGCTCCTGCGCAAGATCTGCAGGATTGTAGTTGAGTTTCGCGGATTGGAGGGGATTCCGCCCGGCGCGCTGATTGTTGCGTCCAAGCATCAGTCGATGTGGGAAACGTTCGCGCTGTTTCCGTTGTTTGCGGACCCCGCCTTCATTCTCAAGCGTGAGCTGATGTGGATTCCATTCTTCGGCTGGTTTTCGTGGAAAGCCGGCATGATACCGGTCAACCGCGGCAAGCGCTCGCAGGCGCTCATGGAGCTCGGCATAAGCGCGCGGGAGGAGCTTGCGCGCGGCCGGCAGATCGTCATCTTTCCGGAAGGCACGCGGCGCGCTCCAGGGGCCGAGCCAAGCTACAAATTCGGCGTGACTCACCTCTATACAGAGACGGGTGCGGTGTGCCTGCCGATCGCGCTCAATTCCGGGCTGTTCTGGCCGCGCCGGTCGTTCCGCCGCTTTCCCGGCACCATCATCGTCGAGGTGCTCGAGCCGATCGCGCCTGGTCTCAGCAAAGAGGATTTCGCCGCGCGATTGCAGCAGTCGATCGAGACGGCGACCGCGCGACTCATCGTGGAAGGTGAGCGCGACCTCGCGCGCAATGGTGTCAAGCAGGCGTCACTTGCACCCTCGTCATGAAGATGCCGCTGCCGCAGTCTCGTGCGTGCCCTTGAGCCGCTCGGCCAGCAGATGCAGCTCGGTTTCCCGCAGTCCCAATGATTCGAGTGCCGCCACCGTGGCGATGACATAGTCACGATTGGCGCCGGAGTGGCCATGGCCCTGGCGCACGTGATGGAGCTGTTGATCGAGGGTCAGACGCCCGGCATATTGCGGATGGCTGCGGTCAACCATGTAGCAGATCGCGCTCACGGCTCGCTCGGGCTCCCCCTTGAGCCAGACGCGGCGGACACACTCGCGATACACCATGGTGACCTGCTCGCGCGCCCGCAGATACGCGATCGTCTCGGCGCGCAGGGCAGCTGCGACGCGATACGCAACGCCACGGCAGGCGCCGCCGTGGTCAAGGCCGAGCACCAGGCCAGGACGCTCGGCCGTTCCGCGATGGTAGAACGAATAGACGCAGAGCGCCCTGTGGGCGCCGATCAGCCGTCCCTCGACCCGCTCCAGAAACTCAAATCCCGGCCGCCACATCAGCGAGCCGTAGCCGAAAACCCAGATGTCTGCGGAATCGGAGGGCGGGTTCATCTGTCGTTCATAACCACGAAAAGCTGAATTTGTCGAAACAGGCAGGTATGGATAAAGCGTGAGTGCCGGAGAAGAGTCGTCCTCGGAAACGCCGCATTCACCGCTTCGAGTTGCGCGGGGACGGCTGAGCCTGCTGGCAGCGGGTTCAGCCAATTGCTTCGCCGTTACAGCTTGCATAGCCGGTCTCCCTGGTTATTACCTAAAAGAAAATATCTTGAGAGTAAAAGAACTGGACAAGCATTTGCGCTTGTCCGGTCATGACCTGGTCCTTCGTCGTCAGTGTGCTGGCGTTGGCTTCGATAAACGCCTTGATCTGGGGAACAGCCTCAATCAGCCTTTCCCATTGCCCACGGTAAAGTGAGACTGGGAAGCGACCCAGACCGTAGACTGACAAGGCACCCTTCTCCGAGACCTTGAAGCTCAACGACTTATGCCTAGCCTCCTTCAGCTTGGCGTTCTCTGCCTTCAAGGCGTCAAGCTGTGCTTGAAGGTCAGCCATAGAACTGGCCTTGCCATTCTTCGTGTGCTGAAGAATTACCATTGCTTAGTCTCCCGATTGCCAAACAACTCGTTGGGTTATACTTGGCCAACGATCACAAATACTTTCACAGAACTACGGCATTACTGCGGTTTATTTGCGGCTACAACGCGGCAGACAGAGATTTTCCATCACGATTTCATGAGCTTAGACGGGGGTGCGCCCAAACGGCGCCGCTCACGGACGGCCACAGGGCCTGCGAGCAAATCATAGAATTTCAAGGGAGGTATTCTCACCAATTGCGCTTTGGGCACTTCGGTGAAGTCGATGTCATCACAAAGGATTATTGAAATGGATTTTATTGGCCATAGCTAACGGGCATGAAGAAGGACAACAGTGTTGACATAATGATCTGGGTGTTGGCCGGGATTACTCTCGTCCTTTGCCTCGTGGTGATCGTGAGCATCTTGCTTTTGCTCTGGTGAAGCCACCGCCTGCGTGGGGGGACGGAGACGTTTGACTATTCGATAAGACAACTTTCCTGATTGGGTCCCATCCCAGGGGAGGTTTATGGGACCCATACGTAGAGATAATTTTCCATGGGCGGAGCGGAGGCTAGAATTCCATTGCGTTGGAACTCCCTGAATCCTCCCCCCTTGCCCCCGGTCCGGCTGCCGGGGGTTTTTCTTATTGGGTCCCGTCAGCAAGGGATGGTTAGGAGGCTCATCCCTCTGCAACGCGGTGGCTGCCAAAGTACGAGCCGAAGGCGAGCATCACGTAGAAGAATGTGAATGCCACTAGAATTGGATCAGGTGAATACGCGATGGACCAACTAACGCCTACTCCGGCGGCGGACAGAGCGATAGCGGTGAGAAGTACCGGGCCAGCAGCAGGCTTTCCCATCCATGCTAATCTATCGGTCGCTTCTCGCTTTCTAAAGGCCTTCAGCCAACCTGCATATTGATCTCTCGGTGGTATAAGACCTTCCTTCTCTGCGTCACTCCAGTCGGCAGGAATGATTTCTGAAATCCCTAGGCGATATTTCCAGCCATTTTGCTTCAAAAGCTTGTTGCCATATGCCTCCAGGTCTTCGGCAAGAATACGGGAGAAGAAAATACAATCATCGGCCTGGGCAACCAACGCCTCGATATTTGATTTAAATCTCTCATCAGTGAGCCCCTTCGAGTTTTGAAGGCCGAGATAAAGGTCTATCTTTTCCTTTTCGGAATTGAACTTGGTGGCCTCGAATTTCGCAACCAAATCACTGCGAATATTGCATTGCTTCTCGAAACTGTCGATTACGCCGATCAAGGTTATGGCCGCTGCAAGAGGCCTACCTTGGATACGAATTTTATCAAAGACGTGTCGTTCCAAGAGTTCGGTTGGCACTTTCACTGGCGTAATCGTTCGAAGGTCCGCACGGAGCGCAAACTGACGAGGAGGCCCTACATAGCCCAAGTTGGACAATTCAAAAAAGTCGTATGATTGCTTCTGTCCTAGATAATTTTCGTGCATCAATCGGATGTGTTGGGCCTTCCAGCCCACGAACCTGTTGCAGATAGAAAAGCATATTGCTAGTGCCGCTCTGATGCTGTTCAGCTCGGTGACCAATTCACCTTTGTATCGCCCTCTGCTGCCGATCAATGCACCAATAAAGGCACTGAACGCCGCCGTTGCCAGCGGTATGATGACCGCAGAACGCGCAAGCCATTCCCAAACCGTCATTGAGCTTCCCCATTCAGCCCAAAGGAATTCAACGTAGGCGAAGCCTTGCGAGATAGGATTGTAGCGAGGCGGGAGAATTATTAGGCTCGGAGCCTTTTTATGGAATACAGGGTTCTACCTTATCAACGCCACCAACAGTGTCGAGTACTGAGCAGTATCGTTGGGTTGCTGAGCAATATTTGATGGCGACAGGAGCTGTGCGGGCCCATTCAAGAAACCGAACCTGCGTCCTGTAGCGAAGCTGAGGATCAACCTTTTCCATCGCCTCGTTGAATGGTGCAATTTGATCTGGGACCATCGCAAACACGGTGCTTGTGCGCGCAGGAAGTATCATCGCGCCGAGGGTTGGAAAACCTATCTGAGTATCAGGTGGCCTCATGCGGTTCGTGCGCCACACTGCTTCAGTGAATACCTTGCCGATCTCCTCCGTGAGCACCCGATACAATCGCATCAGGCTATCGTCCCATTCTTTAACAGTAGTCATCTGCCCTGAGTCTACACATTGGCCGAAGTTGGTCGCTATCCTCATGATCTTGGCCGGACCCAAGCCATGGTTTTCGAGAAGAACCGAATAGTTTGATGTGTCGGTGCGCAAGCCCAACAGGGGCTGGATTGATATTTCCCGGTAGTATCGATCTGTGCGCTGCGCTTCTGTTGCGTACCAAAGCGCTATGCTCGGCATCGTGATGGACACCACCAGCGCAGCTATCGCGACCGCGTGTGCAGAAAACCACCGGCCTGTTGCTAACGCCCGTTCACGGCGGGTGCGGGCAGCTTGACGCGCAAGTACTTCGAGCAAAGCCCTCTCCCAATCTTCGCAGTGATGGTGATTCGCGACTCAGGCGAAATATGTTTCCTTGCGAGACGGCGAGACGCAAGAGTTTTCCGGCCGCAGATTGAAAACCTCCACCGCCGTCGCCATCTGCTGATCTTCGAGTTTTCACCGGAGTTTCCAAAAACCGTTACAGTTTTCCCCGGCAAGGTCGTCGATTTCTCTGACTTTGTTTCAAATCTCCACCATCACATCGCTTGCGAAGTTTATCCGCGTCAACCGCGTCGTAGTCGAATTGATCTTCGCTCGTGCCGTTGGCATCTGCCGCTCTTCACAAACGGAGGGCGAAATGAACGACACCGTCACCGAAGCCCAATGCCTAATCTGCCGCTACTGGCCACCAGCCGATCGAGCCGAACGCCGTCTGGAGCATTTCACTAAAGGCGATCTCTTGCTTATCCCCCGCTACGAAATCTGCCCAGCCTGCGAGCATGTGTTCCGTGTAACGAAAACGCGGCATTAGCGCCCGCGTACCCCGTCCGTACCCCGAACTTCCACGAAATCCCGAACCAATTGAAGCCGCCCCGTAATTTTCCACTTGCCCCGTCGTTCATAACCACGAAAAGCTGAATTTGTCGAAACAGGCAGGTATGGATAGGTATGGATAAAGCGTGGGTGCCGGAGAAGATTCGTCCTCGGAAACGCCGCATTCACCGCTTCGAGTTGCGCGGGGACGGCTGAGCCTGCTGGCAGCGGGTCTAGCGCATGTTCCGGCGAAGTGGATACCGGTTCGCCGATAAAGAACATGCGCTACTTAACGCTCTCAGGAGCATAAGCGATGCACCAACCTGGATCCGCCCCTCGCCGTCGGTTGTGGCCGGTATTCATGCCGCTTGCGTTTGTGGTGGTGCTGGCGCTCGGCTGGAGCGGATTCTGGTTTCTGGCCGCTGGTTGGGCAGAGACAAGGATTGCGGGCTGGCGCGAGCGTGAAGCCAATTCCGGGCGCTTCTATAACTGCGAGAGGCAGACCGTCGGCGGCTTTCCGTTCCGCATCGAGGTTCGCTGCGTTGATCCCTCGATCGAACTGCGGCGCAACGAGCCGCCGGTCGCGCTCAAGGCGAGCGATCTCGTGGTCGTGGCGCAGATCTATCAACCGACGCTGCTGATCAGCGAGCTCGCCGGGCCGATGACCATTGCCGAGTCCGGGCAGTCTCCCAGCTACATCGCCAATTGGACGCTCGGGCAATCGAGCGTGCGCGGCACGCCGGCGGCACCCGAGCGGGCATCGATCGTGTTCGATCAACCGACGGTCAACCGCATTGATGGCGGTGCGCAAGCGACCGTGATGAAGGCCGATCGGATCGAGCTGCACGGACGGATCGCCGAAGGATCAGTGACCGGCGATCCGGTCATCGAGCTTGTGTTGCGGCTTGCCAACGCGACGGCGCCCGAGCTGCATGCGTTCACGCGACAGCCGATTGAATCGGAAATCACCGCCAGGCTCTATGGCCTCGCTGACTTCTCACCCAAGCCCTGGCCGGTGCGCTTTCGAGAAATTCAGGCGCGGGGCGGCAAGATCGAGATCACGCGCGCGCGTGTGCGGCAGGGCGAGGCGATCGCAGCCAGCGCCGGCACATTGGGCCTGACGACGCGCGGCGGCCTCGACGGGCAGATTCAGGTGACGATCCTGGGCCTCGAGAGCATCGTGCGATCGCTCGATCTCGACCGCGCCATGTCACAGGGCAAGGTGGGCTCCGCTATCGGGGCGCTTGACCGGCTGATTCCAGGGTTGGGACAGGTCGCGCGGCAGAACGCAGCGCCGGGCATTCTGGCGGCGCTGCGCGGCATCGGGCGGCCCTCGACGCTTGATGACAAGCCCGCGACCACGCTCCCGCTGCGCTTCAATGACGGCCAGATCCTGCTCGGGCCGTTCCCGGTCGGGCGCGTGCCGCCATTGTTCTAAAATCGGGGGAACGAGCGTCCTGCCTTGCGCGTTTTCTCTATCGGGACAGATCAGGGAGGTGATCATGCAAATCGATGTCGATCCTTTGCAGCCAATTCCCTCGACCCTTCAGCCTCATAGCTTGATTGCTAGCGATCGCGTGGAGGGGACGCCGGTGCGCCGGTCGGACGGCAGCAAGCTCGGAACGATCCAGCGCCTGATGATAGACAAGCATAGCGGCAATGTCGCTTACGCGGTGCTTAGCTTTGGCGGCTTTCTCGGGGTCGGACGGAAGCACCTGCCGATTCCATGGGCCCGGCTCAACTACGAGCGGACGCTCGGTGCCTATCAGCTCGATCTGACTGAAGAGGAATTGAAGCGCGCGCCGTCGTTCGGAGCCGACAAGGACTTCGACTGGGGCGACCGCAGTAAAGAGATCCAGATCCACGACTTCTACCGGGTGCGGCCGTACTGGGGGGCATACTAGCGCGGGCCTTCCGTAAAACGTCCGCTGAAAATTGACTTCCAGCGCTTGCCGGTCACGTAGAACGTGCCGGTGGCGTTGTCGTGTGCGATGCCGTTGAGCACATAGTTGCCGCTGTCGGTATCGATCAGAGCCTTCTCGTCGGCGGACATCCGGTCGCGCAGGCCGCGCATGTCAGCGACCGCATCGATGCATCCGTTCGCCGGATCGATACGCACGATGCTCCAGGTCGTGAAGATGTTGCCGTAGAGACGGCCGCGCACCAGCTCGAGCTCGTTGAGGCCCGGGATGTCGCCGGGACGGGTCGAGCGAACCTTGACCGTGCGGCGCACCGCGAAGGTCTGTGGGTCGACGTAATAGAACGAAGGACCGCCGTCACTGAAGATCAGGCTCGTGCCGTCATTGGTCAGGCCCCAACCCTCGCGCGGATTGCGCATGGCACGTTGGCGCTTGGCGGCAAGGTCGTAGACGAAGACCTGATGATCCTGCCAGGTGAGCTGATAGATCTGGTCGTTAAGGATGGTGAGACCCTCACCGAACACCGTGGTGCCGAGGTCGGTCAGCGTGCGCACCTGTCCATCGAACGAGATCACGTTGATGCGCGTGGTGCCGGCGATGCGCCCGGTGCTTTCGTAGAGCTGGCCGTCGCGGACCTCGAGGCCCTGCGTGAAGCCGAGCTCGCTGCGCTCGATTTTGCTGGCGATCTCGAACCGCAGCGGCGTGGGCTCGCGGCAAGTTTGTGCGCTCAGCGTATCCGGCCCGCCCCAGAGCAGAAAGGCGCCTGCCGCGACCGAGATGGCCAGCGCTGCGGTGCCCAGAAGCAGCCCTGTGCGACGCGAGAGCATGGCTATTCAGCCTCGCTGCTGTAGGGCCGCGGCAGCGGCGTGTGCGGCAGATCGGGATGCGGGCGGCCGAAATCAGGCGTCGGCGAATCCTGGCCGATCGCAACGACGCCCTTGCGGATGGCACGGGTGCGGGTGAAGTGCTCGAACAGCGTCTCGCCGTCGCCGCGCCGGATCGCACGCGTCAAGGTCGCAATGTCCTCGTTGAATCGGCCAAGCATTTCCAGCACCGCTTCCTTGTTGGCCAGGAACACGTCGCGCCACATCGTAGGGTCGGAGGCGGCGATGCGGGTGAAATCGCGAAAGCCACCGGCAGAGAACTGCAACACTTCGGAGCGCGTCACTTGTGACAGCTCATCGGCAGTGCCCACGATCGTGTAGGCGATGAGATGCGGCAGGTGGCTCGTCACCGCCAGCACCAGGTCGTGATGGTCGGCCGCCATCGTCTCCACGTTGGCGCCGAGTGTACGCCAGAACGTGGCAAGACGCTCGACAGCCTCGAGGTCCGCGTTCGGGGGTGGCGTGAGAATGCACCAGCGGTTGACGAACAACTCCGCGAAGCCTGCATCAGGTCCCGAATATTCCGTGCCGGCGACCGGGTGCGCGGGCACAAAGTGAACGTTTGGCGGCAGATGGGGCGCCATGTCACGGACGATCGAGCCCTTCACTGAGCCAACATCCGACACCGTCGCGCCTGCCATCAAGTGCGGGCCGATTTCCTTGGCGACCTCTCCGCAGGCGCCGACCGGAATGCACGCGATCACGAGATCGGCGCCGTCAACGGCCGCCGCGTTGTTCTCGACCACCTGATCGGCGAGCCCCAGCTCGGCGACACGACGGCGTGTCTCCGGCGAGCGCGCCGTGGCCACGATCGAGCGCACCAAGCCCTGTGCGCGCGCGCCGCGTGCGATCGAGGAGCCGATCAGGCCGACGCCGATCAGAGCGAGCCGATTGAAGAGCGGGGCCTTGCGAGTCACAGCTTCTTCCCCACGAACTCCGTCAATGCCGCGACCACGAGCCGGTTCGCCTCCTCGCTGCCGACGGTCATGCGCAGCGCATTCGGCAGGTGATAGGCCTTGACCCGGCGCAAAATGAGACCGCGCTTGGTCAGAAAGGCGTCAGCCTCTTCCGCGGTCTTGCCCTTGGTCTTGGGAAAATGAATCAGCACGAAATTCGCGATGCTCGGCGTCACCTCGAGTCCAAGCTTGCGGATCTCCTGCATCAGCCAGGCCAGCCATGTGTCATTGTGCTGGCGTGCTGTCTCGACATGCGCCGTGTCGCCGATCGCCGCCACGCCGGCCGCGATCGCGGCGGAATTCACATTGAACGGCCCGCGGATGCGGTTGATGGCCTCGACCACGTGCGCCGGTCCATACATCCAGCCGAGCCGAATCGCCGCGAGCCCGTAGATCTTCGAGAACGTGCGACACATCACGACGTTCTCGGAGGTTGCCACGAGCTCTATCCCGGCCTCGTAGTCATTGCGCCGCACGTATTCCGCATAGGCGGCGTCGAGCACGAGGAGCACATGCGGCGGCAGCCCCTTTTGCAGGCGCTTCACCTCATCGAACGGCACATAGGTGCCGGTCGGGTTGTTAGGGTTGGCGAGAAACACCACCTTGGTGCGCTCGGTGACCTTGCCCAGGATGTTGTCGACGTCGGCGGTGTGGTCCTTCTCCGGCGCCACGATCGGCTTGGCGCCCGAGCCGAGCGTTGCGATCGGATAGACCAGGAAGCCGTGCGTGGTGTGGATCGCCTCGTCGCCGTCGCGCAGGTAAGCGTCGGCGAGCAAATTGAGGAGGTCGTCGGAGCCCGCGCCACAGACGATGCGGTTGGGGTCGAGTCCGAAGGCGCGCCCGATCGCCTCGCGCAACGCGGTGGCGGCTCCGTCCGGATAGTCCTGCAAATGGTCGGCCACGGCCCGGTAGGCTGCGAGCGCCTTCGGGCTCGGCCCGAGCGGGGTCTCGTTCGAGGAGAGCTTGAAAACGCGCGCGACGCCGGGCGCCGTGCTCTTGCCGGGCACATAGGGGTCGATATCGAGCACGCCGGGTCGCGGTTGCGGGCGCAGGGCGGACATTCCACTTCCTTTCGTCTGCGGGCCTTCCGTGTGAGCACAGCCTTTCAGCGCGGCACGGCGGGCTCCCTCTCCCCGCAGGGGAGAGGGCTGGGGTGAGGGGGGACGAGCCTCTCGAGAGTCACGAACCCCTCACCCCACCCCTCTCCCAATGGGAGAGGGAGCCGGCCGCATCTGCGGCTCGGTCGTGCCATGATCCACATGACCAAGACCGCGCTAGTCGCTGCCCGAGACCCTATAGCGGGTCGCGTGGCTGCCGACGAGGGCCGTTGCGCGGACCGAGGCGCCGGCCTTAACCAGCGCCTTGGTGATAGGCTCGATCCCCTTGTCCCGCGGCACCGAGATGAGGAGGGCGGCGCCGTCGAACGCCTTGTCGGGCACCGCGACCACCTCGGCGATCGAGCCGATCGCGTGGGCGGCGGCCGTCCCCCAGCCGGCGACCCGCACGCTCCACACCTCCACCTCCCGCACCATGGCGTCCGCGGCCGCGCGCGAGATGACGAAGACCGGCAGCGCGGCTGGATGATCGGGGCGCTCGACGAACGGCAGGCGCGCGATGATCTTGGGCGCGGCATCGAATTCGAGCGCGTTCCACCATGCGCCCGAGACCGCGAAAGCGGGCACAAGCCCGAGGTCGCCTTTGGAGTCGGAGACTGCAGCCACCACGGCGGAAGCACCCATGTGGGCCACGAACGGGGCCGTGAAGCCGAAATGGAAGCGGGCCGAATCGCGCATCAATGCGTCGCCGGCGGAAAGATCGGCGTGCACCGAATAGGGCGCCTGCACATATGTGAAGGTAGAGATGATGACGCGCCAGATACCTTCGACGGTGTCGAGCGGCAGGATGCCGCGATGGCGCTCGACCAGGCGACGCATCATGTCGGCTTCGCGCGCGGGCCGGAAAGCGGAACCTGTTTCTTGCGTCTCCTTGACCGAGATGAGACGGTCGATGATCTCGCCGCGATCCATCAAAAGGCCGTGCATGGACTCGTCGATTCGGTCGATCTCTCTCCGCAGGTCGGCAAGCGAAGACGGTGTATCAGAGCGGGACGTCTTGGCCATGAGCAGCACTCTCTGGTGCCGCATTGATACGGGCGACGGCCCGACAAAGCAAAGAAAACATTGACTTAGATGAGGGGCGGCCTATCTACCCCGTCGGCTGCAAGCCTTTGGCAAACCTTTGTGTTACGCTGGTCTATGACCATGGCCGAGATCAGTGCCGCGCTTGAACCTGCCGACCGCGCCCGCGAAGCGGACCAGCCGCATTCGCTGGTGGTCCGCTTCGGCATCGACAAGCCGCTCCGGCTCGATGCCGGCGTCGACCTTGCCCCCTTCCAGATCGCGTACCAGACCTATGGGAGGCTGAACGCCGAGCGCAGCAATGCGGTGCTGCTCTGTCACGCGCTCACTGGCGACCAGCATGTGTTCAATATTCACCCGGTCACCCAGAAGCCCGGCTGGTGGGAAACCATGGTCGGACCGGGCCGGCCGATCGATACCGAGCGCTACTTCGTCATTTGCGCGAACGTGATCGGCGGCTGCATGGGCACGACGGGTCCGGCCTCGACCAATCCCGAGACCGGCATGCCATGGGGCCTTGATTTCCCGGTCATCACGGTGCGCGACATGGTGCGCGCGCAAGCCATGTTGCTTGACCATCTCGGCGTCGAGACGCTGTTCGCTGTCGTGGGTGGCTCGCTCGGCGGCATGCAGGTGCTGCAGTGGGCGGTGAGCTATCCGCAGCGCGTGTTCGCTGCGCTGCCGATTGCGGCGGCGACGCGCCATTCGGCGCAGAACATCGCGTTCCACGAGGTCGGCCGCCAAGCCGTCATGGCTGATCCCGACTGGCAGCAGGGACGATACTTTGCGGAAGGCACCAATCCGCGCCGCGGGCTGGCGGTCGCCCGCATGGGCGCGCATATCACATATCTGTCGGACGCGGCGCTGCACCGCAAATTCGGCCGCCGTTTCCAGAATCGCGACAATCCGACCTTCTCGTTCGATGCCGACTTCCAGGTCGAAAGCTATTTGCGTCACCAGGGCATCACCTTCGTGGAGCGCTTCGACGCCAACTCGTATCTCTATCTCACGCGCGCAATGGACTACTTCGACATCGCGGCTGACTTCGACGGCGTGCTCGCCAACGCGTTCAAGGATACGCCGACCCGCTTCTGCGTTATCTCCTTCACCTCCGACTGGTTGTTTCCGACCTCCGATTCGCGCGCGATCGTGCATGCCCTCAACGCCGGCCGCGCGCGCGTGTCGTTCGCCGAGATCGTCACCGACAAGGGGCATGATGCCTTTCTGTTGGACGAGCCGGAGCTGTTCGCGATCGTGCGCGGCTTCCTCGAAGGCGCCGAGAAGGCGCGCGGGCTAGAGCTCGCGCATCGTTGAACCGACCGGTCGACAAAGGATCGCAAGGCTTCATGCTCAAGACCCTGAAGCAGGACCTCACGATGGCGGACACCGCGCGCGTGCCGGGCGGCGGTACGCGCGTCGACCTGCTGCTGGTCGCCGAGATGGTCGAGCGCGGGGCGCGCGTGCTCGATGTCGGTTGCGGCGATGGCGAACTGCTGCGACTGTTGGCGGAGGCGCGTGACGTCGACGGGCGCGGCATCGAGCTGTCGCGCGAGGGCGTGAATGAGGGCGTCGCCAAGGGCCTGGCAGTGATCCAGGGCGATGCTGACACGGACCTTGCAGACTATCCGGACGACGCCTTCGACTATGTCATTCTGTCGCAGACCTTGCAGGCGACGCGACAACCGCGCGTCGTGCTGGAACACATGCTGCGTATTGGCAGGCATGCAATCGTGTCATTCCCGAACTTCGGACACTGGAAGATCAGACTGCAGGTGGGAGTTGGCGGCCATATGCCGCAGACCGACAATCTGCCCTACAGCTGGTGGGATACGCCCAACATCCATTTCTGCACCATCAAAGATTTCCGCCAGCTTTGCGATGTCGCCGGGGCCAGCATCGAAAGGGCCGTGGCCCTTAACGCCTGGGGTCGCGCGCTGCGTTTCAATGCACCGTGGTGGTTTTGGAACCTGATGGGCGAGCAAGCCGTGTTTCTGCTGAGCCGCCAAGATGGTCGGGCGAGTTAGGGCGTTGGCAGTCGGGGTTGATGAGAGAGTTCCGAGACAGAGAACCCCAGGACAGCTTGCGCCGCCTGGGGTTCCCGAGGCTTTCGCCGGACGAGGGGGGCATCGGGGGGGATGGGGATCGCCCGGCTCGCCTATGAAGTCGAGATAGGTAGCCGCGTTTGGAATTCAATGCCCAGCCTCACTTCAGGAAATCGTGATCAATCGCAGGGCGTCTGACAGGAACTTTGGCGACAAAGCGCACTCGCACATTTATGATCTAACAAGCCGAGTTTGCCGCAGCGGTTCGAGAGACTTCAAATCAGCGGCACCAGTCGAGCGCGCCGTTCGGGCCAGCCTTGCTTCGCCAGCGCGACAAGTTCCGGTCGATATTCAAAATGCATGCTGTCGACGTGGAACCATTTAGCGCCCCAGATGAATCCGTGGCGCTCGAAGATCTCGCCGATGGCGCCTGGCACGCGATTGCGCCACGTGAACGCGCCAGTGCGGCCTTTCAAGGACTCCCAATAGTCTGCCTGCTTGTCATTGATGTCGATCGCTGCCGCGAACGCATGCACTGACAAGCGCGCCGTGTTGCGAATGGTGCGGCAATTGTACGTGCCGGCGGATGGCACCAGAAACCTGGTCATGTCGGGCGACAATGTGTCGAGCTCCTTCACCACGGCTGCAAGCCGCTCGTCGACCCTGTTGACGGTGGTGACACTCAGGCGTCCGCCGCCGCGCTTTTGCAGCCACGCCACCGGCTTGAGCCGTTTGGCGACCTCGCCCTTGCAGCAGTCGCCATACATCTTGAGAAAGAACGGCTCGAAGCGGATGCGACCGGGGTCTTCATTGAGGCCTGGCGGCTTCACGTCTGTGCCGAGCGGATAGCGAAAGGCGAACTGGTCCTTGATGTCGGGCTGATCGAGCCGTTGCTGGAAGGTCTTGTCGGCGCGCCCATCCGCGATCGGCATGCGGGTGCCATCCTTCCAGATCAGGTCCTTGTCGTCGTGGCTGGCGAGATGGTCCGGATAGGCGGCGACCAAAGCATCGAGCGCGTCGTTCATCGGATTGGCGGCGACCGGTAGCGCCGATAGCACGACCAGCGCAGCGCATGTCCGCATTGCGATTATCCTTCGCGCTCACGCGCGCAATTCATTGCCGGCCGCGATCCTGCCCGTCTCGATCACCTCGGCGTACACGCCGCAGTCGGCATGCCCGAAGCTGCGCAGCAGTGTCTCCGGCACCGCAAGGTCGCGCGCGCCGGTGTCGGGATCGACGTTTGTGGCGGCGCAGCGCACGATCCGTTTCACGACCTTGATCCGCGCGTTTTCGCCGATCGCAATCTCCTGGCCGAGCAGATCGAACTCGTGCCACGCGGGCCAGCCCTCGACATAGACATTGCCGCGAAAGCGCAACGGATTGACCGGCGCCCCGATCGCCGTCTCAAGCGCGCTGACCGACGCGAGATTGATGATCGACACGACTTTGCGGGCAACATCGGAAAAGCTGTGGCCAGGCGCATGGAGGACCTTCGGCGGCCCGCGCAGCTCGTCAGCGCAATACTGCGTGAAAAACGATTCGATGCCGTGACGGCCCGCGGGCGTGCGCAAGTCGCCGCGCGCGGCTGTGCGGCCATCTGATTCGATGGTGAGCACGTGGCTCGCATCGTCGAAGCGGGTGCGCAGCATCGCCAGCCGCTCGTTGCGCATCAGCATGAGATAGCGCGTCTTGGGTTGATGGTGCGGCTCTTGTGGATTGAAGCCTGATGGCCCGTTCTCGATGGCGTAGAGGCGGTCCCCAGGCACGGTCTGGCCGGGCGTCAGGACCGTGCCGACAAGTGGCTCAGGCGACAGGCCTTTCACCGGATAACGGTAGATTGAGTTAATTTTTGCAGGAATTAACATGACCACGATTTAATCTCGCCAAGCGATGACTTGTTGGCTTGTGCCACCTATTATGCAGCGCGTCGGGCGACTTTGCCAATTCAAGGACGGTTCCGTGCGCATCACCAAGACTCTTCAGATTCTGCTCGTGTTAACGACAGCCAGCGGTGTGAGTGCGGCCATGGCGCAAGGACGATCGCAGGAACGGTCCCAAGAGCGATCCCAAGAACGATCCTCGGTGGCGATGAGCTTGTTCGGTGCCGCTCCGATCGATGCTCCGAGAGGAGAGATCCGCGGCATGCGCCCGGAGACGGTCGGCGAGGTCGCCTATTTCTCGCTGTCGGTGGACGCCCCCAATAAGCTGCGCGGACTGACAAGCTCGTCGCAACAGCAGGTGGAGATTGCATTGCCGGGCAGCAGCTCGGTGACCTGTACATTGCGCTCCGAACCGCGGCCGAATGGCGTGCTGCTGCTGACTGGTGCGCCTGACGGAGGTACTCCGCAAGAGCGCTGCAATCTCGTGGTCGACAATGGCCAGGTGAGCGGTGAGCTCGAGCTCGAGACCGGGCGCTATCGCATCCAGCCCACCGGCAATGGCTCCGCCCACGTGGTGGTCGAGATCAAGACCGCTGCCTTCCCCAACGAGAGCGAGCCCAAGCGCGCTCGTTAAGCAGCGCCCGTTAACCGCTGGGCCGCTAATTGCTTCACCTAACGTGACACCTTCACGGAACCCGCGCTAACATGCGGTCCCAGAACGTAAACCGATGGGACCGAACGATGCTCAGGGTGCACGGCCTGCAAGTGGTGCTCGCGCTGATCGTGGCCGGAGGCGCCACTGAGGCGATCGCCCAGCAAAAAAAATCTCCACCAACCACGCGGCTCTTCAACGCGCCATCCGGCGCGGCCCCAACTAATGAGAGCTTGGGCGAGACCTTGGGTATGCGCCCCGGGACCGTCAGCGCTGTTGTCCGCGTCCCGCTTTCGCTCTCCGCCACCAGCAGTCTCAGCGCCGCAGCCAACGCGCCGCGTCGTCTTGAGATCGCATTGCCGGGCGGCCGTTCCGTCAACTGTCTGCTGCGTCCAGTCGCGCGGCCGCGGAACATGGTCGTGCTTGCCGGCGCGCCCGTCGGTGGCAGCGAGAGTGAGCGCTGCAACCTTGTGGTCCAGAACGGCAAAGTGACCGGCGAGGTTGATCTTGAGTCCGGCCGCTATCGCATCCAGCCGATGGGCGCCGGCGCGACCCATGCGGTGGTCGAGGTCAAGACCGAGAACTTGCCGGACGAGCTCGCCCCCAAGGTGCCGGCGGAGCCAATGCCGCAGCGCGCAGCCGCCGACGTTGCGGCGTGCGACATCAAGCCGGCTGCCGGGCAGCAGCCCAAGACCTTCGGTCCCATTCGGATCATGTTCCTGTACACCAAGGCGGTTGCGGCTGGTGCGCCGAACATTCGCGGCGACATCGAGCTGCTGATGCAGCAGCTGCGCACTGGTTTCGGTGCGACCCGGTTGGGCGGTAACTTCTCGGTGACGACGGAGCTCGCGCACGCGCAGGAGCTCAACTACGACGAGGCCGACACTATGGAGAAGGACCTCGATCGTCTCTCCAACCCGCGCGATGCGATGTTCCGGCCGATCCACGCCCTGCGTGACACCCACAAGGCCGACATCGTCCACCTGCTGATCAAGGCCAAGCCCAACAACGGCTGTGGTATCGGCTGGCTCAATCTGGCCCTGCGTCCGGAGCATGCCTTCTCGGTGAGCGACTACCAGTGCGCCATGCAGAACTTCAGCGCGGTGCATGAGATCGGCCACAACGTTGGTATGTCGCACGACCGATTCGTTGAAAAGGACGCCAAACCTGGCCCCGACCAGTTCAATTTCGGCTTCGTGGCCATGGAGCGGGGCACCCGCTCGCTGATGTCGTACAACGACCAGTGCGTCCAGCAGAAGAAGAACTGCATGCGCCTGCTGCAGGTGTCGTCTCCCAACGTCAAGGTTGGGGGCGTTCAGTACGGCAACCCGATGAACCACCCGCAGGCCGCCTACAACGCCGAAGTGCTTTGCCGGAACGCACCGATTGCAGCCAAGTTTCGCTGACGAAGCGATTCGGGCCACAGCAGCAAATGAGAATTGCTTTCACCTTCGGCGGCGAGGGCTGCTTGTAGGCACACTCCATCAAGCATGTTGTAAGCATGTTGCAAGCATGTTGCGGAAATTCACCCTGACGGCTCTTCCACCGCCGGGGGAAGCCTCCTACATCCGCAATAAGGATGCTTCGGGCGTGCCGACAGGGCGCTTGGAGCAGGCTGAGGGAGTTACCGCATGAACATTGAGAAATTGACGGACCGCGCCCGCGGATTTGTCCAATCGGCGCAATCATTGGCCCTGCGCGAGGGCCACCAGCAGTTTGCCCCGGATCATTTGTTGAAAGTCCTGCTCGACGACCCCGAGGGGCTCGCGGCTGGGCTGATCGACCGTTCCGGGGGCCAGTCACGCGAAGCGCTGGCTGCGGTCGAGGCCGCACTTGCGAAGCGACCCAAGGTCTCGGGCGGCGGAGCCGGGCAGGTCTACCTCGATCCGGCTCTGGCGCGCGTGTTCGACCAGGCCGAAAAGATCGCCGAAAAGGCCGGCGACAGCTACGTGACGGTCGAGCGGCTGCTGCTCGCGCTCGCGCTCGAAAAGGACAGTGACGCGGGCCGAATTCTCGCCCGCGCCGGCGTCACTCCACAGAATCTCAATGCCGCGATCGAAGCGCTGCGCAAGGGCCGCACCGCCGACACGTCGTCGGCCGAGAACGCCTATGACGCGCTCAAGAAATATGCCCGCGACCTCACCCAGGCGGCGCGCGATGGCAAGATCGATCCGGTGATCGGTCGCGACGAGGAAATCCGCCGCACCGTCCAGGTGCTCTCGCGTCGTACCAAGAACAATCCGGTGCTGATCGGCGAGCCGGGCGTCGGCAAGACCGCGATCGTGGAAGGGCTCGCGCAGCGCATCGTCAATGGCGATGTGCCCGAGAGTCTGCACGACAAGAAGCTCCTGGCGCTCGACATGGGCGCGATGATAGCGGGTGCGAAATATCGCGGCGAGTTCGAGGAGCGCCTGAAGGCGGTATTGCAGGAGGTGACCGCCGCGGCGGGCGCCTACGTCCTGTTCATCGACGAGATGCACACCATCGTGGGCGCCGGCAAAGCCGACGGCGCGATGGATGCCTCCAACCTGCTCAAGCCGGCGCTGGCCCGCGGCGAGCTGCATTGCATCGGCGCGACCACGCTCGACGAATACAAGAAGCACGTTGAGAAGGACGCGGCGCTGGCTCGGCGCTTCCAGCCGGTCTTCGTCTCGGAGCCGACCGTCGAGGACACGATCTCGATCCTGCGCGGGCTCAAGGACAAGTACGAGCAGCATCACGGCGTGCGCATTACTGACGGAGCGATCGTGGCGGCGACGACGCTGTCGAATCGGTACATCACCGACCGCTTCCTTCCCGACAAGGCGATCGATCTGGTCGACGAGGCGGCTGCGCGCCTCAAGATGCAAGTCGATTCCAAACCGGAGGAGCTCGATTCGGTTGACCGCGAGATCGTGCGACTGAAGATCGAGCAGGAGGCCCTGAAGAAGGAACGGGATCCAGGCTCCAAGGAGCGTCTGAGAAATCTCGAGCGCTCGTTGACGTCATTGGAGAAGCAGTCGGCCGACCTCACCGCGCGCTGGAAGTCGGAGAAGGAGAAGCTCTCAGGCGCCCAGAAGTTGAAGGCGGAGCTCGATCAGCTGCGGGTGGAGCTGGCCAATGTGCAGCGCAAGGGCGAGTACCAGCGTGCCGGCGAGCTGGCCTACGGCCGTATCCCGGAGCTGGAAAAGAAGCTCAAAAGCATCGAGACGGCGGATGGCCGCGCCGCCATGGTTGAGGAGGCTGTCACCGCCGACCACGTCGCGCAGGTGGTCTCGCGCTGGACCGGCGTTCCGGTCGACAGAATGCTCGAAGGCGAGAAGGAGAAGCTGCTGCGCATGGAGCAGCAGATCGCCAAGCGTGTCATTGGACAGGCCGAGGCCGTCAAGGCGGTATCGACCGCGGTGCGGCGCGCCCGCGCCGGCCTGCAGGATCCGCATCGCCCGATCGGCTCGTTCATGTTCCTGGGGCCGACCGGCGTCGGCAAGACCGAGCTCACTAAGGCGCTGGCGGAGTTTCTGTTCGATGACGAATCAGCGCTGATCCGCATCGACATGTCGGAATACATGGAGAAGCACGCGGTTGCGCGCCTGATCGGCGCCCCGCCCGGCTATGTCGGCTACGAGGAAGGCGGCGCGCTGACCGAGGCGGTGCGGCGGCGGCCCTATCAGGTCATCTTGTTCGATGAGATCGAGAAAGCACATCCCGATGTATTCAACGTGCTCCTGCAGGTGCTCGACGATGGTCGGCTGACCGACGGGCAGGGCCACACTGTCGACTTCCGCAATACGCTGATCGTAATGACCTCGAATCTCGGCTCGCAGTTTCTGGTGGAGCAGCCCGAAGGCGAGGACACCGATGCGGTCAAGGATCAGGTGATGGCGGTGGTGCGCGCGAGCTTCCGGCCGGAATTCCTCAACCGCGTCGACGAGATCATCCTGTTCCATCGCCTCAAGCGCAACGAAATGAGCAAGATCGTCGATATCCAGCTCGCTCGCCTCGGTAAGCTGCTCGAGGATCGCAAGATTACGATCGAGCTCGAGCCGTCCGCGCGCGAGTGGCTCGCCGACAAGGGCTGGGATCCTGCCTATGGGGCGCGTCCGCTCAAGCGGGTGATCCAGAAGGCGGTGCAGGACCCGCTCGCCGAGCAGATCCTCGCCGGACAGGTGAAGGATGGCGACCGTGTCGTGATTTCGGCCGGGAAGCAGGGCCTCACCTTCAACGGCAAGCTGGCAGCAGCAGCGTGACGCTTGAGGCGGCGCCTACAGCATGATCCCGAAAAAGCCTGCCCCGGGCTTGACCCGGGTTGGAAAACGATCTTCGGAAAAGATCATGCTCAAACCAAGTTAGACGTTGATCCGATTCAATCCAATCGGATCGAAGCCTACTGTGTCTGCGCCATGCGCGGCCGTCCGGGCCCGCCTCGGCTCATCATGTTGTCGAGCCGATCGCGTTCCTGCTCGAAGGTGCCGAGCTGGTCACCTTCGAGCACACGGCCACGCGGCAGCTTGACCTTCATCGGGTCGACGTGGCGGCCATTGATCATGATCTCGTAGTGCAGGTGCGCGCCGGTCGAGAGGCCGGTGGAGCCGACATAACCGACGATCTGACCCTGCCGTACCTTGGCGCCCTCGGCCATGTTGCGGGCGAATGCGGACATGTGGCCATAGCCGGTGGCATAGCCGTTCGGGTGCCGGATCTTGATGAACTTGCCGTAGCCACCTTCCCAGCCGATCTTCTCAATGACTCCGTTGCCTGCTGCATAGATCGGCGTGCCGGTCTCGGCGGCCCAATCGACCCCGGTGTGCATCCGGGTGTATTGCAGCACTGGATGACGGCGCGAGCCGAAATTCGACGTGACCTGACCATCGGCGAGCGGCTTGCGGACCAGGAATTTCTTCGCGCTCTTGCCGGTCTCGTCATAGTAGTCGACAAGGCCATCGTCGCCGGCCTGGTACCGATAGAACTTGCGCGTTTCGCCGGCGTTCGTCAGCGACGCGAAAAGGACCTCGGATTTTCCCTCGCTCTCACCTTCGTCCGCGAACAACACCTCGAACGAGTCGCCGGGCTGAACCTTGCGCTGGAAGTCGACATCGTAGGAGTAGATGCGGACGAGGTCTTCGATCAGGGCGCGCGGAACCTGGTTACGCAGCGCGGTCTCGTAGATGCTCTGGTAGAGACGGATGCCCTTGCCGTCGTCTTCTTCTTCCTCGCGCGCCTGCGCCACTTCCGTATCCATGCTGCGGACGTCGACGGACACATAGCGGCCGAGGTCGGAAAGAGCCACCACGGCCTCGACGCTGGTGTCGCTGGCCACCACCACGCGGACCGGCTGCAGCCGCCTGCCGTCAGCGGTTGGCGACAGCAGGACACGCAGCTTCTGCCCTTCCTTCATTCCGCCGTCGCGGCCACGGGTTCCAAGCAGTGCCGCGATTGCCCTGATGTCCTCTGGGGTGGCGCCGAGGTCACGCAGCACGGTCGAAAGTGATTCGCCCTTCTTGAGCGTGATGGTCTTCTCAGTTCCATCATGGCCGCCGGTGACCTGCGCCTTGGTCTTGGGCAACAGCGTGATGTTCTCGGGGACGATCCGGGTTTCCAGGCCCAGATATGGATCGATGCTGCCTTCGGCCGCATACGCCATCCTGATTCCGGAGCCGCCGTCGGAGCCGCGCGCCGCGACCGCGCCGGTCAGGTTTGCCGCATCACGCACGCGCGCAAGAACCTCGTCGATCGGAAGCGCGCCGGCGACCTTTGCGCGCGGCAAAATGGCAGCGAGATCGCGTGTAAAGAACGTGACCGCGGCATCGGTCTCGGCGTCGGGCGCATCGTCAACCGCCGGGGCGCCTGGCATTGCGTCCGCGAGCATCATCTTCTGCGGATTGAACGGCGGGATGTTGGCCGACAGCTCGGACATCGACAGCGAGAGGTTGCCCGCAACGCGCACGAAATGGCGCACCCGCACGATCTCGCGATTGTTGGCGCCGCGGCTCGTCAGGGTCACTGGGATGGTCCGGCGCAGGCTGTTGGTCTCTGCGACCGGGGGCAGGCGATCGGCCTTGCGGGCAGCTCCCGCAAGCCGGTCCGCGGCCCCGCCGACAGCCCCGCGCAATGCAAGCTCAACGCGCTCCGGGACGGTCGCGAAGTTGGTCTCACCATCGAGCGCAGCGAACACAGCGCCACCCATGAGCGCCGCGCCGCAAAGGCCAGTCAAAATTGTTCCGGAAAACCATTGCACGGAGATGCGGCGCCGATCGATTGGCCCACCCGATTGGCCATCAACCGACAGTGGCGGCTCGTCACCGAGGTCGAATGGCTCGACCCCCAGCCCCGCCCGATATGTGCCACGTCGCCTGCCGTGATCCACGTCCCCTCCCACACGCGACCGCAGTGGACTTCCCCGAACCACCACGAGGCGTCAGACGCAGCCGACAAGCGGCCCTGACCGAAGCAAAAGCACGATGCCGCCGCTGCGACAGCCCGTCAACTGGGCCGGAAGCGGTCGTCCTCTAGCTTCTAACGGGTAATAACGTCTGCCCACCCGACATGACAGAGACGTTGTACCCCCGAACCGACACCTTCCCCAATCCACCGAAGGTGAAAGAGCAGGCCAGAAATGTGGCCTCAGTGCGGCGTCCGCACCCCTTTCGCAGGCACGTCAGTGGGGTTCATGCTGCAGGTGCGTGGTGTAAGATTTTTGACCATGACGTGTTGACATTTGCGGGGGTCGAAGGGTATATAACCCGAATACGGCGTGCCGTCCGCGTGACGGCGCGATGGCGCGCCTCCGAAGCTCCTCACTTTTAGAGGCTGGACAACTTCCGATCTCGGTCGGAAGTTCGTAGCTTCGACGACCCTCGGTTATGCCGAGGATGGGACTACCATCGTCCCGGGCTGTTTGACAGGTGAATCGGAAGAAAGAGAAACGTGGACGGCGGAGTCCTTGCGGGCCGCTTTCCGGCGGAGAAGTGATTCTCCAAGGGGATGCGGTCGGACGAGACTTCGGCGGTCGACGTTTCAGGTCAACACCCTGGTTGCGCAAGCAATCAGAGTGGGACCTCGTCAAACGTTGTGATCAGCCGGGAAAAAGTTCTCTCCAAACATGAGAGTTTGATCCTGGCTCAGAGCGAACGCTGGCGGCAGGCTTAACACATGCAAGTCGAGCGCCCCGCAAGGGGAGCGGCAGACGGGAGAGTAACACGTGGGAACGTACCCTTCGGTTCGGAACAACCCAGGGAAACTTGGGCTAATACCGGATACGTCCGAAAGGAGAAAGATTTATCGCCGAGGGATCGGCCCGCGTCTGATTAGCTAGTTGGTGGGGTAATGGCCCACCAAGGCGACGATCAGTAGCTGGTCTGAGAGGATGATCAGCCTCACTGGGACTG
>Ga0209488_10000478_pt1 | contig 33637 bp, 33 predicted proteins | sample Rivendell_Oct201_8_FD_188349 | JGI IMG/M metagenome (GOLD analysis project Ga0209488, IMG submission 188349) | Vadose zone soil microbial communities from the Eel River Critical Zone Observatory, Northern California, USA -... | ecosystem: Environmental > Terrestrial > Soil > Vadose zone >...
ATTGAACGAAAGGTCGTGATCGCGATACTTAGTGCGAACCGATAGATAGTCCTTGCCCGAATCTACTTCGATTTTCGCCTCATCGAGCCGTTCCTTGGTCTCGGCGTACTTCACGGCATCGACCTTGACTTCATTGCGGTCCCACGCGGATATGTGTACGGCGCCGTTAATGTTGTCGAGTTCAATCCGGCCATCCGGCGTAAGCGCGTAGGTTTGATGAAACTCCTCAGTGAAAGCGCCTTGATGGTCGGAGGCACGCGCTGCCAGCGAAAATAGGAATAGAGCACAAGTCGTTCCGAGAACGGCTCCCGACCAGGTGGCAAATTGGCGTTGGCGGTTCATGGTTCCTCCGTTTCAACGCTTTAGACGCGGGGGCTGTGAATTGGTGAGAAGAAAAAAGGAGGGAGCCGGAATCGTTTCAAAGTAAAAGCTCTTAGCCCTCATAGTCACGCTCTGGGCGTGACGCGCCGTCCCAGTCCTTATGTTTCCCAATCTCAGTCAGCAGGTAGACTCCCAGGATCGTCATCGCGGGCTCAATCGGATGCCGGTAGCGCTGGTTTGGAAACACGACGTAGTAGATGGCAGGCTGAAACAAGATCAGCCAGAATAGCAGCCACGCTCCCGGCCGGCGCTGGCGCAATGCGCGTCCGAGACCCCAAAACATCAAAACCGACGACGCCAAGAAGAGGGAGTTCTTCACTTGTGCCAGCCACCAGACCTGGGCCAGCCGCGGCGGTCCGGCCCAGTAGTAGACGAAGCGTTTGATGCAGAGGGTGGCAAAGCGCCCGTAATCTGCCCTGATGTAATCCAAGGCTTGCTGCTCCCGCATCGCGATGTAGGCCAGTTCACCCATGGCACTGTATTGGCGCAGGGCGTACAGATCCTGCGTGGGATGCAGGTGCTTCATCCAGGTGCCATCGGCGCCATTGCCGTTGCCGAGGCGCAGCTCTGCGCCAAAATTATCGCGGATAAAAACGAACTTGCCGAAGGTTTGATAGTTGCGCACCAGCCAGGGCGCAATGCAGCTAAAGAACAAGACCGAAGCCAGCACTACGCCGGCGAATGATGACTTGCCCCGCTTGGCACGGTGATACCAGGCCCACAGCCCGGAGACTGGCAGGAATGAAAGCAGCACGGTGCTGCTGAGGGCGGTAATTCCCCAGAGCACGCCGAACTCCAGCCAGGGTCTCAGGCCGTCGCGATCTGCCAGCGCGAGCGTGAGCCAGAAAATTGTCGCCATTAATAGCGTGGACAGGCTGGTTTCCCATACCCAGCGTGTACACCAGTACATCACGTGCGGAAGCAGGGTCCAGGTCCAGGTTGCTCCGACGGCAACTTTTTCCGAGAAGATCCAACGCGCGGTCAGAAAAATAGGGATGCACGTCAGCGCCGAGAAAAGGCTGTTGAGGCTCAGCAACACGAACGCCGACGCCGGCGAATACGTGCCGAAAATGCGAAATACTCCAGCAATGAGGTAAGGATAAAGCGGCGATTCCCAAGCCGTAGGTCCGGTCGGCGCACCAAACGGATTGCCGAAGCCCTGCCCCGAAGCGATGGCTGCGCCGATACGCCCCATCTCCCAGCCGAACCCGAAGTTAGCTTCCGTGCTGTCGAACCGGTAGGTTTGTGCAATAACGATCCAGCCCAGACGCAGAAACAAGCCGATGGCCACTATCCAAAACAGTGACGTACGAACATTGGCCCAGAAGCGAAAAAGTGCAGAGCCACCCTTCCACTTAGGAAGTACCGCTACCGTGGTCGAGGACATGGATGTTCTATTTGTAAATGAGACCAACTCAGCGGAGCAATTAATATATGCAAATCAATGCTGTCGTTTCCCCTGTGGGAATGTTATGGTGTCCCCCGTCAAAACAGAACGAACCGCAAAACCCAAAGATGTACCAACCTCAATTGCGGCGCTACGTGCACAGGAAGCTGAAAAGGCGTCCAGCGCGGCCACTCCCTCGGCGCGTCCCTCTTAGACAGCCGTCCAGATTTTCCAACGTCTCAGCCTTATTCCGAGCAATAAAGCCCCGCAGCAGTTGGAACTGTTCCATTGCGCCGTTGAAGGTCTCTGACCTTCACGCTGTGCTTGGTCGTGAATTAGGCCCAGGTTACCGACTGAATGGAAACGGACCTCTAAGCTGGTTTGAGAGACTTGCCGCATTCCAGGCAAGAGCTCTTGTTGCATGGCGTGATCAATCCGCAAAATGGGCACATTCTTTGCGAGCGGACCTCCCGTGCCTGGAGCTTCGCAAACAGATCGGCAATGACGGCCAGCCGGCGGCGGAGACGGTCGCGGAACGGACGAACGGGTTGCATCGGTCCACCTTCGCTCTTTCTCCTATGGGCCAGGAGTTATTCCGTCACAACGAAAAGCGCTGGAATGATCCAAAACCGCCTCGCGTTTCGTAGCATCGACGGTTAATCATGACACATTAAGTCGGCCGCTGCTGTGCCCAATTGCTCACATTACAGGAAAAACTTCAGGGGCAGCGTGACGAACGAGCCCTCCGCCGGTTGCTGACGAGCGTCCTGAGAATGTTTGTAACATTAATCTCCAAAGCCGATGCCGATGGCCCTGGCCGTGCGCACCAGTTCTCCGTTGGGATTGACCGACTTCAAGTGGCCGATGGCGTGGGCTACGTCGACGGAAACGATCGACTCACCCCGCAAGGCGACCATCATGCCGAAACCGCCGGAAGCAATCAGGTCTACCGCAGCCACACCAAAACGCGTGGCCAGTATGCGGTCGAAAGGGGACGGCGTGCCCCCACGCTGGATGTGCCCCAGCACGCTCACCCGCACTTCCTTTTTTGAACCCGTGGCAATGGCATCGCCGATCAGGTTGCCAATGGAGCTCAAGCGCCGCCGATTCTCTTTCAACTCGGGGGGATGCTTAACTCCTTCCGCTACCACCACGATGGTGAAACGCTTGCCGCTTCTTTCGCGCTCCGCGATGTATTTGCAGATGTGGCCGATCGTGAACGGAATTTCAGGAATGAGAATGACGTGTGCCCCGCCGCCAATGCCGGCCTCGAGCGCGATCCAGCCGCAGTCGCGTCCCATGACCTCGACCACCATGACGCGATGATGCGAAGCACCGGTCGTGTGAATCTTATCGATGGCGTCGCACACGGTGTGCAGCGCGGTGTCGAAGCCGAATGTAACCTCTGTGGCCGAAAGATCGTTGTCGATGGTCTTGGGCACACCCACAATCTTCATGCCCTTCTGGAAGAGCTCGTGGCCAATTTTTTGCGATCCATCGCCGCCGATGGTAATGGTGGCATCGATGCCCAGTTTGCGCGAGTTGGCCATCACCTGATCCGAGATGTCGCGCGTAATCTCCTTGCCGTCCTCGACCATCTTGAAATGAAAAGGATTGCCGCGGTTGGTGGTGCCGAGGATCGTGCCGCCGCGGGGCAGGATGCCGCTGACTTCCTTCAGCGTGAGTTCGAACGACTTCTCAGGCCAGATGAGTCCGTCGAAGCCGTCGGGAATGCCGATCACCTTCCATCCATACTTGAGGATGGCGGCTTTGGTGGCGGCGCGTATGACGGCGTTGAGGCCGGGAGCGTCTCCGCCTCCGGTGGCGATTCCGATGCAGCGAATTTCAGGCATAAGTTCGGTCAGAGAATGTATTCAGAAAATGCGTGCGGCCTGGTGTGCTAAAACTCGCGTCATCATAGGCTGTCCTCGTGAATATGCTGCGATCCTGAATGGGCTGTCATCCTGAGCGGAGTTGGCATTCGCGAAGCGAAGACTAACGCAGTCGAATGGACCCCGGTGGTGCAGGCGGCATCGATGACGCGTCAAGGCATTCTCACGAGATTCGTTGAGACAACTCCCGTCGAGGCTGCGCAGCGCACTTCGCCAAGCATGGGGTTCTTCGACTCCACGGAAGCGCGCTCCGCGCGCTTCCCGTTCCGCTCAGAATGTCAGCTTTGAAAGATGGCCCAGGAGTCCGAAACCACATCGGCTCTCGCACGCTTCGATCATAGCGTCAAGCAACGGGGGGACAGCAACGGTACTGACGGACGTAGAGCGCTCCCGGGCAACGCGCCCGCAAGTCAACACAATATTGCCGAGGTCATGTGCAGCTAGTCTAAGCTAGCTTCACTGGGGTGTGGGGCTTTTATGAAGGAACTTGGGGCCTTCGAAGCCAAGAACAACATTGGGATCATTATTGGACCGGATGCAGCGCGGCGAAGAGATCGTCATTACCCGTCACGGTAAGCCCCTGGCTCGGCTGGTTCCCAACAGCTAAAGGATTGACCGAAGCCAGGCCCGCATCACTCTACAACGCATTCGCGACCGGCCTGTGCGGCTGCAATCTGTCAAGTTCGATTGGGAGTCGGTGAAGTCCGACCGGGACCAAGGCCGCCGGTGAGGCAGGTGCAATGAGTTTAGTCCTCGACAGTTCGGTCCCGCTGGCTTGGGTGTACAGCGACGAAACGAATGAAGCCATCCTCCACGTTTTCGATCTACTGAGCGAGAGCGGAGCGTGGGTTCCTGGACTGTGGCGTCTTGAGGTGGCAAATATTTTGGAAGTGGACGTGCGGCGCGGCCGTCACGACGCTGACTTTCGAGACAGCACTTTGGCCGATCTTGCACTGTTGCCAATTCATCTCGATCCCGAGACCGACCAGCAGGCATGGGGCGCGACCGCGCGTTTGGCCGAGCGCCATCGATTGACGCTGTATGACGCGGATTATCTGGAACTGGCGTTGCGGCGGGGATTGCATTTGGCCACGCTCGATCAAGACCTTCGCGCTGCCGCTATCTTCGAGAAGGCCAAACTGCTGGGCCTTTGAATTGGAGGACTATTTTTCCCCCAGAGTTTCACGTTACGGACTAACAGTAATAGTAACGGTACCTACGATGGTCGTTCCAGGGTAGCTAGCCGTTAACGTATACGTGCCCTGCTGTATCCCGGTGGGGGCGGTACAAAGTTCCTGCGTGCCCGAAGGCGCGCATGTGATAGTGCTGATTGAGGGCGTCCAAACGGCACCGGTTGTCGTGATATCCACCGTGGTTCCGTTAACTGTGGCCTTGGCGGTGAACGGTTGATTGGAACTACCCGTGCCGGTGGGGAAATTCCACGTGCTGGGGGTTACGACAATCTGCGTGATGCCGGATAGAAAGACCGTAGCAGTAGCCGTGGAACTCAGTCCCTGAGCGTCCGCAGTGATCGTAGCGGTTCCGGTTTGCACGCCAGTTAGGACTCCGCTCGTCTGGCCAATCGATGCGATCGTGGGGGCGCTGCTCGACCAGGCAATCCCGGTCTTGACCTGGTTCCGGCTGCCATCGTTGAACGTTCCAAAGACTTGTAACTGCGTTGTCGTGCCCAATTGCACCTGAGGGGCGGTCGGAGAGATCGCGATCGAGGTCAAAGTCGGGTTCTGAAAAAAACCGCGGCAGCCTACTGCCAATGCCATGGTTGCGAGCACGGCCAAGGCACCAGCTAAGCGGAGTTTATGTTTCATCGATGACATAAGTTTAAAGACTCCTTGGGAGCGCCTGGTCTAATCGAATCCCATGCTTCCACTCGCCGTGCCACTGCCAAAATAACGGAGCCTTGCTCCGCCGGAGCCTGCCCTGAGCGAACCCGAAGGGGCGGCCGTCCCCACACGATTCATTTCTGGACTGACAAAAATTGTAGCAGAGATGATTCCTGAGAGAGCACACGGCAGTACTCCACCCTTAGACGCAGAACCAGCGCTGCTACCGGCTGCGTTCGAGTGGAGAACGCGGAAATCCCAGGGCCTTGCAAAAAAATTAAACAGCATGGCGAAACCCGCGACAGAAAAAAGCTCATGTAGGGACAGCCGCCCCCGGCTGTCCGGCCGGGCAAAGCCCGGCAGACCTGCGATCAAATCGGGAGCATGAGCGCAGAATAACTCCGCCTAAGTTTTCGGAACGCCACACCCTGCTTGAAACTAAACTATCGCGCTGCCGGCGGCCGGAGAGCTAGCGGAGCTTCGCTCCGCCGGACAGCTGGGGCCGGCTGTCCCCACATAGTTCGAAAAAAATAATGGCCAGTGCTGGTTTCAGCACTGGCCAGTGAAAAATTCGCTGCCGGACCTTACCGTCCTTTGTCCGGGTGACCCGGGTCACGTGGGGCATTCTCGTGGCGCTGGGCCGGTGGGTTCTCATGTCGCTGCGGCGGGGGAGGTGCACTTTCGCGCCGCTGCGGTGGAGGAGGCGGTGCACTTTCACGGCGCTGCGGAGCCGGTCTCGGAGCCGATTCGTGCTGCGGTTGCGGCGGACGTGACGCGCTCGGCGGAGGGCTAAATTCCCGCGTCGGACGATTGTCAGGAGGACGACTGTTAGACTGCCGACTGTTCGAAGGACGACTGTCATTCGGGCGCGCCGCATTTCCCGGCCGGTTGTTGTTCGAAGTGTTGCTTGGCGAGTTCATCGGCGCATTATTACGAGTGTTGTTACGAGTATTGTTCGGGGTATTGTTTGGAGCATTGTTGCGTGCATTGTTGTTCGGAGCATTGTTTGGTGCATTATGGTTCGGCGTGTTGCCCCGTGTTGGCGGCGTAAACGGCCGGTACCCGTCGTTTGCTCGCGAGCCATTCGCCTTCGAATTGTCCCTCGGGTTCGGCGAACTCATGGAACGATTCACCGACCTGTTGGCGTTGTTCGAATTTGCAGGAGTCAGCGGACGGTTCCCTGCGTTGGCCGGTCCACGCGCCTCCCGCGGCGAGATTGCCGGTGCGTGATACGGAGCTCCGGCAGCCCTTGCCGGAACGGCGGCATGGAAGTCCGCCGGGCGTACTGTAGCCGCTACGGGCGGGCGTCCCTGGTTCACGCGCGCGAAGAGCTCGCGATTGTGAGCCGCGGCTTGCTGATGCTGAGCTTGAACCGCCAGGGGGGCCCGGTGCTGCTCGTGCTCCGCCGCAAGTTGTTGCGAGGTCGGACGCGCCGCAATGCCTCCGTTACCGCCGTTGTAGCTGACGTGGTTCACCGTCGTGTTGTTAACGATGACCGTCTTGTTATAGACGTTGGTAATGTTGGTGACGTTCACGTTGGTCACACTGCGGTTGTAATAGAAGTCGCGTCCGCGCCACTCGCCACCGTAGAAGCCCTCACCGGTATATCCGAAGCCGTAGTTAATGCCGCCATAGAATCCGACGTGCGGACCCCAGTAGCCGCCATGGAAAAGGTAAAAGCCGTCGTTCCATCCCCACCAGCCTGGGGTCCAGAACATGCCAATGGGAGCGACCACCCATGTGCCCGGCACCCAGTAGTAGCCGTCGTCATCGTCCCAGGCCCAGTAGCCCGGCGTCCATAAATAGCCAGGTCCGGGACAGATCGGCTGCGCGTAAACCGGCAGGGCGGGGGGACCGATCCTTACTGAGACACCCACGGCAATCTGCCCGAACGACGCCGCGGAAAACGACATCATGAGTATTGCAAATAACAACCAACGTGCTACGCGATTGCGGTTCATCAATTTTTCCTCTGTCCCCGCCGCTGATGTACGCGGCCAGCAGACCCAATATGCGGAACCCTGGACGATCAGGCGTCCCACTGACGATGGCGCTATGTATGTAAACACCCGGCGGCGGCAGATGTTGCTGCGCTAAAAACCTCTCTGGATTCTACGACTTCCATTTGATTCGCACAGAAAGCGGGGTTGTCGATAATCACTTTACTGCGGAATCACGCGCTCTTTCAAAGCGCGCAAACGCCTGACTCTAGGCGGTTTACCCTACGGGATCAACCCGATGGCCTTGTGAATAAAAAATGGATCAACTACAACCACTGGCCGAGTGAATGGACGAATATTCAGAATGTCAGAAGTGGATATTGACACCCGCATACGGGATCTTTGCCAGCAGATCCTCAACGAAAAAGACCCTGTTAAAGTTCAGGAACTCTTGACCTTGCTTCGCAGCGTTGTAGCCACAGCGCAGGAAGAAAGCCGTACGCGCATGCGCTTCATCGCCAAGTACTATCGCAATCGGATTCAGTCCCTTTCGCATGTTCACAGCGAGCCCGCGGAACAACCTGTATCGCGCATTCCGGCTTTGCTCAGGTTTCTCGGGCTCCGCCCCGAGTTGAAACTCGGACGCGAGTAGAGAGCGGCGTTCCTGCGTTCTCGTTCACTTTGGGTTTGCAGCCATGCGGCGGAGAGTGCTTGATCGCAGGCTAGGTGTGTTTTAGTCTGGGACCCTAATTCGATCTCTTGGCCTTCGAAATGCGCGCGTCGATGAGTTTGCGGCTGCCGAATCCCTCATCTGTACCGTGCCAGTGCGTGATGCCCTGCTCCCCTAGCTTCCAGCAGAGAAGGACGGTGCGTCCTTCAACTTCGCAAGGAAAATCCAGCAAGCCGATATCGAGATCCTTCACCTGAACGCCGATTGAGTCGATCTCCGCAAACGCATCGCGGACGCGCTGCTCGGCCTTGGCCCGCTCCGCCTTGCGCCGTGCCAGGGGAACGATGTTGAGGTGCGTGCCGCCATTGAGGAAGATGCGGTGACCAACGGCCTGCATCTCAGCGTCAACTTCTTCCATCAGCTTTTTTCCGGCCATGGCCGTGCGCAGCAGCGATTCGAGGACGGGCAGCAAAGACTGGGCTTCGTCAAGAGTAAAGGTTCGGTCGGACATAAGACGTAACCCTATTTTAGCGCACAGTGAGACCATGTGGGGACAGCCGCCCCCGGCTGTCCAGCCGAGCAAGGCTCGGCAGTTTGTTAGGGGAGACGCGCCACACATTCAGCGAGACCTGCCATGTGATGGATCGGAACTGGTGGCGGTGTTCACGTCAACGTGTAAGCCCTGAGCCGCCGACACCCCTGGCGGATAACAATTGCCGTCGCGATTGTAGTTTGTGCAGTGAGCCGCAACATCGTTGCGGCGGGGAGACTGCGCGAACTGCCAGACCTCGGCGAAGCCAACGCCGCTTTCGGCGGGGCTTGGCGGACTCTTGGAAAACGAACATCCGGGCGAGGGCGGGCAGGCATCGTTGATCGCCCAGTAAACGATCTGGCGCTTTCCAGCATTCTGGCGAATGTCTTCCGCAGTCACGATGTTGCCGTCGTCTTTGGCGGCGATACCGGAGCAGTAAATGCCCGCACGGAATCCGGCGGCGGTGACCGCATCGACCCAGGCATAGATGTAGGATTTCTGCTCGGGCAGCATGCGTCCGCCTTGCTCCTGATCGAGAAAGATGACGGTGGCGGCAGGAAATCCTTCGCGCCGAGCAGCAGCGGCTGCTGCTCGCGCATCAGCTTGGCCAAGCTTGGCGGCGCTGGCGACGGTTTTCAGTTCGCCATAGAGTCGTCCATTGAAGAGAACGAGAAAGCCGAAGCCTGCGGATTCGACAGCGCCGCGGTGGCCGGCCCAGGTATTCGTCCTCTCGGCGGGAGGATTGTTGAGCCAGTAGCTCGTGTAGGAAAAACTCTGACGCAGGGTTTTCAGATTGGCATCGCCCGGATAGTCGTTGCGGTCGAAGCCGAGGTAGGTCTGGCTCTGGGCTGAAAGGGCTGCTGCGCAAAGAAGAGCGCCCGTCACGGAGACTACAGGCCACAGAAACTTCACGCTCTTAATCTTAAATGAAGCGAACCTAAGGTGCTGAAGTTACGTCGTTGTACTCGATCAACTTTGTCACCATCCAACGCCCATTTGAATGAAGGTTGGCAATGGCCAGCGCTGCACGTCTCCCCGTTTCTATGTCACATTAGTAAGGACAGATGCCCGCACTCGCCGACCCCAGAGCCGGACGCGCCGCCTTCACCCATCCCGCGTTCGTTCTCTTCCAGATCGCGCGGTTCCTGATTGTTGCCGCCGTCGAGATGCAGGCGGTCGCCGTCGGATGGCAAGTCTACGAGATCACCAAGCGTCCTCTCGATCTCGGCTTTGTTGGCCTGGCGCAGTTCTTGCCCGCAATCCTGCTCTTCCCAATTTCTGGCCACGCCTCCGACCGCTTCGAACGGCGCCACGTGCTCTCCGCCTGCTACGCCGGATTCGCCCTCTGCTTCGCCTTGCTGCTCGCGCTCGCCCAGCGCGGTGTGCATTCCGTCACGGCCATTTACGTGGTCTTAATCCTGCTCGGCATCGTCCGCTCTTTCAACGGAACTGCCAGCCGGTCTATCTTGCCGCAGTTAGTTCCCGAAGAGCACTTTCCCAACGCCGTCGCCTGGAACGCCACAACTTTCCAGGCCGCAACCATTCTCGGGCCATCGTTCGGCGGCATCCTCTACGCGCTGTCCCGCGGACCATCCGTCGTCTACGCGACCGCGCTGATCACGGCGATCGCAGCGCTCATCTCTACCTTCCGCATCAAGCCCGAAGTCAAAGCGCGCTCCCGCGACGGCGGCGCACTCAGAGGGATGACGTTGACGACCGTCTTCGCCGGATTGCATTTCATCTGGCGACAGAAGCTCGTCCTGGGTGCGATCTCGCTCGACCTGTTCGCCGTGCTGCTTGGCGGATCCGTCGCGCTGCTCCCGGTCTACGCCCGTGAGATTCTCCACACCGGCCCCTGGGGACTGGGACTGTTGCGCACCGCGCCTGGAGTCGGCGCCGCAATCATGGCGGTCCTGCTCGCACACCGCCCGCTACGAGGTCGCTCCGGCATAACGCTTCTCTGGTCGGTCGCCGCCTTTGGAGTGTTCACCATTCTTTTCGGCATATCCCGAAGCCTGGTGCTCTCGCTGATTGCTCTGCTGTTTTTGGGCGCGTCTGACATGGTCAGCGTGATCATCCGTGCCACGCTCACCCAACTTGCCACGCCCGACGAGATGCGCGGCCGCGTCACCGCAGTCGACATGATTTTCATTGGGGCCTCCAACGAGTTCGGCCAGTTCGAATCCGGCCTGACGGCGCAGTGGTTTGGCACCGTCCCCGCCGTGGTGTTAGGAGGGATCGGAACGCTCGTGGTCATCGGCCTCTGGGCGTGGCTCTTCCCCGCACTCCGTCAGGCCGGGGAACTCACGTCGATCAAGAGCCCACAGCTCGAAGTCGACTCAGAAACTGCGGAACGCGGAACCCCCACGTAGACCAGCTCTGGAGGTCGATCCGCTCACTCAGCGCGTGCAATAACGCCGTGCGATAAAATGACGCTCACTTCAAGAATGGAACCCCATTGATCGAGCGCTACTTCCATCTTACCGAGAATCACACGACCATCCGGCGCGAGCTTCTTGGCGGACTCACCACCTTCCTCACCATGGCGTACATCGTGGTGGTGAATCCGCAAATTCTCTCCCAAGCCGGCATTCCCGCAGAAGGCGTCGTCTTCGCCACCTGCATTGCCTCCGCTGCAGCCACGCTGGTCATGGGACTTTATGCGAACTATCCCATCGCCCTCGCGCCCGGCATGTCGCTGAACGCCTACTTCACCTACTCCGTCTGCCTCGGGATGCATATCCCCTGGCGTACGGCGCTCGGCGTCATCTTCCTTTCCGGCATTCTTTTTCTCGTCCTCACAGTCACTCGTATTCGCGAGCAAATCGTCAACGGCATCCCCAACTGCCTGAAGCATGCGACCGCCGGAGGCATTGGCATGTTCATCGCTTTCGTTGGCCTGCGCAACGCCAAGCTGGTTGTCGCCAATCCAGCAACCTTTGTAAGCCTGGGAAGTTTTTCGGATCCCGAAGTGCAAGCCGCTTGCGTAGGTCTTACTATCACGCTCGTCCTGATGGCGCGAAAAATCAATGGCGCCATCCTGATCGGTATTTTCGCCAGCACTGCGCTCGCCATCTTTCGCGGCATGGCGAAGTGGCCCACTGCCATCGTCTCGCTCCCGCACCCGTCGGCAACCTGGGTGCAACTCGACATCCGCGGCGCTCTCCACCTCGGATTGTTCGAAATCATCTTCGTCTTCCTTTTCGTGGATCTTTTCGACAATGTCGGAACACTCGTCGGCGTCTGCGAACAAGGCGGGTTCGTAAAGGACGGAAAAATTCCGCGCGTGGGCCGCGCATTGTTGTCGGACGCGGTAGGGACAGTCTTCGGAGCGCTTACGGGAACGTCTACCGTTACCAGCTACATTGAGAGCGCTGCCGGGGTTGCAGCAGGCGCACGCACCGGACTCAGTAACCTGGTGGTTGCCGGACTCTTCCTCGCGGCCGCCTTCTGCTCGCCGCTGGCCACTGCCATTCCCGGCTATGCCACCGCCCCCGCTCTGATTCTTGTCGGCGCGCTAATGACCGAATCCATAGCACGAATCGACTGGAAGGACTTCACCGAAGCCTTTCCCGCTTTCGTAACCATCCTGGCCACTCCGCTGACCTTCAGCATCGCAACGGGCCTCAGCCTGGGATTGATCTCGTACACCTTGGTAAAAGTCGCGGCAGGAAAATTCCGCGATGTCAGCCTCGTCCTCTGGATCCTCACCGCCCTGTTCATCCTGCGCTACATCTATCTGGCGGCGGGTTAGGGCGTTACCCTGGCGGAACTTCGGATGACAGCGCACCGATTATCAATCCGGTCCAGCGCACAGAAATCAATTTCGTGAGAGAGAATTGTCATCCCGAGCGAAGCGAGGGACCCGGGTTCGTGCCTGTGCCAGTAAGCGTGCTGATGCAAGCAAGCACCCAGATCCCTCGCTACCCTCGGGATGACACTGTGGGGCGGCATCTGTTAGCCCAGGCTTCTGCGGAACAAACCCAACCCAGAGCCTTCACTTCCCGCGCACCACCGTCTTCGCCGCCCCCATGTTGTCGTAACGGTCGTACACTCTCACCACCACCACATGCTCGGAGCCACCCGCCCCATCTTTTCCGGCCTCCGGCGCGACCTTGAAGTCGTACTCCTCACTCTTCGCATCTGACAGTTGCCCAATGGGCTCAACGTATTTCCAATCCCCGGCATCGACTGAGTACTCCGCCCGCTTGATAGTCGAATATCCGTCACCAGCCCCGAAGCGCACGTGAATCTGACCACCCTCTATTGACGCCGTCAGATTCTCGATCCGCGGCGGAGTCGTATCCACCTCAAACCGCCGGCTTTCTTTTTCCGCGGTAAGCGCCTCGCCCGGCGAATGCGATGGCGCATCGGAGGCCACCACCTTCGCCGTGTATCCTCCATCCGGCAACAAGCTGGCGTCGAAGGAATACGCCTTCTCGCTCAGATTGTCCTTCAGCAGCAGCCACTTCTTCTCTCCATCGCCGCGATAATAGACCGAGTACACCAACTGGTCGTCGTTCTCGTCGTGCGCGCTCCATTTCACCCCAATCGAGTCGCGGTCACGCGAACTCGGCACGGGCGATTCAAAATGCGAGCCCGACGATCCGCTCACGTCCGGGCTTATGCTGAGCGCCGATGACTTCGGCAAAGGAAGGTAACGGGTCCCCATCTGCACCGCGACATCGTCAATCTCGGGCGCAACGTTCTTCGGCAGATAATTCAGCGTTACGCTGTCGGCAACAGGTCTTGTGTTCCCCGCATGGAGCACAGCCTTCCACTGCGCGTAACGCGCGGAAGGAACTCCCATCTGCGCATCTTTCGTCCAATCTACTTTCTTCCATGCACTCCAGTTCCGGTCGGGATTGTCCACATTACCGCTGCGCACAAAAAGTTCCACATTCCCTTCCCCGCGAAATTCCGCACGTCCCCAGCGCGAAAATACCTTTGCGTCAAACACATCGCTTTCGTATGTGCCGTCCGGCTCAGGCCCAGGTCCAAGTACAAAAATCTTCCCCAGGTTGCTGCTCGATGCATACAACGCGCCACCCGAAGCCTTGGCAAAAGCCGTGACCTGCGATGCCGAAGCCTTCAGCAGATCCGAAAATTCATCGATCCCTGAGATCGCAAAGATGTGGCCACGATTTCCCGTTCCCGCCAGCAACCGGTCCCGCGCATCGAATGCCAGCGCATAAACAATGTCATCATGCGACGTCCAGATCCGAGCCGGTGAACCGTCTGGAGCGATCCGGTACACATCCGATCCGCCACTCACTCCACCGCCAGGAAATGGAAATGCCCCGGAGATCGACGACGCCGTTGGCGACGGACCGATCGTCAACCCCGGCGCTTGCGGCCCCGTGGCTGTCGGCCCTCCAGTTGTAATCGTCAGCATTGCCGGACCACCGCCTGATCCGCCCGATCCCGCTCCTGCCCGCTTCTCACCAACACCGGCAGCATAAATATTTCCGGCATGGTCGAGCGCGAGCGCCGTGATCTCTTTTTTCGGAGCGCTGTACAGCACAAATCCCTCTCCCGCGGGAGAGATTCGATAGATCAGCCCGCTGCCGTCCGACCCTGCGATTACATTGCCTTGCCCATCCAGAGCGAGCGCGCGAACGTGTGTCTCGTCGCTCTTGAAGAAGAGCGAGTGGTCCCCTTTCGGAGTGACGCGATAAATCTCACCGTGATCGCCCGTCGCCACATACAGATTTCCGGACTTGTCCAAGAGGAGATCCCATATGTATTTCGTCCCCGGCGCAAAATAAACCGATGAAGTCCACGATGGATCGAGTGCAGGCTTTGACGAATCCTTCTCCGCCTCTTTCTCCTTGCCGGAATCCGCCTTTGCCGCCTCCGGTTTGCCACCCGCCCGGTGCTCGATCCTGTACACCTTCCCATCCGGAGCCGTAGCCGCGTAGATCACTCCGCCCGCCTGCACCTGCAGGGCTTGCACCTGCAACTCCTGCGGTTCAAAAATAATCGTCACCTGCCCGGTTGGCGTGACCCGGTACACTCGCGCCGGCGCTCCGGTAGCCGCGTAGACATTCCCAGCGTCGTCCGCCGCAATCGCCCAGATGTAAGTCGACGGTGTGGCGGAAAGTGTTTTGAAAGCGGGCGCCAGCTCCAGCCCACCGGAGCTCCGAATCGCCACGCCCGTGGCCGTTCCCTTGATCAGTTCCTCAAATTTCGACTGCTCCCAAGTCCGTGTGCCCTCGGCAAACGCGCTCGCAACCAGCCCGGAACCACCAATGTTTATTAAGAAAACAGAAATAAAGAAGGAAAAGAAAATCGTTCTGCGACTTTGCAATTTCATACCTCGATAGTTCATTGTGGCGGAATATTTAGGTTATCACGCGGAGGGTGGCCAGACTTGAGGTTCCACACTCCCAACTCCATGTACCGGGTATCTTTGTTTCCCAGCATTGGCGTCATCCCGAAGCCCCGCGCTTTCACCAGCGGGGCGAGGGATCTCGCGTGCAACTGCCACTACCTGCGAGGTCCGCCGCCCGAAGCCTGATCCCCGTGTTATCGTAGAATTTTATGCATTCTTCGCTCCAAAATCTGCTTCGTATCCTCGCCCACAAGTCTTTTCGTCTCGGCGAGTTCAAACTTTCCTCCGGCGGAACGAGCGACTATTACATCGACTGCCGTACGACGACGCTCGACGCCAAAGGCTCGCGCCTGACTGGCGAGGTTTTTTTGGAGGAAATCCGGAAGCAGGCATGGAAGCCCCAAGCCATCGGCGGCCTCACCATGGGAGCCGATCCCATCGTGGTCGCAGTCTCGGTCGTGAGTGGCGACTTGCATGGCTTCCTGGTGCGCAAAGCTGAGAAGCAATACGGCACCGGACAGCGCATCGAAGGCTTCAGAGAAAAGGGCGCGCGCGTGGTGATCGTCGATGATGTTTGCACCACCGGTGCCTCCACGGTTCAAGCTATCGAAGCCGCCCGCGAATTCGGATTCGAAATCGCCGGCGTAATGTGCCTGGTCGAGCGCGAAGAAGCAAAAGGCCGTCCCAACGTCGAGAGAGCCGCATCCCCCGTGCCGTTTGTTTCTATTTTCACCGCCCAGGACGTTCGTGCCGAACACATTCTGCAAAACGACGAAACCGCGGCACACAGAGTGATTGAGAATTGAGGCGGATCAATTGATTCAATGACTCAATCTCTCAATGATTCAATTATCTGAGAACTGAGAACTGCCTTCATGATTCAAACCCTCGAATGGACCGACCAGGGCGTACGCTTCATCGATCAGACGAAGCTTCCCACGGAAGAAACGTACGTCATCTGCAAAACTCATGAACAGGTAGCAGATGTTATCCGCACCATGGTCGTCCGCGGAGCCCCGGCCATCGGCGTCGCGGCCGCAATGGGCATCGGGCTCGCCGTTAAGAACTCCAAAGCCGAGACCGCAGGCGACCTCAAGCGCGACATCGACCTGGCCTGCGACCTCATCGGTAAAACTCGCCCAACGGCGGTTAATCTTTTCTGGGCGATCCGCCGCATGCAGGAAAAATTCGAGCGCATCCGCATCCGCCCGATTCCTCAGATCAAGCAAACTCTGATCGAAGAAGCGCAGCGCATGCACGCCGAAGACATCGCCGCCAACCAGGCCATGGGACGCCACGGCGCCACGCTAATGCCTGCTGAAGGCGGAGTCCTCACCCACTGCAACGCCGGCGCGCTCGCGACCGCCGGATACGGTACGGCGCTAGGCGTGATCCGTGCCGCCGTCGAGCAAGGCAAGAAGATCCACGTCTACGCCGACGAAACTCGCCCGTTCCTGCAAGGCTCGCGCCTCACCGCCTGGGAACTAAAGAAAGACGGCATCCCCACCACTGTGATCTCCGACAACATGGCCGGAGCCATGATGAGCCAGGGCAAGATCGGAGCCATCGTGGTCGGCGCCGACCGCATCGCGGCCAACGGCGACGTCGCCAACAAGATCGGAACCTACACCGTCGCAATCCTTGCCAAAGAACATGGAATCCCGTTCTACGTAGCCGCTCCAATCTCGACCGTCGACTTAGCCTGCACCGACGGCAGCAAGATTCCCATCGAGCAGCGCAATTCCAAAGAAGTCACCCACATTGCAGGAAAGCAAATGGTCCCCGACGGTGTAGAGATTGAAAATCCCGCCTTCGACGTAACGCCAGCCAAGTACGTAACCGCCATCATCACCGAAAAAGGCATAGCCCGCGCCCCCTACGAAGAATCGTTGCGCAAGCTAGCGGCTACTGAGACTTAGTGTGGTGCGGACTCTCCCGCCCGCGAACTCTAACTATGAATGCACAGCCGCCCTATAAATGCTCGTGTAGGGACAGCCGCCTCGGCTGTCCAGCCGAGCAAAGCTCGGCTATTTTTGGGCGCCGGAAACGCCCGAACGCACAGGGAACTTCCGTCGCCCTTCCACCGTATTCTTAATCAGAAAGTATAAGGAGGTCTCGCCCATGTTCACGTTCCTGCTCTGGTGCATCCTCTTCGTACTCTGCTGGCCCCTCGCCCTGCTGGCGTTGATTGCCTATCCATTCGTGTGGCTGCTGCTCCTCCCGTTCCGCATCGTCGGAGTCGCTGTCCACGGCGTTCTGGAGATAATCTTTCTCGCCATCACGCTGCCCTTCCGCCTGCTGGCAGCGCCGTTTCGGATCTGACCGTAGAGACGTTGCTTGCAACGTCTTTGGGCCACGAGCAAGGACGTTTCGAGCTCAATCTCCGTCGCGGGGAACCCTGAATGCCGTGGCAGGTGTGCATGTGGTGAGAAGAGACGTAGCAAGCTACGTCTCTACGATTCCATGACTTTCAAACTCCCACTCACCGCCAGCTTCGCCTCGGTCGCCCGCTGCACATCCTCCACCGTTAGCCCCGGCGCAACTTCCTCGAGCACGAGCCCGTCCTTCGTCACCCGTATGCACGCCATCTCCGTCACAATCGTATCCACCACGTTCACGCCCGTCAGCGGCAGAGTGCACTTCTTCAAAATCTTCGGAGCACCCTCCCGCGTCGTGTGCTCCATTGCCACCACCACCCGGCGCGCGCTTGCGACTAAATCCATTGCCCCACCCATCCCCTTGACCATCTTCCCCGGAATCATCCAGTTCGCGAGACTTCCCGATTCGTCCACTTCCATCGCGCCCAGCACACTCAGGTCAATGTGCCCACCGCGGATCATGGCAAACGAATCGGCGCTCGAAAAGTAAGCCGTTCCCGCCATCTCGCTCACCGTCTCCTTGCCTGCATTGATCAGGTCAGCATCTTCCTGCCCCTCGAGCGGATAAGGCCCAATCCCCAGCATCCCATTCTCCGACTGAAGAATCACTTCAATCCCCGGCGGAACATGATTCGCAATCAGCGTAGGCATGCCAATGCCCAGGTTCACGTAGAACCCATCGCGCAGCTCGCGCGCAATCCGCTTAACAATCCGCTCGCGCTTGTCAACATCCTTGCCAGCTTTGTTCATCATTCTTTACTGTTGTCATCCTGAGCGGAGGTTGTGCTTCGCGAATGCGAAGCCCAACCGCAGTCGAAAGCCCGCCCTGAGCGTAGCCGAAGGGGACCCCTGCACTCTTGACCTACCGTATCCGCTCCAGGGAATTCTCCCTGTGCTGCGTGCGCAATCTTCCGAAATCAAACACTCGCCTTCCGCACCGTCCGTCTCTCAATCCGCTTCTCGTACAACTCCCCCTGAAAGATCCGTTTCACATACACGCTGGGCGTATGAATCAAATCCCCGTCCAACTCGCCCACTTCCACCAGATGCTCCACCTCGGCGATCGTCACCTTCGCCGCCGTCGCCATCATGGGATTGAAATTCCGCGCCGTCTTCCGATACACAAGATTCCCCAGCTGGTCGCCCTTCCAGGCCTTCACGAACGCGAAGTCAGCCGTCAGACCACGCTCCATCACATAAGGCCGCCCCTCGAACTCGCGCGTCTCTTTACCTTCCGCTACGACGGTTCCCACACCCGTTGGAGTGAAAAATGCCGGAATGCCCGCGCCCCCCGCGCGAATGCGCTCGGAAAACGTTCCCTGCGGCACCAGATCAAGCCTGATCGTTCCCTTTAGCACCATCTCTTCCAGCAGTTTGTTCTCGCCGACGTAACTGCCAATGTGACGCCGAATCTGCCCGGCCGCCAGCAGTAACCCATTACCCACGCCATCGACCCCCACGTTATTGCTGATGGTGGTTAAGTTCTTGGATCCCTTTCGCACCAGCGCACGAATCAAATTCTCCGGCATCCCGCACAGCCCAAACCCGCCGATCATGATGACAGCGCCGTCAAACACGTCGCGGATCGCGTCATCCGCATTGGCCACAACTTTATTCATAGCGTCCGCATTCTAAACAACATTCACCACAGAGTCACAGAGTCACAGAAAAAACGAAAAAGAAACGGGTCGCCGCGCACTGGGATCGTGGTTCAGCGAAACCATCAATGGGTTTCTCTGTGCCTCTGTGTCTTTGTGGTGAGTTATGTTTCCTTCCCCGGACTCTTCCGCAACTGGTGCGCCCGCTCGAACTCCTCCGCCAACTGCCGCGTTCCCAGATTCTCCCGGATATGCGCCAGCCGTTGCTCGAGTTTAAGCAGCGCATCCTCCAGATTCTTCTTGTTGCTGATCGCGATATCCCGCCACATCGAGTACGGACTCGCGGAAATCCGCGTCATCTCCTGCAGCGCGCGGCCTCCGGCGGCGAGCAGCGGCGCTTCTTCTCCAAATTCATCCACCAGCGTCGCAGCAAGTGCCGTAGAGATCATCTGCGGCAAATGGCTGATCCAGCCGCAAAGCCGGTCATGCTCGTCCGGAGGAAGCACTGCAACGCGAGCCCCCACCTGATCGATCCAGCCCGCAAATTCCGCAAACAATCCCTGATGAATGTTCTGCCCCGGCAGCGGCGTCAAGAACCACACCGCATTCTGAAACAAATCTGCGTCCGCATAGTCGACGCCACTCAACTCCTTGCCCGCCACCGGATGGCCCGCCAGGAATCGCTTTCCCGCATTCTTTCCGAATACCTTGAGCGCACGCTCCACCACAAGGGATTTCGTGCTGCCCACGTCCGTCAGCAAACTCTGCGCGGGAAGTACCGGTCCTACTCGCTCGATGAGGTCGATGATCGCCAGTACCGGAGTCGCGAGCACCACCACTTCACTGCCGCGCACGGCATCCCCGGGATTGGCGAAACCCGCATCAATGGCCCCGCGCATCTGCGCCCTTTCGAGCACTGCGTCCCGGTCACATCCAACAATCCGCCCGGCAAACTTCCGCCGCTTCAAAGCCAACCCGAACGATCCGCCAATCAGCCCCGTACCAATGATCGTGATTTGCCGAATGGGCATAAGAATTGGGTAATTGAGTAATTGGGTAATTTAAAAACCTGACCTATCGGTACATAGTTCATGAATTACACAATTACCAAATTTCCCAATTACCCAATGGTCCGCCCCACTGCCGGCGCAATCATTCGCAGCTCGTCCATCAACTTCACGAACTGCGCGGGAAACAGCGACTGCGCCCCGTCCGACCATGCCTTATCCGGATCGCAATGCACCTCAATCAGCAAAGCGTCGGCCCCGGCAGCGATGGATGCCCGCGCCATCGGCGCTACCTTGTCGCGACGCCCCGTTCCATGCGACGGATCCGCCGTCATCGGCAAGTGCGAGAGCTTGTGAATGATCGGAATCGCGGAAATATCCATTGTGTTCCGCGTATAGGTTTCAAAGGTTCGAATGCCACGCTCGCACAGGATCACGTCGTAATTTCCGCCCGCCATGATGTATTCCGCCGAAAGCAGCATCTCTTCCAAAGTCGCTGCGATCCCACGCTTCAGCAACACCGGCTTGCGCACCTTCCCCAGTTCGCGCAGCAGATTGAAATTCTGCATATTGCGCGCGCCCACCTGCAGAATATCCACGTAAGGCAGCATCATCGGAATCTGCGAGATCTCCATCACCTCGCTGATCACCAGCAGATTGAATTTGTCCCCAGCTTCGCGCAGCAGCTTCAGCGCTTCTTCTCCATGCCCCTGAAACGAATAGGGCGAACTCCTCGGCTTAAACGCCCCGCCGCGCAGCACCCGAGCCCCCGCTTTGGCTACCGCTTCCGCCGTACTGAACAGCTGTTCCCGCGACTCCACCGAACACGGCCCGGCCATCACGATTACTTCGTTGCCGCCAATCTCAATCCCATTCGCAAGTTTGACGATCGTTCCTTCGGGACGAAAACTTCTCCCCGCCAGTTTGTAGGGAGAACTTATTCGATGAACTTCCTGCACCCCAGGCAGCAACTCCACGTTGCGGATGTCGAAATCAATCCCCGCACCCACGGCTCCAAGCACGGTCATCCGCGCACCCGTCGAACGGTGCACCTCGAAGCCAATCTTCACCAGGTGCTCAATCACCTGCTGAATCTGCCCCTCATCCGCCGCTTCCTGCATCGCAACGATCATAAGAAGATCTCAGCTTCTGGCTCTTAGTTCTAAATCTTTGTCACTCTCCACATTTTGTCATTCCGAGTGAAGCGAGGAACCTCGGTTTCGCATTCACCACCAACGACCCGTCCATTCATCGAACGCCACCCATTGCGAGGCGTTCCATCAATCATTCACATCCGAATCCAGTTCTGTCTCCGCTCCCTGTGCCGTATCGGCGGCGGCTCCAATCCCTTCCTTCTGAATATTTCGCATCACATCCATGATCCGCTCATAGATCCGCACCAGATCCCGATCCGGCAGCGGACCCTGATTCATTTTCTGCACGTTCGCAAATACGTTCCGTTCCCGATCCGGCTCGTAAATCGGTAAACTCGTATTCCGCTTGAGCCGTCCAATCTCCACCGCAGCCCGCGCCCGCTCGCTCAGCAGCTCTACCAGCCTGCGATCGAGCTCATCAATCTTCTTACGCCAGTCTGCGATGTCCATAAATCCCGCTGTGTTGTGATGATTACCCGGTCATCCTGAGCAAGGATTGTGTTTCGCGACAGCGAAGCACAACCGCAGTCGAAGGATCCCTTTGCATGCCAGTGCGCCTACAAACCCTGCAAGGCATTCCCACCACTGAGCCTCGCTTGCGCAAGATGAGGATTTTGAATTCCCATTCCACCCTAAACCGCCGCCCGAGAGACTCCAGCCGTCAGCCTTCCCACAAATTCTCCCACAGCCTGCGCCTCCCGCCCTCGATTCCGCTCGACCGTCTCCACGATGGCGCTACCCACCACAACCGCATCCGCAAACTTCCCAACTTCCGCAAACTGCTCGGCGTTCGAAATGCCAAATCCCACCGCGACCGGCAATTTGGTCACGCGCCTCAGGCGCCGAACCAATTTCTGCGCATCTTCCGCCAACTGCTGCCGCGCTCCCGTCACTCCGGTTCGCGACACAGCATACACAAACCCTCGGGAAGCCTCCGCAATCCGCTTCAGCCGCTCGTCCGGACTGGTCGGCGCCGCCAGAAACACCGGCACCAGGTCATTCGACTTCATCGACCGCAGATACGCGCCCGCCTCTTCCACCGGCAGATCAGTGACCAGCACACCGTCCACTCCCGCATGCCGGGCTACCATGCAAAACTTCTCCATCCCCATCCGCAAGATCGGATTCAAGTACGAAAAAATAATCAGCCCCGTCGACTGCGCGTGCTGCCTGATCTCAGCCGCCAGCGTAAGTACCTGCCCCAGCGACGTGCCATGTTTCAACGCTCGTTCGCTGGCCCTCTGAATCACCGGGCCATCCGCCACCGGATCGCTGAAAGGCACACCCAACTCGATTACGTCCGCACCCGCGTCAATCGCAGCCAGCACAATCTCGCGCGTAGTCACCAGATCCGGATCCCCACAGGTCACGTAAACCACCAGCCCGGGCCGCTTATAAAAAGATAGAGGCATATCCTGAATCGCTTCACCGCGGGTTACCCCGTGACCCTCTGTGTCCTCTGTGGTAAAGATTTTGAACTTCATTCCAGCGAAAGCGATTCCCGGATAATCCCAATATCCTTGTCCCCGCGTCCGGAAACATTCACAATCACAACTTCCGACTTCTTCATCTTCGGCGCGCGCTTCAGCACCTCCGCCACCGCGTGCGCCGATTCCAGCGCAGGAATAATCCCCTCGGTGCGCGCCAACAGAGTGGTCGCCTCCAGCGCCTCCGCATCAGATGCAGGCACATACTCCGCCCGGCCAGCATCGCGCAGCGCCGCATGCTCGGGCCCGATCGATGGATAATCCAGCCCCGCCGAAACCGAGTGCGTCAAAGCAATCTGACCGCCAGGATCCTGCAACACGTATGAGTATGTACCCTGCAGAACCCCCGGCGACCCGCCACGAAACCGCGCAGCATGCTCCCCCAGCGCTTCGCCGCGTCCGCCCGCTTCCACACCGATCAGGCGAACCTTCTTGTCCTTGATGAATTCGTAAAACACTCCAATCGCATTCGACCCGCCGCCCACACAGGCAATGATCGCCGCCGGCAACTTACCTTCTGCCTTCAGAATCTGCGCCCGCGCCTCCCGTCCAATGACGCGATGAAAGTCCCTCACCATCGTCGGATACGGATGGGCCCCCAGCACGCTCCCCAACAAATAATGAGTGGTCCGCACATTCGTCACCCAGTCGCGCATGGCCTCGTTGATCGCATCTTTCAGCGTGCGCGATCCGGACTCCACTCCGCGCACCTCCGCCCCCAGCAATCGCATACGGAACACGTTCAACTCCTGCCGCCGCATGTCCTCGGTCCCCATGTAGACGACGCACTCGAACCCTAGCAACGCACAAACTGTCGCCGTGGCTACGCCGTGCTGTCCCGCGCCGGTCTCGGCGATCACGCGCCCCTTTCCCATGCGCTCGACCAGCAACCCCTGTCCCAGGCAGTTATTGATCTTGTGCGCGCCAGTGTGCAGCAAGTCTTCGCGCTTCAGGTAAATCTTTGCCCCGCCCAGCTTCTTCGTGAGCCGCTGCGCAAAAAATAACGGCGTCGGACGCCCCGCATACGTCCGCAGCAATACCTCCAGCCTCTGCTGAAACTCCCGGTCGCGCTTCGCCCTCTCATACTCGCGATCCAATTCTTCGAGCGCCGCCATCAGCGTCTCCGGCACATACCGTCCGCCATAAACACCAAACCGCCCCGGTTCAGAAGTTCGAGAAGATGAAGCGCGGGGGTGCCCCATCCTAGCCGCGTTCTTTGCGGCTAGGGTGGGGACTTTGACTTTAGTCGCTCGCGGAACCGTCGCCATACCTAGCTCGTTTTCCTATCGATCTCTCGCACCGCCCTCACAAACGCCCGCACCTTCTCGGGATCTTTCTTCCCCGGAGTGGACTCGACTCCCGACACCACATCCACCCCCCAAGGCTTCAAAATCTCAATCGCGTCACCAACATTCTGCGGCGTCAATCCACCCGCTACAACCAGCTTCACACCGCCCTTCCGCATCCCTTCCGCAATGGGCAAAGCCATCTTCCAATCAAAAGTCTTCCCCGTGCCTCCCGGCTGTCGCAGGTCGCCCGAGTCCAGCACAAACGTATCCATGAGCCCTTCTGGGAGCGAAATGCCCTCAGGTAGATTCTTTCCCCATTTCGCAAAGTCCGACGCCATGGCCCGGATTCGCTCTTCATCTACGCCAATCCAGTTCATCGGTACTGCCATCAAAAATCTCGTACGCCTGGGAAAAGACGATGGACCCGTTGCCTTGTGGGAACTGCGCCCGCTGGTGCCTTCCACCGCAACGTAAGTCTGCGTTCCAGTCAAGCCTGCACTTCGAAGGACATTCAACGGATCAAAGTCATAGCCATTCACAAACACCCCAATCTTCTCGACCCCCTCAGGAAGCTCTTCCACGATCTCACGCGCCGCCTCAACCGTAATGTACCGAGGACTCTTCTCATAAAACACGAACCCCACCGCGTCCGCACCCGCATCAACCGCAACGAGCGCATCCTCCAGATTCGTAGTCCCGCAAATCTTGATCCACGTCATTTCAAACTGTCATCCTCTAGCGCAGCTGTCATCTAACAGGGCTGTCATCCTGAGCGCAGGTTTTGCTTCGCGAATGCGAAGCAAAACTGGAGTCGAAAGCCTGCCCTGAGCGTAGCCGAAGGGGACCCCTCGTATCTCAGCCTCACCGGCGGCCCAGCAGGGAATTCTGTTCTCGACGTTCGCTACCGGTGTCCGCCACCAGCTCCCGTAGCGCCTCGCCCGGCCTCTCCGCCCGCATCAGCGATTCCCCAACCAGAAACGCGTGATACCCCGCCGCTCGCAGCCGGGTAATATCCGCCCCGGAAGCAATCCCACTCTCCGCCACTCGCACGACATTCTCAGGAAAACTCTCCGCCAGCCTGAAAGCTGTTTCCAAATCAACCTTGAATGTCCGCAAATCGCGCGAGTTCACGCCAATCAAATCGCACCCTGCCTCGACAGCCCTCGCCAGCTCCTCTGCATCATGCACTTCGCACAACACATCAAGGCCACGCTCCCGCGCGCCCCGCGCCAGGCTCGCCAACTCCTTCTGCGATAACGCCCCCACAATCAGCAGCACCGCGTCCGCAGAATTCGCCCGCGCCTCCAGCAACTGAAATTCATCCACAATAAAATCCTTGCGCAGACACGGCAATTTCACAGCCGCCGACGCCACTCTCAAATTCGCCAGCGATCCTTGAAAAAAATCCTCATCCGTCAGGACCGAAAGAGCGGTGGCTCCCGCCTCCTCCAGTTCCCGAGCTAACTCCGCCGGACGAAACTCCGCCCGAATCAATCCCTTGGAGGGCGATGCCTTTTTCAATTCCGCAATGATCGCCACGCCGCTCTTACTTTTCTCCGCCAGCGCCTTCCGAAACCCGCGCGGCACATGCCGTTCAGCGCGCCGCTCCAGTTCGTCAAGATTAGCCGCGCGCTTCACCTCTCCCATCTTGCGGCGCGTCGCCGCAACAATCTGATCAAGAAAGGCAGGCATAACGAATCTTTTGATTATAAGGGACAGCGACTATGAGGACACGTCCTCACCGCCCCTTTCGACGACCAGTGTTTATTGGCAGATTTCCTGCAACTCTTTGTACGGCTTCTCGACCACCGCCGGATTCTTGATCTGCTTGACCACCATCAGCTGATCCAAAAGCGTGCCCGCATCATGCAGTCCTATGTCTGGATCGCTCTGGTACGCCGGATCGCTTTCCGCCTCTTCCAGCGTCACCAGCTTGAATCCCTTCTTCTTCAGCAAATCAAGCGCGTCCGGCATAATGGTGCTGCTGAATGCCCCCAGATGCATCAGCAAGACGTAGTTGATGTCGTGCCCGAAAATCAGCTTCGCCTGCTCCCGCCCAAAATCAAGATAGGCCGACGCTGTACTCAAATAGCTGGACCGCAGCCACTCGATGGATTTCGCATCGTTCTTGGCCACGCACCGGGCGTAGGCCCCGTTCCACATATAATCCTGCCAGTCGAGCGTCACCTGCGCGATCTTGTACCCGCGCGCCTTCAAATAATCACGCACCGCACGCCGCTTCTCCACCGTCTCACCTTCGTGCAGAAAGGGATAGCGCAGCCAATGCCAATCGCCGCCGGCCCGCGCCAACAGTTCGAGAGACGGTTCATTCTGCTCAATATCGCGCTCAAATGCCTCTGGAGGATTCTGCTCCAGGTCCATGTGCGTGTAGGTGTGATTCCCCACAGGTTCCGCGCCAGCCCAAAGCTTCAGCGCCTCCGCGCCATCGGCACTGCCCTCAAGCTTCTTGGAATTGATGAAGCCGTACACCGGTGGCACATGCCGCTTCTTCAGGACCGCTAGCGTCGCCTTCGTAATCTCGACTCGCGTAACACCCGGCGGAAGCCCTCCGTTCTGCGGCAGATCGTCAAGCGTGATCGCCAGCTTTTGCGCGGCACATGTCCCAGAAAACGACGCGAGGAAGACCACGAGCAGTACAACCTGCAGGCAGGCCAGCAGGAGCGATTTTTTCATGACGAGAGTGTACGGGAGTTCCGGCCAGCAGTGAAGCGAGACCCGCGTCGCTTTACGCTGAAAAATGCAATTGGAAGAGGCAAGCGCAGGGTAATTTAAGCTCTAAGGCATCCCCAGTGACATAGATACACTCTTCCGGTACTCCCGCGCCTTCTGCAGGACTTCTTCTTCCTTCACCGTAAGCAACTTGCGCGCCCGCATAACTACGCGTCCGCCAATCACCACCGTCTCCACGTCGCTGCCTTTGAGCGCATACGCCAGTTGCGCATAGATGTCGTACAACGGCACGGCATTCGGCGCGTCCAGACCGATCAACACTAGATCTGCTTTCTTCCCCGTTTCGAGCGACCCGATTTCCTTCTCCATATGCAGCGCGCGGGCGCCGTCAATCGTGGCCATCTCTACGACCGCCTTTGCGTTCAGCGCCAGCGGATCCATCTTCGTAATCTTCGCCAGCTTCGCCGCCAGATCCATTTCTTCCATCAGGTCAAGATCGTTGTTGCTGCCCGCGGGACCGTCCGTTCCCAGCCCAACCGCGATTCCAGCCGCGCGCATCTCCGGTACCGGCGACACGCCGCTGGCCAGCATCATGTTGCTCGACGGATTGTGTACGCATCCGACATGTCTCTCCGCCAGCAGTTTCCGGTCCGCCTCGTCTACAAAAATGCAATGCGCCGCCACGATGTCGGGCCCTAGAACTCCGATCTTCTCCAGATACTGCACCGGCGACATGCCATTCTGTTTCTGGCTGTCCTCCCACTCCTTCTTCATCTCGGCAACGTGGATCAGAATCGGCGCATTATATTTCCGGGCAAGCGCCGCCGCATCCTGAAGCGTCTTCTTCGAACAGGTGTAAATCGAATGCGGAGCCGGCGCTGCGTGTATCAGCGGGTCTCCCTGCCACTTTTTCAAGAACCGCTCCGTGTAGGCGAGCATTTCCGCTTCGCTCTTGTTGTCCGGCGCTGGAAAATCAATAAATGTCTCGCCCAGCACCCCACGCATTCCTGCCGCCTTGGTTTCCTCCGCAACCGCGTCTTCGAAGTAATACATATCGGCAAACGTCGTCACCCCGGCACGAATCTGCTCTGCCGCCGCGAGGCGCGTTCCCCAGCGCACGAACTCCTCGTTCACGTTCTTCGCTTCTGCCGGAAAGATGTACTTGTACAGCCAATCGTTCAAAGTCACGTCATCGTGCAGCCCGCGAAACAATGTCATCGGCACGTGTGTGTGGCCGTTAACAAACCCCGGCAACACGAGCTTGCCCTTACCATCGATCGTTTGCAGGCCTTTGTATTTGCTCTCAATCTCACCCCGCGGACCCACCGCAACAATCGAATCCCCTTTCACGGCAACGCTCCCGTCTTCATAGATGGCCCGCTTCGCGTCCATGGTCACAACTGTCGCGCCGCTAACGATCAGGTCCACGTTCTCGCGATTTGCCTGGCCGAAGGCAGCGGAGCACAAAGCAAATTGCAGAATCAAAAGTAGGATCGTTATCGGAAGCTCGGTTTGCCGCAAGCAACACGTTTCTTCGATTTTCATTTCCATTCCACCCAATGTCCAGGAACAACAATCTCGTATTACGAAGTCAAATCACGAACCAGAATCACCACCCTTGATTTCAATCTGCAAAGCGTGGATTTCCGCTCCGCCAACGTTCTCGACCGAATGCGGCGCCAGGGCCGGATGCCATAAGGGCGTGTTGAGCCTGGGACTTTCAGAGGCCGTCCGCGTATCCAGCATGACATTGCCCAGATGATCCCGCCGGACGAAATCGCTCCAGGTCACAATGAGCTGCACACTCGGCCAGCAATGGGTATGCACTGGCACCGTCTGTCCAGACCGGATCCGAGTACGCAGTACTCGGACTTGTTCGTTCTCCAGCACAACGGTGTGATGGTCCGGTGCGGCCACCATCGCATCCAGCGAATCCGGCCAGGGCCATGTGCGCTTTTCGGCGTCTGGAGTTGCGGAACTCATCGCCAACCTCCGGTCCCGCATTTTACCAGTGTGACAGAAACTTGATTCTTGAAAGCATTACTTCGCGACAGCGAGTCAATGAGTGAGAGGGGCGAAAAAAGAAGAAAGGATATCTCGAAAGGCACGGAGTAAAGCCAACTCGGATTTCTAAGTCGACGTGAACAAGCTAAAAAGTAGAGATGGTGCCATCGAAGGGACTCGAACCCCCACACCCTTGCGGGTACATGGACCTGAACCATGCGCGTCTGCCAATTCCGCCACGATGGCCTGGATTATGACTGCGGCAGTTTCCGCCACTTCGGCAGAAGTGGGTCGGATTCGGCGGACCACAAAGCCCGCCTCCAGGAAAGAACTGCATCTCCATTCTACAGAGGCATCGCTGGCTGTCAAACCAGCGATGCTCAAAGAAGTGTACGAACCTCAACCAACGGAAACAAAGGAACACGAAAAAAAGCTGAAGACCGTACCTTCGTGTACCTCAGTGCCTTTGTGGTTATGAATTTCGACCGCCCTACGTCTGAGGTCTGACGTCCGAGGCCCGGAACCTGGCCCTAGCTCCCTAGCTTCGCATTCATCGTGATCTTCGCATTCAGTACCTTCGATACCGGGCATCCCTTCTCCGCCGCTTCCGCATACTTCTGAAAGGTCGCCGCGTCCGCCCCAGGAACCTTCCCCACAACGTCAATGTGGCTCGTAGTAATCGTCCACCCCGAATCCAGTTTCTCCATGGTCAGGGTCACGTTCGTCGAAATGCTCTCCGGAGTCAGGTTCGCCCCGCCCAGTTGCGCCGACAGCGCCATCGAAAAGCATGCCGCATGAGCCGCTGCGATCAGTTCTTCCGGATTCGTCCCGGGAGCATTCTCAAACCGCGTCGTAAACGAATAAGGAGTGTTGTTGAGCACACCCCCGGGCGCCGAAATCGATCCCTTCCCATCTTTTAGTCCGCCCTTCCACACTGCGCTCGCCTTGCGTTCCATCGCTTTCTCCTCAATCCATGAATTGGATGTAATCCCGAGCTGCCATTGTAGACGGACCGCCGTCCGCATGTCAGTCGATGCGAAATGGTCGCACAAGCCGTGGAGTGCAGAGTGGCAAGAGAGCCGCCGCTAAAACGCGGCGAACGAATAAAAGTACCGGGCACACTCCCGGACGGCATAATCTTCGGGTTCAGTTGCTGGGAAAACAGACCGACTCATCGACGAGTCGCACCAAAAAATCTCCCGCCCCAGAAGGCATGCTATTCATCGGCTAATGGGAGATTACTGCTCCAGCAATCGGCCATGATCAACCACGCGCCCAGCCGCCGCCACACCTTCAGATACTTCCCGCGGTCCGCTACGGTTGTCCCGTTCGATTGGCGGATCGCAACCGAATATCGTCCAGTCTCCATCGCCATGTCTCCGGAATATTCCACTCGCGTGGTCTCCACGCGCAGATCCCCATAGCCGGCCTCACTGAACTTACGCAGCAAATGCTCCACGGCCTTTTGTCCTTGTGCCGGCTCATGATGCGGCGCCATGAATACACCATCGGAAGCAAACAGTCCCGCGACAAGGTCGTAATTTCCGGTATTGAAAGAGGTTACAAAATCCTGTGTCAAACCGCGGATTTGAGACTCCACATCCAGAAACGGACGGGAGCTCGCCAGAGAACTCGAATAGGGCCGGTACATCTACTACCTCCTGGGGGAAGGCAACCGGCAAACCCGTCTGGCCAAGTGGCAAGTTCCCCCGGCAAAACGCTTGTTCATTCTAGCTCAAAACAATACGCGGGCTGTGAAAACCTTTTCCCTCAGGCAGCCGCCTCCGATGCAGGTACCTGAGTCAATCCCGCCACGGCTTGAGCGCTCTGCCCCTCCAATAACGGTTTTCCTTTCCGCAGCAGGTGCGCTAGCCATGCGCCCGCTGCCTGGCTCGTCAAGATTGCGACGAGCACCATTGTCGTATAAAACCGCGCATTGATAATTCCCGCATCAAGAGCCACGCTGGCCAGCACGATTCCGGGCCCGCCCCTGGCGTTCAGCGTCACCGCAAGGTTCACCGCATCGCCCGTGCGAAAGCCCGCAAGTCTTGCACCCAGCCCAGCGGAAAACAGTTTCACCAGGGACGACCCTGCCAGGAAAATCACCAGCATGGTGAATGAGAAACTCTTGCTCAGGTCCAACCTATACCCCACCACCGCAAAATAGATCGGAATGAATGCCGCAAACGCGAAATCAGAAATGGACGCGATTGACCCCGTAATCAAAGGTTTTTCGGTCTTCACAATCGCGTAACCCGCCAGAAACGCGGCAAATACCAGGCTGATATTGAACGCCGCGGCCAGCGCCGCATACGCCAGCAATAGAACAATCACGTATGCGGTGGGTGACTTCTGCGCCACGCTGTTCCACCTTGCCGACGTTAGCCTTCCTACAAGGTCGGGCCCCAGCAGCAATCCCGCGCCAAAGTAGAGCAGGGTCACGGCAATGTGCACCACAATCTTCTGCCTTGGAATCGTGCCCGACCCAGCTAACGCAGTAGCAACCGCCAGCACCGCCCATAGCACAACATCTTCAATGACCGCCACGCTCAAAATCAGCCGCGCAAAGCGGGTATGAAGGATCTGCAAATCGTGCAGGATTTTTGAGATGACGGGAATCGACGTGACCGCTACCCCAATGCCGACAACCAGAAGCAAAGGTGTATGCGAACTCACCGGCCCCGCAAGAGCTTCCAATGGCAGGAACGGAACAATCCCGAGGGCCAGAAGAAAAGGCAGCCCTGTGCCAATCGCTCCCAGCCAAGCCACTTCGCGCCGGTTCTCTCGGTTGAAGAGTCCTTTGGTCTCGGCGCCAGAAACAAACATCAGCAATAAGAGACCAAAGTTGTAAAGGAACATGAGCACCGCGGCATAGGAGGTGGCCGAATGCTCCGCCTCTGGCAGCAGAATCACCGACAAGCGTGGTGCAAAGTATCCCAGCAGAGACGGACCCACGAGAACACCTGCGAGAATCTCCCCAATCACCCTGGGTTGGCGTAGCAGGGAAAACAGATCCCCCAACAGTCTCGCAGCGGCAAGAATCAGGAAAAGAAACAGTGTCAGCGATCCAAACTCATTTGGGCTCATCTATATTCGGCAAATCGCCGGCCCAGAATAGATGCCCGGTAAGGCTGGTCAGTTGCCGTTAGACCGTGCCAGTCACGGGTCTCCGTTGAAATTGAATCTCCACGCAGCCTTATTCCATTCTCCCGCAACCCATGTTTCATCTCCGTCACCAGGAGGCCTCATGTCCGCAGCCACCAGAAAAAAGAGGAAGTCGGCTCAAAGCAGGAAGGCCACGACCCATCGCCGCTCCAAATCCAAAGCTAAGTCCGGGCCTCGATGGGTGGCGACCGTCAAGACCGTTTCCACCTTCCCTCCCGAAGGCCTTTTCACTAAGGACGCAGCTACCATCGCCCGGTCCCTCGCCTCGAAAAAAGTTTCACCTAAGGGCCCAGGCTCCGGAATGCGCATGTTGAACTATTTCATCAATCGGGGAGGTCGAGGCCTCAGCGCAACACGGCGCGCCGAACTGGAAAGAGCCAAGCAACTCCTCTCCCAGCGCATCAAGCACGAGCGCAGCAGACAGGAAAATGGTCGCGCCAGAACCGCTTGATGGAGCACGCGGCGAAACAGGAAGACTGCGAAACAGGAAGACTCTATCGCTCGAACAAAGCAGTACGACTGGGAACCCGCAAAAAGCTCTTATCCGTAGTCCAAGCCGCTAGGGGTGGTTTTGGTGGCACAAGTCCAGATCGGCCACCAATTTCGCGCTCTTCAAGTTGCCGCTTCACTCGCTCGATGAGCACAGCCAGCTTCTTGGACTCATGATCCCTCTCCGCTTGCTTGCACATCTTGTGGAAGTCCTGCGGCTGCTTCTCTTCTCGAAAGGTCATGGGGGGCAGTTCCTTTTTTTCTTGTTTTGAGAACACCCAGCCTACTACCACCAGCTTCACTTGCCAATCCCCCATTAAACCCAAGTTATCCTCAGGTCTTCCCTGTACGACCATAACGGCATCCCTGGCTGCGGTGCCCCGCATCTGACGTAAGCCGACTATTCGGCAATAGTTTCGCGGACCCCGTTGACGCAAGAAACTGGTCGTGATGGAGGCAACAGCAATGAAGATGAATCGGATAAGAGTTATTCTCAGTGCAATGTGCTTACTCTGTGTCCCTGCCCTGTACGCACAGGAGCCGGCTGACGAGCCTAAGCCGCCAAGGCATGAAGAAGCCCGGCCGGAGGCGAACCGTGACGCCGCCCCTGCAGCCCGTCAGAATGACGCCCAGCCGCCAAGGCAGGATGAAACTAAGCCGTCCCGGCAGGAAGAAGCTAGGCCCCCGAAGCAGCAGAACGAAAGGAATCCGCAAACGGAAAACGCCAGGCCCGAACGCGACCAAGCCAAGCCCGGTCGTGAGGAACACGGCCAGGCTCAACAAAACTCACACGCGCGCCCAGCGGGCAAGAGCGCTCACATTCCCGATGAGAAGTTCCGCGCCAGTTTCGGACGTCCCCACACTTTTGTGATCAGCCGTCCGGTGGTAGTTGAAGGCCAGCCTCGCTTTCAGTACTCCGGCTACTGGTTCGAAATCGTTGATCCATGGCCCGCTGAGTGGGCCTACACAGACGACGTCTACGTGGACTATATCGATGGAGACTACTTCCTCTTCGACCTGCTCCATCCCGGCGTCCGCGTAGCAGTATTCGTAATCATGTAGCCAATAACGGTCCCCCTGTAGAGACGTAGCTTGCTACGTCTCTACAACTCTCAGCCCCGCCACGCATCCAACCAAGGCATGCCCGCTCTACCCATTCCGCTCGCAGTCCAACTGGGCTGGCTGCTCATGCTGGCCATTCCCGTCGCTTGCGTTGCTTGGACCATCACCCACGAAGAATTCTTTCGTGAGTCGCGAGAATATTGTCAGCGCCAGATCCGGCAGGCACGCACTCTCTCCCGGCGCAAATTTTTCTATCTGTTCACCTGCGAATACTGTTTCAGTCACTACATCGCGGCCATATTCCTGATTATCACCCGCTTCCGCATGCTCTACACC
>Ga0209488_10000479_pt1 | contig 33554 bp, 34 predicted proteins | sample Rivendell_Oct201_8_FD_188349 | JGI IMG/M metagenome (GOLD analysis project Ga0209488, IMG submission 188349) | Vadose zone soil microbial communities from the Eel River Critical Zone Observatory, Northern California, USA -... | ecosystem: Environmental > Terrestrial > Soil > Vadose zone >...
ACGGTGGCTTTGTCAGTCATCATCTCGACGACCGGCTGGTCTTCGGTCACACGATCGCCCGTCGCGACGAGCCATCTCGCCACCTCGGCCTCGGCAAGGCCTTCGCCGATGTCGGGCAGCCGGAATTCGAATCTCGCCAAGCTACTCGCGGGTGGTGGCGACGATCGCCTCGAGCACACGCTCGGGGTTGGGCAAGTACTGCTCCTCGAGCATCTGCACCGGGTAGGGCACGTCAGGTGAAGCGACGCGCCGGATGGGCGCCTGCAGCGAGAAGAAAGCTTCTTCCTGGATGGTCGCCACAACCTCGGCGCCGAAGCCCGCGGTGAGTGGGGCCTCCTGCAGCACCACAGCGCGGCCGGTCTTGGTGACTGAGGCGGCGAGCGTCGCCGCGTCGAGGGGGACCAGCGTGCGAAGGTCTATCACCTCGACCGAGATGCCCTGCGCCTGGGCGTCGTCTGCCGCTTGAAGCGCCAGCTGGACCGCTCCGCTCCAGGCCACCAGCGTGACGTCGGTGCCTTCGCGCGCGATGCGAGCCTTGCCGATCTCGACCTCGTAGTCGCCATCAGGCACCTCGCCCTTGACCTGGCGGTATCCACGAAGAGGCTCCAGGAACAAAACAGGATCCGGGTCGCGGATGGAGGCCAGCAGCAATCCCTTGGTGTCGTAAGGCGTCGAAGGCGCGACCACCTTGAGGCCCGGCGCGTGGGCGAAATGGGCCTCAAAAGCATCCGAATGAAGCTCCGGAGCGCGCACCCCGCCGCCGTACGGTGCGCGGATCGTGACCTGCGCGGAAAAGCGCCCGGCCGATCGATACCGGACGCGGGCAAGCTGGTCGACCACCTGGTTGAACCCGTTGTGCACGAATCCGAGGAACTGTATTTCGGCCACCGGTACCCAACCCGCGAGGGCCAGCCCGATTGCGGCCCCCGCGATCACGCCCTCAGACAGAGGTGTGTCGATGACCCGGCCTGCGCCGTGCTTGCCATAAAGGCCGTCGGTCGCGCGAAAGACTCCACCACTCAGACCCACATCCTCGCCGAAGACGATCACGCGCTCGTCCCGCGCCATCTCGAGCGCCAGTGCACGGTTCACGGCCTCGACCACGGTGAGCTCAGCCACGGTCGCCCTTGTCAAAACGCTTCATCTGTCGCTGCAGGCGCTGGGACTGGTCGGCGTGAACCTTCCCGAAGTAATACGTCGGGTCGGGAGCAGGTTCCTTCTGCGCTTCCTCCCACGCGACGCGCAGATCCTCCTTGACCTCATCCTCGATCCGATCGAGTCCCGCCTGGTCCACAACTCCACGGGCCTTGAGATGGATCTGCATCCGGCGGAGCGGGTCTCGGTTGACCCACAGTTCGTGCATCTCGCGAGGCTCGTAACGGCTGGGGTCGTCGGCTGTCGTGTGAAGCCCAAGCCGGTAGGTCACCGCCTCGACAAAGGTCGGCCCTCCGCCTTCACGGGCACGCCGCGCCGCCTCGAGCACCGTCGCGTAAACCGCGAACAGGTCGTTGCCGTCGCACTGGATGCCCGGAAAACCGTAGGCGACCGCTTTCTGCGCCAGCGTTTCTGATGCGGTTTGCTGTGCGACGCTCGTCGAGATGGCCCAGCCGTTGTTCTGGCAAAGAAAGATGATCGGCGCCTTCATGACCCCGGCCAGGTTTGCGGCTTCATGAAAATCGCCTTGCGACGTGCCCCCATCGCCGAAGATCGCGAGCACCACTCCCGGATCGCCTTTCAGCTTCAAGCCCCAGGCAAGCCCGACGGCCTGCGGCAGCTGGCCGGCGATCGCGGCCTGGAACGGAAGCATCTTCAGATCCCCCGGCACCTGGAACGCGACGGGATGACCCACATGCCACAAGAACGCAAGCCGCAGCGGGTAGCCATGCCACAGCTGGCCTGCCAGCTCGCGGTATTGAGGCACGAACCAGTCGGTTTTCGCATCGACTGCCATGGCGGCTCCAACCGTGGCCGCCTCTTGCCCGATGCCGGGCGCAAGAGTGACCATGCGGCCCTGGCGCTGCAAGCTGACTGAGCGCTCGTCGAACCGGCGGCCTCTCAACATCACCCGGTAGCCTTCGAGCGCCAGAGCGTCACTCATGGGCTGCTCGTCGACGAGAAGCTCGCCGTCCTCGTCGAGATACCTCACCATCGGCGGCACCGGCGACGAAGTCACGCCGTCGAGGTTAGCGTGAGCGGCGGGCGCCGCTTTTTTCATGCCTGGTCAGTCGTCAGGCCGGCTTGGTGCCGTCGCGCTCGATGACCATCTCCTCCGGCTCGTATGTGCCGGTGAGGATGCGCAGGATGGCGTCTCTCGCGAACCGCATTCCGTCGTGCTGGCCGTCGCGATATGGCGCCCCGTCCTTGGCGTTGTTGAACTCCATCTCGCGCTGCAACCGCTGCACGAAGTGCGTCAGCGCCGCGCTTGTGGGGTCGTCCGGCGTACTGGATAGTGCTGCCAGCTCTGGGGGTGCTGCCAGGCCGTCGCGATTGCTCGAGAAGTCGACGTTTTCCAGGCCCAGCGCCGCAGCCATCCGCACCTCGTCGAGACCGGTGACCTGCTCGCCATTCACGACCAGAACCGGCACGACAATCTCGCCCGTCAGCGCTTTGAGGTCCTCGCGCCAATGGGGTTCCTTGGCGATGTTTCGATCCTCGAATTCGACTGAGTTCTGTGAGAGAAACTCCCTCACCCTGCAACACTCCTGTCAAGTCGGATCGGTGGTTCCGTTGTTGAGGGTGTACAGGACGACATCGCTTCTGACTGCCATCGCGCGTGACGATACCACAGGCCATTCCGACAAACGAACGCTCGTTTATTGCTGCTGATTTATCCAGGCCGGAAAGTCCGGCATGCGCAGCGGACCGGCCAACCTCCTGCCCGCAGAAGTCACCTGTGCCAGGTTCTCCGCAGCGACGACGAAATAGGCTCCAAGGTCGCCTGCCGCGGCCAGGGCGGCAGCCGGGTGGACATCGTTAGGACACAGGAGCATGCCAGTCCACCGTCCATTTGCTGCGGGCACGGGTGTGCCTGGCGTGAAATTCCGGGCCAGGCCGAATCCTCGCTCGCGTGCGAGTTCCGCCATCCACATGTCGGATGCCTCGATCCAGATCGGTACGGCAGGCTGCGCTGTCGCAGGGTTGAGCGCCAACCGCTCGGGCGCCGGCTGGTTTGCTTCGATGCGCGCCGGCACTTTCAGGTGCTTTCCATTCCACTGAAAGTGAGCCCCGCTGAGGGCCAGAGCGAGCACGTTGAGGAAGTCATCGCACCATTCGCGCGCCATGCTCGCCCCGTAGCGCGACGTGGCTTCGGGGTCGAAGCGCAGCAGGACCTCGATGCGTCCCTGCGATGTGAGATCGGCGATCGCGATGTCTTCCGCGAGGTGAAGCGGGTGATACAGGCCGGCGTCAATCACCGCCCCCACGCGGATCGGCACGGCCTGCGCAAGCAGAGCCGCGGCAGCGAGGCCGCCCCCCACCCCCTCGGCTCGCGACTCGCTCAGCCACATGGCGTCGAACGAAGATGCCACCGCTTCCCGCCCGAAGCTTTCCAGCTGAATCCTTGTGGCGTTTTTCAATGCGATGGGGCCGAGACCGATCCTCATGTTGAGACCACCTCGCGCACCCGGCTCAAACCCTCGAATGCCCGGTGGAGGCTTTCGCGTGGGAGGTTGCCGAACTGGCTCCGGCAAACGATGAGGTCGAACCCCAGCTTTTCAAATTCACGCAGGCGGGCGGAGACGTACGCCGCGTCGCCCATGATCAGGTTCTTCAGCTTGGCCTCGATGTCCGACTCCAGCCGCTGCAGGTAAAACGGGATAGATTCCTCGGGTTCCTGGGGGAACGACCACCCGCCGTACTGCCGCCGCATGTAGCGCAGCTCGGGCAGCAGCATCGCCCAATCACGTTCACGGTCGTCGGTGACGAAAACGTCGCGCTGAAGAGCGTGAGTGGAAGGTGGATCGACGCCGGCGGCCGCGGCTGCGGCGTTGTATGCGTCGAGCATGTCCCGCAGCTCCTGAGGGGTCATCGTCGAGTCGGCGAACAACGGCAAACCAAGGCGGGCCGCGCGCTGCGCCGCGATGGCCGTCGCGACCCCGACATACACGGCGACCGGTGGAGCGGCGGCCGCGCATGATTCGGCCAGGCGAGGAAGCATCGCGTCCATCAACTTGCCGCGGTCCTTGCGCCGCACGCCGAAGCCATCGAACTCCGCATCGCGGTAGCCGAGCGCCACGCCAAGGGTGAGACGGCCTTCGCCCAGACGGCTCATCGTCGTGGCGTCGTCGGCCACCTTCTGCACCGAGTGCATGGGCAGGAGCATCACCGCGGTCCCCACGCCAAGGCGCGTCGTCCGGCCAAGGATGGCGCCGGCCACGGCGATGTCCGCCGGGCAGTAGCCATCGAACCAGAAGTGATGTTCGGAGAGCCAGATCGAGTCAAAGCCCAGGCTCTCAGCCAGCTCGGCGTCCTCGAGCACGTCGCGATAGAGCTTCACGTGATGATCCGGGCGCTGCGGAACGGACTGCATCCCGAAGATGCCGAGACCGAGCCTCACTGACGCGAGCCGATCCCGAGCAGCAACGCCGCAAGGGCCGCGTCCTGCGTGCCGTTGCCCACGGACTTGTACACGGTGATGTCGTCAGCGCCGGTGCGGCCGGGCGCCACCCCGAGGACGACCTCGCCAAGCTCTCGCACCGAGGAGGCATCGATGAGCCCTGCGCGGATGGCGCCGACGATCTCACCGGACTCCTCGAGACACGTCGGCCGGTGATCGACGCGGATCGCGGCCGCGCGAGCGAGCAGCTGAGGCTCGACCTCCGAGGCCGCTGCGCTGCCGCTTCCGACCATATCGATGTGCGTCCCTGGATCCACCGCCCCCGCTGGGAAGAGAGCCGCGGTTGAGTTGGTGGCAGTGACGATGACATGTGCTCCAGTTACAGCCTCATCTGCGCTCATGGCTTTCGCGCCGGTGTACTGTGCCGCCAGCGCACGCGCAGAGGCCTGGTTCCGGCCGACGACGCGTATCTCGGCGAACTCCCGCTCATGTGTCATCGCGCGCAGGTGAGCCGCAGCCTGCGGACCGGTGCCGAAAACGGTCAGCACGGTCGCATCGGATCGTGCCAGCAGCCGGAGCGAGACAGCGCTGCAGGCCGCGGTTCTGGTCTCAGTTGCTGCTCGAGCGTCCAGGGTCGCGAGCGGGCGACCGGTGCTGGATTCGAAAACTGTCAATGACCCCTGGAGCCGCTCGAGACCGCGAGCTGGGTTTTGCGGCCGCACGTTGATCACTTTCACGCTGAGCAGGTCGAGGTCGGGCAGCGCGCCCGATATGAGGAATGTGCCAGCTCCATCGCCAAGGTCGATGTGGGCGCGGACGGGCGCCACTGCCGCGCCGCGCGAGACCATCGCAAGCGCGAGGGCCATGGCGTCGGCGACCTCCACTGGATCGAGGGCAAAGATCTCATCGCGAGTGAAATGCCTATACACCTGCTTCCTCGCGGATGCCGGCCAGCGTCTCGAACAACTCCATCGACTCCTCGCCACGCGAGACGGGAAACTCAAAGACGAGGTGCCCGACGCCAAGCTCCGCCATGCGCCTGAAGTCCGTGACCACCTCCTCCCGAAGGCCGCGGAATGGAGTGCGGCCGGCGATCGAGAACTCATCCGTCTTCCATCCCTGCTCAGAGGGCGACTCGGTGATGCCGGTCCGGTCGCTTGCAACCTGGAGGCCTGTGCGCATTGCCACCTCCATCTCACTTATCTCGCGACCTTGCGCTGCCACTTCCCTGGCCAGGCTTTTGAGGGCGACCTCGAGCTCTTCGAACGTTTGCCCGTCACCTATCCACCCGTCGCCAAATCGAGCCGCGCGCCGCAGAGCCGCCGTCGACGCGCCTCCGATCAGGACCGGCAGGCGTCGATTGGCATGTGGCCGCGGGGCAAAGTCAAAGCCGGCGAAGTCAAAGACCTTGCCATGAAACTCAGGCTGGTCTGCTTCCCAGCAAGCACGCATAGCGGCGAGCGACTCGTCCGCGATTCGGGCGCGCCGGCTGTGCGGAACGCCCATCAGGTTGGATTCGCTCTCGAGCCAGCCCAGCCCGGCGCCGACGATGATCCTTCCACCGGACAGCTGATCCACCGTCGCCAGCATCTTGGCGAGCAGCAGTGGATGTCGGTACGGAACGATCAGGATCGCTGCGCCGATCTGCACCCGACTGGTGATACCCGCAACGTAGGACATGACGGTGACCGCCTCGTAGATCGCAGATCCGAATCCCTCCACGCTTGCCGACGGAACGACCACGTGATCGGTGACCCAGACCGAGTCGAAGCCATGCGACTCGGTGAGCACTGCAGCTTGGTGAATGTTTTCGGCCGACGCGAGCCCGCGATAGGTCGGGAGGACGACGCCGACCTTGACGCGCTTCCGGTTCACGCCAGCTGAAATCCGTAACGAAGCGGATCGCGAGAATCGATTCGAAAACGATGCTCGCCTGTGATGAAGGCGGAGCCGGAGAGCTGCGGGATGAGCTCGCCGCCTCGATCGACGAGCCGTCCGCGAAAGAAAAGGCCCAGCAGGTTCTCGCACTCGACCCACTCGTCGAGGCGCAGCTTGCGCGTTGAATGCAGCTGCGCCATCAGTGCGGAGAAGCACGAACCGCACGGTGAGCGATCCACCGAGTGGTCGCGAAAGACGACGAGGTCGCGATAGCGCCCGGTGCCGAGTCTTGAATAGATGAGCGTCGAGACGACCTCTTTCCATGGCCCAGGCCGTCGTTTCGCCATGGCCCACCGTTTCTGGGCCTGCGTCTTGATCTCCATGCCGGCGTCGACGAGCGCGCGGAAGGCAGCGGCTTCCACTTTGATATCCAGATCGGCGCCGCGCACGATCGCGATCAGGTTGCCTCCGTACGCAAGGTCATATACGACGTCTTGGCCGGCCGCATGGGCCTTGAGCCCTGTCGCCACGCTGCGACTTGGGACGCCCTCCAGCTCGACCGCTGTGACCCGAGTCTTCGACCGCCGCAGGCGTACGCGCACCGGCGCGGCGGGCGTGTCGATAGTCAGCACTCCATCCCGCGGCGGCTTCAAGCGGCCGGTCTCCACAAGCGCGGTCACCGCTCCAATGGTGCCGTGAACGCACATCTCCACCGCCCCGCCTCCGTCCATGAAAACAAGGCCCAGATCAGCCGCCGGGTCGGCGGGCGGGACGACCACCGCGCCGAACATCACCAGGTGGCCACGAGGCTCCCACATGAGGGCGCGGCGCAGGTCGCCATGCCGGCGCAGCAGGTCCCTGGATCGATCCTTGAGCGTGCGCCCGCGAAGCTCCGGAAACCCTTTCAGCACGATTCGGGTCGGCTCGCCCAGCGTGTGTGTGTCGATGGTCTCGATGACCTGGAAGGTCATGTGCGGGCGCCGCGCGAAAGCTCGTCGCGCACTGACCGCGCCACCTCGCCCCACAGCCGGGTGGCCCGGTCGGAACGGGCTTGGTCCTGCCCCGGATAGTTGAGGCGGAGGACGAAGTGCAGGCGGTCGCCGAACAGCCTGTGGTACTCGAGCACCTGCTCTGTGACCTGCTTCGCGTTTCCCAGGATCAGGCGGTGGTTGGCGCGGTGAACCTCACGAACCGGACGGCCGCCCCACCGGTCGTACGTCTGCCTGAGGTAGGTGAAGCCCTCCCGCATCTCCTCCCACGGGTCCGAGTCATCGCTCACAAATCCGTAGTTGAAGAAAGGCAGCTCCATGACTTTGTCGCCTTTATAGGTGGCGTCGTATAGCGCGACCAGGCGAGAGATCTCGTCGAGCGGAAGGGAGGGATCGATCATGTAGCGCTTGCCCCGCTCGGCGGCACGTATAGCGTCACGGTCGATTACGCCATCACCGGCCAGCATGATCGGCGGCCCGCCAGGCGTAAGCGGAGCGGGAGAAATCGTGAGCTGCGGGATCTCGTAGAAGCGTCCGTGATGCGCGAAGGGCCGCCCCGTGAACGCCTTTTCCAGGATCTCTGCCACCTCGTCGAGTCGCGGCTCATCAGTCTCAGGAGCGATGGCCATGCCGGCGAACTCCTCCGGGCGATACGCCGTCCCAAGCCCCAGCACGAACCGACCACCGCTCAGCAGATCCGCCGCGATGGCGTCCTCGGCCAGCCTGATCGGGTTGTAAAACGACGCAATCGCGATGCTGGTGCCGGCGGTCAAGTGCTCCGTCGCACCAAGAATTGCGGCGCAGACGGGGATCACCGCGGCTGCATAACCGTCTTCGGCGAAGTGGTGCTCGGCGATCCAGAAGGAGTCGAGGCCCACCTTTTCGGCGAGGCGGGCCTGGCGCAGCATGTCCTGGTAGAGCTCGCGGTGGGTGCGTGAAGAGTCAGGTGGCCGCTGCGTGCTGAACATGCCGATTCCAAACTTCATCGCTAAGCGTCCTGGGCTGCGCCCGAGCGCTGCCCGCGCATGGACACGGCGTAGACGCCGGCGGCGCCGATCGCCCCGACCATCAGGAGCGTGGTCGCGGTCATTGCGACCTGGATCCCTCGGCGGTCCGCGACCGCCCCTGTGACCAGGGCCCCGGCGTTGCCCAGGCCGAGCCCGACGCCCATGATCAGGCTCGAGGCGGTGCCGACGAACGCCGGCAGCAGGCGCTGCGCCAGCGCTGTGACCTGGGCTTCAGATGCAAACATGAGCACCCCGGCGCCGACCATCCAGGGCACGAGGATTGACGTGGGCAGCCACGGCACTGGCAGCAGTCCGAGCAGGCCCGCGACAAGCGACACCAGCACCACCGGCGTGCTGCCGATGCGGTGCGCAACGGCGCCGCCGATGATTGCGCCAAGCGATCCAGAGAACAGAAAGGCGGCCAGGGCTAACGCTCCAAGTCCGAGGCTGCCAGTCCGATAGACGACCAGCGTTGGCAGGAAGGTGAGGTAAGCCGTCAGGACGGCCGATCGGAGGATCGAAACGACCAGCAGCATGCCGAGCGGCAGGGCAACCGCGCGCACAGACGCCGCTGCCGTGGCGCCTCCGGGGGGGTTTGCGACAGGGCGCATCCATGTGCGGTATGCGCGCAGGAAGAGCGCGGCCGCGATGACTGCCGGAATTACCGTGACAACGGTTGCGTGCGGACCGAACCAGTGCGCAAGGGGAACGATCAGCAGGGACATGATCCCGGTGCCCAACGACGCACCTGTGAAGAACATCGCGATGCCCCATTCCTGGCTGCCGGCGCTGGCACGCGAGGCCTGCGCGACTGACTGGGGGTGGAACGCCGCGATGCCAATCCCTGAAATGAGCACCAGGGCCAGCATCTGCGTGTAGCTGGTCGCGAAACCCGTAAGTCCCATGCCAATGCCGGCAAGCAGAAGGCCGGCGGCGGCCATGGGAAACAGTGGATAGCGATCGTGCGCGAGACCGAACAGCGGCTGCGTGATGCTCGACGTCATCAGCAAGATGGTGGACAGCGCGCCGGCTTGCGCCAGGTTGATGTGCAGCTGCGTGACGAATAGAGGGAGCAGCGCGAAGAGCAGCGCCGCGTTGGAGTCGATCACGAGGTGGCCGAATGTCATCAACCACAGGCGCCAGCGCAACCCGAGGAGTAGCGCCGGTGTCGAACCCGCCGGCTGTAACGAGGTCAGAAAAGCAACCATCCCCCATCGACCACGAGCACGTGGCCGGTGACGTAATCCGCTTCGTCAGAGCACAGAAACAGGACTGGACCGACCATGTCCTCCGGCTTGCCCAGGCGTCCGAGCGGGATCTTGGCCGATGCCCGGGCCATCTTTTCCTCGGTGTCCAGGACGCGCAACGTGAGGTCGGTCATGATCGTCCCCGGGGCGACCGCATTGACGTTGATGTGATACGGAGCAAGCTCGGCGGCGACCGAGACAGTGAGCTGGCGAACACCGCCCTTGCTGATGTCGTAGGCGGTCTCGGGCGTGGAGGACGACACGAAGGCTGCCGTCGATGCAAAGTTCACGATCTTGCCGCGACGCTTGGGGATCATGACTCGCGCGGCCTCCTGGGTGGCAAAGAACATCCCCTTGAGGTTGACGCCCAGCTGCTTGTCCCAGTCGGCCTCGGTGTAATCGACGAGCGGCTTGGCGATGCCGATGCCGGCATTGTTGACGAGGATGTCGACGTCCCTGTATTCGGCGAGCGTCTCCTTGAATAGGCGGCCCACGTCGCCGACGCTGCTGATGTCGACCTTCACGGCCAATGCGCGGCCACCGGCCTTCTGAATTTCATGAACCACCTCGTGCGCAGCAGGCTCGTCAACCTCGGCCACGACGACGTTGGCCCCCTCGGACCCAAGCGCAATCGCGATTGCGCGGCCCATGCCCCGACCTGCGCCCGTGACGATGGCGGTCTGGCCATCAAATCGCCGGGCAGCGTCCACGCGTTGCATTCTATTAGCTAACGAGCGTTCGTTTATTGGCCGTTGCGTGACGTGCCGGGTATATGATTTGCCGGCTCGGACGCCCTTTTGGAGGGGACATTGCTGGACAAGTACTTCGACCAGTTGGCCGTCGGCGATGTGTTCGCCGGCACTCGCGGCCGCACCATCACAGACACCGACATCGCCCTGTTCAGCGCGGTCAGCGGCGACTGGAGTCCGCTCCACAATGACGCGGCGTACGCCGCCGACGGCCCGTTCGGGACACGCATCGCGCACGGCCTCCTGCTCATCTCGATGATGACCGGCATGGCCCCAATCTCAGGCCAGGCGGTGGTGGCGCTCTACGGCTTTGACCGGGTGCGCTTCGTCAACCCGGTCCTCCTCGGCGACACGATCACCTATACGTCGAAGATCGCGGGGCTTCAGCCGAAAGGCGATGGGCGAGGCCTGGCAGACCTCGAGTTTCAAATCTGCAACCAGCACCAGAGCGTCTGCGTCGCCGGCACGATCAAGATCCTGCTCAACAAAACACCGGGTTCATGAACCAGGAGCGCCTGAGGCAGGCGCTCGCCGCGAAACAGGTGCTGTACGGCACCTGGGTGCAGACCCCGAGCCCCGAGGTGGTTGAGATTCTTGGGTGGTCGGGCTGGGACTTTGTCATCCTCGACCTCGAGCACGGACCTTACGGCCCCGAGGGTCTTCCTCACTTGATTCGGGCCGCCGAGGCGTCCGAGACCGCGCCGTTCGTGCGGGTGCCTTTGACCGCTCCGCAAGAGGTCGGTAAGGCGCTTGACCTTGGAGCGGCGGGCATCGTCATCCCAGGCGTCCGATCGGCCGATGACGGCGCCGCGGCGGTGCGCCTGACTCGATTCCCCCCACACGGGAGCAGAGGATCCTCGCCTTCGACCAGGCAGCTCCATTACTCGGCAGTGCCATTCGCAACTCTTACAGCCATGGACGCGCCCCAGCCGCTGATGGTGTTGCAGGTTGAGGCACGGCTGGCCATGTCCGACCTCGGCAGCATCCTTGCGATCAAGGGCCTCGACGTGGTGTTCATCGGACCGTATGACCTGTCGACGTCGCTCGGGCTGCCAGGGCAGTTCGACCACCCAAAGGTGCGCGAGGCGATCTCCGAGATCGTGGAGAAGGCGGGCGAGCACGGCGTCGCGGTGGGGATCTGGGTGCCTGACGCGCAGTCGGCGCGTTTCTGGGTGGACCACGGAGTCAGGTTCGTAACTGTGAGCAACAACGAGCTGATGCTGTTCACGGCGTCATTGAATTTGAGGCACTCTCTAGGGAAGTAGCATGGCTGAGACCCGCTCGAGGATCCCGCTCGCTCCGGTCTACGGGCAGGCCGAGATGGAAGCAGCCGGAGCCCGCGACCCGGAGCCGCCCGGCCAGCCGCCGTTCACTCGGGGGATCACCCAGCGGATGTACGCGGAGCGGCCGTGGATCATGGGGCAGTACGCCGGCTTCGGATCGGCCGAGCAGACCAACGCGAGGTTCAAAGACCTGCTGAAGGCCGGCCAAACGGGGTTTTCGGTCGCGCTGGATCTGCCGACGCAGCTCGGCCTCGACTCGGATCACCCACACGCCCGCGGAGAGGTGGGCAAAGTTGGGGTCGCCATCGATTCGCTCGCGGACATGGAGGTGCTGTTCGAGGGCATCCCACTCGACAGCATCCGCCAGATCCGGACCACCGCCAACTCGATAGGCCACCTCTGGTTGGCGCTCAACGTCGCCCTCGCCGAAAAGAAGGGCCAGGACCCCAACGCAGTGCGGATACTCATCCAGAACGACGTGCTGAAGGAGTACATCGCGCGCGGCACGCAGATCTATCCGCCGCGCGCGGGCCTCCGGATCTCCGCCGACGTCATCGAATACTGCGCGCGGCATCTCCCGAGCTGGACGCCGCTTTCCATGAGCGGCTACCACATTCGTGAGGCCGGCGCCAGCGCGATCCAGGAACTTGCATTCACCTTTGCCAACGGCATCGCCTACTGCGACGCTGCGGTCGAGAGAGGGCTGACCGTGGACGATTTCGCGCCTTCTCTCTTCACCTTTCTCACCGCGGACATGGAGCTTCTCGAGGAGGTGGCGAAGTTCCGCGCGGCACGTAGGGTTTGGGACGGCATCATGGGCGGCCGCTTCCACGCACAGAACCCCGACAGCCGCGCCCTGCGCATCTTTGCTTTCTCCGCCGGTTCCAACCTGACCGCGCAGCAGCCGTTGGTCAACATCGTTCGTGTGGCGATTAACGCTCTGGCTGCAGTCCTGGGCGGGGTCCAGACCCTGCATACCTCCGCGTATGACGAGGCGCTTGGTGTTCCCACCGAGGAGGCGGCGACCCTTGCGCTCCGGACTCAGCAGGTGATCCTCGAGGAGACCGGTCTGACCAAGGTGGTCGATCCGCTAGGCGGCTCGTACGCAATTGAAGCGCTGACGGCGGAGATCGAGCATCGCGTGCGCGCCGAGATGGACCGGATTGAAGAGCTGGGCGGGGCCCTCGCTTGCATCGAGTCGGGCTGGTTCAAGGAACAGATCGCGGAGTCGGCGTACCGGATCCAGACAGAGATCGACAGCGGTGAACGCAAGGTGGTCGGAGTCAACTGCTATGCCGTCGACGACGGCGAGGAAGGACCTCAGCCGTTTGCCATCGACCCGTCGATCGAGGCAGACCAGGTCAAAAGACTGCACCAGGTGCGCGAGACGCGGGACGGAGTGGTTGTGCGCGATGCGCTGGCCCGCCTGGCGGCGGCAGCCCGTGATGGCTCATCGATAGTGCCGCCGACGATCGAGGCCGTGCGGGCCTACGCTACCGTGGGCGAGATCAGCGAGACCCTGAGAGAGGTGCTTGGCTCTTACCAGCCCGACGCTGTGATCTGAAACGTATGAGAGGGAACCCGGATGGTTCCCTCTCATCGCCCGGTCGGCTCCGCCGACGGGGCTGCTCTCCTTCCGGTATATCGATGGGACTTAATCAAGAGTTGAAGCCAGGCCACGATTGAGTCCGCTGGGGACAAAGTTGCGGCTGGGTGAAACCCAGCCGCCCATGCCGCGCTAGTAAATGCGAGCGGGAACCGGGGGTTAGCCGGCGACCTTCACGATGACCGCCTCGCCTTCTCCTATGCCCCCGCACAGCGTCGCAAGGCCGAAGTAGGGGCGGGAGTCGCCCGCCGCCTGGCGCCGCCGGCGAAGCTCGTACATGAGGGTCATGATCATCCGGGCGCCTGTCGCGCCGGTTGGATGTCCGATGGCGATTGCGCCGCCGTTCACGTTGGTCTTGTCGCGAATCGCCTGCGCTTTCTCCGGATCGCGGCCGGCCATGATCAGCGTGGAAACCAGCGGCACCGCCGCGAAGGCCTCGTTGATCTCGATCAGGTCGATGTCGTCGATCGTGAGGCCGGCCTTGGCCAGGGACAGGCGCGCCGATTCGGCCGGGATCGACGCAATCCGGTCGGGATGGCCGGAAGCCATGGCCCACCCCAGCAGGGTGGCCAGCGGCTCCTTGCCCCTTCGTTTTGCCTCGTCCTGAGACATCAGCACCATCGCTGAGCTGCCAGTGCTCAGGCCAGGGGCATTGCCGGCAGTGACGGTTGGGCTGCCATAGATGGTCGGCAGCTTCGCCAGCTTCTCCAGGGCGACGTCCGCGCGCGGCGACTCGTCGTCCGTGAACGCGATGGGTTCACCCCGCTCTTGCGGCACATCGATGGTCATCAACTCGTCTTTGAAGCTGCATGCGGCTTTGGCTTTGAAATACAGCTCATTGCTTCGAACGGCCCAACGATCCTGGTCTTCCCGGGTGATACCGAACTCAACTCCTTCCTCGCCGGCCTGGACTGCTCGCGGCTTGCCGGTCATCGGATCCGCGATGACAAGCTGATCCTTGAGGTTCACGTCGCCCAGGCGGTGTCCCCAACGAAAGTCGGTCAGGAAATACGGCACCTTGCTCATGTTCTCGGCGCCGCCGGCAAGCGCGACCGCGACCTCGCCAAGCCGGATTGAGCGGGAAGCCATATTGACCGCGGCCATCGAAGAGCAGCAGGCGCGATCCACTGTGTAGGCGACTCTGTCGGTGGGGATGCCTGCCTCGATCAAGAGCTGGCGAGCAATGGATCGATCGGCCCCCGGCAGGTTGACGCCGGTCGCCACCTCTTCCACCTCTTCCGGGGTGATGCCCGCCCTCCGAATGGCCTCGGCGGCGACCAGGCCGCCGAGCTTTGGCAGTGTGAAGTCTCTCAAGGCGCCACCGAATTTCCCGAACGGGCTCCGAACGGCGCTGATGACGGCGACTTCTTCGCGGCTCACTGACACTTCTCCTTCACCTAGATCGCACCATCTGCCTTCAGGCGGCCCACCTGTTCATCGGTATAGCCCAGCACTTCGGTCAGCACCTCCGAGTTGTGCTGCCCCAGTAGGGGGGCCGGCGCGGTCAGCGGTTCGGTATGGCTCGACATCTTGGCGACCGGCCCGACCAGCTTTACCGGACCGAGGATCGGATCGGTCACATCGATCATCAGCCGCCGGGCCGCAACGTGTGGGTCGTTGAAAATCTCTCTGGCGTCCTGCACCGGCCCGACGGGTAAACCGACGGCGAGCAGCCTGGCCGTGGCGCCGTCTTTGGTCTGGTTGCGAAACCAGGCGTTGATGATCTCGCCCAGCCAGCCGGACATGTTCTTGGCGCGTTCGGGACCCGAGGTCGCTCCTTCATGGCCGACCAGGTCCGGCCGCTCAACCGCCTGACAGAACTTTGCCCAATCGCCTTCAGTAGCGACGATCAGGCCAACCCAACCGTCCTGGCACTCGAAGGGACCCCACGGAGCCATGAATTGCTCACGTCCTCTTTCAAGGACCTGGTTGGTCAGTGAGTAGGCCGTGACTGAGCGCTCGGCAAGACCGATGATCGTGTCGTACATCGAGATATCGATGTACTGACCTCGACCATTGTTGGCTCGCTGGTACAGCGCCAGCATGATGGCGTACGCCGCGTTCATGCCGGACACGATGTCGCCCAGCGCTACGCCAAGCCAGGTGGGCGGGCTGTCCGCCTGACCGCAGGTGTTCATGAGGCCACCCATGGCCTGGGCCACGATGTCGTATGCGGGCCGCTTGCTGTACGGCCCCAGGTAGCCTTCCAGGCTGCCGAAGCCGGAGATACAGGCGTAGATCAGACCTGGGTTGCGTTCAGACAGCGCCTTGTAGCCGATGCCCATCTCATCGAGCAGTCCCGGTCGAAAATTCTCCACCACCACGTCCGATTTCTCGGCCAGCTCACCGAAGATCCGCCGGCCCTCCTCGGTCTTCAGGTTGAGCGTCACGCTGCGCTTGTTTCGATTGAACCTGAGGAAGTAGCCGCTCTGCGTTTCGCCCTTGTCGTTCTTGATCTTCGGCGCTCCGCCGCGAGCGGTATCGCCGCCTTCCGGGCGCTCGACCTTGATGACGCTGGCTCCCTGGTCGGCCAGCATCATGGTGCAGTACGGACCCGCCACTTGAATTTCAAAAGCCAGCACGCGAATGCCGTCGAGAGGTCTTGGCGCGGGGCTCATCTACTTATTGCCATCGCCGGGCCAGGGCAGGGGAACCTTGGACTCGGACATCACGCGTGGAAAGTGTGGCATCAGGACTTCTGGCGCCAGGTGTCGCGACACCAGGGTCATGATCGGACCGAGGTCGGCGCCGGCAGGAAGCTCGACGAAGAGGTGGGTCACACCCGCTGCGGCCCACGCGGTGACGAGCTCGCGGTCCGACTTCAACTCCCCTGAGATGGCGGCGAGGCCGGGCTCGACCAGCTTCGGGTTCTTCAGGTGGGCTGGTTCTCGCGCCAGCACCGGCAGCCCTGAGAGGTTTCCGATCTCGTGTGCGGCCGCTCCGGTGAGCCAGAAAGGAACTTCGAGCTGGGCGGGCTTCGGCGTGACCGAGATTGATTTGGGGGCAGTCGCGTTGGCGGGCAGGCCCGCGGGCACCCTCCATACCGGACCTTCGTGCTGGATCGGCCGGCTCGAGAGAGCCTCGCGCAGGACAGCGATCTCATCCAGGCCGGCTTCGAGGTTCAGCTCGCCCGTGTCGGCGAGCACGACGGTCCGCCCGTTGTTGACGTTGTCCAGAATGGAGACCTCCTCGGCGATGGTCACAGGATGCTCCAGCCCCAAACGCACGCGTGTCACGACGCGAACAAATTCGGTGGCCGTGGACGCGTAGATGGCCGCGTTGATCGCCGTCAAGGGATTTCCTGTGCCGGCCACCACGCCGAACAGGCCATGGATCTCGGCCAGTCGGGCGAGCTCTGCCTCGTGACCTTCGGCGAGGACGAGCCCGATTCTCATGCGGTCACCCTGTCGCGAAGCTTGGGCAGGACTTCGGCGGCCAGGCGGCGGATCTGAGATTCGAGTGCCGGCCGCGGGGCGCCATCGAGCATGAGGCGAAATGCGATGTGCTCGATTCCGATCGCTTCGAACTCACGCAGCTGCCTGATGCACTCCTCCGCCGAGCCCGTGATGGTGGTCTCCACCGTGTCCGCGATCGCCTTGTCTGTTTCCTCCGCGAAGTCAGCCTGCTCGTGCTCGCCCACCGCAGGCAGCGTCCACCCGAGCCCGGCGTACTGCACGTAGCTGGCGCGCACCCAGTCCCGCGCGGCCTCGCGCTCCTTTGGATCCTCGGTGAGCCAGATGTTGCGCAGCGCGCCAAGGGCTGGCTTCGAGGCCAGCGGCCGGCCGGCTCCGACCCAGCCCTCTTCCCAGACCTTCGTGAGCGTTTTGCACCGTTCAAATGGAAGCGCGGCCGAGAACAGGATGGGATGGCCCCGCTGCCCGGCGCGCTTGACCGGGTCGATCAGCTGCGCACCCATCCAGATCGGCGGACCGCCCGCCGCTTCGGCCGCCTCCAGGACCTCGATGCCTTTCAGCATGCGCGGCAGGCGCTGCTTGCGCGAGATGCCGTGCCCGTCGAACTCTATGTCGCGATAGCCCAACCCGATACCCACGTCGAGGCGACCGCCGGATCGATTGTGGATGTCCTGTGACACGGCGGCAAGGCGCTCTGGATCCTGCATCGGCAGCAGCATCATTCCGGTGCCCACGCGCAGCCTTTCGGTGACCGATAGGACGGATGCTGCCGCCGGCAAAAGCGCGGGACAGTAGCCGTCATAGAAGAAGTGGTGCTCCGAAAGCCACAGCTCGTCGTAGCCGAGCTCTTCCATCAGCGCGGCGTACTCGCGCATGTCCCGGTATGCTCCGGCCCAATGCGCCGGGAGCATGGCGGTGTTTTGCAGGCCGAAGAGGCCGACTCCAAAGCGCATAGAAACCTCCGCGGGATGTAACGACAATCAGCGTTGACGGAAGGCTCGAACCGCGACCATAATACCGCGAGCTCAAATAAGAACAAACACTCGTTAGTCATTAGGGGGAACGATGCCGGTCGCAATCATCACGGGCGCCGGTTCTGGCATCGGCGCCGCGACGGCCAGGGCGTTCTCCGACCGCGGCGATCAGGTTGTCTGCGCCGACGTCAAGCTCGACACCGCGAAGTCAACGGCAGGAAAGCTCCGAGACGCGATCGCGGTAGAGGTCGATGTCAGCGATGCAGCCTCATGCGAGCAAATGGTGGACGAGGCCGTCCGGCGTTTTGGCGATGTAAACACCATCGTGACCTGTGCGGGCGTCGAAAGACACGGACTGGGCCATGAGCTCAGCGAGGAGGACTTCGACTTCATCGTCGGCGTCAACCTCAAGGGCACGTGGCTTTCCGCGCGTTCCGCCGTGCGGGCAATGATCAATGCCGGTCACGGCGGAACGGTGGTCATGATCGGGTCGATCAACTCGGTTGTGGGCAACCGAGGCGCAAGCGCTTACTGCGCTTCCAAGGGCGGCGTTCTGATGCTGGGCAAAACGCTCGCCCTCGACTGGGCGCCGTTTGGAATAAGGGTCAACATTGTGGGACCCGGGGTGGTCGACACGCCGATGTCGGCGAAGAGCCTGGCCGATCCGCAGAGACGCGCGAGGATGATGGACAAAACACCTCTGGGCCGGCCGGCTCCGCCCGAAGAGATCGCCTCGGTGGTCGCGTTTCTCGCGTCGGATGCGTCCTCCTTCATGACCGGCGCTTACGTGCCGGTAGACGGCGGCACGCTCGCCGCCTGGTGAGCCTCGCACTACGGCTCGGCGCGAAGGTTCCCAACACCGGACCGGTTTTTCGCCTCGGCGTCGCGCGCATGGCCGCGATGGTGGAGTCGGCCGGCTTCGATTCAATCTGGACGAGCGACCACGTCGTGTTTCCGCGCGACGTTCGGTCTCGTTATCCGTTCGCCGCCGACGGAAGGATCACGTGGCCGGTCGATGTCGATTATTTGGAACCGGTCGTTGCGCTAAGCGCGATGACATCCGTCACCGCGAAGGCTGAGCTCGGGACCTCGGTCCTCATCCTCCCCACGCGAAATCCGATTCTCTTTGCCAAGCAGGCGGCATGTGTCGACACGATTTCGGGTGGACGCCTTGTGCTGGGCGTCGGGGTGGGGTGGCTGCGGGAAGAGTTCGAGGCCTTGGGCGCGGACTTCGAGGCGCGGGGTGCCGTGCTGGACGAGTGGATCAACGTCGCGCGCCGGTGCTGGACGGGCACAGTCGAGCCTTTCGAGGGGCGGTTTTACAGGCTCGCCGAAGCCATCTACTGTCGCCCGACCCCCGCACGCCGTGTACCGGTCCTGATCGGAGGAATGTCCCGGCATGCCCAGGAGCGTGCCGGGAGAATCGCCGACGGATGGCTCGCGCAGTATTCGCTGGACGACCTTTCGGAAAGCGGCATCGCCGATGGGCTGGCGGTGCTGCGCGAAGCGGCGACACGGGCGGGAAGACCGCCGGCAGAGCTCGACGGTTTTCGGATCGTGGTTCGCGTGACGGGGGCGGATCGGAAGCTCGAGGTGCTGGCGACGAGGCTCGAGTCGCTCGCGGGCGCCGGTGCGACCGAGCTGGTCGTGGACGTGGACTGGGAGACCGATGCAGGGCCCGCAAAAGGCTTTGACATTCTCCGTTCGGCGGTCGCATAGGAGCACAAATCTGGAGGGTATGAGATGAGCAATGACTTGACGATCACGATCGATGGAGCGCCGGAGCCTCGCGGCCCGTACGTGCACGCGCGCCAGCACGGTGCCCTTGTCTACGTCACCGCACAGATCGGACGCGACCCGAAAACCGGTGACTTCGTGAAGGGTGGATTCGAGGCGGAGTTCAACCAGGCGATCGACAATGTTGAAGCGATCCTCAAGGCGGCAGGGTCGTCGCTCGACCGCGTTGTCAAGGCACAGATCGAGTTTGTCGACGAGACCGACCTTGACGCCATGAACCGGATCTACGGCGAACGCTTCCACGAGCCGCTGCCGGCCAGGACCAGCTTTGGCGCCGCCTTCCTGTGGAAAGGCGCCAGGGTCCAGATCGACTGCGTCGCGGCGCTCGATTAGATGCCCGGCGCGCACCGCGGTGTAGTCAGCCGGCGGGGTCCGCAGCCGACAGGCTCCTATCCCCATGCCCACATCCAGGGCAACATGGTCTGGGTTACAGCGCAGGCTGGGCGCGATCCCGGCAACGGAGAGCTGGTCGTGGGTGGCATGGCAGGCCAGATGGACCGCGCGATCAGCAACCTCGAAGCGATCCTCGAGGAATGCGGCAGCTCACTGGACCGCGTCATCCGAACCCAGATCATGTATACAGACCGGGCCGACGTCGAGGCGATGGACGAGGTCTACGCACGCCGCTTCCAGGCGCCGCGTCCAGTGCGCACCAGCTGGGGCGTCAAGTTCCTCGCCGCGGAGCCGGGGACCGAGCTGGTGCGCGTACAGATCGACTGCCTCGCGGCGGTTGGCTGACCCGTGGGGTATCGCGAGGTTTACGAGCTGGGCCTCGATCGCATCCGCTCAATCGGCATGGAGCCATACCTGGACCTCGGAGCCGAGACACGCTCACAAAACCGCCTGAACCGCCAGCACATGGACTCCTTCGTCTTCGAGATGCGGCTGCTCGATTCGCAGCAGGCGAACACTTCGACGACATTGTTCGGCGCGAAGCTGCGTGCTCCGATCGTCGCTGCAGCCATCTGCGAGTCACGGATTCTGAAACGGCTGACGCCGTGGGATCCGCCCTATCTGGAGCAGATAGCAGCGGGGTTGGCGGACGCGGGCAGCATGATGTCCACGGGGATGGTGACGCTGGATGAACTGGGCAAGATCGTCGACCAGGGAGCCCCGGTCCTTCACGTGGTCAAGCCGTTCAAGGACGACGAGGAGGTGCTGCGCCACCTTGAACGCGCCGCCGAGCTGGGGTGCGTTGCGGTCGGCATGGACGTAGACGTCGTCTTTCTCGAAAAGGCTTGGGACGAGGTGCCCGGGCCAGCCCTCCTCGGACACAAAACCCTCGACGACCTGCGCCGTTTTCGCGCCGCCACCAAGCTGCCTTTTGTGCTCAAGGGCGTCCTCAGCGCCCATGACGCGAGGCTCGCTCGAGAAATCGGCGCTGACGGTCTCATCGTGAGCTCCCATGGGGGCGAGACCATCGACTATGCGATGCCCGTGCTGCAGGCGCTGCCGGCCGTCCGTGGCGAGTGTCCGGACCTGCCAATCCTGGTCGACAGTGGTTTCCGGCGAGGCACCGATGTGCTCAAAGCGCTTGCCTTTGGAGCCAACGGAGTCGGGATTGCCACCCTCCTGCTGATCGCGTGCGCCGGCGGCGGCCGGGATGGAGTACGAACCATGATGGAGGCCCTTTACGAGGAGCTCGGCCGGACGATGTCAATCACCGGGAGCCGGTCGGTTGACACCATCGACCCTTCAATTCTCCACCGAATCGACCTCACGTCGAAAGTTGCCGGATGAGCGGCCGATTCGACGGGAGCGTGGCAGTGGTGACGGGCGCCGGTCGCGGGATGGGCCGCGCGGTCGCGCTCCGCCTGGGACGGGAAGGCGCACGCGTCGTGGTCGCCGAACTGAACCCGGCGCATGGCGTGGAGGTGGCTGACGAGATCCAGGCGAACGGTGGGACGGCGCAGGCGGCGACGGCCGACGTCTCGCGGGTTGAGGACGTGACGCGGATGTTCGAAGAGGCCGTGAGGGCTTTCGGCACGGTCGACATCCTCGTCAACAACGCCGGAATCGGCGTCGCGAAACCGATGCTCGACTACACCGAGACTGACTGGGACCGGCAGATGGGTGTGAACGTCAAGGGCGTCTTCTTCTGCTCGCAAGCGGCGGCCAGGCTCATGATCCCGCGGCGCAGCGGCAAGATCGTCAACTTCGCCTCGACTTCGGCGTTCGTGTCCTCCTCGCAACCCGAGGTTGCCTACGACACGAGCAAGGGAGCGGTTAGGCAGATGACGATCTCGATGGCGGCCGAGCTTGCGCCTCACGGTATCAACGTCAACGCGGTCGCCCCCGGCACGACCGCGACGGAGATGACGCGCAGCAGCCTGGCAACCGAGGAAGGACTCGCCTGGCAGCTGGCTCGTATTCCTCTGGGTCGCGTGGGGCAACCTGATGACATCGCGGCTGTCGTCGCCTTCCTCTGCTCGCCGGAGGCGAGCTACATCACCGGGCACACGCTCGTCGCCGATGGCGGGTGGCTCCTTTTCTGAAAGCCGCAACTTAGGATGACCGCTGTGTCGGTTTCGCCAACTGGAGCGCTGCTCGAGCTCAGAGACGTCCATAAGTCATTTGGTCACATCGAGGTGATCAAGGGCGTGAGCCTGAAGGTCAGCAAGGGCGAGCATGTTGTGATCTTCGGCCCCAGCGGCGGTGGCAAAAGCACGCTGCTGCGGATGATGAACCTGCTCGAGGTTCCCGACTCTGGAATGGTCTGCTTCGAGGATCGGCCTTACTTCCCACATCCCGGGAACATCCTCGACAGGGCCTCGAAGCTTCAGCAGCTTCGCAGTCAGATCGGAATGGTGTTCCAGCGGTTCAACCTGTACCCGCACCTGACGGCGCTCCAGAACGTGTCTCTGGCTCTGACCGACGTCAAGAAGCTGTCGCGGAAGGCAGCTCGCGAGAAGGCCGAGGCCTGCCTCGCCGACGTGGGCCTCCAAGAACGGATAGAGCACTACCCGGCACAGCTCTCGGGAGGACAGCAGCAGAGGGTCGCGATCGCGAGAGCTCTGGCCATGGATCCCAAGCTGATGCTTTTCGACGAGCCGACGTCCGCCCTCGACCCGGAGCTCATCGGCGAGGTGCTGGGCGTGATGGAGAAGCTTGCCAGGGAAGGGATGACAATGGTCGTGGTCACCCACGAGATGGGCTTTGCCAAGCGCGTTGGTGACTACCTGGTGTTCGTTTCGGGGGGCGTGATCGCCGAGGCTGGGGGCCGCGAAATCCTGGCCCACCCGCAGCAGGAGCGGACCAAGGCGTTCCTGGACGCCGTTCTCTGACGCCCTTCCCCTCGGGGCCTCGAATAAACAAACGCTTGTTAGATTCAGGCTTGACAAGAGACCTGGTTTGAACGAGGCTTCAGCACCGTGAGGGTTGACTGGAACCCGACGAACTATCAGTTCGCATGGGAAGTCGTGGCCGAGTATCGAGTCTGGCTCTTCGAGGGGGTCCTGCTCACCCTCAAGATCGCGCTCGTATCGATGGCGTTCGCGATGGTGCTTGGCCTGTTCGTGGCGCTGTTGAGGATGTCCCCGATCTGGCCTATCAGATCGCTCGCGTCGCTGTATATCTCCATTTTTCGCGCGATTCCACCACTCGTCTTCATCCTCTGGATGTACTACGGGGTGACGCTGGTCACGGGGGTCAACATCGAGGCGTTCACATCGGGAGTCATCTGCCTGTCACTGCAGTACGCCGCGTGGCTGGCCGAGATTTACCGATCGGGGCTGCAGGCGATCGACAAGGGACAAGGGGAAGCCGCAATGTCCACCGGGCTGAGCCGGACGCGGGCATTTACGAGGGTGATCTGGCCTCAAGCGTGGCGGATCATCATCCCCCCGATCGCCAACAACCTTGTCGGCATCATCAAGGACTCGTCGCTCGTGGGAGTCATCGGCCTGAACGAGCTCATGCGCCAGAGCCAGATCGCCACCTCGCTCACGTTTCGGCCATTCGAGCTCTACACCGCGGCGATGGTGATCTACATCGTGCTGACACTGGCCATCGCGCGCATGGCCAGCTTCCTGGAGCAGCGCGCAGCGCGCAGCCTCAAGGTCCAGACTCGGCGCGTGCCCGCGACCGCCTCATCGATACGAACCGCAGCTTGAGCCGGCATTGATTTTTTTGGAGGTTTGAGGAATGTCCGACGAATTGGAAGGAAACCGGCCCGAAGAGAGTCGGTTCGGTAGCAGGCTGGGTTCCAGCCTGAGCCGCCGCACGCTTCTGGGTGGCGCCGCGCTCGCGATCGGAGGCGCTGCACTCGCCGCGTGCAGCACATCCAGCAACGGCGGAGACACATCGGCGGCGACGAGCGGCACATCGCTGCTATCCACGATTCAGAAACGAGGCACGCTGAACGTCACCACGTCCCTGCTTTATCCGCCCGAGTTTTTCAAGGACTCGAGCGGGAAGCCGGCAGGATATGACATCGACGTTCTGAACCTGGTCGCCAAGGACCTCAACGTGAAGCTCAACGTCATCGACGTACCTGACAATGCAGCCAACATCGCCAATGTTCAGTCGGGCAAGGCAGACCTCGTGAGCGCCGGGCTCGTGAACACCCCCAAGCGCGCCCTCGTGATGAACTTCACCAAGGGTTACGTGCCCTACACGCAGATCCTCATGGTGACGACGACCGGCGGGATCAACTCAGTCGCGGACCTCAACAAGCCCGGCAAGAAAATCACCGCGCTGCAAGCGTCGACTGCGTTTTTCCGAGCGCAGCTGCTGTTCCCCAAGGCGACGGTGACTCCCCTCGCGCAGGATGCGGCGCTCCTTGACGTGGCGACAGGCAAGGCCGACGCCTGCCTGGTCGAGGACTACCTTGCCAAGCCATTCATCGCTCAGCACTCCAACACCAAATTGATGAACAACGGCCAGGGAGTCGCGACGGAGTTCGGCTGCTGGGGCGTCCTGGCCGGCGACTTTCTGTGGTGGCGCTGGCTGGACAACTGGATCTCGTACAACATCGACAACGCGACCCTACCCGGCATGTACACGAACACTTTCGGCCTGAGCTGGGTTCAGCCTTCGTAGCCCGCGTCCAAACGAACACCTTCATGGGAGGGCCGGCCGTGCGCCGGCCCTCTTGTTTGAGATGAGCAGTCCACCGGTGCTGGCCGAGGTCCTCATCGGCGCCAGCGAGGCGATCGCGACTGTGACGCTGAACCGTCCGGAACAGCGGAACCCGCTGTCCGCCATCATGATGCGCGACCTCAGGGCGGCTCTCGCCTGGATCAAGGAAGAGCCCACGATCGCGGTCGTCGTCCTGACAGGGGCTGGTGATCGCGCCTTCTGTGCAGGCGCCGATCTCAGCGGCTTTGGCGGCGAGAAGTCACAGCTCGAGCTGCATCACGGGCGCCACGCGCTGGCGGACCTGTTTATCGAAATGACCGAGCTTGGCAAACCGATCGTGGGACGGATCAACGGCCACGCTCTGGCCGGCGGATTCGGCCTGGCTTGCGCCTGCGACATGCTCGTCGCCGTCGACACTGCCTCATTTGGAACTCCGGAGATCAACGTTGGCGTCTGGCCGATGATGATCCAGGCCGTCCTCAGCCGAAACCTTCCGCGCAAGGTGCTGATGGAGATGGTCATGCTGGGCGACCGATGGACGGCCACCCAGCTCCAGCAGTACGGACTCGTCAATCGCGTCGTGCCGTCCGACCGGCTGGATGAGGAGACCGCAAGCCTCGCCGGGCGACTCGCTGAGAAATCGACGGCAATTATGAAGCTGGGGCGCGACTCCTTCTATCGCCAGCAGGACATGGAATTTGGAGCCGCACTCGAGTATCTGCACTCGTTGGTCACTCTGGTGACTCTCACCGAGGATTCAGCGGAGGGCAGGAAGGCATTTTTCGAAAAACGCAAGCCGCGCTACACGGGAGCCTGACCGTGTTCTCGCCGAGCAAGGAGATTGGGAATGATTGAGGTAAAAGCCGAGCTGGTGGGCAATGTATGGAAGATCATTGCCAAGCCTGGCGACACAGTCACAGAGGATCAGACGCTGCTCATTCTCGAGTCTATGAAGATGGAGATTGACGTGGTGGCGCCGCGGGCCGGCACCGTCCGGGAGATCAGAGTCAAAGAAACGGACATCGTCAAAGAAGGTCAGGTGCTGGTGGTGATGGACTGACGAAGTCGACCTTACGTACGATTCCAAAGCGCCTTGATATTGAGAGGGCCGTACAAAGGCACGGCCCTCTCGAGATTGCTAGCTCACGCAGGGGTTGGTGTTGAGCACCTGGCGGAAGTCGTTGAAGCGGCTGGTGGTCGCGCCCAGGCCTCCGAAGAGCGGGTAGGTCAGCCTCAGCAGCGGCCCGTACTGAGCGACTCCACCGAAGTCGTTCACCGTGTGGTTTGGGATGTCATTCCCCAAGGCCCAGGCGCACGCGGCGCCGTAGCCGGTGGCGGCGCTGAAGAAGGGGTAGAAGTCGACCTGTTGATGGTCGTCGGTCATGGGCGGGTTGACGCAACCCGCGCCAGTGTTGCGATTGCACGGGTTGTACGGGCTGACGTCAGGCGCCTCGATCCGGGGAAGATCGGCCTCGAAAGCCATCCGGCTGTAGTTCTGGCTGAAGCTGTTCCCGGTCTTTGGGCTTGTGAAGACAATCGGAGTCGGGTGGTCAGCGCTGCCATCAGGCCAGACGTTCAGATAAGACGTCCCATCGAAACCGGAGTTGGTGTTCAGGCAGCCCGCGACCTTGACGAGGCTCGAGGTCGATGAGTCGAAGCAGAAGCTGTCGTCTTTGTCGCTCGGCTCCAGGTCACCGGGCGCGCCCTCGGTGCCGGTGCAGCCGCCACCCGAAGTGACGTGATTGCAGTAGTCGAAGTGGCCGATCTCGTCCGAGAAGGCGATGTTGTAGGAGTGGGCGGCCCATGGCACCCTCGTCAGTTCCGAGGAGGTGCTGTACTCGGGGTGGAAGTCATAGGGCAGGTTCTTGCAAGTAGACCCGGTCGGGTCATAAAGGACCTGGCCGAACCCGTTGGCGGCGCTCGAGGTCATGAACCCGTGCTGGCCCGTGGTCGCGTCATTGAGGTCGATGCGCAGCCCATGCGAGGTGTCTTGCAGGGTCACAGCGACCGTGTCGCCGGAGTTCATGAAGAGGTCGGTCGCGGGGTTCGGCGTGAACGTGCCTCCGGTCGCATTGACGGGGCTCGGCGGCGAATGCGGCACGCCGCTCAGAGTGATGAACGCAAAGTTGACTGGTTCCACGCCCACATTGTGCTGGCAGTTGGTGTTCTGGTCGGTGCCGTGGAAGTAGTCGATCGAAAGGCTGTCGATGTTGAGGGCTGCGCACCATTGGGTGGCGCTGCAGCTAACGCCCGGCGGCCACAGGGTCCAGCCCGGCGGGTAAAACTGCATCTCCATGAAGGCCGTGCCGGGGTGGGAACCCATCGAGTCGGGTGAATTTGGATCCGGGTTTTCATGGATGTTGGTGTCACTGTCGGGAGTGCAGGCAATGCCGGGGTTGATCGGATTCGCCGGATCGCCAAGTGGGCGCGGCGACGACTGCGTGTCGCACATCGCCATGCCGAACCAGAAGGCCGGGTGCAATTCGAAGTTGAAGGACTGGGCAGCGGTTGGAACACCGCCCGCGGCCACCTGCGGGTCAGTCGGCAGCGTCAGCTGATACTGCATCCGATTACCGCTGCCGGCGCGATTCGAATAGAAGAGTGTCGACGGTTCGTCGTGGCCGACGTAATAGCCGAAAACGCTCGGGTCCTCAACCTCTGTGCACAGACTCCGGCTGTATTGACATTCGATGTGGGTGTGTTCGGCGACGGCCGGTGTGCCTGGCACCAGCGCCAGTGTCAATGCACCGATACCGGCCAGCGTGAAACGGGACCTGAAGCGTCTCATTGAGCGTTCCCCCTTACCCACTGAAGCGACCGACGGTCGCCAGCGAGCATAGCAACGCGAGGCCGCCGCGGCAAATCACTCGTTTGGCGTCCTCGGCTAGCGGACGTTGATCACCGGCAGCTGCCGGAAGCTCTGCACCGAGACTCGGGCGGCGACCGCTGACGCGACCTCGCGAAATGCCTTGGCGCCGGCGGTGTCTGGTTGCGAGACAACCACCGGGGCGCCCGCGTCGGCCTCCTCGCGGATCGTCTTCTCGAGCGGTATGCCCCCGAGGTACGGCACGCCCAGGCGACGAGCGGCCCGCTCCGCCCCACCGTGGTCGAAGATGAAATGCTCCTCGCTGCACCGGCCGCAGACGAACCAGCTCATGTTCTCGACCAGCCCCAGCGGGGAGACGTTCAGCCCGCGGAACATCTGCAGCGCTTTGACCGCGATGTTGAGCGCCGCACTCTGCGGGGTGCAGACGATCGCGACGCCGGCCAGCGGCACAGCTTGCGCCAGCGTCAGCGAAGCGTCTCCGGTGCCCGGCGGGAGATCGATGACCAGGTAGTCGAGCTCGCCCCAGCTCACGTCGGTCAGCATCTGCTCGATCGCTCGCGCCACCATCGGTCCTCGCCAGACCATCGCCTTGTCGGCGCCCGCGAGGAACCCGATCGACATCAGCTTGACGCCGAATGCCTCGAGCGGCACGAGCTTCTGGTCCACCACCTTCGGTGAGTCCTGGATCCCCAACATGCCCGGGATCGACGGACCGTAGATGTCGGCATCGAGCAGGCCGACTCTGGCCCCGCTCAGGCCAAGCGCGCAGGCCAGGTTGATCGCCACCGTCGATTTTCCGACTCCGCCCTTCCCCGATGCGACCGCGATCGCCTGCTTGACCCCGGGAATGACCTGGGTGGGGTTCGGCCGGTTGAAGGCCGAACGCACGTTGGCGGTCATCTTCAGGTCGACGGCGGTCACGCCCGGAAGGTCGCTGACCAGCTTGTGAGCCATGGTCTGAAAGCGATCACGCACCGGGCAGGCCGGCGTGGTCAGCTCGAAGGTGAACGCGACACGACCGTTGCCGGCGATGACCAGGTCTTTGATCATCCCGAGGCTGACAACGTCACGCCCAAGGTCGGGGTCCTGGATCGCCGCCAGCACGGCCAGGACTTGATCCGTGCTGGGCGGAGCGCTACTGAGCACTGAAGATCACCGCCGCCCGCATGGCGAGAACCGCGATCAGGACCAGGATCGAAACGACCGTCGCCTCCATCGCCACCGGGGCCATGGCGGCTGACTCGCCGCTCGCCTGGACGCGGGTGGGTTGACGGATGCCCATCATCGAAGCGCCGATGCCGATCAAGGCGATGATCCAGAGGGGCAGCCAGGGCAAGATCCTTCCCGCCGTCCCGGCGACCGCAACGGTGGCGAAGAAGGCCACGAGCAGGACCAGCTCGAGGATGGAGAAGTACGCGTCCGCCACACGCAGCCGCTCGAGGCTGGCGGCAGCGTCGGGACGGTAGCGGACGAGCAGCGTGATGGCGGCCGCCGCGCCACTCAAGCCGGACGCGAGAAACAGGCCGCCCAAAGCCCATGTGTCACTCCAGACCGGTTGGTTGCTGACGCTGAGAAGGACGCCGGTGTAGGAGGCGATGAAGAGACCGAAGATCGCGCCGACGATGTTGAATACGCGCCCGATGCTGGCACCCAGAATGCCGGACGGGCGACCGCGTCGATCCCGGAACCAGGTGTCAAGGGCGGACACCGCGACGAAGAAACCGAAAACCAGCAGCGCCCACACCCCCACCGACATCGGTGACCCGTACTTGAAGTTCAGCCCCGTATCGCCGGGGGTCACGTCCACGAGCATGTGCCAGAACCTCGACCAGCTCGCGCCGAGGTCGGCCGTGAGCAGGATGGGGCAAATCAGCGTGGCGGGCAGGCTGATGTAGAAGCCGAGACGGGCCGCCGGTTCGTCCCGGTGGCCACCCGCGAGCCGGAGAAGAGTAGACAGCACGTACGCGCCACCGGCCAGGCCGGCGAAGAAGAAGTAGAAGAGGATGTACCAGGTCCACTGGGGTGCACGCACGAAGTGCTCGGCCGAGGCCAGGAACGTCACGGCGTTCCTCTCCGCCTGAAGGCGACGACGCCCGCGACCACTCCAAGCACCGCGGTGACAAGCGCGCCGAGGTAGCCGCCAAGGTCGTTGCGGCTGGGCAGGCCGGCGTTGGCTGCGTTGGGAAGCCCGTACTTCTCCGGCTTGTCCATGAGGAGGAAGAAAGCGTTCAGACCCCCATAGACCTTGTCGTCTCGCCCGTACAGCTCAGCCTGGGTGATGCCTTGCGTGTGCAGCGCCGCGAGCCGGACGTCCGCTGCCTGCTGCAGCTCGGCCAGCGGTCCGAACTGGATCGACTGTGTGGGACACGCTTTGGCGCACGCCGGCTGCATGCCGCCCTGGAGCCGGTCGTAGCACAGCGTGCACTTATGAGCGGTCCCGGTCTTGGCGTTGATCGCGATCACGCTGTAGGGGCAGGCCGCGACGCAGTTGCGGCATCCGTTGCAGACATCCTGCTGAATGAACACGGTGTCGAACTCGGTGCGGATGATCGCCCCCGTAGGACAGACCTCCATGCAGCTCGCGTGCTTGCAGTGCTTGCAGACGTCGGACATCATCAACCAGGCTTTGCCATCGCCCGCATCAACTGTCTGCGCGGGCACGTCGTCGATGAACTTCACGTGGCGCCAGTTCTGGTCGTCGAGCTGGCCCGTGTTGTCGTAGCTGTCGGCGAGAAACTTCGGTTCGTTGCCCTCGAGCTGGTTCCACTCCTTGCAGGCCACCTCGCACGCCTTACAGCCGATGCAGATGCTCGTGTCGGTGAAGAATCCGTATGCCTCGCCTGGCTTGATCGTGGTCGCCATCTAAAACCCCATGAGGTTGGGAATGATCTTGGTGAAGCCCCGCTCCCTGGCGTACAGGTCGAGCGGGAGGGCGGCCATCTCGTCCACCTCGGGGACCGCGGCAGGGTCGGATGCGAGGTCGATGCTCAGCAGGTAGCGGCGGCAGCTCTCGCACGCTTCGATCCGAACATGGGAGAACACGGCCTCGTGCGGCTCACCATTGCGATCGCTCAGCTTGCCCTGCAGCCCGCGGACTACACTGCCACGCTCACCCGACGCCGTCCCCTCTTCGCTGAAGATCGGCAGGCGCGAGCTCGTGCTCTCGCCGCAGCCGGGGCAGGTCATGCGCGTGTAACCCCAGCTGCCCAGGCAGCGTGCGCAGAGGAGAAACCGGCCGCCGGCGGCGAGGTCTTCGCTCGCGATCGCAAAGTAGCTGAGCTGCGGAGGACCTCCACAGCTCGGGCAGTGCTGCCGGTCGCGCAACCCGATGCATGACGCTGCCACATCGGGTCCCAGCGCCTCGAGCACCGGGCCAAGGGAAGCACGCGCCAGGAACCGGTCGATCACGACCTGCTCTTCACCGGCAACCCATGCGGCGACGATCTCGCGGGGGTCGGAGCTTTCGAGGCGCGCCGCGACGGCGCCTTGCAAGCGCGCGGGCCCCGCGGCAATGCTGACGTTCGCCACGGCCGGCATCACCATCTCGGCCACATACGCGACCAGATCGACGGCGGTTGGCTTCGCCGAGAGAGCCTCCTGGTAGGCCTTTTCCTGGACTCCCAGGACGGCGCCGTAGAAGTCGAGAAGCTCGCGCGCGAATGCGTGGCGGCTTCGCATCTGCGCGGTGCGCCGGCGCCGATCGGCAAATGGGCCGGCGGAGACGGCTGCCTGCACCATCACATCTTCTCCAGGTTGACCAGGAAGGCTTTGAATTCCGGCGTGCGTGAGTTCGCGTCGCCGACAAAGGGCGTCAGCGCGTTGGCCATCCAGTACCGGCCGCGGTTTGGATCGGAATCCGCGGGGATGCCGACATACCCCCAGTGGATCGGGATTCCGATCTGGAACACCTTCTGCCCGGCGACGGTCATCGGGCCCAGGCGCTTGGTCGCCACCGCGAGCACCTCGATCTTGCCTCGCTTCGACGAGACTCGAACCCTGTCGCCAGTCTTGATGCCCTTGGACTGAGCCAGCTCCCAAGGGATCTCGACGAAGGGCTCCGGCTGCAGCTGGACCAGGTGAGGGACGTGCTGCGTGACGTAGTGCTCGTGCTCTGTCAGGCGATAGCTGGTGGCGATGTACGGAAAGTCCTGCGGGGTGCCGAAACGGCTGGGCCGACCGGCGGCCTGGTCATAAAGGAACGCGACCGGCGAGGCTGAAGTGGTTGCGTGCAGCGGGTTCGCCACCGGTGATTCAACCGGCTCGTAATGCTCTGGGAACGGGCCGTCGATCATGCTGTTGCTGAAGAGGCGGCCGACACCCTCTCCGTTCATGATGAAGGGCAGCCAAGCCGCCGGATCTTTTGGATTCATCGTCGCCGGGTAGTCGGGCACGTCGCCGACCCACTTTGCCCCGTCCCATGTGATGCCGGCCCGTTTCGGATCCCACGGCTTGCCGTCGGCATCGGCCGAGGCGCGGTTGTAAAGCACCCGGCGGTTCAGCGGCCAGCTCCACGCCCAGTTGGGGTAGAAGCCAAGGCCGGTAGGGTCGTTCGTGTTGGGATCCTGGACGCCTGCGCGGCGCTTCATCAAACTGCCCGAGTCCAGATACGAGCCGGTGTAGATCCAGTCGCCCGCGGTTGTCGTGCCGTCGTCCTTGAGGTTGGCGAACGATGTCATCTGCTTGCCGGTGGCCAGGTCTTTGCCGTTGATCTCCTTGGCGATCTCGTCCAGCTCCGGCTTGAGCGGGTCCTTGTAATCGAACGTGAGGGCCATGACCGGGTCGGGAAACTTGCCGCCCTGCTGCTTGTAGAGATCCTTCACGCGGTTGAAGAGGTCAGCCATGATCCAGTGGTCGTGTCGAGCCTGGCCCTGCGGCGGCAGGACCTGATCTTTCCATTGAGCCCACCGCCCGCTGTTGGTGAACGAGCCATCCTTTTCGATCCAGTGGGTGGTCGGCAGCATGAACACCTCGGTCTTGACCTGGCTGGGCTCGACGCCGGGTGCGTGCCAGAACTCGGAGCTGGTCGTCGGCAGCGGGTCCATCACGACCAGCCACTTGAGGTTCGAGAGCGCCTGCTGCACCTGGTTGACATCGGGACCGATGCTGGAAGCGGTCATGCCGGACAGCAGGACCCCTTCCATCTTGCCCTTGAGCGCCTGGTCGTAGATCGACATCCACGATGAGTTCTGGCCTGGCTTGGGCACATAGTCGAACGCGAACTCGTTGCTCTTGGTCGCGGCGGCCCCGTACCAGCTCTTGAGCATGCTGACCATGAACTTCTTGTAGTTGAGGCCGAAGAAGTTCCAGGAGTTGGGGTCTGATTTCTTGGGGGCGCTCTGGGCCACATAGTCGTCGAGGTTTTTCTGACCCGGGGCGGGAATCCGCAAGTATCCGGGCAGGATCTCCCACGAGATGGCGTGGTCGGTGTTGCCCTGGATGTTGGCGTGACCGCGTTCGGCGTTCATGCCGCCGCCCGGCCGCCCCATGTTGCCGAGGAGCAGCTGCAGCACGGCACCAGCTCGGATCAGCTGACCACCTGTCGTGTGGTGCGTGAGGCCGACCGCGTAGACGATCGTCATCACCTTGTCCGGCTTGCCCATCTGGCCGACCAGGTCCGCCACTTTCTTGAACTCGTCGACCGGGATGCCGGTGATGCTCGACACCATTTCGGGCGTGTAGCGCGAGTAATGCGCCTTCATCAGCTGGAACACCGAACGGGGGTCCTGCAGCGTCTTATCCCGGTTGGCGAAACCGCTGCCGCTTGTCGCCGGGCCCTCGCGATTGGCGTTGGCTTCGCCTGGATTCGGCGGAGGCGTGGTCAGCTCGTAGGCCCAGGTCGAGATGTCGTACGAGCGCTTGTCGGCGCTGTACCCGGAGAAGAGGCCGTCTTTGAACCCGAACCCATTCTTGACGAGGAACGAAGCATTCGTGTAGTCGCGCACGTACGCCTCGTGATAGAGGTTGTTCTGCAGGACGTGGTTGATGAGGCCCCCGAAGTAGGCCACGTCGCTGCCGGTGCGGATCCGCAGGTACATGTCGGCGACGGCCGAGGTGCGCGTAAAGCGGGGATCGGCGTGGATGATCTTGGCTCCCCGCTCCAGCTTGGCCCGCATGAACCACTGAAAGCCGACCGGGTGCGCCTCAGCCGGG
>Ga0209488_10000480_pt1 | contig 33538 bp, 22 predicted proteins | sample Rivendell_Oct201_8_FD_188349 | JGI IMG/M metagenome (GOLD analysis project Ga0209488, IMG submission 188349) | Vadose zone soil microbial communities from the Eel River Critical Zone Observatory, Northern California, USA -... | ecosystem: Environmental > Terrestrial > Soil > Vadose zone >...
GCTTCGCCGGCCTCGGCCTGTTGCAGAGGTTCCGGCGGCCGAGCCGGGTCGGCGATGGGTCGAGCCTGAGCCCGCGGTGCGACCATGCCGTGGGGATCGTTGCGCAGACTCTCGGCAGCCTTGCCTGCCTGGCGCAAGAGGAGCGCGCCGGAATTGATCAGGGTCAGCACATCGTGATCTTCCGGGCTTGTCACGACCAGCAAGACCACCGAGCATTGTGGCCTGTCAAAGGAGGACCGACCTTGTCCAGCGCGGCCACCATGATCGGTTTCGTTCTGTGCCTGCTCTGCGTGAGTGGACCGGCACAGCAATGGACGCCCCTCGACCCCATCGGCGACGCCCAGGAGGCCAGCACCGCATGGGACCCGATCCGCCAACGCGTCGTGCTCTTCGGCGGCGGCTCCGGGCATTACGGGCGTTCCTGGGCCGAGCCCTGGTTCTGGGACGGCCGCTCGTGGAGCCCGTTCGCGCAGCGCGGCGACACGCCGCGTCCGGATGGCGTCTCGGCCGCCGCGATCGCGTGGGACGGAAGCAACCAGCGCATCCTGATGTTCGGTGGGGTGCGGCAATCGCCGTTCTCGTTTTCGAACGAGACCTGGGCATTCACCGGCGATCAGTGGTCGCTGCTGAACCCTGTGCACAGCCCGGCCGGCCGAAGCATGCACGCGATGACCTGCGACGAAGCGCGTCAGCGCGTCGTCCTGTTTGGAGGCGCCGACAGCGTCGGCGCCCGCGGTGACACCTGGGAGTGGGATGGGAGCGACTGGCTCGAGCGCACGCCCGCCACGGGGCCACCGCCGGGCTTCCGCAACGGGCTCTGCTACGACCGCGGGCGTCAGCGGGTGGTGCTGGCGGGAGGCGTAGGCAGCACCACGTCGACCTGGGAGTGGAACGGCGTCAGCTGGACGCTTGCCGCCGCCACGCTGCCGGGCCATTACGCGCCGATCGTCTACGACAGCGCACGCGCGCGGGTCGTGCTGTTCGGCGGCGCCGCGGCGACCAACTCGTCTCACGACACCTGGGAGTACGACGGTGCGACCTGGGTCGAGCGCGTGGTCGCCAGCCCACCCGCGGCGCGACAGCTCAACGCGCTCGCCTACGACGAAGCGCGGCAGCGCGTCGTCCTGTACGGAGGCTCGCTGGACGACCCAAGGAGCGTGAGGGACACGTGGCTGTGGGACGGCACGTCGTGGACGTCGGTGCCAGCGGCGGCCAGGCCCGAGGCGTACGAGGGTCACATGATGGCACCGTTCTTCGAGTTCCCTCCGCAGCTGATCCTGCTGTTCGGCGGAGGCCGGTCCGACCTGCGCACGAGCGACGAGACCTGGACGTGGGACGGGACGCGCTGGCAGCAGCGACCGTTGGCCGTGCGGCCCTCCGCGCGGCAATTCGGTGCTATGGCCTACGACACCAGTCGCAGGCGCGTGGTGTTGTTCGGCGGCATCGAGCAGACGAACGGAACGACGGTGCCGTTCAACGACACCTGGGAATGGGACGGGCAGAGCTGGCGGCAACGCGCCGCGGGCACGAGCCCTCCGGCGCGCTTCCACCACGCGATGGCCTACGACCAGGCACGGGACCGCATCGTCATGCTCGGTGGTCAGCCGCAATACTCGGGCGCGCCCCTGAGCGACCACTGGGAATGGGACGGCAACGATTGGCGGCCGATTGGCGCGAGCACGCCGATCGGTCCGCGCGCCGCACACGCGATGGCCTACAGCGAGTACTCCATGCGCGTGGTGCTGTTCGGAGGCACCGCCGGCACCAGCGGCGCCAGCGCCCAGACCTGGGAATTGGATGCGGCAGGCTGGTTGCTGAGGCAGCCATCGGCGTCGCCACCGGGCCGCGTGATGCACGCGATGTGTTTCGACGCCGGCAGCGGTCGAGTCTTCTTGCACGGAGGAGTGACCGGCCTGTTCGGCGGCACCGTGCTCGGCGACACCTGGGAATGGGACGGCACCAACTGGGCCACGAGGACTTCGGAACGCACGCCGATCGCGCGCTACGGCCACGCCATGGCCTACGACTTCGCGCGGCGCCGGCCGATGATGATCGGCGGCGCCGATCCGAACCTGCGCGACGACGCGTGGTTCTTCTCGCCGACGCCCTTTCAGGTGGTGAGCTACGGCACCAGTTGTGCTCGTCCCAGCGGTCCGCTGCGGCTCGCAGCCCTCGGCGCCCCGCGCATCGGCGCTGGCACGGGCGCTACGTCTCCCCTCGCCCTCGAGCTGACCGGTGCCAACCCGACTGCTCCGCTGGCGATCGCACTCGCGCTGCAGCCGGACGTACGGCCGTTCGGCGCTTGCACGCTATGGATCGGCACCCCGTTCTACTCGATGGCAGGGACGAGTTCGGCCAACGGCTTCGCCTCCTTGCAGCTGACAGTGCCAGTCGACTCGCAACTGCTCGGTCTCGAGGTCTTCGCGCAAGGACTGACTCCCGATGGAGGCGCCCTCGCGCTCAGTGCAGGGTTGAGGCTCGCGATCGGCGACTAGCTCTGGTTGAGCTGCACCCACTGCGTACCACAGCACGTCCTCGGGATCGGCGTGGTCGAGACCGTGGAACAGGTCGGGTCCCTGCTGCCACCTTCGCGCGTGAACTGCAGTCGATGATGCGCCGGCGAAGCGCGGGTCAGTCGGATCGCCAACTGCTTCACTACCTTCGACCGAGCTGCAGTTGCAGGCTCGAGGTGCGTGCGCAGGTGGGTGCGGTGGGTCTCGGGAGCGCAGAGGGCCGGCGGCGCTCGGCCAGCGCCGGCGCTACTTGGCGATGCCGCCCTTCAGCATCTGGACCGGACCGCTCGGCGCGGCATGCCACAGGAAGATCCGCATGTGCGGCTCTTCCTGCTGGTAGCGCACCAGCACCGTGGCGTGCATTGGCACCATCATGCGCTGGCCCTCGTGTCGGAAGGTGCGCTCGAACTCGACGCTGCCCCAACTGCACTCTGCCCCCGGGCAGTCGGCGTGCACGGACACGAGGCGGCTGCCGAGTTCGCGCTCGGCCCCACCGACCTTCTGCAGCAGCGTGTCGACGGCGGCCGCGGTCGTCGCCGCGTTGACCGGCTTGCCATCGGCGCCGGTGTCCTGGAACAGGGACCCGGCGTCGGCACTCTGCAGGGATTGACGGTAGGTCAGTTTCTGCGTCGCCGGATCGATCACGTAGTCGATGCCCTCGCCGCGGTGCATCGGCACGAACATCTTCTCGAGCCGGGCGCGGTCGCCGGCGTCGGCGGCTTGCAGGAACTTCTCGATCGCCTCGATGACGGCGCCGGGCCCCGGGGGCGGCGGGGACGCATGCCGCGCGGTGGGCAGCAGGCTGGATGCGGTGAGGAACAGGGGGAACAGGATCGCGGACGCGTACTTCGACATTCGTTCTCTCCTGGGCGGGGCGTTCGCTGGCGGTCCTGCACCCGACCCGTGCGCAGACGGACGCCGCACCGGACCAGGATGTTAGCGGCGGTCGCCAGGATCCTCACGCACCTCGGCCTGTCTGCGGAGCCGCCGGAGCTGGCACCAGGTCGCAGAGCTTCGATCCGTCAGCCAGCGGCCGGTCAGGGCAACCGCGGCAGACGCAGGACGAACGTCGCTCCGGACTCACCCGCACCTGCCGGCGCCAGCGCCAGCGAACCGCCCAGCCGCTCCGCCATCTCGCGGGCGATGGCGAGGCCGAGCCCCACGCCGGCCATCGTCACCACGCGGTCGTCGGCGCCGCGGTGGAACGGCAGGAACACGCGCTCGCCGTCGGCCCTGGCGATGCCGGGGCCGTGGTCCTGCACGGCCAGCTCGACCGCGCGGGCCTCGGCGCGCACGCGCAGGTGCAGCCGCCGGTCGGTCGCGGGCTTCGCGTACTTGCAGGCGTTGTCGACCAGGTTGGCGAGGATCTGCTCCACCGATTGCACGTCGGTGGACAACCGCGCCTCGCCCGCACTGCTCTCGACCTCGAGCCGCAGGTCCGCCGCGGCGGCGCGCGCGGTCAACGGCGGCACCACCCGGGCCAGCAGGTCGGCGAGCGCGACCGGCTCATGCGCCGGGGCGCGCCGTTCGCCTTCGAGCCGCGAGTACTGCAGCACGCCGTCCACCACGCGCACGAGCCGCTCCGACTCGGTGACCAGCGTGCCCAGATACTCGGCGCGTCCGGCCTCGGGCACCATGCCGCCCGCCAGCATCTGCGCGTAGAGCTGGAACGTGGTCAGCGGCGTGCGCAGCTCGTGCGTCACCGCCGCGACGAAGCGCGCGCGGCGCGCGCCGAGCTGCAGGGCCGCGCGCAGCATGAGACCGACGGCCACCAATGCCGCGATCGCCGTCGTCCAGGCGATCAGCAAGCCGGTGCGGATCGGCGACCAGGCGGCGACCATGCCCGCTGGCAGTTCCGGCGGCGACAGCTGCACCGGCAACGACGCCATCCGCGCCTCGCCCGGCTCGGGCGGCGCCGCGTTGGGAACCAGTTCTGCGCCCGGGACCAGGTCGGCGATGGCATCGGCGAGGAACCGCTGCAACCGCGGCCAGTCGGCCAGCAGGCCCTGCAACGCCGCGGCGCGTGCAACCGAGCGCCGCAGGAACACCAGCTCGTGCGCGCGGCCGCTGCCGCGGCACCAGACTGGCAGCAGCGGGCCCGGCTCGCCGGCGACGGCGCGTTGTTGTGCCTCGGCCATGACGTTGGGCACGAAGCCCTGCACCGACTGGGCCTGCGTGTCGCGCAGCGCGAACTCGACGTCGCGCGTGCGCGGCGCCGCGGCGGCCGCCGCCTGCTCGGCCGCGACGAAGGCCAGGCGCATCTCGCCATCGGGCAGGGTGGCGATGCGCTCGGCGGCTTCCGTCCCGCCAGCCACCACGGCGGCGGGCCCGGACACCGGCACATCGAAGGCGCCGACGAACAGCGGCGACCCGCGGCCGGGTCCGCGCGCCAGGGCAGCCGACGCGGCGCGCAGCAGCTCGCTGCTGCACGCGGAGTCGAGCCGCCAGAGCGCCAGCCGCACGGCGGCGGCCCGCGCCGCCTGGGCGCGCGAGGTCTGTTCGTCGCGTTCCAGTGCCAGGGCCTGCACCGTCATCCAGCACAGGGCAGAGAGCGCGAGCAGGGCGCTGGTGCCGAACACGGTCCACTGCCGGCGCGGGCTGGCGTTCACGGCGTGCCGTCCCGTGCCGGAGACTGCAGCGTGTAGCCAGCGCCGCGCACGGTGCGCAGGATGACCGGGTCGTCGGCGGCATCGCCGAGCTTCTCGCGCAGCCGTTTCACGGTCATGTCGATCGTGCGCGTCGTCACGCCGCGCGCGTCGATCCGCCAGACGGAGCGCAGCAGCTCGTCGCGGCTGACGATGCGGGTGGCGTTGCTCGCCAGGTAGTGCAGCAGCTCCGCCTCGCGCTCGGAGAGCGCCGCCGTGCTGCCGTCCGGCCGGCGCACCTCGCGCCGCTCGAAGTCGACCTGCCGGCCGGCGAGCTCCAGCTGTTGCACGGGCCGCGGCCGCGCTGGCGAGCGGCGCAGCACGGCCTCGACTCGCGCCAGCAGTTCCGTCACCGAGAACGGCTTGACCACGTAGTCGTCGGCGCCGCCGCGCAGGCCGGCCACCCGGTCGTGCTCGCTGCCGCGGGCCGTCAGCATCACCACCGGCAGCGTCGGCCGCAGGCGCCGGATTTCGGCGAGGATCGACAGGCCATCGCGCCTGGGCAGCAGCACGTCGAGCAGCACGAGGTCCAGGTCCGCGGCCAGCGCGCTCTGCAGGCCTGCGTCGCCGTCGGCGGCGGCGAGCGGCTCGTAGCCGGAGCAGCGCAGCGCGTCGACGACGCCGCGCCGGATGGCGGCGTCGTCCTCGATCACCAGCACGCGCGGTCGCATTCCATGTCCCGGCGGGTTCGCGGCTCAGCGTCCCCGGCCGTCGTTCTCGATGCCAGTGTAGACGCCCTCGGGCAGCAGGCCGAGCCACGGATCGTCGCCGGGCGTCAGAAACACGGTGGCGTAGACCCAGTCGTTGAAGGCGCGCAGGTCGATCCCTTCGTGCCTGGCGAGCAGCTGGGCCAGGATCACGGGGCGCAGCCGCGCGTCGTTCTGCACCGTGTCGGCGGCCATGCTCTGCTCGAAGGCCGCGACCATGCGGGCGATCGCCGGCGGCGTTGCACCCGCGTCGCACTTGCGCCGCAGCACCGCCAGGCTGCCGGCATCGAGGCGGTCGGCGGCGGCGGGACCGTCAGGCATGCCGAACCGCATCTGCCGCAGGATCGGCCGCTCGCCCTGTCCCTTGCTCTCTGCGACCTCGGCGGCCAGGCGCGCGTCGGGCCTGGCCGCGGCCATCCCGCGCAACGCCGACGTCTCCACCCGGCTCTTGGTGATGGCGAGCGGCATCGCGGCTGCGGCGTCGGGTCTCATGGCGCTGGCCGCAGTGGACGGGACGGCGGCCTTGGTGTCGGCCCAGCGCAGCCGCGTGCGGGCGAGCGTGGCGGTCCAGTGGCTCTGGCGTTCGGTGCTTGTGGTGTGGCCCTGGTGCTGGACCACGAATGCGCGCGCCTGCTCGAGCTCGGCCAGGAAGGTGTCGGGGCCGTACAGGCCGGGCAGCGCGTCGGCGATGACGCCGTCTTCGTCGAGCACGTAGTGGATGCTGTTGCCGGTGATCGTGCGCTCGACCACGCGGCCGTCGCCGAAGTCGATCGTCAGTTTCGGCACCGGCCGCACCGATTCCCAGTGCAGCACGAAGCCGTCGCGCAGGAGCCGGCCGACCTTGGCGTTGGCGTAGAGCGCCATGCGGAAGAAGCGGCTGTTGGCGCACGACAGGTCTTCGTCGAGCGTGCCCAGCAGGCGCAGCGACAGGATCGGCCGTTGCGTGCGGTGCGCCTCGGCCTTGGCGGCGTCGAGGTCGGTGAACCAGTAGAGGCGCGCGATGTCGTTGTCGCGTGCCTTGCCGATGCGCTCGGCGGCGGCGCGGAAACGCTCGCGCCGTTCCGCGGCTTCGACACCTGGGAACGCTGCGGGGTCCGCGAGCATGCGGTCGCAGTACTCGCAGTAGCGGCGCAGGCCGTCCGGACCCGCCGCGCGCAGGCGGTCGGCGGCGGACGACCGTTCGGCGGGCGTCTGGGCCGCGAGCGTCGCCGCGTCGTCGTCGCGTACGTTCTGGGCCGGGAGCAGGAGGGCGCTGGCCAGCGTGGCAGCGGTGAAGAGCGACAGGATGGTGGTCTGTTTCGGCATCGTGGTTACCTCGCAGGCAGTAGACGCGAGAGTGGCTGGCGCCCCGGTCACTGCCCGGTAACAGCTCGGCCGGCCCGATGCGATCGGTCGGACCGCCTGCACATGTCTGCGTCGCCAGGCCGAGGTCGCGCGCCAGGGCGTCCAGACGACGTGGCGCCGGGTAGTCGATGGGCGAGGCCACGGGACACCGCGACGTCCGGTAGCATGCGGCGATGGGTCGCCGCGCGTGCTTGTCGTGCTTGCTGCTCGTCGGCTGCACGATCGCGAATCGCAACGACCTCCCGCCCGCACTCGTTCCGTTTGCCGAAGCGAGCCGGTTCGTGCCCGCCGGCATGGTGAGCTTCGCGTTCTTCGATCACGAGGTGTTCATCGAGGGCTCCCGACGCGAGCTCTGGGCGGGTCGCGACTTCGAGTTGCCGGAGGACCTCGGGGAAGGGCTCTCGCGCACGCTCTACGTCGGCGACTTCGGCGAGAAGGGCGTCGAGGCAGCGGACCTGCGCTTCGAGGCGGATGCGGACAGGGTCGAGATCGAAGGGCATGCGTGCTGGCACTCGACCCCTGGTCAGCGGTCGGAGTACCGTCGCACCAACATCAACTTGCAACGACGGTACGACGAGTGGCGAGCGATCGTCGACGGTCGCTACGCGCTGCTCGCCCACCATCGCGACGTGCTCGCCGCGGCGATACGGCGGCGAGGCGAACTCATGGCGGTGCTCGCGCCGTTCGGCGACTTGTCGTTCGTGCCGGCAGATGCAACCGAACTGGTCTTCGTCCTGCCGCGCCCCGGCGAGGAGCGGGTTGGGTCCAAGCCCGTGCCGACCGAGCCGATGGTGTTCGCCTTCTCGGCGGGGCCCGGGCGGTTCGAAGTGTTCTCGCGCACGACACCACACCCGGACTACCACGGGGATTTCGCGATGCTGTGGGTGTCGCCCGACCCACCCGTGCGCGAGATCGGCACGTGGCGATGCCAGGGCGATGCCGTGCAGGGGAAGGAGCTGGGGACCGGCGGACTGCGTCTGCTCCTCTTCGCCACGCTCTTCGGTCACACGATCTTCATCTGACGCGGGTATCCTGGCACGTCGCCAATTCCATCGCTGACGGCCGTTCCGGTCGCAGCCACCCGTGAGAAGGTCATGAACGTGCTGCTGGGTGGGGCGGGGTGTTTTCTGGAGGCGATCAGCTCCTTCAGGTCCGCTTGACGCCGTCGGCAAGTGGCGGGAACATCTGGCCCTCGCTCCCGGACGGACGGGCGCCCGCTGGCTTTTCCTACGCGTCATGAACAAAGAGCTGGGTGGCTGAACCTATCAGGACTGCGCGCTGGTGCTCATCGACTATCAGAAGGAGATGTTCGAGAGCACTCGCTCCGAAACGAATGCTGCGCTGGCGGAGTCCGTCCTTGGTGCGGGTGAGCCGGCTCGACTCGGCGCGGAACACCAGCGGCGCCGCACCGGTCGCGGGAATGCGCGAGACTCAAGGTCTGCGATGGTCAGCATGTGGCAGAGCTGGAGTGCACGCCGGGCGACTCGAGCGGCTGGCCGTCGAGACGAAGGCGCGTCGTGATCGTCGACGATAGAGTGCGCGCCGCCGATGTCCCCCATTGCAGATCCCTCGAAGCGCCCGGTCCCGGAGAAGCCCGACTATGGGATCGACGCTCCTGGCGTCGTCCGGAATCTCTTGATCGTGGCGGCGGTCGGCATCTCCCTCTTCCTCACAGCGAGACTCGGGCTCTGGTCCGGGGTCATCGCGCATGTCGGGGTCGCCGACACGGGCCTGTGGTCCGGTCTCGGCTGCGGCCTGATGGGCTGCTGGATGCTCTATGACAGCAAGGTCGGCAAGCTGAAGGAGCGCGAGCGACTGCTCGATCTCTTTCCCTGGCGGGGGACCGAGACCGTTCTCGACATCGGCTGCGGCCGTGGGCTACTGCTCATCGCTGCGGCACGGCGGCTCACGACGGGCAAGGCGACCGGACTCGACCTCTGGCAGGCGGAAGACCTCACCGGCAACAAGCCCGACGCGACGGTGGAGAATGCCCGGCGGGAAGGGGTCCTGGAACGCGTGGAGGTCAGGACCGGCGACATGCGCAAGATGCCGTTCGCCGACCGGAGCTTCGACATCATCGTTTCCAACGTGGCCATCCACAACGTCTATGACCGCGAAGGCCGGGAGATGGTGATGCACGAAATCGCGCGCGTGCTGCGGCCGGGTGGACGTGTCGTCATTCACGACATCCGTCACGTCAACGAGTATGCGGCGGCCCTCGCCCGGAATGGACTCATCGACGTGATACGCGTGGGCTCATGGCTCGTCCGGGTGTTCCTGACGATCGTCACCTTGGGGTCGCTGCGGCCCGACATCGTCACCGCCCTGAAGCCTGGCGCCTGAGCGTCGCGCGCCGCGAGACGGACTTCCTCGCGACGGTCTCAGCCGATCCACGTCTCCAGGCCATGGGTCATCGACAGTCCACCCGGCGCGCCGGCATCGATGAGGATCACCAGAGCTGGCGCCCGCGTTGAGGCGTGCAGGGCGACAGCGGCCGGTCCGGGGTCACGATATCCTGGGCACGTGCGCTCTCCGCTCCCTATAGCCGTGTACGTCTCGCTCGCTGCTGCGTGTGCGGCGCCGATTGTCGCGACCGGGTCGGAGCAGGACGAACGTGAACGGCTGCAAGCCGCGCACGACGCGACGCTGTGCCTCGAAGTGCGTGGCCGCCTCGATGCCGTTGCGCTCGCTCGCGGTGTGCGCGCGGTGCAGGGGTGGTGGAGGCCGACGAGTCCGGCGGTCGACGGCGAAGTGGGCGAGCACGGCGCACTGCGCATTCGCCTGCCGGCGATGGGGACCCGGGCCCCCTCGACCACGGTGATCCTGCACGTCGTCGACCGTGCAGGCGCGCACTGGTACTGCGCACCCGATCTCGCTTCGGCGCCGCCGACCGGAGTGTTCGATCTCGGCGAGCTGCGCCTGTTGCGCGAGCCCGATTCGCCGACAGTGGCCGACGACCGCAGTCGCGCGCTGCCGGCTGCGCGTGTGCTGTTTTCGCAGGGTGCACAGTTCCCCGACCTTGAAACCGTCACTGATGAGCACGGGCGTGCAGAACTGTGCCGCGCCGCGCCGTTCCACGACGAACAGTGCCTCGTAGTGCACCACGCGGACTTCGCGCCTTGGTGGGGCGCCCCCACGCCGCGCGTGCAGCTGCACCACGGCGGCGAGGTCCGCGGCCGCGTCGTGCTGCCAGCCGGAGCAGAGGCGAGCGACTTCGTGGTCCAGGTATGGATCGACGAAGCGGCGCCGCGACTCAGCAGCGGTGACGGCGTGTACGCAGCCGTGACGGCGCCCCTCACGCGCGACGGCAGCTACCGACTCCCCAACGTGCCGTGGGGCAAGCGCAGCATCGGCGTCGCCGACCGGCATTCCATCGCTTCGCGCGGCAGCCAGGTCGACGTCGAGGTCGGCTCGGAACCCACCACGGCACCAGACCTCACGGTCGACCCGGCTGCGCGCCCGAACGCAGCGATGCGCATCCGCCTCGTCGGCGCAGAGGGACGAAGCGTGCTCGGAAGGTCCGCCACGATTCGCGTCTCCGATGTCGGACTGTCAGGCTGCTGAACAACGGCTACATCGATTGGGTCGAGCAACCGGACGAGCCGTTCGCCATCTCGGTTCCTGGCTATGCACTGAGCGAGCGTACCACCCACCACACCGGTGAGACAATCCGCCTGCGCGGTGGCCATCGCCTGGCGTTGCGGCTGACGCTCGACTCCGCACGCCGATTGCCGGCGGGCTGCGCGCTCCGCGCGAGCGTCTACTGCCTCGAAGACGACGACACAGGCTTCGGCGGCGACCCGATCTGCTATCAGAACGACCCTGCCGATCGCTATGGCACCGCCCTCACCATTGCACGCGACGTCGCTATCCTCGTCGCCACTCCGGGCCGCTACGCCGCCCACCTGGAGATCGTCCGCTGGGACGCGGACGCGCATCACTTCGACTCGTTTGCCATCGACGCCGAGCCACCCGAATTCATGGTGCCAGCCGGTGCCGAGCGGACGACCGTCACGCTGAGTACACGCTTCGTCGAAGCGCCGCGTTAGTAGCCCGCCGTCGCAAAGCAACGTCGGTACGCGCAGAAACCAGAGCCGGGAAGGTCGTGCGCCCGGAGCTGCTGTTCGCCGACGGTGCGCGCGGGCTGGTGCTCGACTTCGGAGTGGCGCACGTGCGCATCACACCGGCCTTGACGTAGGCGGCGCCAAGCCCCGTGCTGAGCCGGCGCCAGATGGTCTCGCGGCCCGGGCCGTACAGTTTTTCGCAGCACGCTCATGCGGCACTCCTCGCGTCAGGTGGCCAGGGTGCAGCAGGCGCGCACATCACCGCTCGCCGCCTCCCTGATGAAGCGTATCGCTGCCGAATGCGAAGACACGGCCCCGGTTGCAGGCGCCCTTTCCGGTCTCTTGACGGCATCGGCAAGCGACACGACCATCTTGGTTCTCCGCTCCCAGACGGTCTGGAAGCTCGAGATGCTCTTCCTGAGCGTACGCGTATCCCTGGGCACGAGGTGATCGGATGCTGCTTCCCAACTTTCCTGCGCCTTTGCGGGCAATGTGCCAGAGTCTGATTCTGGGTGGGCTTTCATCCGGCGTGGCGGCACAAACATGGTTCGAGCTGCCATGCGCGTCCGGACCGTGGAGCGCTCATTGCGCCGCGTACGACCATGTCAGGTCCCGCCTCGTCCTGCTGTCCGGCGACCGCACATATGAATGTGATGGGACGAACTGGGTCGATCGGCTGCCGCGCACGCGCCCTCCGGCCCGCGGCAACTCCGCCATGGCATTCGATCCGATACATGGGCGTGTCGTGATGTTCGGTGGTCAGGCGTCCGGCTTCGGGAATGTTCTCGCGGACACGTGGACCTGGGACGGCGTGGACTGGCGACCCGAGACACAATCCGGACCGGCGCCTCGCTTTGGCCATGCGATGGTCTTCGATGCGGCGCGCGGCAAGGTGGTCCTCTTTGGTGGTCGCTGGATCAACTATCCGACCGACACCTGGGAGTGGGATGGTTCGTCTTGGCAACTGATCCCCACCGCGACTGCGCCGCAGGGTCGTGAAGCAGCGGGCATGGCGTTCGATCCACAGAGGAATCGCACGGTCCTGTTCGGTGGCACCCATTACACGGGCACGTTCTATCAAACGCTCGGCGATACGTGGGAGTACGTCGGTGGGAACTGGCAGCAGGTTGCCAGTTCCGGACCGCCTGCGCACTTCGACGTGGCGCTTGGCTATTCGGCTGCCGACGGCGGCGTCATGTTGCTCTCCAATGGCTCGGCAACACCAGCCTCCTGGCGATGGAACGGTGCCTGGTCACTGTTGACGGTGACTGGTCCAGCGCCCGTCCTGGGTGAACCGCGGGTCGCGACGGATCCTGTGGGCGGCCGGATCCTGCTCACGGGGACCTCGCAGGACTCCTCGGTATGGTCGTGGAGCCACGGCTGGACGCGGTTGCCGACGCCAGAACAGCCAGAGCTCAGGGCCGCCGCCGCCATGGCTTTCGACTCCGCGAGGGGACGGTCGGTGATGTTCGGCGGCTTCAACTCCTCGAGCTCGGTGCTCTCGGACACATGGACCATGGATGGAAGGCAGTGGCGGCACGCGGTCACGGCCCATGCACCTTCTGGTTGCTATGGCCATGCGATGGCCGAGGATCTGTCCCGGCAGCGCCTCGTGTTGTTCGGCGGTACGGGCAACACCGGGACATGGTTGTGGGACGGCACGGATTGGAACCATGCTGCGCCGCCAGTGTCGCCGCCTCCTCGTCGGTATCTCGCCATGGCGTTCGATCCTGGCCGCGCGCGTCTCGTTCTGTTCGGCGGCGAAACAGGGACTGATCTGGACGACACCTGGGAATGGGATGGCGCGAACTGGCTGCCACAGACACCGAGCATCCGTCCACCCGCCCGTCATTGGCATGCCATGGCTTGGGATCCAGTCCTTCAGGAAGTGCTGCTGTTCGCCGGCCGGGCTTTCGCGAACAATGGCTTCCAGGACACGTGGTCGTATGACGGCGTCCATTGGACCCCACTCGCGCCCAGCGTGACGCCGTCGCCCAGGGTGGACCATCGAATGGTGACGGACGTCGTCGCCCGGCAAGTCGTCATGTTCGGGGGATCCAATTTGGGCGGGGCAGTCGACGAAACCTGGACCTGGGACGGTGGCAACTGGACCCTGAGCGGAACGGCGGGGCCTTCGGCACGGTGGCGGCACTGCATGGCTTTCGATACCCGCCGCGGCGAGGTCGTACTGATGGGGGGCGAGTCTTGGAGTAGCCGGCTCGCGACGGGCACCTGGTTGTTGACTTGGACACCCGCCGCGGCGATGGCGTACGGGCAGGGTTGCGGGCCCACTGGACGGGTTCCGATCCTCAGTGCGGACGAACTGCCGGTGGTCGGTGAGTCTGCCTTCCAGGCGACGAGTTCACAGAACGATTCGTCGGCGCTCGTGGCTCTCCTGATGGACACGCTGCCGGGGAACACGTCGCTCGGCGCCGGCTGCAGTTTCCTCCTCGGACAAGTGGCATATGTCACCTTCGCTGTGAGTGGTCCGACCGGCCAGGCCGAGTTCCCACTGGCCATTGCCGACGTTCCGGCGCTGATCGGGTTGACCGTCCTTGCCCAGTCGGTCGGTCTCGATGCCTCGGCCCCGCTCGGCGTTTCCTTCAGTCAGGGGCTCGGTCTGCTCCTCGGCAACTGAACCGATCGTTCGCACCAAGCCACGCCCGGTGGCCCCGGTCCTTGCCCGGTGGTTCCCGTACTCGACGTCGTCGCACTGGGCCCGGCACGCCGCGATTCCGGTTTCCCGGCGGCCGCGCTGCAAGTAAAGAATTCCGCGGCGCGCGTGCGCCGCTCGTGACTGTCACTCGATGGAGAACATGGCGACGAATCCGAACCAGGCGTTGTGGGAGAAAGGCGACTTCACCGCGATCGCGCAGTTGATGCGCCAGTCGGGCGAGGCGGTCGTGCGCTCGCTGCAGCTGCAGCCGCCGCTGCGCGCGCTCGACCTCGGCTGCGGCGATGGTACCACCGCGATGCCGATGGCCGCGGCCGGCATCGACGTGCTCGGCGTCGACATTGCCGAGAACCTCGTCGCTGCCGGCAACCAACGCGCGGCGCGCATGCGGCTCGGGCAGCGCCTGAAGTTCCAGCAGGGCGATGCCTGCAACCTGCAGGGCATCGCCGACCAGTCGTTCGATCTCGTGCTGTCGATGTTCGGCGCGATGTTCGCGCCGAAGCCGTTCGACGTCGCCAGGGAGATGGTGCGCGTGACCAAACCCGGCGGCCGCATCGTCATGGGCAACTGGATCCCCAACGACCCGACGTCGTTCGTGTCGCAGCTGCTGAAGATCAGCACGGCGTTCACGCCGCCGCCGCCGGAGGGGTTCATCAGTCCGATGACCTGGGGCGTGGAGGCCAACATCCTCGACCGCTTCGAACAGGCCGGCGTGGCGAAGGGACGCGTGACGATGCTGCGCGACAGCTATGCGTTCGTGGCCGACGACCAGACGCCCGCGGACGTCATCGCGCTGTTCCGGCGCTTCTACGGCCCGACGATGAACGCGTTCGAAGCGGCGCAGAAGAACGGCAGGGCCGCGGAGCTGGAGCAACAGCTGATCGAGCTGGCGAACGCGCAGAACCAGGGCACCGGCGGCGGCACGTCGATCACGGCGACGCTCATGCGCGTGACCGTGCGGCGCTGACGCAGGCGTAGCGCGCAGCGCGTCGAGCCGGATCACCAGGGCAGCTTGAACGAACGCTTGATGCCCTTGCCGGCCACCTGCAGTGACTCCCGATGCAGCTGGCCCTGCGGGCCCGCGAAGGTCAGCCAGTAGGTACCGTCGGCGAGATAGCCCGCGAACTGCGGCGGCCGCGCGTTGTGCAACGATGGCTGCGGCGCGGGCAGCGCGCGCCGGATGCCGGTCGTGTCGAGCAGTTCCACGCGCAGCTCAGGGGGCGACGCATGCTGGTCGCGGGTCTCGCCGCGGATCTCGACGTAGCCGCGACAGCGCACGCGGAACTCGGCGGTGGCCGCGCGCTCGGGCACGACGGTGACCAGCAACGGGGCCAGCGCCTCCACCGACTCGAAGCGCACGGTCGGGTTGCCGTTCTGCTCCGCCACCTGGTCGGCGACCCGCACGCCGTACGGTCCCGGCTCCAGGTTGTCGAACTGCAATTCCGGAGGCTGCTTGCCGCCACGACTCGGACGGAACCGCCGCGGCGTGTGCACGACGCCGGTGACCGCGTGCACGACCTCGACCGCCGGCGCCGCCTCGGCGGGGATCAAACTGCCGCGCTCGTCGCACACGCGCAGGTCCAGGATGCACGCCGGCTCGAGCAGCAGCTGGCGTTCCTCGCAAGGCACGCCGGTGTCGACGGTGAGCGGCGGCGGCGCCCGGTAGCCGCGCAGCGCCAGGCTCACCGTGCACGGCCCGGCCGGCAGGTCGAGGGCCAGCATCTCGCCGTCGAGGTTGGTATGGCCGGTCAGATCGGTGCCGGTGGCCCACGTCATCGCCACCTCGACGTTCGCCAGCGGCAATCGCGTCTTGGCGTCATTCGCAGTGACGCGCAGGCTGCCGGCAGGCAGCTCCAGATCGCACGCGATCGGCTGGTCCTGCACCTCGATCTCCTTGTGCGCGGCGGCAGTCTCCTGCCGCTCCTCGGGCGCATTCCTGCGCGCTGGCACGCTGGCCGGCACTTGCACGAGGCCGTCCCACGCGACGCGGACGCGATACGAACCGGGCCCGGGCACGACGAAGTCGTACTGGCCGATCGCGTCGGTGCGCGTCACCTGCACGGTGGTCCCGCCGCGGCGCGGGCTGCCCAGTACGTGCACTTCGCGGTTGCCCACCGGCAAGCCGGCGCGGCTGACGAGGCCATGGATCCTGGGGTCGGGTGGCAGCACCGCGGCCTCGCTCTGCTTCGGCACCGGCAGTTCCGTGCGCGCCGCCGGCACCGGCGCGCTGCGTTCCGGCGACTGCGCCGGCAGACCCAGGGCGGCGTCGGGCGCCGATTCCTGCAGGCTGCCGGCCTCGGCCATCGGGCCAGCGGCGGGCGGCGTCTTCCCGCCGGCGAATGCCAGCCATAGCAGCAGGGCCATGGCCACGAGGGAGGCGAGGACGAGCCAGCGACGCCGCATGGTCGGCCACCGACGCACGGCAGCTGGTTCTCCTCCGCTTTCTTCGCCGCGAAGCGAGGCCGCCGGCTTCTGCTCCGCCACGTTGCCGCTCACCAACCGGGGCCTGGCCGGTCCTCGACCGGCCCGAACCATCATGCCGGCGGCCAGCACGCGGCAATCTGTTGCATCACCGCAACGTCACGTCGATCGTGTCACTGATTCCGATCGACCCGAGGCAGGTGCCGGCGGTCAGCGTGAAGCCCTGGAAAGCGAGCACGGCGCCGACGAACACCGGATTGGCCGGTACGGCGAGGCTGTACGGGTTGCCCATCACCACGAATCCGTCGACACCGAGGTAGGCACCCTGGCACGGATTGCCGGGAATCGGCAGCGTCGCCGGGAAACCGGCGACCACGCCGCTCGCGGGTGAGTTCGGGCTGAGGGTCATGGTGAAGGACTGCCCGATCGCGGTCGAGCCCGAGATCGACATCTGCAATTCGCCGTTGCCGCTCGACCGGCCGCCGACTCCGCCCGCCGCGAGGCCGTCGTAACTGGCCACCTCCACGATCTTCGACTGCGAGAGATAGGTCAGATAGGTGAAGGCATAGCGGGGATTGCGTTGGCCGGTACTGCTGTAGGTGGAAGCCACGCTCAACTCCTGCTCCTCGTTCGTCGTGCCGCCGAGAACCACTCCAGACTCATGGACGAGGATCTGATTGCCCAGCCGGTCATAGGCGAACAATGCCGCCGAGGTGTCGCGGCAACACGTGGTGCCGGGATTCAACTCGTAGCCGACCGCGAAACGGACGCCATCGCTGTCGACACACGGCGTCTTGATTTGCACCGGGAGACTGGCGAGCACGGACAGATCCGCTGACGTCATGACGTTGCCGCTGGTGTCGATGATCACCCCGAACAAGTCATAGTACACAAGGTAATTCTCGAACACGATCATCGCGAAGCGCCTGCCGTCGCCGGGCCAGGTTCCGTCGGTCGTCGTGCTGACGTCAGGCTTGCCGACGTTGCCATTCAGGTAGCCAGGCTGGGCGCGAGTGGCGCGCGACGCGACGTAGAAGTGGTTGGCGCCGGCGACCGGGACGATCTGCCCGTCCCAGGTGACGAGCGCGGCGCGCACGTCCGTGCGGTAGTTGACCGGCGCCGACAGGGTCAGGCGGTCCCAGGTCACCACGAAGCGCTGGCTCGGGTAGGGATCCGGTCCGTCGGATTTCGAAATCGACGGCCAGTAGTCGTCGTATGCGCCGGCGTTGTCGATCAGCGTCGGCCCGGTGCCGCGCAGGGTGCCGTCGTTCATCACCTGGCGCATGTGGATGTCGTGATCGGTGACCGTGTACTGCCGCTCCCAGACGACCGTGAAATACGTCGGCGCCGCGGTCGACGCGTCACCGGCGACGTCCGGCCAGTACTTGTCGCCCAGGAGTCCACCGTGTGCACCGGCCGCTTCGACGATGAACGGACTCAACGGCACCGGGAGGGGACTTGCCACGAAGATGCGGCCACCGATGTCGTACGGACCGTTGGCGTCGACGCTGACCTGCGCCACGACCATGAACCTGGAGTAGATCTGCAGGTCCGCGATCCGGGGCCGCTGCCAGACGTCATAGCTGATGTCGACGATCAACGGCGAGCCGACTGGCGCCATGTTCGCGTTCAGCAACAGCAGGTACACGTCGAAGTCGTCGAAGGAGAACGGCAGCTCGAACACGACCGCCCAGGTCTGCGAGTTGGGGTCCCAGGCGATGTCGGGTGAGTACTGGTAGATCCCGCTCAGGCCCAGCAGCGCGTAGGCGTGCACCGACGTCACGACCGGATCGACCACGAGGGGCAGTTGCGCCCGCTGCACGAAGTCCGCAGGGACGCGGATGCTGATCGTCCCGTCGGCGAAAGTCAGCGCCGCAGGCACGCGCTCGCCCTTGCCGTCGATGGCGATGGCCTGCGCGTAGGTCACGTCGACAAACTTGCTGCCAAAGGCAATGCCAGCGTCGGTATTGCGGACCTCGAGTTCCGTTGCGACGGCGAGATCGAGCGTGAGTTCACCGCGCTGCGGCAGCCGCGCAAAGGTGAACGATTGCTCGACGTTCCGGCCGCGCACGTCGATCGCCTCGACCACCTCGCCGTGATGGTACTCGACCCGTTGGCCGTGGAGCTCGGGCGCCGAGTCCACGATCGTGATGGCCTCCTGCCCCACGCGCGCGCCAGCCAGATGGAAGCGGATCGGCTGCTTGTGCGGAGCCTCGGGCGCCGGGCGGGCACAGAAGGTCCAGCCGTCCGTGGCGAAGCTCGCCTTGAAGTTCGAACCCCGGGCCCACAGCGTTCCGCCCGGCTGCGGCTGATCGAACAGCACGAGGTCGGGATCGTCGAGCGCGTTGGTGAGGCCGGCAGCATGGGGCACCAGCGCCGGATCGATCGGCCTGGCCGCACGCCGGGTCGGCGCTGCAGTCTGCACCGGGTTCACCGGTGCGGAGGAACGGTCCGGGGCCGGGATGACGTCCGACTTGACGTCCGGCAGGCAGACCGGCGGTCGCGGGACCTTCGTTTCGGACTGAGGGCCCTGGGCCCCGAGGCTTGCGACCAGAGCAACGGCAGCGACGAGTGTGTTCATGGAGTGACGCCGGAAGAGGATGGGGCCGACGTTATCACGCCGCAGGCGTTTCGCATCGAAGTGACCGCGATTGCAGTCGTGACGTTCGAGCCCATCTGGAGCCAGCTGACGGGTCAGACGTGGCTGGCAGCTCGAATCGGGGCTGGAAGGTCACCGGTGTCGTTCCCGAGCACCCATCCGCGATCGCCAGAGCCAGAGAGCCGTCCCTGACTCTCTGCAAGTGAGAGCCGCGTGAAATGCGCATGAAAAGGATTTCATGTCTGGCCACGAGCTGTCACATACGGACGCACATGCGCCGAGATTGCGGACACGCTCTCTGAACAGAGTGTGCCAATATGAAGAAGACACGAGGCGGTAGAATGACTGCGGCGAAGAAGCGTGCGGCGAAGAAGTCTGGTGGACGCGGTCGCGTCAAGGACCGCAAAGCGGGCCGCAGGATCATGAAGACCTGAGCAGCTCCAGGAACCGATCGGTCGCGAACCGCACCGGCATGTGCCACAGGTCTACTCCTTCCGCTTCGCGGTCCACGCGCCGGCGGAACGTCCTTCCACGCGCATCCGACCTTTCCCCGAATCCCCATCGATCCAACCGGCCAGGAACGCCTGGACCGGACCCGGAGCTCCCTCCCGGCTCGCCTTCGGCCATTCGCCGGCGGACCCGCTTCTTCGAAGTCGCCCAGGCCTCGGCAGTGGCTGACGGCGAGCAGCTCGGCGACGGCGGCAGCAGCGGGGTGTGGAACATCGACGGCAGCGGCGGCATCGTCGGCCGGCGCTACCAGCAGAAGCCGAACCGCTTCGGCGCCACCCTCCTCGGCAGTGTGTCGTGGTTGCAGCAGGACCGCTTCGTCGTGCAGATCACCGCCGCCGGCTTCGTGGTGCCGGATGACGCGGCGCTGCGGCTGGCGACCGGCGTGTTCATGCGCCTGCGCGCGCGCTGAGCGGCGGGCGGGCACGGCTGGCGATCCAGCGGTGGGCCTGACCGCGCCGATCGTCCGGTTTTTCTGTGACCAGCCGACCGCGCCAGGACGCAGCCGTGTTCCCGATCTTCTCAACCCATGGAGCACGGCATGTATTTCCCCGGCGTTCGCTGTTGCCTGCCGATCGTCGTCTCGACCCTGGTCGTCGCCACTGCCTGCGCGCAGGCCTCGTTGGCCGGGCCCAGACTGTTCCCGCGCGCCGCCCGGATTCCCGGGGTCATCGACACCCGCTACGACGCGGTGGCCGGGGCCTACCTGTTCACGCTGCGCGACCTGCAGAACCTGGCCCTGGTCGAGTACCGCATCCCGCTGCAGCACGCCGACGTGCAGCACGGCATGATCCGCGTCGAGGAGACCACGACCGGCGTCGTGCCGGTGACCCACGGCGGCCTCTACTACCGCACGCAGAACCCGCCGCCGACGGACTACGGCGCGCTGCTGACGCCGAGCCAGCTGGTTGCCGACCCCAACGCGACGCCGTTGCTGCTGGCGCACGCGTTGGACTCGGCGACCGGCATCGTCACGATCCGCTACCGCGACACCTACAACGCCGGCGGCGGTCCGTACGTCAGCGAGAAGACCTACGCGTTCCGCCTCATCGGGCGGTCGCTGCAGATCACTGCCGACAGTGATGCGACGGTGCGCATCCTGGCGGCCTACAACCATGCCGGCTTCACGCTGGACGACGGCGACGGCCTGCCGGCACCGGCGCAGGTGCTGCACGTCCCCTACATGGACAACGTGCCGGTGTTCGCCGGTGGGGCCCCGGCGGTGTTCTGCACGCGCATGATCGACTGGTACGTCAGCAACGGCAGCGACAACACCAACGTGGCACCGAGAGTCCTGGGCAGCGCGTTCGGCGGCGAGGTGGCTTCGGCGACCTACCGCAACGACCTGAACCAGCTGGATGCCCCGATCCACGAGGTCGCATACCTGACGGTGTCGTCGCAGATCGAGGACACCTTCCCCGTGATCGACCGGCCGCCGTCGCCGTACCGCCAGCACACTGCAGCCCAGGCCGTGTCGCAGTGCGCCCCTGGCGTCTGCTACACCGACGCCAAGGCCTGGGTGGATCACGCCGTCACGCTGGGGCTCACCGACATGGCGCACATCCGCTGGGATTGGAGCAAGTGGCCGTTCAACCTCAACGATCCGGATCTGCTGCCGGCGCCGCCCGCGATCCCCGCGGGGACCATCCTCGGCACCGGTGCGCAATGGCTGGCATATGCCGCTGCATGCAACGACGCCGACTGGTCTTTCGCGCCGTACATGGTGACGACCAGCATGGACCCGGGATATCCCAACCTCATCCTGAACCTGAACACGCCGTGTGGCACGGCTTCGGTCCTGCTGACCGCCAATTCTGCATACGATCAGACCAAGTGCACGCGTTTCGCCGACAGCACCCTGAAGAAGGGCTGGGACACCAATCTGAACCTGGCCAATACCAATCTGGCGGGACAGGGGCACCCGGTCGACGTGCTCGGGCCGCACCACCGCGCCCGAGTGTACGACCCGTTCGTCCAGCAGATCCACGGCGTCAACGGCTTCAGCACCGGCGGCGTCCACCTCGACGCGCAGACGACGATCCCCGGCTGGATCGATGTCGATCAGATCGCCGGCTCCGGCTTCGACCATTCGATCGCCGAGTCGCTGCGGTCGCGCGAGCAGCTGTTCAGCAACACCAAGGACGGCATGACCGGCCCGCTGTTCAGCGAGAACTCGCACTGGCGCTACACCGAGTTCGAATCCTACAACTCGGGCCTGGTCGACGGCACCTCGCGCAAGATCCCGATCGCCTGGAGCCCGGCCCAGGGGCCGCCGGATCTGACCAATTGGGACGCCGAAGTCATCCCGGACTTCGAACTCGGCGAAGTCATTCCGCGGGCGACGGCGATGTTCGGGATGGGCTGGGAGAGCCAGTTCAAGGGCTCGTCCTACCCGGTCGACGCGGCGTTCCGCGACGCGTGGCACACGACGCTGCTCAGCTATGGTCACGGCGCGTTCTTCGGCACCAACGGTGACGTCACCTACAACTACTGGGACTGGCGCGGCACGCTCGGCAGCTACCACCTCGTCCACGGCCTCGCCAAGGCGATGCGCGGCTCGCGGGTGAGCGCGGTGCGCTATGTCGACAGCAGCGGTGCCGAGATGGATCTGACCAAGGCCGTCCGCTTCGGCCTCGACCTCAAGCATCCTCGCCTCGTGCTGCGCTGCCAGAACGGCGTCGAGTTCAAGGCCAACCACTCGTCCACCACGTGGAGCACGACCGTGCTCGGCGTGCCCTGGAACATTCCAATAGACGGATTCGTCGGCGCAGCGCCCGGCGGATTGCTCGCGTTCTCGGCAATCAACCCGACCAGCAACCGTCGCGTCGACTACGCGTTCGAGCCGGGCGTCGTCGAAGTGATCGACCGTCGCGGCGTCAATCAGGGCTACAACAACTTCCCGGGTTCCTACCTGCCGGTGCCGCCGGGATTGTTCAATCCGCCGGTCAGCGATCTCGACATGGTGATCGTCCACGACCTGCGCGCGAACCGCATCTACTACGCCAACGGCTTCCAGACGGCCGTGTATGCGCTGGGCCCGCAACCGGCCCCGGTGCAGCTGCGCATCGATGCCGACGACACCACGACGCTGTCGCTCGGGCGGCCGCGGATCGGCCTGCGCGCCACGGCGATCCTCGGCAGTGCGGGCAGCGGCCTCGAGCGTGACGTCACCGGCGTCGTCGGCTGGGTCAGCGCGAATCCGACGGTCGCGACCGTCAATCGCCTCGGCGGGCTCAGCGCCGTCGCCGCGGGGCAGGCCACGATCACGGCCACCTGGCAACCGTACAGTCTGTCCGTCACCCAGACCGTGACGGTCACTGCCGACCCGGTCGTCACCGCTCCCGCGGTCGCGGCGGTGCTGTCCACCAGCGCTCTGCTGACCACGACCACCGACACCGATTGCGCGCTCGTCACGTTCACGGTCACGCCCAACGGTGGGACACCGGTTGTGGTGCGCAGCAAGCCCGACCCGGCGCAGAAGTTCCACGTCGCGAGAGTGACCGGCCTGCAATCGGTGACGACCTACACCGCGTTCGCGACGGCGCAGAACGCGTTCGGCACGGTGGCACAGTCGCCGCCGTTCACGTTCACGACGCCGTGAAGCTCGCCGACCACGGCAGCGGTCATGCGGCGGCGGCACGCCGGGTCCATCACGCCGCTGCCGGTCACCACCAGCTGGTGCGGAACCCCGCCGGCAAAGCTGCCGCGGCCGCCGTAGCCCGAGGCGACGGACTGCTCGATCACATCGACAAATGATGCCCACCAGGGCACCTCGTAACCGATCACCAGGGCGTTCTGGTCCCGATGGATCGATGCCTTGGTGACAGCAGGCTGCGACTCGAGCCATCGGGTGAGGACAGCGTCGTCAGCCGGCATCGTGGCATAGTCGATCCGCAGCCAGCAGACCTGCTTCGCCGTAAAGCCGACGCAGGTCGACATGGCGATGGCGAGCACGAGCACACCGAGACCGACGTAGTGGATGGGTTTCATCGGGCGTCGCTACCATTCTGCGGGCGGATCGGTCTAATGCGAAGCGGCGTTTCTGACCGGGAATCGTGTTCGACCGCGCGATGGGTCAGGTCCAGGCGCCACTCGTATGGAGTCCCAGCAGACCGCCAACCAGCCCCCGGTTGGCAACGGCAATCGCACCTTCGGGCACTACTGCATCTTGCAGGAGTTGGGCCGGGGTGCGCAGGGCGTGGTCCACCTGGCCGAGGACGTCACCCTGCGCCGGCAGGTGGCGCTGAAGATGCTGACCGAAGGCGGGGCGCGGTCCGAGCCGGCCCGCGATCGCTTCCTCCGCGAGGCAGCGCTGACCTCGAAGATCGAGCACCCGGGCATCTGCGGCGTGCACGAAGCCGGCGAAGTGGATGGCGTGCTGTTCATCGCCATGCAGTACGTGCGCGGCACGACCCTGGCGTCGATCCTCGAGCGCGCACAGAAGGCCGCGGGTTCGGGCCCCAGCGCCGGCGACACCCTCGCGGTCTCGGGCCGCTTTGGCAAGGACGGGATGGTTGACGTGGTGCGGCTGATCGAGCGCGCGGCGATGGCGCTGCACGTGGCCCACGAAGCCGGGCTGGTGCACCGCGACATCAAGCCCGGCAACATCATGGTCACGCCCGACGGCCACCCGGTGCTGCTGGACTTCGGTCTCGCCCGTGACACCGACAGCGAGAGCCATGCGCTGACGCAGTCGGGGCAGATCATGGGCACGCCGGCCTACCTGGCGCCGGAGCAGATCCAGGCCGCGCGCGGCGGCGTCGACCGGCGCGCCGACGTCTACGCGCTGGGCGTGACGCTGTTCGAGTGCCTGACGTTGCAGCGTCCGTACACCGGCAAGTCCTTCGACCAGCTGTTCCACGCGATCCTGTCCGGCAACCTGACCAATCCGCGCAAGCTGAATCCGCGGATCCCCCAGGACCTGCGCACGGTCATCGAGGTGGCCATGGAGCGCGATCGCGAGCGCCGCTACCCCACGGCGCTCGCCCTGGCCGAGGACCTGCGCCGGATCCGATCGTTCGAACCGATCCAGGCGCGCGCGGCTTCGCCGTGGACGCGGTTGCGCAAGTGGATGCGGCGACACCCCGGCCGTGCTTCCAGCCTCGTGGCCGCGCTGCTGTCGGTCGTCGTCGTCGGCGCGACCCTGGTGCTGCAGGAGGTCGGGCGGCGCGCGGCCGTGCGCGACAACCTGGCGGTCGCCGAGCAGAAGCTCGCCGCCGGCGATCACGGCGCCGCGCTCGACGCGCTGGCGCTGGCGCGGGAACGCGACCCCGACTCGCTGCGCGTCGGTGAACTGCGGTCGCGCGTCACCGAAGCGCAGGCGGCGGCCCGGCAGCAGCTGCTGCGTCAGGAGGCCATGACCGCAGCAGCGGCGGCGCGGGAGGAGGCGGCGGGCTGCGAGCAGCGCTACGCGCAGGTACGCGCCCAGATCGGCACGCTGCGCACCGAGCTGGAGGGACAACGGCCGCTGGTGATCGGCCGCTACGCGCCCGACGCGGAACACGCTGCCCTCGCGGCGCGCGAGCGCGAGCTGCTCCGGCTCGAGTACGCGGCCGCGAACGAGCTGATGGCCGCCAAGGAAGCGCTCGACCGGGCCGCCCGACTGGAGGCGCCATGGGACGGACCGGCGGTGGCGACGGAACAGGCGATGGCGGCGTTGTTCCTGTCGCAGTGGCGCGAGGCGCTGGCGGCCGGCGATGCGGTGCGCGCCGCGGCGCTGCGCGGCGCGGTCGAGCGCCACGACCGGCAAGGCCTGCACCAGCAGGAGCTGCTCGGACGCGGCAGCCTGTTGGTGACGGCGACGCCGGCCGAGGCCACCGTGTTCCTGTTCCGCTACGAGGACTACGCCGAGCTCTCTGGCGCCGCCGCGATCCCGCGCCTCGTGCCGGTGCCGACCACGGGCGAAGGCGCGGTCCGGTCGGGCGAGTGGTGCCCGGGTTTCCGACCGGGGGACGCCTGCCTCTGCATCGACGCGGTCGCCGCCGGTTCGCCCGCGGCCGCGAACGGTCTGCTGCCCGGCGATCTGGTCATTGCGATCCAGGGCGCTCCGTGCGGCGGCGGCATGTTCGTGCGGCCGCTGCCCGGGCAGGCGCTGCCGGCCGACCTGCCCGACGTGGCCAGGATCCGCGCCTGCAACGGCGTGCAGATCGACGGGCCGTTCGACTGGGCGACCGCGCCGGCGGTCGAGGGCGCCGACCGCCTGGAGTTCTTCGGGCGCGAGGACGCCATGCTTTGCGAACGCAGCACGCTGCCGGTGGTCAAGGCCGCCGACCTGGTGGCGAGCGCCGGCGGCGCGGCGCTGGTGCTGCGCTGCCTGCGGGCCGGCGTCTTGGTCGATGTCGAGGTGCCGGCCGGTGTGGCACCGGGGCTGCGGGCCGAGGTCACGGCGTATCCGCAGATCTGCAGCATGGAGAACCGGTTGGCCGTGGGCCGCGCGTTGCCCGTCGCGGCGGGATCGTACCTGCTGCTGGCCCGCGCCGTTGGCCGCGAGGACCAGCGGTTCGCCGTGGCGGTGCCGCGCGGCGGCAACGTCGTCGCCAACGTCGAACTGCTGCCGGCCGCGACCTCGCCGAGCGGCTTCGTCTACGTGCCGCCCGGACCGTTCCGGCGCGGCGGCGACGCCGCCGCGTTCCAGTCGCTGCCCGCAGCGACCGTGGACGTGCCGGGCTTCTGGATCGCCCGCAAGGAACTCGTCAACCGCGATTACTTCGCCTTCCTCGACGATCCTGCGGTGCAGAAGGAGATCGCTGCCGCCCCGAGCCCGGTCTACCTGCCGCGCGATGGCCAGGGCAAGGTGCTCGCGAGCCAGCGCGCCGACGGCTCGTGGCAGTGGGCGGCGTTCACGGCGACGTCGGCGGACTCGCCGGTGCTGGGCCTGTCGTGGGTCGACGTCCAGGCCTGGCTGGCGTGGCGCAACCGCCGCGCCGTGGCCGCCGGCGAGCACTGGGTCTACGCGCTGCCGAGCACGGACCAGTGGGAGAAGGCCGCCCGCGGCGTCGACGGCCGCTGTTTCCCCTGGGGCGATCGCTTCGATCCGGCGCTGGCCGTCTCCGGCACGCGCAAGCAGGCCGCGTTGATGGATGCGCCCGGCGGCTTCGAGCCACGCGACGAGTCGGTCTATGGCGTCCTCGACCTCGCCGGCTCGCGCGAGGAATGGACCGGCGAGGCCCTGCCGCGGCGCGAGAACCAGCAGCAGTCGGTCTACTTCAAGATGGGCGGCAGTTGGAGCAGCACCGCCGAGTCGATCTTCCGCGCCGCCAGCCGGCCCAACGCCGGCGAGCTACGCGTCGCCAGCGGCTACGGCTTCCGGCTGGTGGCGCGCCGGCTCTGAGCGCCGCGGCGGGGTCGCTGGCTCGCGACGGTGCGCGTCGCGCCGGGGTCAGTAGCCTGCCATCGCCGCGACGCGGCGTCCCGTAACGGATGAAACGGACGAACACGGCGCCGCTGCGGCGATGGGTCCGGGCCACCTCGAGAGGACGCGGCCTCGCTGTTTCCTAGTACGGCGAAAAGAACGGCTTCGGCCCCGAGGACGAGCCGTACACGGTCTGCGTCTCGCCGAGGTCGCCGCTGTTGTTGATGGTGCCGAACTCGTTGGTGCACATCAGCATCATGTTGCGCAGCTCCTGGTACGGGTCGTTCGGGCCGGTGAGCCCGGCGTTGGGATCGGACAACAGACCGGTGGCACCGCGCACCATCTCGTCGAACGACACCAGGATGCCGTTCTGGAAGCGGTCGATGTAGGCGGTGAACTTCATGAAGCCGCAGCTGTTGTTGAGGATCGCCGCCGCCACCTGGGTCGACAGGATGAAACCGGCGTGGCCCAGGGCCGGGTCGCCGACGATCCAGTTGGCGAACGCGGTGTCGGCGTCCGGGAACGACAGCGCGAAGAACGCCGGTGGCGGGCCGCCTGGGAACGGCGGAATGAACAGCGACCGCTGCGGATCCGCCGAGGACACGTTGGTCCGCAGGCCCACCGGGATGCCCTTCCTGAGGTAGAGGTCGTGCCGCCACTGCGGATCGCAGGCGGCCAACAGGGCGCGGCCGTTCACGTTCTGCCAGAAGCCCTTGGTGCGCCCCACGCCGGGCTTCAATTCGAAGCTCAGGTTGCCGAAAGTCGGCCCGGCGACGGCCGGCGCGCTGGCGGTCACGTTGGCGCTGCGCGGCGTGTTGGCGAGCCAGATCGCGCCCGGGATGCCGTCGCCGATGAAGCCGCCCGGCGCCCGCTCGACGATCGTGTAGACCGTGTTGTCGAGGTTGCGGATGAACTCGTAGTGGCCGTTCTCGTCGGTGTAGGTCAAGTCGTCGAACGTGCTGCCACGGTAGATCTCGATGCGCCAGCCGGCGATCGGCACTTCCAACGGGTCGACCGAGGGATTCCAGATGCCATCCTCGGAGTGGTCGAAGAATTTGTAGCCGCTGATGTTGCACTGGCTGACGGCCCGGCCGCTGCGCACCTTGAAGTTGTCGGTCTTGCTGTGCCCGGCCTGGAAGCCGGAGAAGCCGCTGCCGGACGGGTCGTAGTAGCCGACCGCGGTCACCCAGACCTTGTACTCGCCGCCGGCACTGGGAGTATCCGCGAACGGATACAGCTGCACCGCCACCGAGCCACAGTTGTTGGCGGTGCTGAACACGCGGTGCGTGCCGGTGACCAACCCGACGATCACGCCACCGTGCACGCGGACCTCGCGGTCGAAGACCGAGTCGGTCGACAGCAGCATGCGGCCCGAGGGATCGGTGACCTGGAAGTAGTAGTCGCCGTCGGGCAGCCCACCGGCCGTGCACGGCGAGTTGGGGCCCGGTCCGCCGACGAGACAGACGTCGCGCACGTTGCTGTAGAGGTTGCCGTTGACGACCGCGCCGGAGCGATCGCTGGTGTAGATGGCGCCAGGAGTCTGGGCCCATGTCGAAGCCGCGGCCAATGCGAACGCCGCGACGAGGCGGACAGTCATGGATTGCATGCGTTGATCTCTGCTATGGAGCTGGGGTGCTGGTCGAGCGCGGGCAGACGTGGCAATGGCGGCGCAGCCGGCCATTTTCGGGTTCCCCGCGATTGGCCGGGCATTCTGCTGCCGCGGCTCTGCACTTCATAGGGGGGAACGCGGGACGCGCCCGCTCGCGGCTCGCGGCAAGGTCCGGGTCCATGGTCGCGGGGCCGGGGACACACATTCTCACGACTGCAGTTCTCCGGCGGCTCGCGGCCGGCGGCCATGAGCCGACCCTGGCGGCGAAGTCCTCATTGCATCGACCCATCGCGGCGTAGCGCGCCGGCGCCGGCGCGCCGATCGTCTGCTGGCCGCCCGACAGCGCGCCGGTCGTCCGGCAGGTCGCTCGCAGTTCCTGCACGCCAGTACGACGACCTGCTGCACCGGCGTTGACCTTCGGCACTGCCCGCAGTTTCCCGGCGTGCAGCAGATCGCGCGCACACGTGTGCTGGATCCGAAGGCGTCGCCAGCTAGTCTGTTCGGCCGGCCGCAGCCCGCGATCCCGCGGCCGCGGCGGACGGCGGCGTTCACGCCAGTGCCGGTGAGAAAGTAGCAGCCGAACGGAGCGCACGACCCGTATGGCCAGCATGTCAGCTCATGCACCGGGCCGGACCGATCGCGATGGCAGCTCGCGGCCGTTGCGGTTGGGTCGCGGATCCACGACTGCCTCTCGAGGACCAACCCACCCATGAAGCGCGCATTCTTCCTGGCGCTGCTCGCGGCGGCATGCACGGCCGACCCGCCCGCCGACGGCCGGCCGCTGCTGATCCCCGATCTGCTGCTGGAACAGGCGCGCGACGGCACGCACATAGTGCCGCGTGGCCAGGTGACCGGCATCGATCTGCGCTCGGACCTGGTGCTCCGCTTCGCGCCCGAGCTGCCCGAGGTTGCCGAGCCCCGCGACGGGCTGCTGCCGTCCTTGCGGCGGATCGGCGAGCTCGGCGCCGAGCGCGCCCGCAGTCTGGCGGCATTCGCCGGCGCCGATGCCGGCCAGGACGCGGGGCCGGAAATGCACGCCGCGACCGCCGCCTTCCACCAGCGCGTGCAGGAGTTCCGTGCGGTGCTGCTGCGATCCGGATTCAGTGATGCCGAGCTGAGTGCTGCCGGCGCCGACCCGTTCCCGGCCCTGGCGCGGTTGCTGAAGCAACGCCTCGAGCGCACCGGCGTCGCGGCGCTCGAGCAGCTGCTGCTGACCAGCCTGCGCGAGGTGACCGTCCGGGCGCGCCTCGAGCCCGTGGGCAAGGACCCGCAGTGGCTGCACATCGACCAGTACGACGACCTGCTCGCCGGCGAGATGAAGTCGGAGTACGGGCGTTTCCCGGGGGCCTCGCGCGAACAGTTCGCGCGCCTTGCGGCGGATCTGCGGCGCATCGACAGCATGGTCGCCGTGCTGCGGTCGATCGACGAACAGTGCCGGAGCGGCCTTCGCCCGCTGGCGGATCTGGTCGAACAGGTCGCGAGCGCGTGCAACCGGTTCTGCGATCGCGTGGAGACGCGACCACGCGACGAATGGCAGCTGCTGACCGCGCGCCTGCAGGCCGTGGTCGACGACCCGGCAGCCGGCGCGGCGCGGGAGCGGGCCAGATCTGCGCTCGCGCTCGCGGTGCAGTTCGAGGCCGACTGGGACGCCGGCGTCCGCATCGCGGCGGCCCTGCGCCGCGCCTTGCAGCCGCTGGCGAAACCAGCGCCGCAGTTGCTCGGCGAACTGCTGGCGGCGGACAGTCCCCTGCGGCAGGGGCTGCTGAGCCTGGCCCCGGACATCGATCGCTGCGCGGCTTCGACCGCCGCCTGGCCGGAGCGCCGGCGCCAGTTGGCGACCGCGGTCTCCGAGCTGCGAACCGCGCGGCCGGAGCTCGGCATGTCCGAAGCCATGCAGACGTTCCTGGTGTTCGTGCCGCTCGACCTGGCAGCGGTCGCAGAGCGGCTGCGCCGTTTCGCCGCCCGGTTCCAGGACCGTGACATCGCCGCCGCCGCGATCGACCTGATGGCCGGCCAGGACCTGGCCGCGGCCCGGATCGATCCGCGGCTGCTGCAGCCATTGACCAACACGCCCGAAGCGCGGATCGACCTCGGACGCACCAACGTGCGCGAAGGCGACCGCCTGCGCATCGAAGCGGTCTACCGGCCGCAGGGTGACGGTGACGGCAAGCCGGCGGCGCGCGAGAACTGGGAGATGGAGATCACCCGCTTCGGGCTCTACCCCAAGGTCACGGCTGAACTGATCTTCGCGCGCGCCGACCACGGCACGGTCGACGCCGAGCGGTGGAAGCCGAATGCCGCGGCCGTGGCCGAGGTGCACAACCGCTTCCGCGATCCGAGCCGCTGGGGCGAGGCCTGGAACCTGATCGACCCGGCGCTCGGCGTCCACCTCGCCAGCCTCGACCAGACCGACATCAGCGTCGACTTCGGCCTCGGCTTCAACGTGTCGGTGCTCGGCGGCTTCGTCACCGCCGGCTACGGCTGGAACCTCGCGGCCTCGGCCGATCGCGGCTACTACTTCATCGGCATCGACCTGCTCAACGTGCTGCGCAACGCCCAGCACTTCATCACCGGCGGCGGCTGAACCGCGGCGCCTCCGGGAACACTGCCTGCCCGCGTCGCCACCGCCTGCCACACCGGCTACAGTCGTGCCCCTGCCAAGGAGGTAGCATGCCCACGCGCTTGCACCTGGTGACGCCGCTCGGCCTCGTTCTCCTGATGCCTTCACCGCCGCCGCAATCCGCAGAGCCGCTGCTCACGGTGACCGCGACCCCCGGCTACACGAACTACGTGTCCGCCGAGCTGGTCCGCGGCCATCCGCTGTGCATCCTGCGCAGCGACGGGACGCTGATCCTCAGCGAGCACACGTTCCGGCCGCGCGCGCAGCCGGAGTTCCGCACCCGCCTCGGTGCCGTGCCGAAGGCCGAACTCGACCGCCTGCGTGCGGCGCTGCCACAGCTGCTGCCGGCCAAGCCGTTGCCGAACAAGGGCGGGGCCGTCATCGTCGACGCCGGCGACATCGCGATCCGTGTCCGCATCGACGGCGCGCTCGAGGAGCGTCATCTGCCGGCGCTGTCGGTGCAGCTCGACGAGCTGCTGCGCTACCCGGGGCTCGCCGCCGACGAACGTGATGCGATCGACCGGCGGCTGCGCTTCGCCGAGCTGCTCGCCGGCCTGCGACAGTTCGCCCAGCAGCCGTACGAGCCGGCCAGGGCGCGCGTGCTGGTCGAGCCGGACACGGGCGACGAGGCGGCGAAGGCGCTGCCGTGGCCGGTCGCGGGCCTGTCGCTGCCCGAGCTCGCGCACAGCTGCGCCGGCACCGGCGGCGCCGGCGGCAGCGGCGGCACGGTGGCGAAGTTCGTCGAGGTCGCGGACGCGAAGGCGCTCGCCGAGCTGGCGCACAAGGCGCCGACGTCACAGGTGTGGCTCGCCGGCGGCAAGGCGTTCCGCGTGCACTGGACGCCAGTGGTCGAGTAGTGCCGCGCCGGCGTCAGGTCGTCGAGTCACGTGCCGACTGGACAAGACCGGGAGCGGCCCGCACAGCCTTGACGACCAACCCGCAGCCTCGGACGATGCGGGACACGTGGTTCGAGAGGCCGAGCCTGGGCCACTGCAGGAGGTGACGATGATCGGTGCGCGTTGTCCGTTGATGGTGGCAGTCATGGGGATCGGCGCGGGACTTCCGGCGCAGCAACGCACGCTCGTCGTGGATCGGCTGTCGGGACCGTTCACGCAGATAGCCGACGCAGTCGCTGCGGCGCGTCCTGGTGATCGGATCGAGGTCCACCCCGGCAGCTATTCCCGTTTCACCGTCAGTATCGGCGTCGACATCGACGCTGCGCTGGGGGGGCAGGGCCGTTCCACGTCTTCTTTCTCGGTCACGAATCTGCCCGCGAACCAGGCGGTGCGCATCCAGGGGATTCTGTATGCCGAGTACTCTGACGTCACCAACTGCGCCGGCCCTGTGCACCTCGAACAGGTGGGGTACCTCTACAATTCCTTTGTCGCGTTCGCTCTGACGATCTCGGCTTCGCCGCAGGTGCTGTTGTCGCGGTGCGCCGTTGGCGACTCCCGCCCGGTCTACCCGTTCGCTGCTCCGCCGTCCCTGATCGTCAATCAGAGCAGTGTCCTGATCACGGGCTGCACGATGCTCGGCGCGCACGGCTACGGCACCGCAGGGCTGGACGCCATCGCCTGCAACGGCGCGACGATCGCGCTGTCGGACTCCGTGGTCCTGGGCGGCGATGGTTACGCCGATTCCATCTGCTTCGGCCAGAACACTTTTCCCCACCCCGGCGGCGGCGGCATCACCGGCACCGGCCAGGTGACTGCCGTGGGTGCTTCGTCGATCCACGGCGGTGTGGGCGGCACCAACAACTGCGGAACTGCCAGCTCGGGAGCCGCATTCTCCGGGGTGACGCTGAGGCTATCCCCGGGAGTCACTGTGGGAGCAGGAGGCCCTTCGCCACCCCAGCCGATCGCCGAACCGCCGCACCTGACGATCCCGGCGATGCTGATCCTCGGCTTCACGTGCGTGATCCGCGTCGACGGCTGCAGCAATGCAACCGTCCTGCTCGCGCTCGACTTGTGGAACGGGGACACGGTGCTGCCCGGAGTGGACCTGCCGTTCATGCTGACCCGAGCCGCCTACCTGCAGGGGGTCGGGGTGCCGGATCCCGCCGGGGTCGTCACGTTCTCGCAGCCCTTGCCGCAGGTCCCCTGGCTGCTGAACCAGTTCGTGCTCGTCCAGGCGGCAGCCGTCGACGGCCAGGGCGTGATCCGTTTGAGCACCAGCGGAGGCGCCCGCCTCCGCTGACGCTCGGCTCGTGCGGACCGCGATGCCGGCGCCCTCGGATACAAAATGACCACTGCCGTCCAGGGCAGTGGACATGCGGCTTCCAGGGCACCGGGGCGGCTTCGGATTGCGTCGGCGAACAAACCGCGACACCGGCGATGGCGTCGAGTTCGCTGCGTCTACGTGCTGCATTCCTGCCGGCTGGCCCGGTTCCGCCCGATGCGGCAGCGCGAGCTGGTGTTCGAGCCACCGCTGCTGCTGATCAGGCGCCCTGGTTCTGGATCTCGGCCACGAAGCGGTCGACGAACT
>Ga0209488_10000481_pt1 | contig 33521 bp, 26 predicted proteins | sample Rivendell_Oct201_8_FD_188349 | JGI IMG/M metagenome (GOLD analysis project Ga0209488, IMG submission 188349) | Vadose zone soil microbial communities from the Eel River Critical Zone Observatory, Northern California, USA -... | ecosystem: Environmental > Terrestrial > Soil > Vadose zone >...
CTCGTTGCACCAGGGTGAGGCACTTCTCGCATGGGAACGACCCACCTACACTCCGGAGGCTCACGCGATGGCGCAACCGATGCGCAGCAACCCGACCTTTACCTGGCAGGACTACCAGCAGCTCCCCGACGACGGGCTGCGCTACGAAGTGTTGGACGGTGAGCTGGTCGTGTCGCCCTCGCCGCTCACCAACCACCAGCTCATTTCGTGCAACCTCCTGCGCCGGTTGTGCGAACAGATCGCCGACCCTGGACTCGGTAAGGTCCTGTCGGCGCCGTACGACGTGCGTCTGTCCGACGTCGATGTCGTCCAGCCCGACCTGGTTGTCGTTCTGCGCGACAGTCTGTTCCGGCTCGGCCCGGGTCACCTCGACGGCCCGCCCGACCTCGTTGTCGAGATCCTCTCGCCCGGCACCGCCCGCCGCGACCTCGGCATCAAGAAGGAGCGCTACCGGGCGTTCGGCGTGAGCGAATACTGGATCGTCGATCCGGCGGCCTACGTCGTCGAACAGTTCGTGCTCGAGCGCGGCGAGTACCGCTCCACCGGCGAGCACACGGCGAGCGTCGACCTGCACATCTTGCCGGGCGCGCGCGTCGACCTGACGAGAGTCTGGTGAGCCGGACCGCTCTGGCCGTGGCCTCGACGCGACTCGCGCCGACACCACGACGTCTGACAGACCTCACCCGCCGAGCGCGCGCCGCACGTATTCGCACAGACCAGCGTCCAAGCCGAACCGTGCGCGCGCCTGTGGCTCCTGCGTCATCAGCTTCGCCGCCGATTGCCGGATGCCGTCGTCGCCGCCGGTGAACAGCGCCAGCAGCTGCTTCCAGCGGGCCGCCAGCTGCTGCACCGCCGGCGCCTTCGGGTCGGTGCCCTTGTCCATCTCCGCGCGCACCGCCAGGACCAGCTGCGGCCACTCGGCCTCGACGGCGCGGATACTGTCCTCGCCGAGCTGCGTGCGCCGATCGCTCAACTTCTGCAGCTGCTCTTGCGTGTAGTACTTCTCGAACATGGTGATCGCCTCGATCGTCTCCAGGAACTCCCCGACCGAGACCGCCGCCTCGCCGCGCATGCGCGCGAGCAGCGATTCCAATCGCTGACACAATCGCTGCGAATGCGCGATCTGAGAGCGCAGCCGCTCGAGGTGCAACGCGAGCACCCGCTCCGGCGAGAAGTCCTTGCGCAGAAGACACGCGCCGACCTCGTCGAGCGAGAAGCCCATCTGCTGCAGCGAGCGGATGCGCAGCAGCCGCACCACGTCCGCCTCGGTGTAGCAGCGGTGACCGGCCGTGCTGCGCTGCTTTGGCGACAGCAGGCCGATCTCGTGGTAGTAGTGCAGCGTCCGCACCGACACCCCACTGCGGCGAGCGAGCTCGCCGACCTTGAGTGACTGTGCTGCCAGGGCTCGGTCCATCGGGTTGACAACCATGCTCCGTCCTCACGCGGCGTGAGGTGCAAGCACAGTCTCGCAGTTTTCTCGCGCCGCTGCCCGGCGTGCTGTGTCGAAGCCACGACGGCCCGATCGCATCGGCGAGTACATCCGGTCGGTCGCGGCAAACCGGCGGCGAACGCACGATGGTCGCCGCCGCCGCCGGCCGTAGAATCCGCGCCCCGCTCACGCCCGCATGTCGATCCGCCGCGAAGGCCCAGTCACCGAACGTCTGCTCGCGCTGCTGCGCGGACATCCGGGCGCCGATCCGGCGCTGGCCGGCGGCATGGATCAGCCGCTCGCCGCCCACTCGCCGATGACGCGCCGCCAGGCAGTCGCGATCTTCGAGTCGGCGATCCAGTCGCGCCTGCAGGACCTGCTGTCGCGCGAGCTGAAGGACAAGGGCATCAGCTACTACACGATCGGCAGCAGCGGCCACGAGGCCAACGCGATCTTCGGCGCCCTGCTGCGCACCACCGACACCGCGTTCCTGCACTACCGCAGCGGCGCGTTCATCGCCGCGCGGTTGCGCCAGGGCCGCGGCGAGACGCCGATGTTCGACGCCATGCTGTCGTTCTGCGCCAGCGCCGAGGATCCGGTCAGCGGCGGCCGCCACAAGGTGCTCGGCAGCCACAGCACGCACGCGCCGCCGCAGACCAGCACGATCGCCAGCCATCTGCCGAAGGCGGTCGGCTACGCCATGGCGTTGCCGCGCATGCAGCGGCTCGGGCTGCCCGCGGCGGTGCCGTACGACAGCGTCGTCTACTGCAGCTTCGGCGACGCGTCGCTCAACCACGCCACCGCGCAGGCCGGCTTCCACGCCGCCGGTGCCGCCACGCTGCACCACCTGCCGTGCCCGATCCTGTTCGTGTGCGAGGACAACGGCATCGGCATCTCGGTCAAGACGCCGAGCACCTTCGTCGAGCAGATGATGTCGGCGCGCTGCGGCATCAAGTACTTCGCCGCCGACAGCCAGGACTTTCCCGGCGTGTGGGTGACCGCGCTGGCGGCGATCGAGTTCGCGCGCACGCACCGGCAGCCGGTGTTCGTGCACCTGCGCGCCGTGCGGCTGATGGGCCACGCCGGCTCCGACGTCGAGACCACCTACCTGGACCTGGCGCAGATCGAAGCCAACGAGGCGCGCGACCCGCTGCTCGCCTTTGCCGAACTGCTGCTGCGCAGCGGTGCGTTGTCGCGTGAACAGATCCTGGCGCTGTACCAGGACACCGACGAACGGCTGCGCCGTGCCGCCACCGAAGCGGCCGCGCGCCGCAAGCTGACCACCGTGGCCGAGGTCATGGCGCCGCTGCTGCTGCCGGCGCCGCAGTCGCTGGTCGCCCGCACCGGCGAACGCGCGGCGCGGCTCGCCGCGTTCGGCGGCAAGCTGCCCGAGGACGACGCGCGGCCGCGCCACCTCGCCTATCGCATCCCGCAGGCGCTCAAGGACCTGCTGGTCGCGTACCCCAACGCCGTGCTGTTCGGCGAAGACGTCGCCAGGAAGGGCGGCGTCTACCACGCGACCGACGGTCTGTTCGACGCGTTCGGCCCTGGCCGCGTGTTCAACACCATCCTCGACGAGACGACGATCCTCGGCCTCGCCCAGGGCATGGCGCAGGCCGGCTGCCTGCCGTTCCCGGAGATCCAGTACCTCGCCTACCTGCACAACGCGCTCGACCAGATCCGCGGCGAAGCATCGTCGCTGCAGTTCTTCAGCAACGGCCGCTGCCAGAACCCGATGGTCGTGCGCATCGCCGGCCTCGCCTACCAGAAGGGCTTCGGCGGCCACTTCCACAACGACGACAGTGTCGGCGCCCTGCTCGACATCCCCGGCCTGATCCTCGGCGTGCCGGCGCGCGCCGACGAAGCGGTGCTGATGCTGCGCACGATGACCGCGGCCGCGGCGCAGTACGGCAAGGTGTGCCTGTTCCTCGAACCGATCGCGCTGTACATGCAGAAGGACCTGCACGCCGCCAACGACGGGTTGTGGCAGTTCGGCTACCCGCCGCCCGGGGAACTGCTGCCGCTCGGCGAAGGCCGCGTGTACGGCAGCAGCGACGACGACCAGCTGACGATCGTCACCTTCGCCAACGGCCTGTGGCTGTCGCTGCGGGCGCAGCAGCGCCTGCGCAGCCAAGGCATCAAGGCACGCGTGTTCGATTTGCGCTGGCTGTCGCCGCTGCCGCTCGCGCAGATCAGGGAGCAGGCCAAGGCGACCGGTCGCTGCCTCGTGGTCGACGAATGCCGCGCCACCGGCGGCGGTCCGAGTGCGCTGATCCTCGCCGAGCTGTGCCAGGATCCGGAGCTCGCCGGCTGCGCTCTGCGCCGCCTCGCCGCCGCCGACAGCTTCGTGCCACTCGCCGCCGCCGCCAACCTGGTGCTGGTGCAGCAGGAGGACATCGAACGCGCAGCGCTGGCCCTGTGCGAGGAACGCGTCCGGTGAGTACGCCGACGGCGGTGTTGCTGTGCCCGGGCCGCGGCTCGTACGGCAAGGACGAGCTCGGCTGGCTGCGCCGCACGTTGCAGCCCGGACCGGTCGCCGACGCGCTGGCCGCGAGCGACGCCTTGCGCCGCAAGTCGCAGCGACCGCTGGTCGGCGAACTCGACGCCCTCGACAAGTTCCGGCCGAGCCTGCACCTCGACGGCGACAACGCCGCCGAGCTGATCTACTTCGGCACGATGGCGCACGCCGCGGTGCTGGCCGGGCGCTACCGCATCCTCGCTGTCGCCGGCAACTCGCTCGGCTGGTACACCGCGCTCGCGGCCAGTGGCGCGCTCGATCCGACCAGCGGCTGGCGGCTGGTCGCGATCATGGCGGCGCTGCAGCGGCTGGTCGCCGGCGGCCAGGTGTTGACGACCACCGTCGGTGACGACTGGCGCACCGACCCGGCACTCGTGGCCGGCGTCGCCCAGGCGCTCGCGACCGTGAACGCACGCGGCGACGACCACTTCTGCGCCCCCAGCATCCACCTCGGCGGCCACGAGGTGCTGGCCGGCACCGATGCCGCGGTCGCCGGGCTGCTCTCGGCGCTGCCGAAGGTCAAGATCGGCGAGCGCGAATTCCCGTTCCGCCTTGCCGGCCACGGCCCGTTCCACACCAGGCTGTGCGCCGGCACGTCGGTGCAGGCGAGAGAGCAACTCGCCGACCTGCCACTGCAGCCGCCGCGCGTGCACCTGATCGACGGCTTTGGCAACGTGCATTCGCCGTGGTCGGCCGATCCGCGCGAGCTGCTGGCCTACACGACGCACGCGCAGGTGGTCGAGACCTACGACTTCACCGCCGCCGTCCGCACCGCGATGCGCGAGTTCCAGCCCGACGTGCTGCTGTGCGCCGGCCCGGGCACGTCGCTGCGCGCGCCGGTCGGCCACACGGTGCTGCGCGAAGGCTGGCGCGGCCTGCACGACAAGGCGGCACTGTTCGCGAGCGGCGTGGTGGTTACCGAGTAGCGGGCCGACGACGACGCTTGGTCCTGGCGTTGTTTCGCGCCCGGGCACTGGCCTCTGCAAGGACCTTGGCCCACCACTTGGGCGTGGGCTCCTGGTAGTCGCTGGATGCGATGGCCTCCAGGACCTTCGCATCCAACGCCCGGCGGGAATCGACCCGGTAGCGTGGTTTCACTTTCTTCGAACCCGCATGCCGTTCGCGCCACGAAGCCGCGATCCTCGCAGCAGAGCCGCGCACCTTCTTCCAGAGTGGGTCGTCCACGGGGATCGGCGTGCCGGAGTCCAAGCCATCGAGCAGCATCCGGTCCAGCTCCGCCTGCGTGTCGATGCGAAGCCTGGATGCTGTGCCGATGGCCGGTCCGTTCCGCCGCGTAACCCTCTGATCCTGCTTGATCAGCTCACGGATGTAGTCGTCGACGGACGAGTAGCCGCCCTCGGCCACACGTCGGCGGACGAACGCCCGCTGCCGCGCTGGAAGAGTGAAGTGCAACGTCGTGATCTTGCTTGGCATGCGGACACTTGGAGAGCCGATGCTAGCCGCCTTGCTGCATCTGCCCAGAGCCGCACATACCTGTGCAACGAGGGCCTGCGATTCTGCGCGCCTTTCCGCAGGTTTTCCTTCGCTCTGTCTGCTCTGGTGCACGCGCGACGCCGCAGTCGGCCGTAGCCGCGCCATGCGCCCCGGATCACGCGCGATCCGATAGGTCTCGACGGCAAGCGCGACGCTGATCGTTGCTTCCGTTCCGCCCGCCAGTAGGCTCCGCGCCACCTCTGCGGTCGCCGCATCGCCAGCGGCCAGCGGCAGCTCACCCCACGCCACAGGATCCGATGTCCAACTCCAAGAGCCCGCTCTGGAAGAAGAAGTCGCTCGAACAACTGCGTGCCGATGCGGCGGACAACGAGAAGGGTCTGAAGCCGACGCTCGGCCCGGTGAACCTGATCGCGCTCGGCATCGGTGCGATCATCGGCGCCGGCCTGTTCGTGCGCACCGCGCAGGCAGCGGCCGAGAACGCCGGCCCTGCGGTCACCCTCGGGTTCGTGATCGCCGCCGTCGGCTGCGCGCTCGCCGGCCTTTGCTATGCCGAGTTCGCGGCGATGATCCCGATCGCCGGCAGCGCCTACACCTATTCCTACGCGACGATGGGCCAGTTCACCGCCTGGATCATCGGCTGGGACCTGGTCCTCGAGTACGGCGTCGGCGGCGCCACCGTGGCGATCGCCTGGAGCGAGTACCTGAACAAGCTGCTCGGCTTCTTCGGCTGGGAGATCCCGTTCCAGTGGTGCCACGGCCCATGGGACGCCCAGGTGGACGTGCTGGGCAAGGAGACCGGGCTGCACGGCATCGCCAACCTGCCCGCGGTGGTCATTCTGGCGGTGGTCGCGGCGATCCTGATCCGCGGCATCAAGGAGTCGGCGCTGGTCAACGGCGTCATCGTCGTCCTCAAGGTGACGATCGTCGTGCTGGTGATCGTGTTCGGCTGGTCGTTCATCAACCCTGCCAACCACACCCCGTACATCCCCGCGGCGACCACCTATGTCGACAACCATGACATCGCCCACAGCTTCGGCGGCTTCTGGGGCTTGATGGGTGCCGCCGGCATCGTGTTCTTCGCCTTCATCGGTTTCGACGCCGTGTCGACCGCGGCGCAGGAGACGAAGAATCCCAAACGCGACATGCCGATCGGCATCCTCGGCTCGCTGGCGATCTGCACGGTGCTCTACATCCTGTTCTCGCACGTGCTGACCGGCCTCGCCTCGACCGACGACTTCCGCAACCAGGGCAAGGAGGCGTCGGTCGCGTTCGCGATCAGCAAGTCCATGAAGGGCTACGAATGGCTGTCGAAGTTCGTGACCGTGGCGATCCTCGGCGGCTTCACCTCGGTGATCCTGGTGATGCAGCTCGGCCAGTCGCGCGTGTTCTACTCGATGAGCCGCGACCGGCTGCTGCCGGCAGTGTTCTCCGAAATCCACCCGCGCTTCCGCACGCCGTGGAAGGCGAACATCATCCTGTTCGTGTTCGTCGCCCTGTTCGGTGCGTTCGTGCCGGGCAGCGTCGTCGGCGACATGACCAGCATCGGCACCCTGTTCGCTTTCGTGCTGGTCTGCATCGGCGTCTGCATCATCCGCCGAACCGACCCCGACCTGCCGCGGCCGTTCCGCACGCCCGGGGTGCCGATCGTGCCGATCCTCGGCGCGCTGGTCTGCCTGCTGATGATCCTGGGCCTCGGCTGGCCGAACTGGGCGCGGCTCGGTGCCTGGCTGCTGGTCGGCCTGGTCGTCTACTTCGGTTACGGCATCCGGCACGCCAACCGCGCACCGGACTGACGGCGCCGGCGCGGCGTTGCCGTAGGATCAGACGACCGTGCCCGCCCGCCGTCACCACCCCGGAACCAGGAACCCGCGTGGCCGCGCCGGCACCGCGGCGCGCCGGCCGCGGTTCCGCAGCCCGGTCGCGCACGCCGCCGGCATCGAGCTGGTCGTGCCGTCGTGCCGCCACTTCGGCCGCTGCGGCGGCTGTTCGCAGCTGACCACGCCGATCGCGCTGCAGCTGCGCCACAAGGTCGACGAGGTCGAGGCGCTGCTGCAGCCGTTCCTCGGCAGCCAGCGCGTGCAGTACGAAGTGCCGGCGCGCACGCCGCAGCACTTCCGCACCAAGCTGCTGTATCCGGTGCGCAAGGACCGCAACGGCCAGGCGATCCTCGGCATCTACGAGCCCAAGAGCCACGACCTCGTGCGCATCAGCGAGTGCCGCACGCAGGATCCGGGCCTGACCGCGCTCGGCACCGCCGCCGAGCAGATCTTCCGCGACCTCGAACTGCCGCCGTACGACGAGACCACCGGCACCGGCTTCGTGCGCGCATTCGCCGCGCGCATCGCCGCGGGCACCGGTGAACTGATGCTCGGCGTGGTGACGCGGCCGGGCACGTTCCCGCAGGGTCTCGAACTCGCCGACCGGCTGCTCGCCGCCGCGCGCGACCTGCCGCACAGCGGGCCGAAGCCGCTGCGCGCGGTCGGCGTGGTGCGCAGCATCAGCGATCGCGACGGCAACTTCCTGCTCGGCGATCGGCACGTGCCGCTGCGCGGCCGCGACTACCAGCAGGACCTGGCCGATGGCCTGACCTTCCGCATCAGCTTCGGCAGCTTCTACCAGATCCACCGCGGCGCCAGCGCCCTGCTGTACCGGCCAGCGCTCGACCTCGCCGGTCCGGTGCGCGGCCAGCGCGTGATCGACGGCTATGGCGGCATCGGCACGTTCGGTCTGCGCACAGCGCGCGCCGGTGCCGCCGCGGTCGAGATCGTCGAGGACAACCCGGTCGCCTGCCGCGACGCGGTGCAGAACGCCAGGCTGAACGCGCTGCCGGTCGTGCGCGTCGTGCCATCGCAGTTCCATCTGGCGGAGTTCGCGCCCGGCGCCGATCTGCTGATCGTCGACCCGCCGCGCTCCGGTCTGCAGGCGCACGGCGTCGCCCGCGCGCTGGCCGCGGCGCCGCGCCGGATCCTGCACATCGCCTGCAGCGCGCCGGCGCTGGCGCACGACCTCCAGGGCCTCACCGCCGGTGGCTTCCGCTTAGCCGCGATCCGGCTGTGCGATCTGTTCCCCCACACCGACCACGTCGAACTGGCGACCTTGCTGGAACGCAGCACGTGAGAAACCAGAGCCCTCCGCAACTTGGTGCGGCGGTTGGCCGCAGCGCTTGACTCGCCGAAGAAACAATCAGCCGATGGTGAATGTGCGCACCGAAACTGGCGGCGCAGCCATCGACGCCCGGCGTAGTTCTTCGATCTCCCGGCAGAGTTCACCAGCCCTGACGAACTCGCGCGCAAGGAGTGGTTGGTCTGCAAGTCCTTCCCTCAGCTTGCGGAAAACCAAGCTGTAGTCGGTCGCGGAATCGTGATTGCTCACGCGGACCACGATCGTCCTGGGGTTTTCGTTCTCGTTCATGCGATCACCGGGCGGCGGGCTTGGGCTTCGATCTGCGCTCGATGCACCGAGAGATCGATCAGCGACTTGCAGTTCGGGCAGACCAGTCTGTCGTCCTTGGGGTAAGGAAGGCAACCCCTTTCGATTGGTTGCGGCTGCCCCAGGTTCGCCTGGACCTTCGACATGCTTCGGCACTTCGGGCACGCGACCTCAAACATGGCGACCATGCCATCGTCCGGCTGTCCCTGAACGACCGGCGGTGGGGCAGCCGGCTGCACGAATCGAATGATCTGCGACTTCTGGGTTTCGAACACCTTGTACACACCGGTCTCGAACGTCATCTGCAGCAGGGTGTAGTAGCGCTGCACTGCGTCGTTGAGATCCGCATCCTTGGAATAGTCGGTGATCCGCAACTTCAGGCCATGCAGGTCCGAGAGCCTGATCGACCTCCCGTGGGTCTTCCAACGCGATTGGTTGCAAAGTTCGGTCGCGATCGACTCCGCTCGATTTCGCTTGTCCGCCTCGGTCACAGAAGTGCCGCTGGTTTCTCGCAACGTCCAGTTCTTGAACTTGAACGTCGACAGCCAGTCCATCACCAAGACCTTTGCAAAATCGAGGGCGTTCTGCGCGTGCTCGATATCACCAGGAGAGATTGCCTGCAGAATCGGGTAGTAGGCCATGTTCAAGGTTTTGGTCTGGTCAACCTCCTCCTTGATCTTCCGGAGGCCCTCGAGGAAGGCGTGTGCCGAGAAGACTCTCCCTTGCCAAGTGATCTGCGCGTCGATGGGCCCGAGCGCCGACATCGGCCCCATCAGAATGTCGTCTGCCGCCATGGCCATGATCGTGCCGGCGCTCTTGGCCCAACCCGGAACGATGACAGCGATGTCCTCGAAACGGTCCCTGAGCGTTCTCACGATTTGTTCAGCAACCTCGCCGGAGCCACCCGGTGTCTCCAGTATCAGGTCCAGTGCCCTGGCTTCCGGTTCCAGGTTGGATAGCTGATCCGACATCGGCAGGAGATCCGAGTAGTCAATGCCACTGGGGACGTTCGCTGTCCGGAGGTTGGCCGCCATCACGAGAACTTCCCGCTTCTTCGTCCGACTGCGGATCTGCGCAATCCGTGCCAATTGACGCTTCCGTTCCTGAGTGAGCGCCGGGAAGTTGAACTGTTTTTCGAGGTATTCGCTGAACGTCCCCATCAGATCTCCTTGGACCCGGGATCCTGGCGCGGACTCAGATCGGAAGCAAGGCGGATGCAAGCAAGGAAAGTCATGCGAAAGACAGGCGATGGCGGAGCTGACGAGACCGAGAGGTGCCTTTCTCCACGTCGCGCGCACGAGCGCGAGGGATCACCAGCTCGTGACCGCAGCAGGTCCCGGCTCGGAGTTCCTCGATGACCTGCGGAAGTAGACTTGTGGACTCCAGGTTCTGCGCATGATCCCGCATCGCCCGCTGCTGCACGTCCTGCTGCTGCTGTCGCCGCTCACCAGCCAGCAGCAGGCGGCGCCGGCCGTGCCGGCGACCGTGGTGCCGGTCGCCCGCCACGACTTCCATGCCGCCGGCGCCGGCTGGAACAACGGCGACGGCTGGACCCGCCAGCACGACGACTGTTGCGCGCTGGCGCGACGCGGCGGCTTCGACCTGCTGCTGCTCGGTGACTCGATCACCCAGGGCTTCGGTGGCGACGGCCGCGAGGTGCACGATCCGGGTGCCGCCGCGCGCGCGCAGCGGCTGGCAAGATGGACGATCGGCAACTTCGGCATCAGCGGCGACTGCACGCAACACCTGCTGTGGCGCATCGACCACGGCGAACTCGACGGTCTCGACCCGCGGTTCGTCGCGGTCATGATCGGCACCAACAACATCACCGCCGACGACCCGCCGGCGGCGATCGCGCAGGGCATCGCCGCCGTGGTCGCGGCCGTGCAGCGCCGACTGCCACATGCGACCGTGGTGCTGCAGGCCGTGTTGCCGCGCGGCGCCACCGCCGACGACCAGGGCCGGCGAGCCGTCGCCGAGATCGATGCCGCGCTGCCAGCGCTCGCCGACCACCAGCACGTGCCGCTGCTCGACCTGACGGCGCAGTTCCTCGCTCGAGACCGTGCCGCGCGCGCCGAGCTGTTCGCCGGCGACTTCCAGCACCTGAGCGCCGCCGGCTACGACGTCTGGGCCACGGCGTTGGCGGCCGAACTGCAGCGCCGCGAACCCGCGCGCCCGCGCCACGTCGTGTTCGTCACCGGCGACGAGGAGTACCGTTCCGAAGAATCGATGCCGATGCTGGCCGCGATCCTGGCGCGCGACCACGGCACGCGCACGACGGTGTGTCTGCCCGAGGACCCGCACGGCCGCGTCGACCCGACGGTGCTCGACCACATCGGCGGTCTGCAGGCCCTCGACTCCGCCGACCTGATGGTGCTGTTCACGCGCTTTCGCGCGCTGCCCGACGACGAACTGCGGCGCGTGCTGGCGCACACGGAACGCGGCCGCCCGGTGGTCGGCTTCCGCACCGCGACCCACGCATTCCGCTACCCGGCCGGCAGTCCGCACCAGGACCTCGACGACGCCTGGCCGCAGCAGCTGTTCGGCCAGAAGTGGCTGACGCACCACGGCCACTTCGACGACGGCAAGGCGGCGCTGACCTTCGTGGAGCCGCTGGCCGAGCTCACTGGTGTGCTGCTGCTGCGCGGCGTGCGGCCGTTCCGCTGCTGCTCCTGGCTGTACCACGTCGACGGCGGCGGCGACGCGCTGCCGGCAGACTGCCGCGTGCTGGTGCGTGGCACCGCGCTGCGTTCCCAGCACGAGCAGGCGCCCGAGCGCTATCCGCGCAGCCAGCCGGTGGCGTGGACGCGCGAGCTGCCGCGCCAAGGTGGCGGCCTGCAGCGCGTGTTCTACACCAGCCTCGGCCACCCGTTCGACTTCAACGAACCCGACTGCCGGCGTCTCGCATTGCAGGGCATGCTGTGGGCGCTCGGTCGCGAGGATTCGATCCCGGCCGCCGGCGTCGCCGCCGAACCCGTGGCGCCGTACGCGCCGTCGAACTCCGGCATCGGCGGGCATCGCCGCTGAACGGGCGGCAGCTCAGCCCTGCTTGCCCATCGACTCGTGGGCCGCAGTCAGCAGCGCCCGCACCGCGGCCGCCAGCTCGGACGGCGTGTACGGCTTCTGCAGCACGGCAGCATCGAGCGCCGGCGCCGGACCCGCCAGGTGGTCGGCGACCAGCAGCACACGCAGCTGTGGCCGCTGCGGTCGCAGCCAGCGCGCCAGCTCGAAGCCGCTGCCCTGCGGCATGACTACGTTGGTGACCAGCACGTCGATCGGCCCTGGGTGGGCGGCGGCGAGTTCGGCGGCGGCGGCGCCATCGCCGGCCGACAGCACCACGAAGCCCTGCTCGCGCAACGCCCGCTCCGCCACCTGACGCACCAGGTCGTCGTGCTCGGCGAGCAGGATCGTGCCGGAGCGCGCGGTTGCCGCAGCTCGCGCCACCGCAGCCTGCGGCACCAGCACCGCCATCGAGCGCGGCAACAGCACGTGGAACGTGGTGCCGCGCCCGGACGCGCTGGTGGCCCAGATGCGGCCATCGTGCTGGGTGATGATGTCGTGGCAGATGGCGAGGCCGAGGCCGAGACCGCCCGGCCGGTTGCTGAAGAACGGCTCGAACATGCGTCGCATCGTCGTTGCGTCCATGCCGACGCCATCGTCGGCGATCGACAGCTGCACGAACGCATCGGCCGGGGCATCCGGCCTCGACGGGTCGCCGCGCCAGTTGCCGGCAGAGATCTCCAGGTGACCGCCGTCGGGCATCGCGTTCCTGGCGTTGACGGCGAGGTTCATCAGCACCTGCTCGATCTGCGTCGGCTCGACGCGCACCGGCCACAGATCCGGCGCGCAGGCGATCGCCAAACCCACGTCTTCGCCCAACAGGCGGGTCAGCAGCGGCGTCATCACCGCCAGCAGCTCCGCCACCTCGACGGTCTCGACCTGGAGCTTCTCCTGCCGCGCGAACGCGAGCAACTGCGCGGTCAGTCGACGTCCCTGCAGCGCCGCGGTGCGGATGTTCTTCAGGCCGAGCACCGTGTCGGCTTCGTGCGACCGGGCGAGCGCGATCTCGCTCTCGCCGAGGACCGCAGTCAACAGGTTGTTGAAGTCGTGGGCGACGTCGCTGACCAGGCGACCGACGGTGCCGGGCGCCTGAAGCTGCAGCAACTGCGCCTCGGCAGCGGTCGGCGCAGGTTGCCAGCGTCCGGTGACCTCGCTGCTCGCGCTCACGGCATGGCCGACGATCAGCACGGCGCCGGTGCCGACCGCCATGGCCGTGCACTCGCAAGGCGCGCCGTCGGCCAGCGCGACGACGACGACGGTCCGGGTCCCCGCGCGCGCGGTCCTGGCCGCCGCCAGCAGGGCGGCCGGCGCGCCGGCGCCCTCGATCGCGTCGCGGACCGCGTCCTCCGGCCGACCGAGCAGCGCCGCCGCCGCAGCGTTGGCGTGCAACACGCGGTCGGCCTGGTCCAGCAAGAATGCCACGCCTGGCAGCGCACCGATCAGTTCTTCGACGCTCGGTTGGGTCACCATGTCGAGAGCGTTCCTCTCCAACGCTCGCCCGGGATTGTAGTCGTGACACCGGCCGCGGCGATAACGACAAATGGCGATGCCTCGACCGGCCGTTTGCCTGCATCCTGTTGTCCCCGCACCCTGAGCCTCCGTATCGTGCCCGCCGTTTTCCCGTCGAGATCCAACGCATGACGCCGCGCAACCTGCTCCGCATCGCTCTGTCGACGTTGTTGGCCGCAACCGCGCTGGCCCAGGAGGTCAGCACCGACCGTCCGGTCGACCCGCTGGCGATGGGCAAGATGTGGACCTTCGAGAACCCGCCGCTCGCCTACCTGGAGAAGGAGTACGGCTTCAAGCCGGACCAGAAGTGGCTCGACAGCCTGCGGTTGTCGGCGCTGCGGGTCGGCACGCGCGAGCAGCAGTGGTGCTCGGCGGCGTTCGTGTCGCCGCAGGGTCTGATCATGACCAACCATCACTGCGTGCGCGAACAGATCGAGCGGGCACAGCAGGATCAGGACTGGGTCAACGACGGTTTCGCCGCCAAGGCGCTCGACGACGAAGTCAAGCTGGCGATGGGCGTGCAGCAGCTGATCGCCCAACAGGACGTCACCGCCAAGGTCAACGACGGCATCGGCGAAACCGACGACGACGTCACGATCACCAGGAAGCGCGAGGAGAACACCAAGAAGACCATCGCCGCGGCGGTGGCCGCACAGCCGCAGCAGCTGCACCAGGTGGTGACGCTCTACCAGGGCGCCGTCTACCAGCTCTACAGCTACAAGGTCTACGACGACGTCCGGCTGGTGCTGGCGCCCAACCTGCAGATCGCCTACTTCGGCGGCGACCCCGACAACTTCACCTATCCGCGCTACGACGTCGACTTCACGTTCGTCCGTGCCTACGAGAACGACAAGCCGGCGGACACCTCGGCCAACTACTTCCGGTTCCGCGCCGACGGGCCCAAGGACGGCGAACTGGTGTTCGTGCCCGGCAATCCGGGTTCGACCAACCGGCTGTTGACCACGGCGCAGCTCGAGTACCAGCGCGACGTCGAGTACCCGATGATCATCGAGGAATTCGGTCGCGCGCTGGCGATCACGCGCCCGTTCGCGACCAAGGAGAACGCCGGTCTGATGGTGACCGTGCTCGAGTGGGAGAACAGCTACAAGGCGATCTCCGGTCAGCTCGACGGCCTGCGCGACCGGCGGCTGTTCGCGCTGAAGGCGGTCCACGAACAGCAGTTCCGCGCCGCGGTGCAGCAGCGGCCGGAGCTGCAGCGGCAGTACGGCGCGGCGTGGGACAAGCTGGCGGCGGCGGCGCAGCAGAAGCGCGTGCTGCAGCCGCGCACCAAGTTCCACCAGGCGGCGTTCTCGACCGCGATCGAGCGCGGCGTGGCGATCTGCAGGGCGGTCGACGACTCACTGCCGGACGAAGAGCGCGCCAGTGCGCGCGACGCAGCGTTGGGAATGCGCGTCAGCGCGCTCAACATGATCACCAGGCCGCTGCTGATCGACCACTTCCGCCGCGCCAGGAAGTGGCTGCCGGCGGGCGATCCGTTCCTCAAGGCGTTGTTCGGCGACGACGACGATCCGGCCGCGGTGGTCAAGCGGCTCGACAAGTCGAAACTCAACCGCGAGGCGACGGTCAAGCGGCTGCTCGACGGCGGCAAGGACGCCGTGGCCGAGAGCGACGATCCGGCGCTGGTCGCCGCCCGCGCGCTGGTGCCGCTGCAGCGCGACAACGAAGCGCAGGAGCAGGCGCTCGACGGCGTCTGGAAGGCGCAGGGCACGCTGCTCGGCCGCGCGCTGTTCGAGGTCTACGGCTCCAAGGTCAGCCCCGACGCGACGATGACGCTGCGCTTCTCCGACGGCGTGGTGCAGGGCTATCCGTACAACGGCACGCTGGCGCCGTGGGCGACCAGCTTCTACGGCCTGTACGCCCGCCACACCGAGTTCGGTGGCGTGTTCCCGTTCGATCTGCCGGAGCCGTGGCTCAAGGCCGAGAGCAGGATCGATCTGACCAAGAAGGTCGACTTCGTCTGCACCAACGACATCGTCGGCGGCAACTCCGGCTCGTCGGTGGTCGACAAGGAGCTCAACGTCGTCGGCCTGATCTTCGACGGCAACATCGAGTCGCTGCCGAACGACTACTACTTCACCCAGGACCGGCCGCGCGCGGTCAGCGTGCACGCCAATGCGCTGCTGGTGGCGCTGCAGCAGGTCTATGACGGCCAGCGGATCGCCGACGAGCTGCTCGCCGGCAGGCGTCCGGCCGGCGAACCGAAGCCCGGCGGCGACGGCAAGCCCGGGCCGGGCAAGGACGAAGCGCCGCGGAAGTGACGGCCGCGGCCACCGGACCGGCTGCGGCAGCATGCTGCACGATCGCTACAGGATGTCGAGCACGCCGTTCCGGCCGTTGGTCATCGTGTCGACTGCCGCCTGGTAGTTGTTGTCGACCGACAGCCCGACGTTCCACGGCAGCTCGTAGCGATCGCCGACCCCGCCGAGCGCCGCCGCCGCGAACGCGCGCGCCAGCTTGGTCAGCTGTTCGTCCTGCAGCAGTTTGATCAGCGGGTCGATGCTGCGCCGGTCGCCGATGAACGCCAGCGCGCCGGCGATCGCCGCCAGCGCCGCCGCACTCTCGTTCTTGCCCAGCAGTTCCTGCAGCAGCGGCGTCGCCCGCTTGTCGCCGAGGCAGCCGAGCGCCACCGCCGCCTGTTGCAGCAGGAACGGCCGATGGATCGATCGCTCCATCAGGTCGGACAACAGCGACGCCGCCTCCTGGTGGTCGAGCAGCGCCAGCGAGATGCACAGATAGCCGGCCACCATCTCTTCGCGTTCGTCCTTCTTCAGCAGTTCGATCACGGTCGGCGGCGCCTCGGCGGTGTGCGTCAGGCCCACGGCCACTGCCAACGCCGCCACCGCGTCGGGGTTGTCGAAGGTGGCGAGATCGTGCAGCAGCAGCCGCGCGACCTCGTCGTCGACCGCGCCGTGTTCGAACGCCGCGTGGCCGATCAGCCCGAGCGCCATCGCCGCCCACGGTTTCTCGATCGCCTTGCTGCTCGGACCATACAGCTCGATCAACCGCGCGCGGTTCTGCGCGCCGCCGATGCGACCGAGCGCGATCAGCGAGAAGAAGCGCGTCTGCTGGTCGGTGGCCTCGCGCCAGCAACGCGCCAGCCCGGCCGCGAACGGCGCGTCATCGGGGTTGGTCTCCGCCGGCAGGCACAGCGTGCCGAGCGCCAGCACCGCCGACTGGTAGATCGCGTTGTTGCGCTTCTCCTTCGGGAACAGCTCGGCGAGCAGCCGCTTCTTCACGCGTTGGTGCGCGTCGCCGGCGCCGCGACCGAGCAGCCGCGCCACCGCGATCGGCACGTGCGCCTGCACCAGCTGGTCGCCCTTGCCGAGGTCGAGGTCGTAGAACCCCCACAGCTCGTCGAGCGTCTGCCACAACAGGCGTTTGTCGGCACCGCGCTGCGGGTCGGGCGCGAGACAACCGAGCGCCTGCACGATCGCGACCCGCAGATCGCGGTTGTGCAGCTCCTTGTCGCGCAGCAGCGGCGCCAGCAGGTCGTGCACCTCCTGCTTGACCGCGGCATCGCGGCTGGCACCGGCGACCAGGCCGAGGCCGTACGCCGCGAACGCGCGCGTACGGTCGCCGACCTCCTTGTTGCCGAGCAGGCGGCGGCCGTCGGCGTCGTCGCGCAGCAGCGCGCGCAGCGTCGTCATGCCGCTCGACCGGCCGGCGATGCCGAACGCCAGCGCCGCGGTCTCGCGGATCTCCTGGTCGTCGCGCGGCAATTGCGCGGCGAATGTCTGGTCGAGGTCGATGCCGGGCGCGTCGGTGCCGGTCTTGCCGAGCCCGACCAGGCAGGCGGTGACGATGTCGCGGTTGCGTTCCTGCTGCAGCAGCCGCGCCAACGCCGGCACGATCTTGTCGCGGCGGTCGCGCGCGGTCGGCGCCAGCGCGTCGTGCGCGACCACCGCGCGGCGTTGGCCGAGGAAGAACTCGTCGCTGCCGCTCGCGGGTCCGGTGTGCACCGCCGTGCGCAGGTGCAGGAACGGATCCTTGTTGAACTCCCACCAGACCTGCCAGCTGGTCGAATCGCTGGAACTCGCGCGCCCGCCGGTGGTCGGTCCGGGAGGGGCAGCGGCGGGACCGGACGGGCCGCCGGTCGCCGGACCACCGGGCGGCGGCACCAACGGCGTCGGGCCGCGATACTGCCCACCGTGGGCACGCAGCGCCGGCGCGACCATGGCCAGGCCGACGACGAGCCCCAGGAAGCCGCGGGGGACGTTCACAGCCGCAGCATAGTTGCCGAGCAGCGGTCCGTAACCGGGCCGGGCACAGGCGGGCTCGGGTGGGGACCGCGGGCGCAGGAAAATGACCCAGTGTCCGGACCGATCACGGCGCCCGCAGCCGCATGTTGCGCCGGGCGAAACCCGGGGACCGACAACGGTTGCGCTGCCGCGCCGGCTACGAGCCATCCCCTCTCGCCCGGCAACAACCGACAGACTCGACCTTTTTTCGCCTGCTCTGTCGCAGTCGGCCCCGTATCGACGACAAAACCAGGTCAGCAGCGTGCCGGCACCGTCAACAGAAGCCAGGGACCATGACCTGGTGCAGCAAACCCTCGATGGCAGGCGTGAAGCCTATGGACTCCTGATCGTCCGGTACTCCCGGTCGATCCGGGCCACCTGCATGGCCCGGGTCGGACTGGCGAGCGACCTCGACGACCTGCTGCAGGAGACGTTCCTTCGCGCCTACCAAGGCTTGTCTCGTCTCAAGGATCACGATCGGTTCGGAGCCTACGTGCACCGCATCGCCGGAAACATCTGCGTCGACCGCCTGCGCCGCGGTCGCACCCGCAAGGACCATGTACCTCTCGAGGAAGTGCAGCTCGAGCCACCGCACGAACCGGGCCTTGCCTTCGATGTGCGCGAGGAGCGGCTGATCAGGTTGCGCCAGCTGGTCGGCCGTCTGCCGGAGACGCTGCGCGAGGCGATCCTGCTGTTCTACTTCGAGCAGCGGTCCCATGCCGACATCGCCGGACAACTGGCAATCACCGAGGCCGCGGTCAATCAGCGCCTGCATCGCGCCCGGCAGTTCCTCAAGCAGGCGTTCGACGGCGCCGCGGAGGCGGGTGCATGAGCTTCAGCGACCGGGACCTGCGCGACGCGCTGCAGCCGCTCGCCGGCGATGCGATGGCAACGGCCACGCGCGTGCTGGCGGCACTGCCGGCGCCGCGGCCGCCGTTGCCGCCGCTCGGCTGGTGGCTGCTCGGCGGCGGCCTGCTGCTCGGCTTCCTCGGCGGCTTCCTGCTGGCGCCCGCCGGCCAACCGGCTGCCGCACCGACACAGGTCCAGCCGCCGAAATCCGACGCACCGCAGAAGGACCAGCCCGAGGTCGACAAGAAGCCCGAGGTCGACAAGGAACACAAGGATCCGCCGCCGAAGGACCCGACGAAGGACCCGTCGCCGTCGATGATGATGGAGCGCGACACGCTGCTGCTGATGGCGTTCGGCAGTCTCGGCGTCGACGAGCCCGGCAAGGAGCACGAGGAATTGAAGCCCGGACAATGGTACGTGCAGGCCGGCACGGCGATCACGACCGACCAGGGCACGGCCGGCATCCTCGCCCCGGTCAACGACCTGGTGCTCCGTCTCGACGTGGCCTCCAAGGCCACGGTGTCGCCGACCGAGGTCGCACTGGAGCACGGCCGGCTGTTCGTCAACACCGGCAGCCGCAAGATTGCCGTGCGGATCGACGCCAAGGTGGCGACGGTGCAGGCCGAAGCCGGCTGCTGCCTGGTCACGCGCCAGGAGCAGGGCGTGGCAGTGCTCGCCGTGCGCGGCCAGATCACGGTCCGCACGGCGCGCAGCGAGACCGCCCGGCTCGATCCCCGGCAGCAGGTGTGGATCGATCCCGACCGCGGCATGACCGCGATCCAGCAGGTGCCGTTCCTGCCGGCGGCGACGTCGTGGATGACCGAGATGATCCTGCTGCAGAACGACTGGACCGAGCTGCAGGAACGCATCCAGGACCTGGTCCAGGCGTTCCAGGACGGCGCCTACCGCGAACCGGCGGCGCGCGAACTGCGCAAGCTGGGCGCCCGCGCCGTGCCGGCGCTGGTCAAGGTGCTGATGCAGGGTGGCCACGACGCCGACTTCACGCGTGCCACGCTGACGCTGATCAGCGATCTCGCCGACTACAGCACCAGCCGGAACCTGTTCGAGCTGATCGCCAGCGACGATGCCGAGCTGCGCGTCGCCGCGTTCCACGGCATCCAACGCGCGACCGGCAGCGACGGCGGCAAGGACGCCGCGTTCTGGCGCGACGGCAGCTTTGCCGACCGCCTCGCCGCGGCCAAGGACTGGTGGCAGCAGCTGTATCGCTGACGGCGTTCAGGCGTCCCGGTTCAGAACACCAGCGTCGCCGCCGGCAGCACGCCGAGCACTTCGCTGCCGTCGGCACTGACCGCATAACCCGACACCAGCGCCACGCGGCCGCGCAGCAGCGGCCGCGCCGGCCAGTGCAGCTCGGCGGTGAACTCGCCGCGCGGTCCGAAGCTGCCGCGCGTGCCGATCAGGTGGTCGCGCACTTGGACGCCGAGCAGGAACGTCGGCGCCACCGGCGGCAGCAGCAGCCACGCCTCCTGGCCGTCGCTGCCGAGCAGCGGGCCGAACGCGCGGTCGAGCCGCAGCGCCAGCACGTAGTCGGCGCCGACGAACTGGGGCGCGAGGCCTTTGACCTGCGCGCGGTCGCCCTGGCGCAGCGTCGCCAGCACCGCCTGCGGCAATGCCGGCGGCAACGCCGCGAAGTCGGCGAACTCGCCGGCGCCGTTGCCGTCGGCCCACACGCCGAAGCGGCCACTGCCGTGCGCGCCATCCATGGTCTGGGCCACCACCGCGTCGTCGCAGAACGCCTGCAGCCGGAAGCCCTGCACCTGCAGCGCCAGTTCGTGCGCCTTGCCGTCGCGCGCCGGCGCCGGCGCTTCGGCGAGCACCAGCAGCTGCGGCCCGAGCTGGCGTTCGAGCCGCAACTGGTCCTTCGCGCCGTCCCAGACCAGGCGGTAGTTCTGGTCTCTGGCGGTGCAGCGCGCGAGCAGGCCGATGCTGCCGCGCTGACCGCTGAGCCGCACCCTGGCGCGCAGCAGATAGTCGCGCGGCTCCTCCGGCCCGACGACCAGCAGCGTCGGCGACGCGCCGCCTGGCGACGGCCGCACCTTCAGAACGCCATCACCGCGCTGCCACGCCGTGGTCGCCGCGCCATCGACACCGGTCCACGGCGGCAGCAGCGAGCTGGCGAACGCATCGGCGAACAGCGGCTTGCCGGCCGCCGGATCCGCGTCGGCGGCACGGCCGACGGCCACGTGCACGTCGGCACCTTCGCGCAGCAGCAGCGGCAACGAAGCCGCCTTCCGGCCGTGCGCCGGCGCGAAGTGCAGCACGTACTCGCCAGGCGGCAAGGGCGTCCGCACCGAATGGCCGCGGCCGGTGAACGTCTGGTCGCCGGCGACATGGAAACCCGCTTCCGCGCCATCGACCTGCAGCTGTGCCGGTGCCTGGGCGAGGATCGCCGCACCCGCCGTCAGCACCGCGACGACCAGGAGGAATCTGCGCCGGACGGCCATGGTGGCGCACGATCGCCGGTGGCCGGGCGTTCGGCAAGCGGGGTTCTGCATCCGTGATCCGCGAGCCGTGGCCCGGCATCGGGCAACACCACCGACGTACCGGCAGCAAACTTGGTCTCGTCACCAGCGCGGCCTACCGTTGCGCCCACGCGTGGACGATCCCGCACCACCGCCGGCGTCACCGACTCTCGATCGTCGCGATCTGTTGCGTGTCGCCGGCGGCGCGCTGACCACTGCACTGCTGCACGGCTGCGCCGACGGACCGGCAACGGCGACTGCGATCACCATGAACCAGGACCAGAAGACGCGCATGCCCGTGCTGTTCGTCGGCCACGGCTCGCCGATGAATGCGATCGAAGACAACCGCTGGAGCCGCGGCTTCGCCGCCCTGGCGCACCTCGTGCCGCGGCCGAAAGCGATCCTCGCTGTCTCCGCGCACTGGTTCGTGCCCGGCACGCTGCTGACCGCCAACGTGCAGCCGCGCACGATCCACGACTTCGGCGGTTTCCCCGACGCGTTGTTCGCAATCGAGTACCCGGCCCGCGGCCACCGCGACCTCGCGCAGCGCGTGCGCCAGCTGCTCGGCGAGCAGCGCGCCGCGCTCAGCGACGACTGGGGCCTCGACCACGGCACCTGGTCGGTGCTGGTGCACACCTACCCGCGCGCCGACGTGCCGGTCGTGCAGCTCAGCATCGACACGCGTCTGTCACCGCAGCAGCACTTCGATCTGGCGCGTTCGCTGGCCGAACTGCGCGACGAAGGTGTACTGGTGCTGGCCAGCGGCAATGCCACGCACAACCTGCGCGATGCCTTCACCCGCATGCAGCGGGGCGACACGACGACGCCGGTGTGGGCGGCCCGCTTCGACCAGGCGCTGGTCGAGGCGCTGCGCGCGCGCGACACCGCGGCGCTGCTGCGCCTGTGGCCCGACACGGCCGACGGCAAACTGTCGCACCCGACGCCCGACCATTGGTTACCGATGCTGTATGCGTACGGCGCCAGTGACGCGCACGACCAGGTCAGCTTCCCGATCGACGGCTTCGACCTCGGCTCGCTGTCGATGCGCTCGGTGCTGTTCGGCTGAACGCGTTCAGCGCTTGCCGGCGGGAAGGCGCGGCGGCGGCGGCACCTCGCGCACGACCACGCGCGGCAACGCCATCAGGCCGAGCTCATCGAGCAGCACGCGGATCCGTCGATGGCCGTCGATCGTCTGTCGGATCACGAACAGACCGTGCGCGTCGCTCAGGCTCACCTTGTCGCCAGCCCACAGCTCCGGCGTCACGTTCTCCTTGATCAACGTGGTGATGCTCTCGGCGGTGAAGCCGCTGACCGTCGTGCCCGAGTCCTCCTCGGCCGGGTAGGTGCCGCTGCCTTCGCTCTGCTTCGGGTGGTCGAGCCCGAGCCGCGGCCCGGGAAAGTTCTTCAACGGCACGACGGCAGCGCGCAGGTCGTAGATCAGCACGTAGGTCAGCGGCCGCAGTTCGTCCTTGCCGACGAGGAACACCATGCCATCGCGGTAGACGAACCGCAGGCCGGTGCGCAGCTGCACCGCCGCCATCGCCGTCAGCAGACTCGCCGACTTCAGCTCGAGGTCGAAGGCGGGCGTCGCCGCCGCCTCGCCCTTGGCCGCGAACAGGAACGTCGCCTTGCCGCCGGCCAGCGTCGTCAGCAGCTTGCACATGTCCTTCGGCGTCATCGCCTCGGCCTGCAGATCGGTGCGTTGCGACAGCAGCACGCGCGCCAGCCGATCGCGGCCGAGCAGGTCTTCACGCTTCTCGACCGCCAGCACGTCGTCCTGGGCGGAGAGCATCGCCGGCGAGAACATCGACACGACCAAGGCAACCATGGCGGCGCGCATGCCGCACAACGGTAGCTGGATCGCGCCGCGGCGGCAGGGGCATCGATCGCGTTCTTTTCCCGACCCACCTCAGCGGGTTTTCGCATCGGCGAGCAGGCGGGAGCGGAACGATCTCTCTTGCTGCCATTCACCGCAGCGAGAATCGCAGCGTCTGGCCGGCAGTCGCCGGATCGCGCAGGTCGACGGGCCACGACTTGCTGTGGCCGGAGTCGGTCGTGACTTCGAGCGTGAACTCGCCGAGCGGCAGGCTGGGCCGCCACCCAACGGACCGCATGCCGACCGAGTCCGCCACCGTGCCGATGTCCTCGGCCACCACCTCGCCGCGCGCGTCGCGCAGCACGGCGCTGCCGCGGCGCCATTGGTCGGGCGGCGGGAACGCGATCTCGAGCCGGCGCTGCACGGCGGCGGTGGCGTCGATCTGGAACTCGTTGTCCTGGCCAGCGACGAGGTCGACTTCGCGCGGACGGGCGATCCAGTTCTTGCCCCAGAACGTCAGGCGATGGCGTCCCGCGCTGACGTTGTCGGCGTGCAGCATCCGGCCATCCCAACGCAGCGAGCGCTGGGGTGCGCCGTGGTCCAGCGTCGCGGCGGCCTCGCCAAGCTCGAGTCCCGCCGGAGCGCGCAGCAGGACGCTGATGCTTGCGGCCGGTTCGGTGACGAGGTCGCCGACATCGAGATCCTGCGCCGGCTGCACGTCGAACCACTGACCCCCGAACACTCTTCCCTCCTCGGTGTTCACCAGCAAGGCATAGCGACCGGGCTCGACCTTGGGATAGACGAAGCGATCGCCATCGAGGGCGAGCGGCCGGAAACTCGCACCGGAAGTCAACTGCACCTCCGCCTTCTTGCCCGGCAGCAGCCGCCGTCCAGAGTCGACGACGCGGCCGCGCACGATTGCGGAGGCTCGTTTTCCTGCAGCACGCGGCAGCCGCAGGACAACCTCGGGACCGCCCGGCTGCACACCCGATTGCCAGGCCCAACCCTCACCGGGGGAAACGAGGGTCTGCAGCGTGACCGTGTAGGGCACGTCGTCGCAACCGGAGAACTCGAACCTGCCGTCCTTGTCCGGGAAGGCGAACAGCTCGGAGCCGGTGGCCGGCGGATCGGGGATCGCGATGAGCGGCATGGAGGTGGCGCCCGGTTTGCCGTCGGCGTCCACCACGCGGACCTGGATCGTCTTGCCGGCCGCGAGCACGGGGTTCCATTCCAGGACGTCGCCCGCGCGCGCCGCGAGGGTCTCCTGGCATGACCCTTCCAGCTTCGTTCCGCGGTTGCCGTCGCTCCACCTGCCCGCCAGCAGATGCAGCTCACCGGGTGGCACCCATTGCAGGCGATACCGGCCCGCTGCGTCACTGCGCGTATCGGGCCGCGCGAACGCCGCCGCGTAGTCGTGCGGCGCGGTCGTGAGGTAGCCCCCCTCCATGGCCCTGGTCACGGACATTACTACGGCATCGGCGACCACTTCACCTTTCTCGTTGCGCACGGTGCCCTGCACGGTGACGCCGCGCGAGAGTTCCACGGCGACTTTCGTGGTCTCGCCCGCTGCGCAGTCGACCTGCTCGCTCCAGAGCGCGTAGCCGTCGGCGCGCACCATGATCGGATGGCGGCCAGGTTCGACGCCATCGCAGTGGAAGTTGCCCTTGCCGTCGCTGGTCGCCACCTCGGGACACCCGACCTGGCCGAAGCGACTGCTCCGATGCATGTTGCCATCGAAGCCACGGCCCACGGCCACGAGTGCGCTGGCGACTCCCTGACCATGCTCGTCGGTCACGCGGCCTTCGACCGTGGCGCCGCGGCGCAGCAGGCGCAGGCGCACATCAGCCGACCTTGCCGCATCCTGCCGGTCGATCGTATCGAGGTACACGAGCGATGAAGGCGCGAAGCCGGTGGCGATCGCGCCCAGCGCGGCGCGCGGCAACACGGCGCGCACCGCAAACGCACCGTCGCCGGCCGTCGTCGCGACGATGCGGTTGGTGAGCCAACCACGGTTGCCGGCAGCGAGGAACACGTGTGCCCCGGCCACCGGCTGCTGCCGGTCGTCCTCGACGATGCCCGTGACGTCGATGCCTGCGGGCAGCACGAACGGCACTTCACGTGCGGCTCCGGCCGCGACTTCGGCCTTGACCTCGCCGCCGCGATCCGAGGTCAGCGTCACCGCACCTGCGTGCAGGCGATGGGCGCGGGCCAGACCTGCCGCGTCGCTGACGGCGCGCAGGTCGTTGCGATCGAGCGCGGGCTCGGCCTCGGCACGGAACGCGATGGCGACATCGGCGGCAGGCGTGCCGTCGTGCCACGTGACGCGCACGAGCAGCGAACCGTAGGGTTCCGGCGTGGCGACGGCAGGCCGCGACTCCGCAGCGACCACGTGCCGATCCGGCGTCGCTTCGGCGCCGGCGCCGACCGTTGGTGCCGCGACCACCGGCGTCACCGCTGCGGCACCTTCGCTCGCCAGTCTCGCGTCGGCGTCGGGCCAGAACAGACCCACACCTGCCACCGCCATGATGCCCGCCGCGATGGCGAGCGCGATCTTCTTGCCCTGCATCAGTATTGCTCCTGTCGTCACGACGGTGGCCAGAGTCACAGATCCGCTGTCGATCCGGTCGAGTGGCGCGAGCAGCAGCATCCAGCCGCGGCGGTCGCCGTAGCGGGAGTCGAGCCGCTGCCGCAGCAATCCCAGCGCCCGCCACAGCCGCGTCTTGATCGTCTTCACCGGCGCGCGCAGGCGCGCCGCGATCTGCGCCGGCGAACACTGTTCGTAGTAACGCAGCCAGACCACGGTGCAGTACGGCTCGCCCAGCCCACGGACCGCCGCGAGAATGTCCTGCTGCAGTTCGAACCGTTCGGCCGTGTCGGCGCCGGCGATCGCTTCCGGCCGCGCCGCGATCCGTTCACGCACCGATCGCCGATGCTCCGTGCGGCGCAGGTCGAGCGCGCAGTGGCGCACCACCGTCCGCAGCCACACGGACAGCGTCGAGCGCGATGCGGGCGGTCGCGCCAGCGCGGCCGCATACGCCTGCTGCACGACGTCGCCGGCGAGGTCGTCGTCCGCGAGCAGATCGCGCGCCAACGCCCGCAGGGACTCTCCGTGCGCGCACAGTTCTTCAGCCGTGAACGAATTGGCGATCATTGGCAGCCGAGAGCAGAGACGCCGCGCCGCTGGCGGGGACCTCGACATTCTCACTGGTTTCGCGGCGTCAATGCGGTCGAACCTGCGCGATCGAAGACTTCGCCCTCGCCATCTGCCAAGTTCGAGCTCGCCAGGCTGAGCTCCATCGCAAGCATCGGTGGTAGGCTGCTTGCTCTTCCGATGGCCTATTCGCGCATCACGGTCGATCCACGGCAGATGGGTGGCACTCCTTGCATCCGCGGACTGCGCATCCCGTGTCCACCATCGTGGGCATGGTGGCCGACGGCGTGTCCGAGCCCGAGATCCTGCATCACTACCCCGACCTTCAGTCCGAGGACATTCGCGAAGCGCTGCGCTACGCATCGGAGGCAGTGCGTGAGCGCGAACTCCCGCTGCGGCGCGAGTGAACTCTGCGGTGACCCTGCGGCGAGTGTTGGGACAGACAGAACCAGCGGCGGCCCCAACCTCGCCGCCAGAACTATCGCTGTGACCAAGGCCACATTGGCGGCGCGGATCAGGCCACGACGGTAGGTTGGAACGCGCACCTGCAGCAGGAGCTTCGTGCTGCGTCCTGTTCCCGGGTCCCCGCCTCCAGTACCCTGATCGCTCCTCGCCCAAGGAACGTCATGAGCTTCACCCACGCCGGCAGATCGCTGCACAAGGTCGCCGTCATCGGCTCCGGTCAGATCGGCCCCGACATCGCGCTCTACTTCGCCAAGGTGCTGGCGCCGCATGGAGTACAGACCGTGGTCGTCGACGTCGTCGACGCGGCGCTGCAGAAGGGCCGCGCCAAGCTCGAGAAGAAGCTGCAGAAGGGGGTCGACAGCGGCGCGTTCAGCAAAGAACAGCAGCAGCAGATGCTGTCGGCGGTGACGTTCACCAGCGACTACGGCCAGATCGCCGGCGCCGGGCTGGTGGTCGAGGCGGCGACCGAGAACAAGGAACTCAAGGGCAAGATCTTCACCCAGGTCGAAGGCCTGGTCGGCGCCGACACGATCCTGGTCAGCAACAGCAGCCACCTCGAACCCGAGGCGATCTTCGCGCACACCGGCAAGAAGGACCGCACCGGCGTCGTGCACTACTTCTTCCCCGCCGAGCGCAACCTGATCGTCGAGGTCGTGCCGGGCAAGGACACCGCGCCGGCGACCACGCAGTGGCTGCTGTCGTTCTACGAGGCGATCGGCAAGGTGCCGATCCAGGTCAAGTCGCGCTACGGCTATGCGCTCGATCCGATCTTCGAAGGTCTGTTCCAGGCCTGCGCGCTGCTCGCCGAGTCCGGCGCGGCGACCACCAGGCAGATCGATCTGGTGTGCAAGCAGACGTTCAAGATGGGCATCGGCTCGTTCACGGCGATGAACCTGACCGGCGGCAACCCGATCACTGCGGTCGGCCTCGACAACTACACGCTGAAGATCGGCCCGTGGTTCCGCACGCCGCAGTCGCTGAAGGACAAGCTGGCGCAGCAGGCCGGCTGGGACGTCGCCGGCCGTGACGAACCGGTCGAAGTACCGGAGACGCTGCAGGCGCAGCTGCGCGCCGACCTGCTCGGCGCCTACTTCGGCCTGTGCGGCGAGGTCATCGACGCTGGCCTCGTCAGCATCGCCGACTTCAACATGGCCCTCGAGCTGGCGCTCGACATGAAGCCGGCGTTCACGTTGATGAACGAGCTCGGCACCGCCAAGGCGCTCGAACTGGTGCGCGCCTATGCGCAGAACCACCGCGGCTTCCCGGTGCCGAAGTGCATCGTGCAGCACGGCGTCGAGAACCGGCCGTTCGACGTGCCGGTGGTGCTGCGCCAGGACCGCGACGGCATCGCCGTGCTGACGATCCGCCGGCCGAAGGTGCTCAACGCCCTCGACCAGTCGGTGTTCGAGGAACTGCAGCGCCGCTTCCAGGAGTGCGACCGCGATCCGAAGGTCAAGGGCATCGTGCTGACCGGCTTCGGCAGGAAGGCGTTCGTCAGCGGCGCCGACGTGCACTTCCTGGCCAGGATCACCGGTCCGGCGCACGGCGAGCAGACCTCGCGCCACAGCCAGCAGTGCCTCGATGCGATCGAAGACGTGCAGAAGCCGACCGTGTGCGCACTCAATGGCCTGGCGTTCGGCGGCGGCATCGAGACGGCGATGGCGTGCGAGACGCGCATCGCGGTGCAGGGCCTCGCGGTGCTCGCCGGCCAGCCGGAGGCCAACCTCGGCATCATCCCCGGCGCCGGCGGCACGCAGCGGTTGCCGCGCCTGATCGGCATCGAACGCGCGGCCGAGATGCTGCGCACCTGCCGGCCGATCAGTAGCGAGAAGGCGCTGCAGTTCGGCCTGATCCGTGCCGCGGTCGACGGTGACCTGGTCGCCGCCGCGGTGGCTCTGGCCGCCGACATGGCCAGCGGCAAGGCACCGCGCAGCCGGCTGTCGCCGGCGCCGCTCGCCAACGTGCCGGCGTCGCTGCCGGCCGTCGACATCGGCCACCTCAGCAAGAAGGTCGACGCCATCCTGTGCAAGGCGATCCTCGGCGGCGCCCGGCTGAAACTGCGCGAGGCGATCGCGTTCGAGGCTAAGTGCTTCGGCGAAGCCTGCGGCACCGAGGACATGAAGATCGGCGTCGCCAACTTCCTGAACAACGGGCCGAAGGCGAAGGCGCAGTTCGTGCACCGGTGAGCGTGCCGCGGGCAGGAGCGCCCACGCGCCCGTGAACGCCGCTGCGCATGCGATCGCTGCCGGCGACCCGGAGAACTTTCCGCCGTCGCGAAGCTTCTCGGTTCGGCGTCCCCGCCGACCGGGCCCCGACTACAGTGTGCGCCACCGACAACCTGAGGAATCCACCATGCGCACTCGTCTCCTGCTCGCCGCCCTGCTGGCGATGGGCTCCGCCTTCGCCCAGACGACCGGGGTCGTCGGCAACAACGACTACACGATCAACGGCCTCGGCTCCGGATCGACCTCGTGCACCAGCCTGTGCTTCCCCAATGGCGGGATCACGCTGACGCTGACGGTCGCGGCGCCGCCAGGCAGCGCGGTGTTCGTGTTCTTCAACTTCTGCACCTGCCAGGCGTGCTATCTGCCCGCGCCCAGCAACGCCTGCGTCCCGCCGCTTCCGGCGACGGCGTGCGGCGGCACCAACCAGTCGCTGGACATGAACCTCACGGCGGCCTGCGGCATCGCCTTCAGCACGTTGATGGGCGTCAACTCCGCCGGTCAGGCGTCGCTGCTGCTGCCGATCCCGACCCTGCCCGGCACGCCCTGCGCGGTCGCGACGCTGTCGACCCAGGCGATCGTGATCAACACCTGCGGGCTCGGCATCCCGCCGCCGTTCCCGGGCCCGTTCGTGCTGACCCAGGGCTACACGCTCAATTTCTGACGCCCGTCAGCGGTCGCGGCGGTCCGCGAGCCGCGCCGTACCGCGCAACTTCGCCGTCGGTACCGCGCGCTGCTCGGCCAGCGCGTCGAGGTACCAGCGATAGCCGCCGACGTCGCTGAAGAACAGGTACGGCTGCGCCGCCGCCAGCCACTTCGACCACGCCGCCGCGTCGGCGTCCCTGCCGGCGCCATCGGGCACGTAGCGCTGCAGCAGCCGCAGCGCCACAGCTGCGTCGTCGCCGCCGGCGGCCAGCGACCTGCTGCAGTGCTCGAGCAGCGCAACGTCGCGGTTGCCGACGTTCCACGCCGCGAGGTCGGCGTCGACGATCAGCTTGCCGGCGGCGTCGGGAACCAGCATGCCGGCGATCACGGCGAAGCGGTCCTTGCGCGCCGCCAGGTCCGGCAGCGCGGCGAGTTCCCTGGCCGTGGCCGGCGCGAACCAGTCGCGCAGCTGCTTGTCGTCGGCCATGTACTTCGCCGCATACTCGCGCGGCACGATCGCGCGCTTGCCGCCGCGGAACGGCGAGGTGACGCGCACGATCGGCCGGTCACCGGCGCAGCGCGCCGCGTAGGCGATCGCATCGACCAGCAGCGCCTTGCCGGCGGCGTTGAGCCGCGCCGGGCTCTCCTCGAAACCGAAGTGCAGCAGGAAGCCCTGCCGCCACACCGCCGTGCTGTCGGGCGTCTTGCTGTTGACGCCGCCGCAGAACACTTCGACCTCGGGCGCGGCGGCAAAGCCCCAGTCGTAGGTCGTCCAGCCCGGCCGGGACGCCTCGCCGTCGATCAGCGGCAGCACGGTCACGGTCTTCTGGCCCTTCAGACAAGGGGCCCAATCCTCCGGCACCGCGATCGTCTTGTTCGCCGGCGGGACCGGCACCGGCGACCGCAGCAGTTCGTGTTCGCGTAGCCCGTACGCGAGGGGTTGCAGACACGTTCAACCAACGCCGCCGAACACGTCCCAGGCGATCGCCAGGTTCAGGCCGGCGCTGCCGAGCAACACCATCGGCTTGTTCCAGCCGGCGAAGTCGCCGAGCGGGCACGGCGCGCGCTCGGCCTGTCCGTTCTGGTGCCAGTCCAGCAACACCACGTCGACGCCGTCGAGCTGCGCGCGCTCGAACCCGCCATGCGTGGTCGTCGACACCGCGGTGAAGCGCTGGCCGAGGAATGCCGCGAACTCGGCGCTGCGGCCGGCCTGGTCGCTCTCACCGACGAACAACAATCGCAGCGGCAACACCGCCTGTTGGGCAGCGAGCACGACGGGAACCAGCAGAACGGCGGCGACGGTGCGCATGCGCATAGCGAACCACGACGCCGCCGGCCTGGGAAGAGGCAGGATTCCTGGTGCGGGACCGACGGCGGCGCGGCTCACTTCGCCGCCATTGCTGGCGGCCCGCGATACGCGCGGCAGCGGTAGAGCCATGCTTCCTGCACCAGGATGCCGAGCCGCGTGACGCGTACCGTGCTCGCCTGCCCGATCGGCTCCATCGACGCGAACACGCGCTGCACCTGCTCGAGTCGATTGCGATTGTGTTCCGGCGACGACAGCACGAACACCGCGTCGTCGCCGATGTGGCTCGAGGGCTCGGTCCAGGAGTCGAACATCACCGAGGTCTGGCCGAACGCGGAGCCGGCCAGCACCGGCAGGTCGGTGATCTGGCGCGACAACTGCGCCGCCTGGTAGTAGTCGGGCGCCAGCACGAACACGTGGCCGTTCCGCCCGGTCTCGTCGGCGAGCGCCCTGGCCGCGGCGGCCGTGGCCGAACCGACCTCGCGCCAGCCGTTCAGGTTGCCGCCGCCCCATTCGAGCGGCAGCAGTGCCGCGAGCGGCGCCAGCACCACCAGCGCGACGATGCATCGCAGCCACTGGCGGCCGGCCCGGAGCAGCCACGGCCAGCGGGTGCGCACGCCGCTGTCCTGGTGCCACAGCAGCAGCAGCAGCAACCACGGCACGAACACCGGCAGCAGCCAGTTGATCTTGACCTGGATCCACAGCGAGTTGCACGCCATGAACGCCGGCAACGGCAGACCGAAGGCACACAGCCACAACAGCCGGGCGTCGGCCCGCAGCCGCGGCAGCGCCCAGCGCAGCGCCCATGGCAGCAGCAGCAGCAGCGGCCCGAACGCCAGCAACTGGCCGCCGAGGAACTGCAGCAGCCAGTGCAGCTGCAGGTGACCGCGCTCCCAGCGACCATCGGTCTGGTAGCCGAAGCTGATCCAGTCGCGCTGCGCGTTCCACCACACCACCGGTGAGAACACCAGTGCGGCGATCAGCACCGCCAGCCACGGCCAGGGCGTGCGCAGCTGCCGGCGCAATTGCGGATCGAACAGCAGCACCAGCACGCCACCGACGAACAGCAGCGCGCCGGTGTACTTGGCGAGCAGCGAAGCACCCGCGGCCACGCCGGCCAGCAGCCACCAGCGCCGGCTGCCGTCGCGGGCGCGCCACAATGCGTACAGCGTCGCCGTGAAGGCGCAGACCAGCGGCGGATCGGGATTGGTCAACGCATGCGCGGTGCCGAGCAGCGGTACGCCGAGCGTGCACCAGACGAACGCGCATTCGGCGCTGCGGTCACCGCCGAGCCGGCGCAGCAGCCGCTGGCCGATCCAGGTCGCCGCCAGCGTGCACAGGTAGCTGCCGGCGCGGATGCCGACCGGGCCGTCGCCGAACCCGCGCGTGCCGAGCCAGATCAGCCAGGCCATCAGCGGCGGATGGTCGAGGTAGGACCACGCCGGGTGCCGGGCATAGCACCAGTAGTACGCCTCCTGCGCCGCGACCGGCAGCGCCAGCACCAGCCAGGCGCCGAGCACGATCACGGCTGCCCACGCCGTCCGCGTCGTTCCGGCGATGCGGAACTTCACGGCAGCGCGACCACCAGCCGGTCGTCGGCCACTGGCGGACGCTGCAGTTTGAGTTGCTTCCAGTCGTCGGCGGTGCGCACTTCGAAGGTCGTCGCCTCGGCAGTGCCCGATTGGACTTCGACCCAGCCGTTGCCGTCGGCGCGATCGACCGCGCGCCGCAGGCCGTCGACGCTGGTGGTCACATAGGCGTTGGGCACCGGCGCGCCGGCGGCGGTGACGACGCGCAGCCGGCGTTGGCTGGCTTCGCCGACCTGCAGTTCGCAGTCGGCGGCGCCCTGCTGCAGCGCCACCTGCTGGCGACCGCCGAGCGCGCCGCGCCACGGCAACGCCGCCAGTTCGTAGTCGCCCTGCAGCAGGCCGGCGATGCGGAACATGCCGTTCTGCCCGCTCTCGACGCAGCGCACCAGCCCGCCGCCCGACAACAACAACGGCACGCCGGCCATGCCTTCGCCGCCCTTGCGGCGCACGGTGCCGCGGATCGTGGCGCCGCGCTGCACCACCAGTTCCGGCAGCGGCACCAGGCCGGTGCTGGCCGCGAACTGCAGCGGCTCACTGCGCGCGCACACGCCGTTGCCGTCACCGCCTTCGGGCTGGTTGACCACCAGCGTGACCGTCGGCGCGAGCGGCAGACGGTAGCGGCCGATCTCGTCGGTGCGGGCGCAGGCGCCGGTCTCGCCGACGGTGACCAGCGCATGCGCCACCGGCCCGCCGTCCTTGTCCACGACGAACCCTTCGCCCTCGGAGCCGGCCGGCAGCAGCGGCAGCTCGACCGCAGGCTGGTCCCACGGCGCGCTCGGTTCGAGCGTCACGTACAACGGATCGCCGCTGGCCGGGAACAGCCGTCGCTGCACCGGTCGGAAACCCTCGCCGCTGACGGCGAGGTCGAGCGGCCCGCGGGCCGGCGTCAGCTCGAAGAAGCCATCGGCGTCGCTGCGCACGCGCTCACCGGCGCCGCGGCGCATGATCTCGGCACCGGCGACGAAGAAGCCGAGGGCATCGAGCACGCGACCGCGCACCAGCATGCCGGGTGCGCTGGCGGGGGGTCGGCTCGGCCGCCGGACCGAGGTCGCCTGCTGGCGCTCACGCGCGGCCGGGCCGGTGTTCGATGTCCATGGCCCGGCGAACGGCAGCAGCGCCACGAACACCAGCGCGCACAGCAGCACGTAGTGCGATGGTCGCCGCATCGATCGCTGCTTCTCGGACACCGCGACATTCTAGTGTGCGGCGGCGACGATGCGGCAGCGGGTTTTTCCGCTGCGGCGAAGCCGCCGTCGATCAGCGACACAGACACGGCGGCGGCACGTCGAGCACGGTCTTGAGTCCCGGCATGGCGGCCACGACCTGATGCAGCGTG